>Ga0210379_10000006_pt1 | contig 58082 bp, 44 predicted proteins | sample PLMedo_2_FD_155468 | JGI IMG/M metagenome (GOLD analysis project Ga0210379, IMG submission 155468) | Groundwater sediment microbial communities from an aquifer in East River, Colorado, USA - PLM4_32_coex redo | ecosystem: Environmental > Terrestrial > Soil > Riparian zone | place: USA: East... | reverse complement strand
GCGAACGTCGTGCGTTGGCGAGCACCTCCTCGAGCACCTCGCGGAACTGGCCAGGGTCCACGAGGACGGGCGGTAGATTCGCATCCAGGCGGAGATCCACCTCGACGCCGGCCAGCGTCAGGCCCGGCGAGAGCGCCTGCACTGCCTCCTGTACGAGACCGTTGATCGCCACCGCCTCCAGCCTGGGCGCCTGCTCCTGGGCAAAGGCGAGGAGCCTGGCGACCACCCGCTGACAACGCTGGGCCTCCTGGAAGATCCGATCGATGGGCCCGTCGGGTGCATCCGCGTGAGGCCGCTGCGCGAGCAACTGCGCGTACCCGAGCACTCCGGTCAGCGGGTTGTTGAGCTCGTGCGCAATCCCCGCCACCATCCGACCCATCGCCGAGAGTTTCTCCGATTCCGCCATGCGGCGCCGCAACGCCTCGCACTCGGCCTCCGTCGCCAGCTGCTCCGTCTGGTCGCGGGAGAGGACCATGAATCCGACCGCCTCCGGGCCGTGCTCGACGGGGGAGATCTGCAGGCCGAGGCGGCGGCCGCAGGCACGCACGTCAACGGTGGCAGCGCCGTGGCTGCGGCCTTCTCTGACCTCCGCGAGCAACGCGCCCACCTCGTCCGCCGCCATCCCCAGGAGATCGGCGAGGCCCCGGTCCAGCACGTCGAGCTCACGGAGCCCGACCTGCGCGGCAAAGGCCGCGTTGGCGGAGAGGATCCTCCCCTCGAGGTCGAGCTGCGCGACTCCCTCCGTGAGCGACGATAGCAGGAGGTCGCGGAATCGCTTCTCCTCCAGGAGCTCCCCGACGACCTCGCGCCGGAACATTCCCTCGAACCCCTCCACCAGCACCTCGTCGCACCCCTCCTCGAGCCGGCCGATCACCTGCCTCAGCGTGGGAAGGAGCCGATCCAGCGGCATCTTGGCCACGAACGCGTCCGCCCCGATCGCCCGGAGGTTCCCCAGGTCCTCGAGGAGGATGCCGGAGAGCACGACGACCGGGATCGCGCACAAGTGGGGAGCGGCCTTCAGGTGACGGCAGACCTTGGTGCCGTCCACCTTCGGCATCACCAGGTCCAGGAGGATGAGGTCCGGTCGCCGCTCGGCGACCGCCCGCAGCGCCGCGATCCCATCCCGGGCGGTGACGACGTCGTACCCCTCCTCGCGGAGGAAATCGCCGAGGACCTTCACGTAGAACTCATTGTTGTCGACGACTAGGGCGTGCGGCATCAGGGCCTCTCCTCCGACTGGCGCGGTCCTGGTGACGCGGCGCCAGAGAGTTCCCCACTTGCACGATGGGTGCCAGTGGCAGACGCCAACCGAGCGACGGAGATCGAACGACTTAGGAATGGGCGGGACACTGCGTTCCGCCCCGGCTGTCGAAGAACCGCCTGTCGACAGCTCGAACCTGACGGTTGCTTGACGCGCCTCGTTGACGCCCCCTCCACTGTTGGCGTACGTTCCCTCCATGCGGGAACACCGAGCGGGGCGGGTGTCGGGGTTTCAGGCGGCCGGGCGGCTGGGCCTGGTCGCGGCCATGCTCGGGCTAGGGGGTGCAGCGGACCTCCGTGCGACGGACCCCGCTGGGGCGCCCGTCGAAGGCTGGCACTCCCCCACCCTCGGCCTGCGGCTGCTGCCCCCCGCCGGATGGTCGCTCACCCCGGGCCCCTCGACCGACAGCGTCCTCCTGGTGCCACGGCGCGGGAAGGGACAGATTGCCTTGCTCAGTCTGCCGCTCGGCGCCGCGGACGCTGCGGCGGAGCCCGGCCTGGACCGGATCGTCGATGGCGCGTTGGCCTCGCTGAAGGAAAAGGTCGACGGGTTCAAGCTGCTGGAGCGCCGCGCGGCGGAGGTCGCGAAACTACCGGCGCAGGAGATCTACTTTCGCGGCAAGGTCGCGCGCCAGAAGTACCGTTGGATACAGACGATCTTCGTGCGCGAGTCGAGGCAGGTGATCCTGATGTACACGGCTCCCGACACGACCTTCTCGCAGTTTCTGGGCGACTATGATCAGGTGGTGCGCTCGGTGATGGTCCTCCCCTAGTCGCGGAGCTCGGCGACCCTGCTGCGTTCAGCCATGCCAAGCCTGCTCCCCATCGTCCTCGTGGCGCTGGCCGCCGCGCGCGCCGTGGTCCCGACGAGCGAGAACGAGCTCGAGCCCCCGCTGGCCGGGTGGCACGGGGGCCCGGTGAAGTACCTGCTCACTGCCGACGAGGAGCGAGAGGTGCGAGCGCTCACCGACGACAAATCCCGGCGCGAGTTCATCCTCCGCTTCTGGTCACGCCGGGATCCCACCGCGGGAACCCCCGAGAACGAACTGCGCGACGAGTTCTGGCAGCGGGTGGCCCAGGCCAACCGACTGTTCGTCGAAACGACCAAGCAGGGATGGAAGACCGACCGCGGCCAGATCTACATCCTGCTCGGCGCGCCGGACGAACAGGATCTCGACCCGGTGCAGAAGGAGGGGCACGGACAGATTCGCTGGATCTACCGTTCCGCTCCGACACGAGACAGCGGCCCCAACGAGATCATCGCTTTTCGCGAAGATGCTTCGGGCGAGTTTCGCCTCAGCACCAATCCTCGGGACTATTCGCTGGTGTCCGATTTCGTCACGCGCTCCAGCCTCGCCCTCGGGACCGCGGCGACCCAGGCGGAGGCACGGATCCGGACTCCGGGGATGTCGTCCACGCAGATCGCCAATGAGCTCACCGCACTCGGCCAGGATGCCAGGGAGGACGACCTGGTCGCCGCACTCGTGGCCACCGCGCCGGCCCCGGATGGACCTCGGTTCGAGGACGTCTTCCATTTCCTCCGCGCCCGCGATGGCTCGACCTTCGTGGCCATCACACTGGCCATTCCCCCGGCTCCGGAGCCGGCGGGCGGCGGCACCGCTGCGGTCCTGCCGATGGCGCGGCTCGAGCGGCTCGAGCCGCCGGCGGCGGTGTTCGACTTCATCTACCGGGATCCGTTCGTCCAGGTGGGCTCCGCGATCTTCCAGGCTGGAGCCCCCATGCCACCCGGCCGCTACCGTGCCTTCGTCGGAGTCCTCGACCGCCGCACCGGCACGGTGAGCTCACGGCGGGCGGAGATCGAGGTCCCCGCCTTTCCCGAGACCACCCTCGCGCTCAGCAGCCTGATCCTCTCGGTCGGGCCTGGGGGAAGCGCACCTCCCGAGGCGGCGCGAGACGGCCTGCCGTTCATAATCGCCGGCCAGCTCGCCGTCCCTCGGATCCCTCCGGTCCTGCACAACGGCGAGGAGTTCTCGCTTCACTACCAGGTCTACGGCGCCGGCCTCGATGTCGGCGGTCGCAGCCACCTCGCGGTCGAGTATCGCTTCCTGCAGTACGACCGGGACCAGGCCGTGCCACTCGGGGAGCCGATCGCGGTCGGCCCGCTGCACGAGCAGGCGCTGGGGTGGTCCTTCCCGTTGATTGGATGGCCCAGCGCCCGCTTCCGCCTGGAGGTGACGGTGGTCGATCGCGTCACCACGCGGGCGGCGAGCGCCGCGCTGGAGTTCAGCGTTGCCGACTAGGCGGCCGATCGCGGCTCTCGCGTGGCTCGCATTCCTCTCCGGCGCCGCGGGTCTGAACTACGAAATCGCCTGGACGCGATGGCTGGCGCTGCACGTGGGCTCCCTGCTTCCCGCTCTGTCCGCGCTGCTGGCGGTCCACCTTCTCGGCCTGACGCTCGGTTCGGTTCTGGCAGGGAGGATGGCTGACCACTCAAGGCGTCCGCTGGCAGGGTTCGTGACGTTCGAGATCCTGACAGCGGTGTTCGGGCTGCTGGTCGGGCCCGCACTGACGGGGCTCGATCCCCTGTGGACGGCGCTCTACCGCCTCGAGTCGGACCACGGGCTTCCGTTCGCGCCGTTGGCTGGCGCCCTCGGCGCCTGCCTGGTACTCCCGGCGGCCGTCTGCATGGGTGCCACGCTTCCCTACCTTGCGGTTGCCGCCCGACCGGCCAGCGGCGAGACCGGAGCAACCAGCGGACGGCTGTACGCGGCAAACACGCTGGGAGCGGTGAGCGGAACCGCAGTTGCCGGCTTTGTGCTCCTTCCGGCGGCCGGCATCCTTCTCACCACGGCGATCGCCGCGGGGCTGAATCTGATGGCCGCCGCCGGGTCGCTGGCGCTCCTGCGGCTGCCCCACTCCTCCCGCGCTCCCGCGGCCGCCCCCTCGGCCTCCAGCTCCCCCATCTCCCTCGCGCTCGCCGCCGGCCTGGCACTGGTCGGCGCAGGCTCGATGGGTGCGCAGCTCGCCTGGACCCGCGCCCTCGCGCTCGTCCTCGCATCCTCGCTCCTCGCAACGACCTGCGTGCTTGCGGCCATTCTCGCCGGGTATGCGCTCGGCGCCCAGCTCGGCGTCGCCGGCGCGCGCCGCGACCGCGGCGCGGCGAACGGGATCGCCGCCTGCGCCACGGGGTTCGCGCTGACGGTGGCGGCGGGCACGGCGCTCCTCGGGGTCCTCCCGCTCGCCATCGTGCCGCTGGCAGCGGGGGTCCGAACCGGTATCACCGCCATGGTCGCCGTGCAGGCGGGCGCGGCCATGGCCATTGTCTTCGTCCCGACCCTGCTTCTGGGTGCCTGTTTCCCCCTGGCGGTGCGCCTGCGCAGCGCCAACGGCTGCCCTCCCGGTCGAGCGACCGGCGAGGTGTACGCCGCTGGTTCCGCCGGCTTCGTGATCGGAGCAGTCGGTTTCGCGGCCGGCGCGCTCCCGATGTTCGGCGCCCGCGGCGCGCTGCTGGTGGCCGCGGGCCTCGCGCCGCTCGGTGCCTTGCTGCTGACCGCCGGGCGCAGCGGACCCCGCGGCGGGGTCGCGACAGCCGCGGCCGGGATCCTCATGGCCGGCGCCGCGTTCCTCCTTCCTGACTGGGACCCGCAGCTCATGACCAGCGGCCCTGCTCTCTACGCCAGCAGCTACCAGGCGGCAGCGGCCGCGAGCCATCGTCCGCTCGCGGAGACCATTCGCCACCGCGGGGAGATCGTCTTCCATCGTGAGGGGGCCGGGGCAACCGTCACCGTGCGGCGCTCGCCGACCGGCGTGCTATCGCTGCAGATCGATGGCAAGACGGACGCCTCGACCGGCGGTGACATGGTCACCCAGCTGCTCGCCGGTCACCTGCCCGCGCTGCTCGCACCGCCGCAGGCGGCGTCGGCGCTGCTGATCGGACTCGCCAGCGGGGTCTCCCTCGGCGCGCTCGCCCGCCATCCGTTCACACGCATCGACTGTGTCGAGCTGGTGCCGGCCGTGGCGGAGGCCGCCGCCTGGTTCGACGGGGTGAGCGGGGCGCCGCTGCGCGACCCGCGCGTTCGGCTGCGCCTGGGGGACGGTCGCAACCACCTCCGGCACGCGGCCGAACGGTACGACGTGATCGCCTCACAGCCGACGAACCCCTGGGTGACGGGGGCGGCCGCGCTTTTCACCCGCGAGGCGTTTGCAGCTGCGCGGGATCGTCTGACCGAGGAGGGGGTGTTCTGCCAGTGGCTGCAGGGGTACGCGCTGCCGCCCGAGCACCTGCGGCGGGTCGTCGCCACCTTCCTGGAGGTGTTCCCTGCCGCCTCCCTCTGGGAGGAATCCGCCGGCGGCGGCGACTACTTCCTGATCGGAGGGCGGCACCCCGCCGCGCGCGTCGATGCGGACCTCCTCCGCGCCAGGGTGCGGCTTCCCGGTGTGGCGGAGGATCTTGCCCGTGCCGGAATCGGCGATCTCGGCGATCTTCTCGCTCATTTCGTCGCCGGACCCGGGGCGCTAGGACGCTTCAGCCGTGGGGCGCGGGCGCAGGTGGACGATCGTGTCGATCTCGAGTACGCGGCGGTACGCGCCCTCCACCTCGACACGCTCCCCGGTCAGATCCGCGGGCTGCGCCCCTACCGCGAATCGCCGATCGGCGCGATCATCGACCTCGACGACCAGCCGGACCGCGCCGCGCTGCTCAGGAAGCTCCGCCTCGCACGCGCCGCCGCGCGATCGGAGGAGCGGCTGCTGCTGTCGCTCCCGGCCGCGGGCACCCTCGTGGCCGACCCCGACCTCGAGCTCGGTATCGAGCTGCTGCGCGCGGGCCTCGACCGGCCGGCGCTTTCCCATCTGCAGGCTGCGGCGCATGGACCCTCCCGGTCGGCGGAGGCCTGGGCCCTGATGGGGGCCCTCCATCTCTCCTCGGGCGACCTCGCGACCGCGGAGGCGGATCTGCGCGAGGCGGTGCGGCAGCGACCCGACGATGTCGCCTCCCGCGCCTTGCTCGCGCGCGCCGCCATCGCTCGGGGGGAAGCCGCCGAGGCGAAGGTCGAGGTCCTGCAGGCCCTCGACCGCGACCCGGCCGCTCCCGACCTGCTCAACATCCTCGGCGCCTGTGCGTTGCTCGCGAACGATCCGGCAGCAGCGCTCGCCCCGTTGGGCCAGGCGGTGGCCGCGGAGCCCGAGCTGGTCGAAGGGTGGATCAATCTCGGCGTCGCCCGGCGTCAGGTCGGGGACCTCGCCGGTGCCCGCGAGGCGTATGAGCGCGCGCTCGCCACCGATCCCGAGAACCTCGACGCACAGTTCAACCTGGCGGTTGCGGCCCTGGTGGCGGGAGACCGGGACGGGGCCGCCGCGCTGTTTCGCGAGGTGCTGCGCGCGGATCCGCACTATCCGGACGCCCAGCGCTGGCTCGAAACGGCCTCCGGCCCGCCAACCACCTCCGGAGCGGCGAACGCAGGATAGGCGGCGGAGTGCGGACCCTAGAAGAGCGTACCCTGGCTCGAGCGCTCGCTGATCGGTGCGGCGGGCGGCGGGGGTGGCGGCGGGGCGAACGGTCGTCCCAGGCTGTCGCTCCCCTCGCGACACCAGTCGAGGTAGTCGCACCAGCGACAGAGAGGGCTCGGCCGCGCCGGGAACTCGCGCGTCGATCGCCGGGCTTCCACCGGGACGTGGCCCGGGGGGTCGGCGGACGCTCGCGCGAGCGCCACGGATTCGTCGCCGCTCAGGCCGCCGACGTATTCCTCGATCCTCGCCTCGACCACCCGGATCTGCCGGACGAGTTCCTGCCGGAACCGGGCCAGCTCGGCAGGTCCGCGGGAGGGCAACTGGCGCTCGACCCCGCTGCGGAGGTAGTGCCAGATCATCCGCACCTGGCGATGACCTGGGAAGATCTCCCTCGCCGCCATCTCGTAGATCCCGACCTGGGGGTCCTGGCTGAGCGCCGCCTGGCTCGGCGTGCGGCTGCTGGTCTTGTAGTCGTGGACCTCGACGGCCCCATCTGGTGCGATATCGACACGGTCGATGACCCCGCGGACCCGGAGCTTGCTCTCCGCCTCCAGCGCGAAGTCGAAGCCTCGCTCGATGCCGACCGTGCTCCCCAGGTCGAACGGGTGGTGCCGCGAGTAGTACCCCGTGAGGCACTCGGCGCCCCCGCTTCGATACTCGGCGACCCCGCGGTCCGCGACGATCCGCACGCGCTCGCCGTAGTTCCGCTCCCAGCGCGTCGCGTAGTCCTGCTGCAGCTCCTCGACACTGGGGGGGCTCGCCCCCTGCGCGGTGCGGCGATAGAGCCACTCGAGCGACTCGTGCACCCGCTTGCCGACGAACGCCTCGATCCCCTCGGCTCCGGACTGGGCGTTCCACAGGTAGCGCCAGGCGAACTTCAGTGGGCACTGGACGAAGCTGCTGAGCCGCGAGTGCGAGTAGGTAGGCATCCGAGCCTCACGGCGCCGGTGCAGGCTCGCCCGGCTGCGGGGGTGCCGGCGCCTGCGTGAGCTTCGTCACGGCAGCGCCGAGCTGCTCGAGGCTACCCGCGCCGAGGACGAACAGGTCCGTCACCCCGGCGACCTGTGCGTACTCCCGCCCGTCCAGCGGGCCGGCAAACGCGACTTCGACCGTCCTGGCGCTGGCGCCGTCGGTTGCCGGACTCGCGTCGAGCCGTATCCTCAATCGCGCTTGTCCCAGCGCCGCGGTGATCGCGTCGGAGGGCGCGGCCAGGAAGCTCTCCGCCTTGATCGCGTCGAGCGCATCCAAGAGCGCCGCCGCGTCCTCGAAGGCAATGTCGCGCGCCACCGGGGCGGCCAGCTTCCACTCCCCTCCGGCCGGGTCCTTCTCGAGGGTCGCAGTGGCCTCGCCGCTGACCTCGATGCGGTGAGTGTTCCAGCGATCGAGGCCCACCACCTGGTGGCGGCGAAACTCGTCGAGGGGGGCGTCGAGGTGACGCAGCGCGCTGTCCCCGATGTCGATCAGCGAGCCATCGGCGCGTTTCACGTAACGCGGCCCCTGACCGCCCGGCGCGGCGCCGATCTCGACCCGCTCCTCCACCCCGCCCTGGGACGATCCGAGCACGAGGGTCGCCGCCGGGGGCGCCGGCACCGTTCCGCTCGCCGTCCCGTCCGCGAAACCCGTGGCGCGCAGGCCGCAGACATCATCGACCAGCTCACGCACCACCTCGCGGTCGGCGACGAACGTGACCGGCTCGCGGATCATCCAGCCGCCGTCCGCCTCGCGCTCGAGCGCGATCGTCCCCGTGGGACGCTCCAGTCGCAGCCGCTCGACGCCCCACGCGTCCAGGCGCACCGCGCGCCGATCGCGCAAACGCTCCGCCGCCAGCGAAAGCGCGCGCTCCGCGCCGTTCCCGACCACCAGCAGCTCGGAGGCGCCGGCCAACCGCGCGTAGTACCCGTCGCCGAGCGAAGCCTTCCCTCCCACCTCGAACCCGATCGGCTCCCCCTCTTTCTGCTTCAGGGTGACGCTGGCCGCCGGTGGAACGAGCCCGTAGGCGGGAGCGCCGGGGTCACCCTGCGGACGGCGCAGCACCTGCAGGCCGCGCAGCGCCTCGGTCACGCTCCGCGTCTCGTCGTCGTCCGCGCGGGCCTCGACCGGTCGAACGAGGCGCCACCCGTCGGGATCGCGCCGCTCCAGAACGATCTCCCCCGCGCCGTTGTGGACCTCCACCGCGATTATCTCGGCCTCGGGCGCCATCGGCAGGAAGCGCGCCGCTGCGGCCTCCTTGGCGGCGCGTGCGGGGACCTCCCGGTGCAGATGCCACGCGTAGTACGCCGCGAGGAGCGCCAGCACCCCTGCGGCGATGAGGGTATTGCGAAACTTCACAGCCGCCTCCGGCGGACCCACTGCACCACGCCGAACCCGGCGATCGAAAGTGGGAACACGCCGAGCGACAGGATCAGGAGCGTGCGCGCTTCCGCGGCGGTGAGGGTCACCACCCGCACCTGGGGAGCGCGCGGCGGGATGCTCACGTTCGGCTTGTCCTGGGCCAGCCAGACCACCGCGTTGAGGAGCAGGTCCGCGTTTCCGAGCAGGCTCACGTAGCGGTTCGCGGCGAAATCCGAATCACCGAACACCACCAGACGCGCCTCGCTCGTGCCCCCCCCGGCCGGCGTCGTGCCGGCTGCAGGCTCGCTCTTGCGGGTGACCTGCACCGCCAGCGCCAGCGGTCCCTGGGTGTCGGCCTCGGGGGTGAACCCGACCTTGCCGGAGGCCAGCTCCTGCGGGTTGGACTCGTTCCACGACTCGCCGCTGCTCTCCACCAGCCGCACCGACCCCGCGGGGGCGGACCCCTCGAGAGAGAACGCGGCGGCGATCGGGAAGAAGGTGCGCAGCTTCAGATCGCGGGTGATCTCGCTCTGCCCGTACCCTGCCGAGAGCGGCACGTCGACCCCGAACCCCTGCAGACGATTCATGATATCGCCGTCGATCACGATCCCGGGGAGCTGCTTGACGCCATAGGCGGCAAGCAGCGGTTCGAGCCCCGTAGTCTGATCGGGATCGATGAGCAGCAACAGGCGTCCGCCGGCGTCGAGATGGGCGCGCACCGCCTCGACCTCGGCGGGGAGGAGGGCCGCCCGTGGCCCGGCAATGACCAGTACCCGGCACCCCTGCAGCGCCTGCGCCTGCCGGAGCAACTCCACGTCACGTGTCTTGATCGCCATCTTCTCGAGCGACTCCCGCAGCGTGCTCAGACCGTCCGGCTCGCGGTCGGTCAGGGCGCGCTCGCCATGCCCTCCGAGGAAGCAAGCCTCGGACGTCTCCTCGCGCGTGATCTCGAGCAGAGCCCGGGTCACCGCCTCCTCCGTCGCCTCGGTGATCTTGGTCTGGCGATCCCCGCGTATGAACTCCGTTGTCCCCAGGACCTTCACGTCGAACGCTTTGACGACCGCCGGGTCCCGATCCGGATCGATCCAGTCCACCTGCAGCCGATCGGTGTGGTACTGGTACTCCCGCAACAAGTTCTCGAACCGCTGCCGGCTCTCGTCAGGCAGGAAGAACGCCTTCGCCTGGATCCCCTCGGTCAAGCCGGCGAGCACCTTCGTGGTGTCGTCGGAGAGGGAGTAGAGCCTCGCCGACGTCGTGTCGAAGCGCCGGTGGTGCTCACGCGCCAGCACGTTCACCAGCACCAGGATCGCGAGGACGATGAGCACGTAGAACACGGCATTCGCGCCCGAGAGGAAGCTCCGGCCGCGCAGGAACGCAATCCACTCCGCGCGGTTCCACCAGGCGGAGGCGAGGACCAGCGCCCCGCCGAGCGCCATCAGCGCGTAGCCGTACGCGGAGCTCCCCGGCTGGAAGCGCAATAGCGCGGATCCGGAGGCCAGGATCAGCAGCCCGGCGTACCCTGACATCGTGCGCAGGAGGTTCATCGCCTATCTCCACCGCTCGGAGTCGAGCCACCGGTGCGTCAGGAACAGGAAGAAGGCGGTGACGCTGAGGTAATAGACGACATGCTGCGTGTCGATGACTCCCTGGTGGAAGTCATCGAAGTGGCGCGCGAAGGTCGCCTGCTCCATGACGTCGCGCCAGGCCGGGTCGAACAGCTGCGCCGCCAGTCCCATGACCCACAGCGCGATGAGGGTCAGCAGGCTCAGGACGCCGGCGAGGATCTGGTGCTCGGTCAGCGCCGAGAAGAAGACCCCGACGGCGATGAACGACGACCCCAGCAGCAGCACTCCGAGGTACCCGGAGAGCAGCGGGCCCCAGTCAACCTCGGTCTTGGCCGCGAGGAAGAGCGGAAAAACCAGCGTGAGCCCCACCATCACCGCCACCAAGGCCTGCGTTCCGGCGAACTTTCCGACCACGACCTGCAGCGTGGTCACCGGCGAGGTGAACAGGAGCTCCGCCGTCTGCTGCCGGCGCTCCTCCGCAATCACCCGCATGGTGAGGAGGGGGATGATCACGAGCATGAAGAACTGCATGTTGGCGACCATCGGACGCAGGACCATCTCGTGGAGATCGAGCTGCTCGAGCCCGCCCGGCTGCTGCGCCATGCGCAGCGTCGCCTCGGAGTAGTAGCGCACGAAGATATTGAAGAAATACCCCACCGCGAGCAGGAAGGCCGAGGTCAGCACATACGCCAGCGGCGAGGCGAACAGCGACTGCACCTCGCGGCGGGCGATCGCGATGATGTTCCTCACGCGGCCTCCCGCTCGGAGGCGCCCGCGACCGCCCCGAGGTAAACCTGCTCGAGCGCCGCGACCGGCGGCGAGAGCAGCAGCAATCCCCATCCCGCCGCGGCGACGCAGGCGGCGATCGCCTCGCGCGGGTCCCCTCCGGGCACCACCTTGATCCGGTAAAGCCCGGGTTCGCCGGCCGTCACCTCCGCGACCCCCGGCAGCGCCGCCAGGCGGCCGGCGACCTCCGCGGCATCGCGGACGACCCGGACCTGGAGCCGGTTCCCCTGCGTCAGCTCCAGGAGAGGCGCGTCGACCACCAGGCGGCCGTCGCGGATGATCGCGACCCGGCCGCACGTCGCTTCGACCTCCGGCAGGATGTGGGTCGAGAGGATCACCGTGTGGCTGTCGGCGAAGGAGCGGATCAGATTCCGGATCTCGATGATCTGCGCCGGGTCGAGCCCCACGGTCGGCTCGTCGAGGATGAGCACCTCCGGATCGTGCACCAGGGCGGCGGCGAGCCCCACCCGCTGGCGGTACCCCTTCGAGAGATTCCCGATCAGGCGGCGTCGCACCGATCCCAGCCCACACCGCTCGAGCGCGGCGTCGACCTTCGACGCGCGCAGCGAGCGTCGCAGCGCATGCAACTCCGCGACGAAGCTCACGAAGGTCTCCACGCGCATCTCCGGGTAGACGGGGGGGTTCTCCGGCAGGTACCCGATCCGCCGCTTCACCTCGAGCGGATGGCGAAAGACGTCGAACCCGGCGATCTCCGCCGTTCCGGAGGTCGCGGGCAGGTAGCCGGTCAGGATGCGCATGGTGGTCGTCTTCCCGGCCCCGTTCGGCCCGAGAAAACCGAGCACCTCGCCGCGCTGGACCTCGAAGGAGATGCCGTCGACCGCAACGCGCTCTCCGAATCTCCGCGTCAGTGCCGCAACCCGTATCATCTGTAAAAGATCCTCCGCATAGCCGTCGGCTGGCCTCCCGCACCCCGCAGCGTCGCCCGCATCGTTCCTCCGGAGCGCCGCGCGATCGGAGAGGCGGACGGGCCGAATTGCGAGTTCGATTTGGGAGCGCCCGCGGGAACGCAGAACACGCTCCGCATCATTCCGGGAGCCGCGTGGCGGTGCGGCTCCGATTCAGCGGGCAGTGCGACGTATCTTACGGAGCGTGCCGGAGGGTGTCAAGAAATCGACCCGGCCCGGCGCCGGGCGATCTCTGCAAGATACCTTTCCGCGATGCGCGCGAGCGTCGCACCTCGATCCGCACCCGCCGGCGCCTGCTCCGCCGGCGCCGCGGGGGACGGGAAAACGGCTGCGGCGGGGATGGCAAGGGAGGCCATCCCGATCTCGGGAGGGTCGCCGCGGTGAGGCACGAGGCTCGAGTTCCCCGCCGGCGACACCCGTTCCGCCGGGCGCCAGAGCCCCGGCCGGATGCGGAACTCCAGCTGTCGCGGAGCTTCCTTTCCCAGGCGGCGGCGGACCCGCTCGAGGATCTGCGGCGACCAGCGTGAAAGCGTGTCGCGCCACTCCGGACCCGCGACGTCGACCGTCATCACGCCGTCCGCGAGCTTGGCGAACTGCGTGCTCCGATCGAGCCGCTTACCGACCGCCGACCGCCAGGCGGCCAGCGCGACGAGATGGCGTCCCTGGCCATGCCGCGGCAACTGAGCCCCCGCGCCCGCCGCGATCTCGTCGACACGGCGAAACCCGGCGTCTCGGCTTCGCCTCGGCTTCATGGCGCTCCGCTGGTTGGGGACCCGCGCGCCCCTGGCGCGCCCGACCTGGTTGGGAGGATGTCTTGGCAAACTGATCCTACCGGCCTCCCACCCGCGGGTCAACCGACAGGGTTGAAGCCGGGCCGCGCCTCTGGCAACATCTCTCACAGTCATGCCGAAGGACGTGCCGATCCGCAATCCAGTGCTGAGTCCTGCCGGGCTGCTCCCGGAGGAGTTGCTGCGCCATCGGCCACTCCCCCTGCCCGGCGCCACGACACCTCCGACGGCGAGCGCTTGCCGCTTCGTCGCATCGTACGGCGGTGTCAGCACCTGCACCGACACGGCCTATCTCGGTGGCTTCTGCCGCTTCCACCACGACTGCTTCAGCCGCGGCGAGATCAGCCCGCTCGGTCGCATCCTGGACGTGGTCAAGGACCAGAAGCGCCGGCGGGAGATCAACTGGCACGGCGCGACCCTGCCAGATTGGGACCGCCTCACCGCCGACCCCATGACGGGAGAGGACCGCTAGACGGAGCTTCACGCCCTCACCCGGCAAGCCCCGGACGCGGCGAGAGTGCGACCGCTAGAACCGGACCCAGCGCAGCAGCGCCGCCGCGGGCTGTGCCAGCCGCAGCATCGAGGGCCACCCCAGGCTCGCCTCAACCACAGCGAGGGCGGCAATCACCAGGGTGAGCGCCTGCAGCAGGACTCGCGGCAACTCGCGGGCCAGACGCGCGGCAGCGATCCCCTCCCCCTGCCTCGCCTTGAAGGCCGCGTGCGCGAACGGGAGCACGGCGGCAAACCAGGCGCAGAAGTTGACGGCCGGCACCCCGCGCAGCACGGGCGGGGGGGACGGCGGCCAGGACCAGAATCCCGCCGCGGTCGCAACAGGATCGAGTTGCAGGTCGAGCGCCAGGGCCATGCCGGTTGCCACGAGGGCGCGGCGGAGCGCGGTCGCCCGCGCCCCCGCCAGGAGCGGCGCGGCGTGCCACAGGGGATAGAACACCAGGCACCATCCCAGGCTCGTGGCGAGCGGCGCGGGGAACAACGGTATCCGGATCCGGAACTGATCCTCGCTGAAGAACCCGAGCGCCACCCCGCCGTTCTCCAGGATCAAGCCATAGACGAGGCCCACCCCGAGGAGTCCCGCGAGCTTGCCGGGCTGGCTCGCCAGCGCCGCGTGCGTCGCCAGCAGGGTGAAGGCGCCGAGCGCGAGGACCTCGGTGACGAGCGCGAGTGCTTCCGGGGCCAGACGTCCGGCGGTGCCGCCCGCAAAGATCGCAGCGAGCAGCGTGCCCGTCGCCGCCAGCAACAGGAGCAGGGACGGACGCGCCAGCGGGGCGCGCCGCAGCGCGACTGTGCCCAGCAGGAACGGCAGCGCGAAGCTCCGCAACGCCGGAGCAGCGGGTAGCCCGAGCTGTACAACCTCCAGATTGAGCACCAGGAACGGAGAGAGCCAGAGGTAGACGAGCGGGAAGTCGTCCCAGCCGCTCCGCAACCATCGTGGAAGGGTCAGCGGCCCGTCCTCCGCAGGCTCATCTGGCGTTCCGCGTCGTCTCTCGGTAACGACGGACCGCACGCAGATGCTCCGGAAGCGTTCGGGTGAAATGGTGGCCACCCGTCCCGCTGGCGACAAAGTAGAGATAGTCGCTGGCGTACGGTTCGATCGCGGCGCGCAACGCGGCTTCCCCGGGGCTCGCGATCGGTCCGGGCGGAAGTCCGGCATGGAGGTAGGTGTTGTAGGGAGACTCGAAGCGGAGATCGGCGCGCGTGAGGGGTGACCGGCTCCGGCCGTTCAGCGCCAGCGCGAATGCCACCGTCGGATCGCACTGCAGCAACATTCCGCGGCGCAGGCGATTGCGGAAGACGGAGCCGACCAGCGCCCGCTCGGAGGGGATGTGAGTCTCCTCCTCGATCAGCGACGCCAGGGTCACGGCCTCGCGCGGCGACAGCCCCGAGGCCCGTGCGGCGCCCACCCGCGCCGCCGTGAACACCTCGCGGAAGCGGCCCACCATGCGCGCGACGATCTGGTCCACAGGAGTCCGCCGCGCGAATTCGTACGTGTCCGGGAAGAGGTACCCCTCCAGATCGCTCGCCGCCGGATCGAGATCCGCAATCGCCTCCGTGCGACGCGCGGCGGCGCGCACGCTGCCGGCATCGGCCCACCCCTCCCCCTCGAGCAGTGCCGCGACCTCGGTGACCGTCAATCCCTCCGGCACCGTCAGCCGGTGACGCACGACTTCGCCGCGCAGCAGCGTGTCACGGACTGCGAAGAGGGTCCGCGGGCCGGAGAATCGGTACTCCCCCGAGCGCAACCGCGGCGCGCTCCCGTCGAGGCGCACCAGCCAGCGAAAGGTCCAGGCGCTGCGAATGACGCCGGCGCGTGCCAGGATCTCCCCGGCGCCGCTGCCGGACACGCCGTCCGGGATCTCGACCACCACCGCCTCGGCGGCGAACCCCTGATAAGGGCGGCCCAGCAGGGCAAGCGCGAGAAGGAGACCGGCCAGCGGCAGGACCCACAGCGCCACGACGACGACGCGACGGATCAAGGCCCCGCCTCGCTCACGCCCGAGGCGGCCCGCCCGCCGCGGCGCAGGCGCCGAGGAACGACTCCAGGATCAGGGCCGCGGCGATCCGATCGGTTGCACCCTGGCGGCGCTCCTCGCGGCGCACGCCGGCGGAAACCAGCAGCCGCTCCGCCTGGGCCGAGGTCAGGCGCTCGTCCCATCCCACCACGGGCATTCCGCAGGCCGCGCGCAGCCGTTCGAGGAGAGCCTCGGCCGCCGCGCAGGCCGACCCACGGCTGCCATCCATGTTGATGGGCAGCCCGACCACGATCGCCACCACCTCATGCTGCGTCGCCAGCGCCTGGATCGCCTCGGCGTCGCGCCGGTCGCTGCGGCGCACGAGCGTCGTCAACGGCTGGGCGAGAATGCGCCCGGGATCGCTCACGGCGACCCCGATGCGCTTGCTGCCGGGATCGATGGCCAGGAGACGACCGCAGGAGGGAATGACGGTCGCTGGAACCGTCGCTGATTCCGGCTGCGGCGCCGCCTCCGGCGGCCTCAACGCGCCGCGCCGCGCCGTCGTCCGCGCGCGGGCCGGCGGCTCCCGCCGCGAGCGGCGGGCTCGGGGTCGGGGTGAGGAAAGTTCGGCAGTTCCGTCAGCGGGATCGGCTGTCCGACGTGCGCCTCGATCTCACGCAGGCGAGGTATCTCTCCGGGGGCCACGAAGGTGACCGCGTCTCCGCCCTTGCCGTAGCGAGCCGTCCGCCCGATGCGGTGGACGTAATCGTCCGGCGTGTGCGGCAGGTCGAAGTTGACGACGTGGGTGATGTCGTCGATGTCGAGGCCGCGGCTAGCGACGTCGGAGGCGACCAACACCCTCAGTGTCCCCTCGCGAAACAACTTCATCGTCGCCTCGCGGTTCTGCTGGCTGAGCAGGCTGCTCACCGAGCTGGACCGGCAGCCGGCGAGCGCCAGACCGCGCGACACCTCTGCGGTCGCTTCCCTGGTGCTGCAGAAGACGAGCACCTTGTCCAGCCCCTCCGCCTGCAGCAGACGGCGCAGCAGGTTGGCCTTGTCCCGTTCCTGGACGAGAAACGCCCGCTGCCGGATGCCGCGCGCGGTGATCTGCTCCGGCTCGATGCGGACCTCCTCCGGGTAGTACATGAAGTCGCCCGACAGCACCTTGATCTCGTCTGGGAAGGTCGCGGAGAACAGCATCGTCTGCCGGCTTTGCGGGCACTTGCGCAGGATCGTGCGGATGTCCTGGATGAACCCCATGTCCAGCATCCGATCCGCCTCGTCGAGGACCAGGAAGCGAATCTGACGCGTGCGCAGGTACGCCGACTGGAGGAAATCGAGCAGGCGCCCCGGCGTCCCCACGACCAGGTCGACCCCGTCCTTCAGCGCCTGGCGCTGCGGACCGAGCGAGGTGCCGCCGTAGACGACGGTCGAGCGCACGCCGATGCGCGATCCCACGCGCGCCGCCTCCTCTCCGACCTGCAGCGCCAGCTCGCGCGTCGGACAGATGACCAGCACCTGCAGCTCGCCGGTCGGCCGCAGCGCCTGGAGGATCGGGACCAGGAAAGCCAGCGTCTTCCCGGTGCCGGTCTGGGCCATCCCGAGGAGATCCTTCCCCTCCAGCAGGATGGGGAGTGCCATCTCCTGGATGGGAGTACAGTGGGTGTAGTTACATGCCTCGAGGGCATCGACCAGATCGGTGCGCAGGGGAAAATCTCGGAACCGTTTCGACAAAGGTCTCTCTTCAACCAGACCGGGACGCGCGCCCGTGGAGCGCGCCGCGAGGCCTGGTTTGGGGGGGGCCGCGACGTTCAGTGGCGGATCCTCTCCCAGTAGGAGGGGAAGGCGAACTCCGGGCTGTTGTCGGTCGTGTGGCAGGAGAGGCAGCGGTTGGCGTCGGTCGCGCCGTAGGGCTGAGAGGGGTCCTCCAGGTGGGCGCCCGCGGCGTCGTGACACGCCTCGCACTGGACATTGGCGAACTTCGGGGTGAGCTTGAGGTTGCGGAAGCCGTTGGTGCGCCGGTTGCCGGTCACGTGGCACCCGACGCAGAGTGGATTGAACTCCTGTCCCGCGTCGATCAACACCTGCATCGCGTGCGCATGCTTGCTCGTCTCCCACACGGTATACGCCGCCTGGTGGCACGTCTTGCACTCCGCGGCCCCGAAGAAGAGGGAGTGCGCGGGAATCTTGCCAGGGACCCCGGATGTCTCGGTGGCCGCCGCCTCACGATAGAACTCGTTGATCTTGAGATTGGCCTCGTCCTCGAACGCCTTCATCGGGGGGTCTTGCGGGTAACGCATGTCCAGGAAGGGGTGGCGCTTGGTGATCTCGCTCAGGCCCTTGCTGTTGAAGAAGACGCGCAACTCTCCGAGGCGCTTCCCCTGGTTGCCGGCGTACACCACCGACACGCGCGGCGGGGAGGCGAGATTGTCGGACACCAGTTCCCCGTTCCCGGCGAGCACCAGATCCACCCCGGGGACCTCCGCGAGCAGGACGTCCACCTCCGGTGGGGTCAGATTGGTTAGCAGGATTACGAGATCGCTCTGCTGTCGCAGTGGTGGCACCAGGCGCGCCGCCGCCTTCACCGGGGACTGGATGACCACCTTGCGATCGTCGGCCGTCCGCATGAGGAAACCGGGGTTCCCCCTGCACAGGCCGAGGATTCCGACGCGCAGCGGGACCTGTCCGCGCCACGAGCCCGGCTCCAGCGTCTTCACCGTCGCCGGAGCGAATACCGGCTTGCCACTCTCCTGCCAGGTGATGTTCCCCGACAGGAGCGGAAACTCCGCCTTCGCGGCAAGCGACTGGAACTCCGCCAGGCCCACCGCCAGCTCACGTTCGGTGACGTTCACCGCGGTGTACCCCAGCCGCGACATGCCGTTGAGCAGCGTCTCGGTCTGGAACTTCCCCGCCGCGCTGTTGTCGCCCGAGAACTCGCCGCTGTCCACCCACAGCACCGGGGTCTGGGGATACATGCCTCGGAACATCTGGACGTAGGCGGCCCGCCGGGCCAGCCCCCCCGCAGGGTTCTTGGGTCAGCCACAGGGCTGGTAGTACCCCTGCACGACCGAGGTGAGCAGGATCTCCAGATCCGGCGCGGGGCCGGGGGCGACCAACGGCTCCGGGGGGGCGGCGGCGTGGATCTCGACCGCGGGGACCGTCCCGGGGCGGACCTTGATCACCTCATCGTTCGCGGCTCCCTGCCTGGCGGAGCCCCCCGTCCCACTGGGGGCTGTGCTGCCCCCCGAAAGCCATACCAGAGCGAGGATCAGCGCGGCACCACGGAGCGGCCCAAGTCGAGTGTTCATGTCGGTCTGCAAGCCTCTGTCGTCCCGGATCGGAAGGCGGCGGAAGGTCCGAATCGCCTGCCGGATTTGCGGTGTATTATACTCAACTGACTCAACTTATTCAACCTCACGACTTTGCGGGGAACGGTTCGCCACGGCCCCTCCAAGGACCCGCGATGAGCACCGCTACCCCACGCCTCCCAGGTTCCCTGCCGCAACTGCTCCTCGCTTCCGCCTCCCCACGCCGGCGTGCCTTGCTCCACGCCCTCGGACTGACGCCGGTGATCGAGGTCAGCGAGGTCGACGAGAGCGTGCACCCCGGCGAGCCGCCAGAGGCGGCGGTGCGCAGGCTCGCGGAGGCGAAGGGGCTCGGTGCGCACCGCCGGAACCTGGAGGCGCTCGTGCTGGCAGCGGACACCCTCGTCGTGCTGGATGGGCCGCAGGGGGCGCTCCCGCTCGGCAAGCCCCGCGACCTCACCGAGGCCGCGGCGATGCTGCGTCAGCTCTCCGGGCGCCAGCACCGCGTGCTGACCGGAGTGTCGCTGCACTCCCCCCGGCGCGCAGTCGTCTCCGAGGTCGCGGAGACGCGCGTCCGGTTCGCGCCGCTCGCCGGTCGCGTCATCGAATGGTACCTGCGAACGGGTGAGGCAATCGACAAGGCCGGGGCGTACGGCGTCCAGGGTGCCGCGGCCCTCTTCGTCGAGCACCTCGAGGGTTCCTGGACGAACGTGGCGGGGCTCCCGCTGGAGCGCCTCCCGTCGCTCTTCACCTCGGCGGGGTACGACCTGTCCGACTTCCTCGGCGCGCCTGCCGAGCCCAAGTAGCAGCCAGCGCTGCGGCGCTCGGCGCAGTCCCGGGCTACTCTTCCTCGCGCCGCCAGCGCAGCACGGGACGCCGCGCGGCCGCGGCCTCGTCGAGGCGTCCGATCGGGGTCGTGTGGGGGCTCGAGCGCACCCGCTCCGGTTCCTCGCGCACTTCGCGCTGTATCGCTTCCACCGCGGCGACGAACAGGTCGAGCTCGTGCTTTCCCTCCGACTCGGTCGGCTCGATCATGATGGCCCCCTTCACCACCAGCGGGAAGTAGACCGTGGGAGCGTGGAAGCCATAGTCCATCAGCCGCTTCGCGACGTCGATCGTGGTCACCCCGGTGCCGTCGAGGTGCCGATCCGAGAACACCACCTCGTGCAGCGACGGCGTCGAGTAGGCCGGCGACATGGTGTCGCTGAGGCGGCGGCGCAGGTAACGCGAGTTCAGCACCGCAAGCTCGGTGTTGCGGCGCAGCCCCGGCGCGCCGAGCGCCAGGATATACGCGTAGGCGCGCACCATCATCCCGAAATGACCGTGGAAGGTCGCTACCCGGCCGACGCTGCGCGGCCGATCCTCCTGCCAGCGATAGCGACCGTTCTCGTGGACGACGCGGGGGACCGGGAGGTACGGCTCGAGCGCCGCCGCGACCGCGACGGCGCCGGCGCCGGGCCCTCCGCCGCCGTGCGGGGTCGAGAATGTCTTGTGCAGGTTCAGGTGCATCACATCCACGCCGGCGTCACCCGCCCGGTGCACGCCGACGAGGGCGTTCATGTTGGCGCCGTCCATGTACACGAGGCCGCCAGCCTCATGCACCCAGGCGCAGATCTCCGCGATCCGGTCCTCGAAGATGCCGAGGGTGTTCGGGTTCGTCAGCATCAGGCCGGCCACGTCGGGGCCGAGGCGAGTGCGCAGCGCGTCGACGTCGAGGCGTCCGTTGGCTCCCGAGGGAACGGTCTCGACGCCGAAACCGCACAGCCGGGCGCTCGCCGGATTCGTCCCGTGCGCGGAATCGGGGATCAGCACGATCGAGCGCCGCTCCCCCCGATCCGCCAGGAGCGAGCGCATCATCATCACCCCGGTCTGCTCCCCCGAGGCGCCGGCGGGGGGCTGCAGCGACACCGCGCGCATGCCGGTAATCTCGGCGAGCATCCGCTCGAGCTCGTGGATGAGGGCGAGCGTCCCCTGCGCATCTTCCTCCGCGGCAAGCGGGTGGGAACAGGCGAACCCCTCGATGCGCGCCGCGTTCTCGTTGAACCGCGGGTTGTATTTCATCGTGCACGAGCCGAGCGGATACAGGCCGAGGTCGATGGCGTAGTTCCAGCGGCTGAGGCGCGTGAAGTGCCGCACCACGTCGAACTCGCTCAACTCCGGAAAACCGTCGATCTCCGCGCGCAGGTGACGCCCGTCGATGCCGCCCGTCCCGGCATCGGGGTACTCCGAAGGGGGCAGGTCGATCCCCCGCCGTCCGGGAGACGAGACCTCGAACAGGAGCCGCTCCCGCTCGCGGAGGCCGCGCTCTCGCGGCGCGGTCATCGAACCCCTCGCTGCGCGCCGGTCTCGATGGCCGCGGCCAGCCGGTCGATGTCGTCGCGGCGCGTGAGTTCCGTGGCACAGATCAGCATGGCGTCCTCGAGGCCGGGCTCGTAGCGACCGAGGGGCAGCCCCGCGATCACTCCCTGCTCGCCGATCCAGCGGCGATACGCCTCGGCGGGCCCCGGAAGCCGCAGCACGAACTCGTTGAAGGTGGGAGCGGTGAACGCGAGCGAGCAGCCGGCCACCTCGGACAGTCGCCGCCTGGCGTAGGCCGAGGCGTCGAGGTTCCGGCGCGCGATGGCCCGCAACCCCTGCCGCCCGACGACGGCGAGGTAGATGGTCGCCACCAGCGCGCACAGTCCCTGGTTCGTGCAGATGTTCGAGGTCGCCCGCTCCCGGCGGATATGCTGCTCGCGAGTGGACAGCGTCAGCACGTACCCCCGTCTCCCCTCCGCGTCCCGGGCCTCCCCCACGAGCCTTCCCGGCAGCTGTCGCAGGTAGCGCTCGCGGCTGGCCATCAGGCCGACGTAAGGGCCCCCGAATTGCACCGGCAGCCCGAACGACTGACCCTCGCCCACCACCAGGTCGGCACCGAACCGCCCCGGCCCGGCCAGCAACCCGAGAGAGACCCCCTCGGCGACCACCCCCACGAACAGCGCCCCGTGGCGTTGGGTGCGCTCGACCGCGTCGGACCAGGCCTCGACGCACCCGAAGAAGTTCGGGCTCTGCACCGCCACGCAGGCCACGTCGTCGCCGAGCAGGCGCTCGAGCTCCGCCAGGTCCGAACGGCCGTCCGCGGCGCGCGGAACCTCCTGCACCTCGAGCCCGACGTGCCGGACCAGCGTGCGCACCACGGCCCGGTAGTGAGGATGGATGGCGGCCGACAGCAGCACACGCTTCCGCCCGGTCACCCGGTTTGCCATCAGCACCGCCTCGCCGAGCGCGGTCGCGCCGTCGTACAGCGAGGCATTCGCGACCTCCATCTCGGTGAGCTGACAGATGAGCGTCTGGAACTCGAAGATCGCCTGCAGCGTCCCCTGGCTGAACTCCGCCTGGTACGGCGTGTAGCTGGTCAGGAACTCCCCGCGCAGCACCAGATGGTCGATGATCGCCGGGATGTAATGATGGTAGGCGCCTGCCCCGAGAAAGCTCGGGAGCCTCCCGGCGTGCCGGTTCGACTCGGCCAGGCGCCGGAGCCGGCGGTCCAGCTCCAGCTCGGAGAGCGGCCCGTCGATCGCGAGGTCCCGGCCGAGGCGCAGCCCGGACGGGATCGAATCGAACAGGGATCCCAGATCGGGTGCCTCGACAGTGCGCAACAACTCCGCAACGTCCGCGTCACTATTCGTGTGGAAGCGCACGTCAGTGCTTTGCCTCCGCAAGGTACTGGGCGTACTGTGCCGCGGTCATCAGCCCGCTGACCTCGGCGGGGGCGCTCAGCCGCAAGCGAATGAGCCAGCCCTGGCCGTACGGGTCGGAGTTGATCGTCGCGCACCGTTCCGGGGACTCCACCAGCTCCTGGTTGATGGCGACCACCTCGCCGCCCAGCGGCGCATACACCTCGGCCACCGCCTTCACCGACTCGACGGTGCCGAACTCATCCCCCCCGGCCAGGGCGCGCCCGACCTCGGGAAGCTCCACGAACACGATGTCGCCGAGCTCCTGCTGCGCATGTGCGGTGATCCCGACGACCCCCTCGCCGCCTTCCAGACGCACCCACTCATGGTCCTTGGTGTAGTAGAGCGACTCCGGCACCATGCAAGGCTCCTTCTCGCCGCGCTAGCGACGCGGGCGGCGATAGAACGGGGTCGGCACGACCCGGGCACGCAGGCGGCGCTGCCGCACCTCGACCTCGACCTCCGCTCCAACCTCGGTGTGCGAGATCGGGAGGTAGGCCCGCGCGATGTTCTTCTTGAGGAACGGAGCGTACGATCCGCTCGTGACCTCCGAGACCTGCTGCCCCTCGATCCAGACAGGGTAGCCATGACGCGCGATGCCGGGGTCGATCGTCTCGAGCCCGCACATCCGCCGCCGCACTCCATCGCGGCGCTGTGCGAGCAAGGCGTCGCGGCCTAGGAACTCCCCGCGCTCGAGCTTGACGATGAAGTCGAGCCCGGCCTCGAGCGGCGACGTCTCGGTCGTGATGTCATTGCCGTGCAGGAGCATCCCGGCCTCGAGACGCAACGTATCGCGCGCCCCCAGGCCGGCCGCGACGAGGCCGAGCGGCGCTCCGGCCGCGAGCAGCCGGCGCCACACGCCCGCCGCCCTCGCCGTGGGGAGGAAGAGCTCGAAGCCGTCTTCCCCCGTGTACCCGGTGCGCGCCACGATTGCATTCTCGCCGGCGACCTTGGCCTGCGTCACGTGGTAGTAGCGCAGGCGCTCCAGCGCGGTGTCGGTGAGGGGGGCGAGGATCTCGCTGGCCTTGGGTCCCTGGATGGCGATGAGTGCGAACTCGTCGCTCCGGTCGAGCACCTGGGCGCCCCCGGCGTGCTCCCGCATCCAGGCCAGATCGGCCGCGGCGTTCGAGGCGTTCACGACCACCAGAAACGACCCCTCGCGCCAGCGATAGACGATAACGTCATCCAGGATCCCCCCGTCGGGCAGCAGGAGAGCCGAATAGTGCGCCTGACCCGGCGCGAGCGCGGCGACGTCGTTGCAGGTGAGGCGCTGCAAGGCGTCCGTGGCACCGGGGCCGCACACCTCGACCTCTCCCATGTGGCTGACATCGAACAACCCCGCTGCCACGCGCACCGCAAGATGCTCCTCGACCACGCCGGCATACTGGACTGGCATCTCCCAGCCGGCGAAGGGGACGAGACGAGCGCCGGCCTCGACGTGGACCGCATGGAGCGGGGTACGCTTCAGAGGAGGAGTCCGATCCATCTCGGGACGGTTCCTGGACCGGGCCACGGCCTGGCGAGGGTTCGTAAGGGTCCGCTGTGCCTCGCGGCGGAACACCAGGTAAGAAGGGGCTCAAAACGTACCACACGCGATTTCGGAGTGTCAACAAACTGGCTTCCCCGCTTGCCACTCCCCCCGCGGAATCCCTATCATTACCCGACCGCCTCACGGTGGTCGTCAGCGCCACCCTAGCGTCGCGCGCCCGGGAGAGTTGTTCCCCCATGACCGAACCGCGGACCGAGTACATCGTCGGGTGTCCGACCTGCACGGGCGAGTTCGACGCGGCGAGCGCCATCTGGTGCTCCTGCGACCCGCAGAACCCCACGAAGCTGTGCCCGTTCTGCCTGAGCTGCTTCTGCGAGGCACAGGAGGCGTTCCGGGAGGAGTTCTGGCGCGCCGCGCCGCCGGAACTACTCGATGAGCGCAAGGCACTCAAGGAGGCGCGCCTGCTCCTCGGGGACATGTTGGTCCGCGCGGGCGTCATCTCGATGGATCAGCTCGTCCAGGGGCTGAAGCTGCAGAAGGCGCAAGGCCTCCGCCTGGGGGACGCGCTCATCTCGCTCGGCTACCTCACGAAGGAGCGCATGGAGGAGTTCCTGCGCGTCCAGCAATCCGTCGTGAGCTTCGACCTGTCGCGCGTCTTCCTCGACCTGTCGCTGATCCGGCAGATCGGGGTGGAGTTCTGCCGCCGCCAGCGCATTCTCCCGCTCGAGAAGGACAGCTTCAAGAACCGGACGCTGCTGACGCTAGCGATGGCGAACCCGGCGGATGCCGACACCATCAATCGCGTGCAGCGGATGAGTGGCTGCCAGGTGGTGGCAGGTCGCGCGGCGGAAGAAAAGATCCTCGAGGTACTGCACACGCACTTCCCCGACGAGGTGGCCGCCCCGGAGACAAGCGCGGAAACCGTCTCGGAGACCCACGCCGAGCCGGCTGCTCCCGCAGTCCCGGCGGGAGCGCCGCCGGCGCCTCCCGGGCCCAGCGGCGACCCGCCCCCGTCGGACGAGGAAACCGCGCGCCTCACGAACCGCTTGCTACGGACCGGGGTGGAACGAGGCGCGGAAGAGATCCGCCTCTCCCGCCGGGGCGACTCGCTCGAGGTGCGTTATCGGATCGGCGGGCGGGTCTACCGCGCCGGAGCTCCACAGGGGGCCAACGCCGCCGCGGTGCTGGACTGCGTCCGGCGTCTGGCCGGAATTGACGCCGGCGGCGAGGGGCGGGTCCGCATTCCCTTCGCCGGCGGCGAGGCCGTCCTGCAAGCCCTCGCCGGCGTCGACCTCGCCGAGGGGGGCGGGATCATCCTGCGGCCCGTCTGACCGCACTCAGGCGCCGGCCCGAAGCCTGAAAAAATCCTCGGCGGCCTGGACCAGCGATTCCAGCGTCGCCTCTCCTGGTTGCAGATCCACCGCCAGTCCCGCCTCGCGGGCGGTCGCCGCGGTGATCGGCCCGATGCAGCCGATTGCAGCCGTGCCGACCAGTCCCGGCAAGTTCTCCGCCCCGAGCAGCTGCACGAAATTGCGCACCGTGGTCGACGACGTGAAGGTGATCAGGTCGACCCCCCCCTCGAGCGCCGCTCGCGCCTGCTCGGCGCCCCCCGCGGGGAGCAGCGTCCGGTAGACGGGCACCACGTCCACCTCGATCCCCTGGGCGCGCAGCCCCTCGGGGAGGAGGTCGCGCCCCTCGAGCGCACGGGGGAGGAGCACCCGGGCCGGGCCGCCCGAGGTCCGGCTCGCGAGCAGGCGCCGCGCCTCCGCCAGGGCCCCCTCCGCGCGGAACTCCTCCGGCACCGCCGCGACCAGGACCCCGCGGCTGCGCAGCGCCTTGGCCGTTGCCGGGCCGATGGCGACGACCTCATTCCCGGCCAGCGCGTCGATCTCCTTCCCCCGCTCCTCGACTCGCGCCAGGAAGCGTTCGACCGCGTTGGCGCTGGTGAAGATGACGAGGTGATAGGCGTCGAGACTGCCTATCGCGCGATCGACCGGCCCCCAGTCCTCCGGGTCGCGGATCTCGATGGTGGGGAGGCGAACGACCTCGGCCCCGGCCGCCGTGAGCAACTGGGAGAGCGGCTCGTCGCGTGGCCCCGCCCGGGTCACGAGAGCGCGCCGTCCGGCGAGTGGCCGGGACGAGGCGTCCATCATCCGCTCGGGGGGCCCGCACCGCCTCCCAACAGTTCGGCCGCACCGTCCTCGATGCACCGGGCTGCCAGTGCGGCGCCGACCGCCTCAGGGTCGCGCGCGTCGCCGTGCGCCTCCCGGCGGAGGAGCCGCGAACCGTCGGGCGTTGCCACGACGCCGCGGAGTCGCAACGCCGTCCCCGCAAGCGTGGCCAGCGCCGCGATCGGCACCCGGCATCCCCCCCCGAGCGCGCCGAGGAACGCGCGCTCGGCGCGCACCGCCGCCATGGTCGCGGGGTGGTCGAGCTGCGCGGCGGCGGCGAGGGCGCGAGGATCGTCCGCACGCGTCTCGATCCCGAGCGCCCCTTGTCCCACCGCGGGGAGGGAGAGGTCGACGTCGAGTGGCACCCAGGGGACGTCGAGGCCGAGCCTGCGCAGCCCCGCCACCGCGAGTATCATGGCGTCCGCCCGCCCTTCGAGGAGCCGCCGGACGCGGGTGTCGATGTTGCCGCGAATCGGGAGGATCTCCAGATCCGCGCGCCAGTGACGCAGTTGCGCTCCGCGCCTGGGTGCCCCGGTCGCGACGCGGCTCCCCCGCGGCAGGTCCGCGAACTCCCAGCGACTGGCGCTGAGCAGCGCATCGCGTGGATCCTCGCGCTCCGGACAAGCGGCCAGCGCCAGCCCCGCAGGGAGCTCGCCGGGCAGGTCCTTCAGGCTGTGCACCGCCAGATCGATGTCGCCCGACAGCAGCGCTTCCTCGATCTCCTTGACGAAGAAACCCTTCCCCTCCAGGCGGTCGAACGCGACCGACCCCTGCTGGTCTCCCTGGGTCCTGATGACCCGGATCTCGACCGACGTGCCGGGCAGCCGCTCCGCGAGCGCCTGGCGCGCCCATTCGGCCTGCCACAGCGCCAGCTTCGATCCGCGGCTTCCCACCACCAGGGCGCGGCTCATTCGGGCGGCTCCTCCTTGGCCGGAAGGCCGGCGCCCTTGCGGCCGGGCGCCTCGCCGTCTGAGGTGTCGAGCCCGAAGATCTGGCGCACCATCGCGACGTGGTCCGCGCCCCCTCCAGTTGCGCTGCGCTTCAGGTGCTGGATCGGCCCGTGCAGCAGCTTGTTCAGGAGCGATTCGGTGATCTCCTCGACCGCGCGCCGCGCTTCCGGCGGGGCGGCCTGCAGGCGCGATCGGAAGCGCTCCACCTCGGCGTCGCGCATCCCGAAGACCTTCTCGCGCAGCGCCACGATCGTCGGACCCACCTCGCGCTCGCGGCACCACACCTCATAGGCGGCGACCTCGTCCGTGATCTGACGTTCCGCGGCCGCCGCCGCCGTGCGCCGCTCCGCCAGCCCCGCGTCCGCCACCTGCTGCAGGTCGTCGAGATCGTACAGATAGATGTTGTCGATCTGGTTGACCGAAGGCTCGATGTCTCGCGGCACCGCCAGGTCGATGAGGAACAGCGAGCGATTGCGACGCCGGCGGATCACCCGTTGTGCATCCTCGTGACGCAACACCGGAACGGTGGAGCTGGTCGAGGAGATCAGGATCTCGACCTGCTCGAGCGTCTCGAGGAAGCGCTCGAACGGGATCGCCTCCCCGTCGAAGGCGCGGGCCAGCCGCTCCGCGCGGTCGAAGGTCCGGTTCGCCACGAAGATTTTCCTGACTCCCTGCCCGTGCAGGTGCCGGGCGGTCAGCTCGGCCGTCTTCCCGGCTCCCAGGATCAGAACGCCACAGGAGGAGAGGTCTCCGAAGATCTTCTCGGCCAGCTCGACCGCGGCGAACGACACGGAAACCGGGTTCCGGCCGATGGCCGTCTCGGTGCGCAGTCGCTTCGACACGGCGAACGATCGCTGCATGAGGCTGCCTAATCCGTTCCCGAGGCAGCCCGCCGCGGCGGCAGTCTGGGCCGCCGCCTTGAGCTGTCCGAGGATTTGCGGCTCCCCGAGGATCATCGAGTCGAGACCGACCCCGAGGCGGAACAGGTGGCGCACCACCTCACTCCCCTCGAAGGTGTACACGATGCGCCCCAGCTCGTCAGCATCGAAGTGGCGCTCGGCGGCCAGGAATGCCTGGATGGCCGCGGCGGCCGGCGGTCCGCTGCCGTCGAGCAGGGCCAGCACCTCGGTCCGGTTGCAGGTCGAGAGCAGCACCGCCTCGCGCACCGGCGGGGTGCCGCAGAGCCGCCGCAGCGCATCGCCGAGCGAGTCGGGGGGAAAGGCGAGGCGCTCGCGAGTCGCAAGCGACGCGCTACGGTGGTTGATGCCGACCAGCACGAGCGTCATAGGAGCGGCACCACGACCATCCGCACGAGGATCGCCGTGAACGCGAGAATCGTCAGGTAGGAGGCCTTGCGCCCGCGCCAGCCGCTCACCAGCCGAGCGAAAAGCACCACCGCCACCAGGCTCCACGCCAGGAGTGACGACGTCTCGCGCGGCACCCAGTAGCGGTCGCTCACGTTGGCGCTGTAGACCGCCCCGATTCCGATCGCGAGGGTCAGCAGCGGGAAGCCCCACAGCAGCGCACGGTGCCCGACCTCCTCGCAACGAGCCAGCGGCGGGAGTCGCAGCAGGAAACGCGACGGCCGCTTCCCCTTCAGGCGCCGCTCCTGCATCAGATAGGCCACCGCGGCCCCGAATGCAAGAAACAGCGCGATCGAGCCCAGGGTGGCCACACCGATGTGGAAGTAGCGCATCCCCGCGTACAGTCCCGTCGGGACCCTGACGACGTCGGGCGGGAGGAAGTTGCTGATCAGGATGAGCACCACGGCCAGCGGCAGGATCAGCACGGCAAGCACGTCGAGCCGATACCGGTACGCCGCCAGCAGGTACAGGAGGATGGCGCCCCAGCCTAGGAAGGCGATCCGCTCGGATCCGAGGATGAGGGGACAGCGGCGTTCGATCCCCGCGGCCAGGGCGAACTCGACGAACTGGACCACCAGGCCCGCGGCGGCGAGCCAGTGTGCCCCGCGCAGCAACGGGGGCCGACGTGCCAGCACCGCCGCAAATGCCACCACGGCGCCGGCGGCGTAGAGTCCAAGCGCCAGCCGCGCCAACAGCAGTTCCGCGTTCACGCGCCGAGTCTATACCTCGTATTTCCCCCCCTCAACCGCGCCTCCTGCGGGCGCGCGGAGCGAGACGACCCTGCCGGCCTCCAGATGGCTCTCCAGCGCCCCGAGATCGCGGCGGGCGGCCGCGAGCCGGCCGGTCAGCGCCAGCGCTTCGGTCGGATCGACGTAGACGAGCGCGCGCAGCCACTCGGTGTCGATCGCCAGCTCGTCGAGAGTGCGCCGCGCCTCGCGGAGATCGGTCTGACAGCGAGCGCGGGCGTCGCGCTTCGCCGCGCGCGCGATCAGCGCGGGCACTCGCAGCGCCGCCGCGCGCAGCCGCCGCACGAAGCCGTTCGTACGGGCATCCTCCAGCCCCGCGGTGAGCTTGAACACCTCGACCGCGAGGTCGAACCCCGATCTCCAGGCCCGGAGCGGCCGCGCCGACCTCACTCGCGCCACTCCCCCGTCACGGGATCGAAAAGCAGGATGCGCACGCGGGAGGTGGCGCCGAACACGACCACCGCCGCGAGCCGTGACTCCTCGTCGGTGAGATACGCCGTCCCGGATGTCGCGTCCCCGAGCGGCGAGAACGAGGCGATGTTCGACGACCCGAACTGGATCGGATCGTCATCCGACTGCAGGCTGCCGCGCGACGGCGGGATTCGCGGGAAGACTCTGCCTGCCGGAATCCCGAAGCGAATTCCACCGCGTCCGTCGCCGGGGCGATACGGGATGCCGAACGGCCGATCCACGCCGCGCGCAATGTCATCCGACCGCATCCCGTCGCCGTCCCCGTCCCGGTAGTGGGCGACGCGCCAGCCGCCGTTCTCCGGCTCGAACCGCAGGCCGACGGAACAGGCGCGCGTCACCGCCGCGTGGCGCGCCGCCCGCATGCGCGCGGCGAGCTCGGCCGCCGCCGACCGCAGGCGCACGCGACCGAGCGCCGCGAGCAGCGGACCGGAGCCGAGCCCCGCGAGGATCCCGAGCAGCGCCACGATCGCGAGCACCTCGGTGAGGCTGGCGCCGGCGACCGTTCGCGACGTGCGTCCGGCGGGGCGAGAGGCGTCCTGCCGGCGCCTCCGCCCCGCCGGAGCCGACCGGATCAACCCTTGTCGGGCTTCCGCTCGCCGACCGTGACATGCTCCCGGATGCGCAGGAAGTTCTTCTCGCCGATTCCCTGCACGTTCATCAGGTCCTCGATCCGCTGGAACGGTCCGTGCTCCTTGCGGTAGTCGAGGATCCGCTGGGCGAGCGAGGGCCCGACTCCCGGGAGCGACTCCAGCTCCGGCGCGGTCGCCCGGTTCACATCGACCTTCTCCGCCGTCGCGGCGGGAGCGGCCGCCGCCTGCACCGCGAGCGGAAGGAACGGAAGAGCCACGGCGATGCCAACCGCCGCTGCGTACCGACACCACTGCATCCGACCCTGCATCAAGCCTCCTTGGTTGCCTCGGGTTCGAAAAAAGGGGGTCCGGCACCCCCGCCGGCCCCCCGACCTGCTTGCCGCGGCCGTCCGTCCTCGAGCCACCCGAGTTCGAGCCGAGCACGAATCGATTGCGGCAACACCCACGCACTGTCTGCTTTCGCTCCGGTCGCCCCTCCTTTCGTGAGAAGGCGCAGGCACGGCCGGCGGAGCGGGCGGCGCCGCCGTCTCGCCCACGCACCACGCTTCTCCATGCGCCCGCGCCCGCGCGGCCGCGCCGGAGAAAGACCGTGAACACCGCGGGACGCGGGAAGCGTCCTGGAGGAAGAGGGCTGGTAGCCGGCAGGCTGGCCCCCCGCGTCCCGCGGCATGGCGCATCAGTTGTCCCGGCCAAGTCCCGTGCCGGTCGCCGGAGCCAGGATCCGGGGCGGACTTCCGGACGCGAGTTGGCGCATCCGCCCCTCGAGGGCATCGGCGCGGCGAAAGAAGTAGACGAAGGCCCCCTCCAGCTCCTCGAGACGGAAGAACATCTCGACCGTGAGCTGGTAGCGGCGGTCCTCGAGCCCCAGCAGGACCGTCTCGCCGAGGCGCGCGGCCAGTACGGCGCGCGCGGCGTCATCCGCCACCGTGGTTCCCGCCCGACGATCGGGCGCCGCATCTTTCGGCCGCTGCTCGCTCATCCACTTGTTCCACCCTGGGCCGCCCCTAGAGCAACGCCGGTGCCACCGGCGCTCCGGTTCGCGGTCGTGCGCCCAAGTGGCACGAATGGAGCAAGTTGCCGAGCTTCGGGGGACGGGAGCGGAGCGCGGGCCCGGGTCGCGAACATGGCACCTGCGAACGCCCCGTGCGGACACCGGTCGCGCGAGACCAGAGGGGCACGCCGCCTAGAGACCCCGGACCGCTGGCGCGCGGGCGGAGAGGGAGTATCTTTGCGTGGGGATCGCATGCCGCGCCGGGCAGCGCCGATGCCGGGGCCGGCAGGCGAGGTGGGTGAAGGGGAAGGGATGCCGCAGACGTACCGGCCGGAGTTCCTCCGGCGTTTCCTGCATTGGCTTGACGGAGAGCGCTGGTGCCTGACCTGCCAGTCCTGGACTCCGCTGGCGCATCGCGACGGGCATCCCCTGCCCGCGGCCGGGAAGCGCTCGATGAAACGCCGCTACGACGACAGCACGGGGGGGCAGATCAACCGACGACGTTCTTGATGATGTCCATCGAGATCACCACGCCCATCAGCGTGATCAGGAAAAGAAACCCCACCTGCATCATCCGCTCCTTGACCTGCAGGCTCAGGTCGCGGCGCAGGATCCCCTCCACCAGCAGCACGAAGATGTGACCGCCGTCCAGCACCGGGATCGGCAGCAGGTTGATCACCCCGAGCTGCAGGCTCACCACCCCCATGAACGTCATGAACTGCTGCCAGCCGCTGCGCAGCGCCTCGCCGCTGAACTTGTAGATGTCGACCGGTCCCGACATGGCGCGGATCGACAGCCTGCCGCTCACCAGCCGCTTCAGCGTCTCGAACAGCAGCCCCGCGGAGCGCCAGTTCGATTCGAGGCTGGCCCACAGCGCCGGGCCGACCGCGTAACGGACCGGCTCGACCGCGAACGAGAACACGGCGCCCACCCTCCCCTTCTCCTCGGCGAGGACCGGCGTGACGACGAGGTCGACCGTGGCGTGATCCCGCAGGACGGAGAGCCGCAGCGGCTTACCCGCCGAGCCCTGGACCGCGGTGACCAGACGCTCGCGCCCGCCCGGGCCGAGCAGGCGTTCTCCCTCGATGGCGACGACCTCGTCTCCGATCTGCAGGCCGGCCGCCTCCGCGGGCGACCCCGCCTCGACCCCCTGCACGAGGGTGGGGATATGCGGCGACACCCCCACGTACCCCATGCCGTATTTCTCACGCGGATCCTCCAGCGGCGGCGTGGAGATCCGGAGGGGGAGGGTCAACTCCTGCGACGCGCGCCGCAGCCGCACCTGGGTGTCGCTGTTCGGACTGAGCTGCACGCGGGTGCTGAACTCCTGCCAGGACGTGACCGGCCGCTGGTCCAGCGCCAGGATGACGTCACCCGGCCGCAGCCCGGCATCCTCCGCAGGGGAGCCCGAGCGCACGTCACCCACCATCGCCGGATCCCGGAGGAAGGCGAGTTCCTCCACGCCGACGACGAACTGTCCCCAGGTGATCAGGACCGCGAGGACGAGGTTCATCCCCGCCCCCATCACGAGGATGGTGAACCGCACCGGTTTCGAGCGTGAGAGGAACTCCTCACCCGTTCCGGCGAGTCCCTCTTCCGGGTTCTCGCCCAGCATCTTCACGTACCCACCAAGGGGCAGCGCCGACACGCGATAGTCCGTCGCCCCGCGCCGGAAGCCCAGGAGTCGCGGGCCGAAGCCGAGCGAGAACACCTCCACACGCACCCCGAACAGCTTGGCGCACAGGAAGTGGCCGAATTCATGGATGAAGATCAGCGCCCCCAGGATGGCCATGAAGGCAAAGACGTTCTGCAGGCTCAAGCGACCACCCTCCCCTCCACCCGGCGCGATGCGGCCAGGCGGGCTCGTCGATCGACGTCCAGAACCTCGCTGAGCGTCGCGGGCTCGCCGTAATCCTCGGCCAGCACCCCTTCGACGAGCTCGGCAATCCCCAGGAACGGCAGCCGGCCGGCGAGGAAAGCGGCGACCGCGACCTCGTTGGCGGCGTTCAGCGCCACCGGCGCCCCCGTCCCGCTGCGCAGGGCGGCGTACGCCAGGCCCAGGCACGGGAAGCGCGCCGGGTCGACGGGCTCGAACTGCAGCGGCGAGCGGGCCACCAGATCGAGCGGCGGCAGCGGTGACGGACGCCGCTCCGGATAGGTCAAGGCGTACTGGATCGGGTGCTTCATGTCGTTCACTCCGAGCTGAGCCACGATCGACCCGTCCACGAATTCGACCATCGAATGCACCACGCTCTGCGGGTGGATCAGCACGTCGATCTTCCCCGCCGGCAGCCCGAAGAGGTGGTGCGCCTCGATCACCTCGAGCCCCTTGTTCATCAGCGTCGCCGAGTCGATGGTGATCTTGGGCCCCATCTCCCAGGTCGGGTGCCGCAGCGCCTGCGCGGGGGTGATCGTGCTCATCTCCCCCGCCGCGGTGGCCCGGAACGGCCCTCCCGAGGCGGTCAGGATCAGCCGCCGGACCTCGCGCGCGCTTTCCCCCCGCAGGCACTGGTGCAGGGCGTTGTGCTCCGAATCGACCGGCAGCAGCGCCGACCCGTGGCGGCGAGCGGCGTTGATCATCAACCCCCCCGCCATCACCAGCGCTTCCTTGTTGGCAAGCGCCACCGGCAGGCCGGCTTCCACCGCGCGGTAGGTCGGCTCGAGCCCCGCGGCGCCGACGATCGCCGCGACCACCAGGTCGGCTCCCGCCTCAGTGGCGACGGCCGCGAGACCCTCCGGACCCGACCGGATCTCGCAGCCGCTCCCTTCGCAGAGGGTGCGTAGCTGCGGCTCAAGCGCCGGATCCGCGATCGCCGCCAGTCGCGGCCGGTGCGCCCAGACCTGCTCCGCGAGCCGCTCGCAGCTGCGACCCGCGGCCAGCGCCACGACGCGGAACTCGTCGGGGGTCCACGCCACCAACTCGAGGGTCGAGCGCCCGATCGAACCCGTGGAGCCGAGGATCGCGAGTGCACGTCCCCCGCGCCTGCTGTGGTTTTCCAAACTCATCCGTCCCGTCGCACGGCTGCCAGCCTCACCGTTATCTCAGTGCCGATTGATAGTAGTAGTAAAAGACCGGTCCGGCCAGCAGCAGCGAGTCGATCCGGTCGAGGATGCCGCCGTGGCCAGGGAGGAGCGCGGCGGTGTCCTTCACCCCCGCTCCCCGTTTCAGCATCGACTCCCCCAGGTCGCCGAGTATCCCGACCCCCGCGAGCCCAGCCCCGATCGCCGCCGCCGCCGGCCCGAGGTCCGGATAGAAGCTCAGGCGACACCCCTCCGCCGCCGCCGCCGCCGCGAGCACCCCCGCGATCGCCCCCTCCACGGTCTTCCTCGGCGAGATGCTGGGGCACAGGAGGTGACGGCCGAACGCCCGGCCGAGGTAGTAGGCGGCCGTGTCGGATACCCAGATCACGAGAACTACGAAGAAGATCATGGCGCGCCCGCGCGGCTCCATGCGCAGCCCGACCATGAACGCCAGCAACACTCCGGGGTAGATGCCGGCGAACAGCGTCGCGGCCACCGCCCCGAAGGCGCCGCACCCGTTGACGGGACGCACCACCGAGCGGACCAGTGTCGCGACACAGGTGAAGGCGATGAGCGCCAGGATCCAGGCGGAGTCCCGGAGCGGATCGAGGAAGGCCGCGCAGGCTCCGAGCCCGAGCCCGGCGGCGAGCACCCGATCCACGTGCCCGCCACACCGCTCCGCGAGACGCGCCATCTCCAGGATGCCGAGCAGGACGACGCCCGCCGTCAGCGCGGCAAAACCAGCCGGGCTTCCCCAGCCGATCACGACGCAGATGACCGGCAGCAACGCCGCCACGGTGAGCAACCGCTTTACTCCCCCGGAGGGCACGCGGCTACAGCGACTGCACGCGCCGCGGACCGGTGGCACCGTCCCCACCCGGGGCCAGCCCGCCGTACCGCCGCTCGCGCTTCTGGTAATCCAGGATGGCCCGGAACAGCTCGACGTGGCGGAAGTCCGGCCACAGCGTGTCGGTCATCCACATCTCCGCGTACGCCACCTGCCACAGGAGGAAATTGCTCAGGCGCATCTCGCCGCTGGTGCGGATCAGCAGGTCGGGGTCGGGCTGCCCGGCCGTGTAGAGATACCCTGCGAAGGTTGCCTCATCCAGCGCCGGCGCTGTCCCGCGCGCCAGCGCCTCGCGCACCAGCCGATCGCAGGCATCCACGATCTCCGCCCGCCCGCCGTAGGAGAGGGCGATGTTGAACAGCAGCCCCTTGCACCCCGCGGTCGCCTCCATCCCCGCTTCCAGCTCACGCTGCACGGGGGCGCTCAACTCGCGGATGCGGCCGATCACCTGGAACCGGATGTCGTTGTCGAGCAGCGTGCGGAGTTCGCGCCGCAAGTACTCGCGCAGCAGGCGCATCAGCGTCTCCACTTCGAGCCGCGGGCGCTTCCAGTTCTCGATCGAGAAGGCGTACAGCGTCAGTACCTGCAGTCCGAGCCGGGCCGACGATTCCACCACGTCCCGCACCGAGGCGATCCCCGCCCGGTGCCCCTGCACCCGCGGGAGCCGGCGCCGCTGGGCCCAGCGGCCATTGCCATCCATGATGATGGCGACGTGACGGGGGAGGCGGGCGAAGTCGATCGCCTCCGCGAGCGCCGCCGCTTCCGATCCTGGGGTAAGGGAGTCTCTCAGCTCCGGCCGCATCGCTCCGCCTTTCCTCGCCGACGCTCCACAGGGTAGCACCGGCGCGAAAAGCCCTTCAACCAGCGGCACCGGGGCGGTCGTCATACCCCTGAGGGCGACCCCGGTGCCAGTCCCAGGCGGAGCGCAGGATCCGATCGATCTCCGGGGTACGCGGCCGCCATCCCAGGATCTCCCGGGCCCGACGGCTGCTCGCGACGAGCACCGGCGGATCGCCCGGCCGCCGCGGACCGACCGCCACCGGGATCGGATGGCCGGTGACCAAGCGAGCGGCAGCCAACACCTCCTGCACCGAGTGACCGTGCTCGGAGCCGAGGTTGTAGGCGCCGCCCACCTCCCCTCCCTCGAGCGCTTGCAGGGCGAGCAGATGCGCCTCGGCCAGATCGTCCACGTGCACGTAGTCGCGCACGCAGGTCCCATCGAGGGTCGGATAGTCATCTCCATGGATCTCGAGCCGCGCGCGGCGGCCGAGCGCTACCGCAAGCAGGCAGGGGATCAGGTGCGTCTCCGGTTCGTGATCCTCGCCGAGCCCCCCCTCCGCGTGGGCTCCCGCCGCGTTGAAGTAGCGCAACGCGATCGACGCGAACCCGTACGCTTCACGGTACCAGGTGAGCGCCCGCTCGAACGCCAGCTTCGTCTCCCCGTACGGGTTGGTCGGCAGACACGGATGTTCTTCGGGGATCGGCACCTCGCTCGGATTGCCGTAGACCGCCGCGCTCGAGGAGAAGACCAGGCGGCGCACCCCGAGGCGGCGCAGCGCCTCGGCCATCTCCAGCGAAGCGATCAGATTCCGGCGGTAGTAGTCGGCCGGCACCGCCATCGACTCCCCGACCAGGCAGTCCGCCGCCATGTGGATGACGGCGTCGAACGGATGCTCCCGGTGGAGCCTCACGAGCGCCTCCTGGTCCGCGATGTCGGCGCGGACGAGCGGCACCCCCTCCACCGCGCCGCGGTGGCCATGGCGCAGGTCGTCGAGGATCACCACCGGTCGCCCGGCGGCGCGCAGCCGGCGCACGACATGACTCCCGACGTACCCCGCCCCCCCGGTCACCAGCACTCCCCCGTTCTTCGTCATCCTGATCCCTCGGGCATCCCGCCATCCGGGGGACGCTCGTAGTTCACCCGCTCCAGGAACAGCCCCGCCGCCGGCGCGTTGGGTCCGGCTGCCCGCCGGTCGCGGGCCGCCAGGATCCGCGCGATCGCCGCGGGCTCACGCCGGCCGGTCCCCACCTCGATCAACGTGCCGACGATCGTCCGCACCATGTGGTGGAGGAACCGTTCGGCGCGGACCCGGTAGATCCACAGCGGGCCATCCGTCTCCCATCCCGAAGACTCGACGCGGAGCTGGGTCCCTTCCTGCCGGGACTCCGCCGCGCAGAACGAGGCGAAATCGTGGCTCCCCACCAGCTCGGACGCCGCCTCCTCCATCGCGGCACGGTCGAGCGGGCGATGCAGATGGTAAACGAAGCGGCGCGCGAACGGAGAGCAGACGGACAGCCGCCAGAGCTGGTAGGCGTACTCGCGGGAACGTGCCGAATGCCGGGCGTGAAACCCCGCCGGAGCCTCCGCCCACTCGATCGCGGCGACGTCCGGCGGCAGCAGCGCATTGAGCCCCTGGAACAGCCGCTCCGGCGCGATCCGGTTCCCGGTGCTGAAGCTCGCAACCTGCCCCCGCGCATGCACGCCGCGATCCGTCCGCCCCGCCCCGTGCACCCGCACGGGGTGGCCGAGGATCCGGCGCAGGCTGGCCTCGATCGCGTCCTGGACCGTTCCTCCCGCCGTCTGCGTCTGCCAGCCGAGAAAGCGCGTCCCGTCATATTGCAAGGTCATACGAAACGTGCGGAGGCCGTCACCAGGCGTTACAAGCGAGATCGGTGGCACCCGTCCTCTCCACAAGTTTCGGGCCTGCTATTGTAACATCCGGGAGTCGGCGGGAACCGGAAGGCGCGCGACGGGGTCTTACGCCGTGCAGTCGTCGATCGAGAGGGGGGCCGAGGCCGATGCAGCCCCGAACGACGTTTCGCCTGCGCCGGATTGCCTGCACACTGCTCGCGCTTGCCTGCCTCGGCACCTCGTCCGAGGGGATCGACCACCCCGATCGCAACTGGCGCAACGGTCCAGTCCGCTACCTTCTCACCGGCGACGAAGATCAGGCCTTCAAGACGCTGCAGACCGACGCCGAGCGGGCCGGCTTCATCCGCGCCTTCTGGTCCCGGCGCGATCCGACTCCCGACACCGCCCGCAACGAGTTCCAGGAGCGGTTCGTCGATCGCGTGCGCGCCACCGCGGCACTGCGCCGCTACCAGGAGTCTAGCAAGGAGATGTGGGTCACGGACATGGGGAAGTTCTTGATCCTCCTGGGGCCCCCGATCAGCGAGGAACGCGATCAGGTCTCGGCCTCCACGCGGGACACCGTCATCTGGACGTACGACGAAGCTCCGGGCGTGCGCGCCCACAACTTCTCCGTGGCGTTCGTCGCCGACGAGAGCGGCGAGCTGCACCTCTCCGATGCCCCGGCGCTCGACATGGCCACGACGCAGGGCCTCGCACCGCACACACCGCTCTACATGTTCCAGTCTCCAGGTCAGCGTAACACCCCGCTCGACCCCGCACTGGCCGCCGGGGATTCCGTGGTGACGGCGGCGCGCGCGGCTGCGCTCGGCGGCCCCAATACCGCGTTCGAGGTGGCGCGCTGGGCGGCCTCCCAGGGGACGGGACTCGACGCCCTGGCGCCGTTCCTGCCGCTGACCAACCTCGCCGCGTTCGCCGGAGACCCGCTGCTGTCGCGCCTCGGCGGGGCGACCAGCGAGACCGGACTCTCCCGGGCCGTGGCGCTCGGCGAGGCGCAGGCGTTCACCTCCCGCCCACCGAACGAGCAGATCGAGGTGTCGACGTCGTTCGAGCCGATCGCCATCGACCTGCGCACCGACTTCTACGAAGCTGCCGACGGCACGACCTACGCCGCCTTCACGCTGGCGCCCGCGCCAAGCGAGGGGGCGAAGGACACAGGGTGGACGCCGTTCGGCGGGCTCGTGAGCCTCGACCGCGAGGAGGTGCGCTACTCGTTCGCCGACAGCGGCCAGTTTGCCGCGGCCGGCCCCGAAGCCCCAGGCACCTTCCAGACGGGGCTGGGCGTCGATCCGGGTCGCTACCGCGCCCTCTTCGGCCTGCGGGCGGGAACCCCGGGGCGACTCGGATACCGGCAGATCGAGTTGACCGTCCCGGACCTCCGACGGCCGGCACTGTCACTGTCGACGTTGACCCTGGCGCAGGTGCTCGAAGCGGCCGCGCCTCCCCCAAACGCCGGCGCGGTGAAGGTCCCGTTCGTGCTCGGAGGGCTGCGCGTCGTGCCGCGACCGGGCGCGAGCTTCCGCAACGGCGAGGAGTTTCACCTTTACTATCAGGTCTACGGCGCGGGACTGGCGGCGGACGGCAAACCGTCGCTCGCCATCCGCTATCGCTTCTCCGGGAAGTCCGGCGACTCCTGGGTCGAGATCGGCCCGCCGATCCTGCAGACCGGCAACAGCGACGTGCAGGCCTGGTCGTTCCCGCTGCGCGGCTGGCCGCCCGGGCAGTTCCGGCTGAGCGTCGAGGTGCAGGACCAGGCGCGCGGCCACCTGGCGAGCGCGGAGACGGAGTTCACCGGCGGGGACGGAAGGTCTCCAGCACGGCGCGGCGGGTGTCGAGCCGCGCCGCGACCCCGAGCGACAGCGTGCGTTTCCGCGCGCAGTGTCCCACCGGGATCCCGACCACCACCGGCACGCCGAGGCCGCCCAGGTGATCGAGAATCACCTCCTCGAACGAGAGGGACGGCCGCTTTCCCCGTGGCGCGATGCGCACCGGCCTGCCGACCACCACCCCGCGGATCCTCCGCAGCAGCCCCGCCGCGCGCAGGTGGTGCAGCATGCGATCGATCCGGTACGGCTCCTCCTGCCAGTCCTCGAGGAACAGCAGCGCCCCATCCAGGTCCGGCTGCCACGGGGTGCCGATCGAGGTCTGCAGCAGGGTGAGGCAGCCGCCGCGCAGCGGACCTTCCGCCGCGCCGGGAACGAGCGTCCGGCAGCCCGCCAGATCGAAGCGCTCCCCTCCCGGCCCCGCGGCGAGGAACCGGGCGAACGAGGGGGCGTGATAGCGGGAGGGTCGCGCCAGATCGGCGACGTGCGGCCCGTACCCGACCGGGTAATCCCCCCCGACCGACAGCGCCGCGAACAGCGCCGTGAGATCCGAGTAGCCGATGAGCAAGCGCGGGAAGCGCCGCAGCCCCTCCAGGTCCAGTTGCGGGAGGAGACGGGCCGTGCCGTAGCCGCCGCGAGCGAACAGGATGGCCCGGACCTCGGGATCGGCGATCAGCCGGTTGAGCGCCGCGGCGCGCGCTGCATCCGGCCCCGCCAGGTAGCCGCGCCTGGTGGTGAGTCCCGGGGCGCGGCGCACGCGGTAGCCAAGCGCGCGGATCCGCGCTTCACCGCGCTCGAGCACCTCCGGATCGATCGGCGCCGCGGGGGCCGCGATGCCAATCCGGTCGCCCGGCCGCAGCGGCAGGACACGGAGGCGGCGACTCTCCGTCACCCGACTTGCTCCAGGTCCGCCACTTCGGCCACTTGCGGGCTGGAGCGGAACCGCTCGAACTCCGCGCGCGCGGCGGCCACCAGCTCCGGGTGCAGCGTCAGGTCGCACGCCGTCATCGCCAGCGCCTGCACCGAATCGAGCAGGCCGCTCTCCCCCACCGCCGAGACGCTCGCCTCTCCGAACTCCCGGGTGTGCGACGCCATCTCGGGCGGGCAGATGGCGACGAACGGGTGGATCGCGGGGCAGCGGTACGAGACGTTCCCCATGTCGAGGGACCCCTGGTTCCGGCGCGGTCCATCCTCTGGCACGCGTCCGAGCGCGACCAGATTGGCGCGGTACGCCTCGGCAAGCGGGCGATTCGTCACCATCTCGAAGTAGGGATGGTCGGTCGATCGCACGCTCGCGCGCGTGCGGCTCGCCGCGGCGAGCCCGGCGACCATCCGCTCGATATCGACGCGCACCTGGCGCACCGTCGCGACGCGCGCGGCGCGCAGCGTGAACTGGCCGACCGCTCGCTCCGGGACGATGTTCGGACGCACCCCCCCCTCGCGGATGATCCCGGGGGTTCGGACGTCGGGGCTCCAGCCCCGCCGGGCCGCATCGATGGCGTGGAACAATTGCAGGAGCGGATCGAGCGCGTTGATCCCCTTTTCCGGGTGCGCCACCGCGTGGGCTGCCTTCCCCGTGAACTCCACCTCGATCCCCATGCACGCCAGCGAGGTGGAGTAGGCCCGGTCCTCGGCCGCAGGGTGGACCAGCATTGCCGCGTCGAACCCGTCGAAGATTCCCTGCCGCGCCAGCACCACCTTGCCGCCGATCGTCTCCTCGGCAGGAGTACCGACGATGGTGATCTCCGCCTCCCCGTCCAGCACGTCCGCGGCGACGATGCCGCCGAATACCCCGGCGGCGGCGATCAGGTTGTGACCGCAGCCATGCCCGATCCCCGGCAGCGCGTCGTACTCGGCGAGCAGCGCGAGGCGCGGGCCGCGAGTGGCGCCCCCCGGTCGCCGTGCCCGGAAGGCGGTCGGCAGCCCCCCGAGCCCCACCTCGACCTCGAAACCGTGCCGCTCGAGCACGGAGCGGATCGTGGCGACGCTCTCGATCTCCTGGCCGGACAGCTCCGGGCGGTCGAAAAGAGCGCGGCTCAACGCGATCATCTCGGCGCGCAACGCCTGGGAGCGGGCGCCGGCGCGCGCCTTGAGGTCGTCGGCTGGCATGGCTGGCCTCGGCGCCGCATGACCGCGGCGGGTGGGGAGAACGAGAAACCTCCCGCGGCGGCGGCGCCGCGCCGCGGGGAAAAAGCGTCGGAGACGGAACTGTAAGCCGAATTCTGTCTCCCCGCCAAGAGCGGGGCGACGGTCATTCATCTGGGCCGGCGGTCACCCGCCGGCTCAAGCGACCTACCCGGAGGCCTTGGGCCGGGCCGACCCTTGACATCCTCCCTATTTGGTCTTGCTCCGCGTGGGGTTTGCCATGCGATCGACGTCACCGCCGACCCGGTGCGCTCTTACCGCACCTTTTCACCCTTGCCGTCGGGCGCAAGCGCCCGCTTGGGCGGTTTGTTTTCTGTGGCACTTTCCTTCGGGTCACCCCGACTGGGCGTTACCCAGCACGCCGCCCTGTGGAGTTCGGACTTTCCTCCAGCCGCGACAACCGACCAGCGACCGCCCGTTCCGCTCCGACGCATGCATCGTACCCCCGCGGCCGTGAGGCGGTCAAATGAGCGCTTGTCGCCATGCCGCGGACTGAGGTATCTTCTGGCTTTCCGGCGACCCCATGTCCGATCGAACCCTCGAATCGCCCGTCCCCCACAATCTCGAAGCCGAGCGCTCCGTGCTCGGCGCGATCCTCCTCGAGAACCGCGCGATCAACATGGCGCAGGAGATCCTGGGCGACGCCGACTTTTACCGCGACGGGCATCGCCGCATCTTCCGCGCCATGTCCGGGCTGTCGGAGCGCTCGGCGGTAATCGACCTGATCACCGTCAAGGAGGAGCTGGCCCGCCCAGGGCAGCCCGAGGCGGTGGGGGGGGCAGCCTACATCGCCGCGCTGGTCGACGGCGTGCCGCGTTCCGCGAACATCGAGCACTACGCGCGCATCGTCAAGGAGAAGTCGGTCCTCCGCCTGTTGATCGACTCGGCCCAGAAGATCAGCTCCTCGGCGTTTCGCTCCGAGGAGGCGCCCGACGACATCCTCGACGAGGCCCAGCGCCTGATCTTCGGCATCTCCCAGGAGCGGATCCGCACCGGCTTCGTCCCGCTCCGCGACCTCGCCGATCCCGCCCTGCGTCAGATCGAGCGGCTGGCCGAGGCGAAGCACCGGATCACGGGCCTGCCGACCGGTTTCAGCGACCTCGACAGGATCACCTCCGGCTTTCAGCCGACCGATCTGATCATCGTCGCCGGCCGGCCGTCCATGGGGAAGACCGCGTTCTGCCTGAACGTGGCGCTCGAGGCCGCGGTCCGGGAGCGGCGCCCCGTCGGCATCTTCAGCCTCGAGATGTCCAAGGAGCAGCTCTTCATCCGCCTGCTCTGCATGCAGGCGCGCATCGACGGACAGCGCCTGCGCACCGGCGAGATGGACGACAAGGACGAATGGACCCGGCTGTCACGGGGGTTCGAGGAGCTCACCGAGGCGCCGATGTTCATCGACGACTCGGCCGGGCTGGGCCTCCTGGAGATGCGCGCCAAGGCGCGGCGGCTCAAGGCGGAGCACGGCTTGGAGCTCCTGATCGTCGACTATCTGCAGTTGATGCGCGGTCGCGATCGCTCGGAGAACCGCAACCAGGAAGTCTCCGAGATCTCGCGTTCGCTCAAGGCGCTCGCGAAGGAGTTGAACGTGCCCCTCATCGCCCTCTCGCAGCTCAGCCGCGCGCCCGAGCAGCGCGGTTCGGACCGCCGGCCGCAGCTGTCGGACCTGCGCGAGTCGGGAGCCATCGAGCAGGATGCCGACCTCGTGATGTTCATCTTCCGCGAGGAGGTCTACAACCCCACGCCGGAGAACGACGGCCAGGCGAAGCTGATCGTCGCCAAGCAGCGCAACGGTCCGATCGGCGCGGTGGAGCTCGTGTTCCTCAAGAAGTTTGCCCGCTTCGAGAACGCCGCCGGCTCGCGTGAGGCCGGCTTCTGACGCCGCCCTCCATTCCTCCCGCCAGCGCCTGGGTCGAGGTAGACCTCGATCGTCTCGAGGCGAACGCGAGAGAGATCTGCCGCCGCGCCGGAGGCAGGCGGGTGATCGCCGTCGTCAAAGCGAACGCCTACGGGCACGGCGCGGTCGCGGCCGCGCGCGCCTTCGCGGCGGGCGGCGTCCACGGTTTCGCGGTGTTTCGGGCCGAGGAGGCTCAGGAGTTGCGCGCCGGAGGGATTCTCCACCCGGTCCTGACGCTCGGGCCGCTGCCGCCGCGCGGGGCGGCCGCGCTGCTCGACGCCGGAGCGATTCCGAGCGTCTACTCCGTCGAGTCAGCGCGCGCGCTCGGGGCGGAGGCGCGGCGACGCGGTGAGGGGATCCCCTGCCATCTGAAGGTGGACACCGGCATCGGGCGGCTCGGAATCCCGATCGCCGATCTCCCCGCCTTCCTCGTCACTCTCGCCACGCTCGACGGGCTCCGCCTGGCCGGGATGTTCACCCACCTCGCCTGCGCCGACGATCCGGACCATCCGCTCACCGCGAGCCAGCTTGCCGCATTCCAGGAGGCCGTCGCGCAGGTACGCGCGGCGGGGCACACCCCGGACCAGATCCACCTGGCGAACAGCGCCGCGTCGCTGCGCGGGCTGGCCCCCGAGATCGACACGCTGCGCGCCGGTCTGGCGTTCTATGGCTACTCTCCAGCCCCCGCGGTGATTGCGGCCGCGGCGCTGCGCCCGGCGCTGGCACTGCGCGCCGTCATCGAGCAGGTGAAGGAGGTTGCGGCAGGGGACACCCTGGGGTACGGCGCCACCTGGGCGGCCCCGCGCCGGGCCCGCATCGCGTCAATCGGCTGCGGCTATGCCGAGGGGTACCGGCGCGAGCTGTCGAACCGCGGCGAGGTGCTCGTGCAGGGCCGCCGCTTCCCCGTCGTCGGGCGCGTCAGCATGAACCTGATCACGGTCGACGTGACGGACGACCCGTCGATCGTCCCGGGGGTGGTGGCCACGCTCATGGGAGAAGACGGCCCGGAGCGCGTGGACGCCTGGGAGCTGGCGGAGCGCGCCGGGACGATCGCCTGGGACATCCTGTGCGGGGTCGATCGCCGGCTGCCGCGCCTGCTCACGCGGGGCGGGTCGATCGTCCCATGAGGTCCACCTCGGCATTCCGCTGCGCCGACTGCGGGCACCGCGCGCCGAAGTGGCTGGGACGGTGCCCGGAGTGCGGCGCCTGGAACACTTTCGCGGAGGAGACCGGGGCCCCCTCCGCCCGCCGCGCGCCGGCGGTCGAGCGCGAGGCGATCCCGTTCGACGAGATCGACCCGCAGGCTTCTCCGCGCCTGCGCACCGGGATCTCGGAGTTCGACCGGGCGCTCGGCGGCGGCGTGGTCCCCGGCTCGCTCGTGCTCGTAGGCGGCGACCCAGGGATCGGCAAGTCGACCCTCATGCTCCAGGTCGCCTCGGCGCTCGCCGGCAAGCCGGCGCCGGTCCTCTACGTCTCCGGGGAGGAGTCGGACGCCCAGGTGCGCCAGCGCGGCGATCGCCTCGCGGTGCGCAGCGCCGGGCTGCTCTTCCTCCCGGAGACCCGCCTCGAGACGATCCTGTCGGCAGCCGATCGGGCGCGGCCCACGGCGCTCGTGGTGGACTCGATCCAGACGCTCTCCTGCGACGACCTCCCCTCCGCGCCCGGCAGCCTGTCGCAGGTGCGCGAGGCGGCCGCCCGCCTCCTGACCCACGCCAAGGGGACGGGGCTGCCGATCTTCGCCGTCGGGCACGTCACCAAGGACGGGGCGATCGCCGGGCCGCGAGCGCTCGAGCACATCGTCGACGTGGTGCTCTACCTTGAAGGGGAGCGGCATCACTCTCACCGCATCCTGCGCGCGGTCAAGAACCGCTTCGGCCCGACCTCGGAGATCGGGATCTTCGAGATGACCGGGGCCGGCCTCTCGCCGGTCGCCGATCCCTCCCGCCTCTTCCTCGGTGACGAGGTCACGCGTGGCCCCGGTTCGGCCGTCCTCGCTTCGGTCGAGGGCTCCCGCCCGTTGCTGGTCGAGATCCAGGCGCTCGTGGGCGACCCGGGAATCTCCTCAGGGCGGCGCGTCAGCCTCGGCATCGACGCCGGCCGGGTCGCGCTCCTCGTCGCCGTGCTGGAGCGTCATTGCGGCCGCTCGCTGGCCGGACGCGACCTGTTCGTGAACGTCGCCGGCGGTTTCGAGCTCGACGACCCGGCGGCCGACCTCGCGACTCTCGCGGCGATCGCCTCGTCGCTGGAGGGGATCCCGCTCCCCCCACGTCTCGCGATCTTCGGGGAGGTCGGGCTCACCGGCGAGGTGCGCACCGTTGGCCGCGCGGCGGAGCGCCTGCAGGAGGCGGCGCGTCTCGGGTTCGCGCGAGCCGTCGTGCCCGCTGGGAACGCCCCCGCCGCCCCTGGCGGGCTCGCCCTCTCTCCGGTGCGCACCCTGGCCGAAGCAATCGCGGCGATGTTTCCCACTCACCTCCCTGTCATTCCGGCGTAAGCCGGAAGCCAGAGCGGCGATCGCCTCCAGCGCCGACCCGAACCCCGGCTCTCGCCGGGGTGACGGAGGTCGGAGGGGCACCGACGTGATCGGCGCAGCACGGCGCCCACCTCCACCTCCGTCATTCCGGCGCAAGCCGGAATCCACCGGTCCCCCATTCGCGTGGTCGAGCTAGGAGCCGTTGCGTCGTGATGAGGAGTCAGGCCAAAGGGTGCAGGGGCCATGCCGGGTTCCGCTATAATCGCCTCCCCTGGGGCCGCGGCACCTCGCGGCCCCTCGTCCCCGGAGGCGGCCGCCGATGTCTCTCGTCGAATGCGTACCGAATTTCAGCGAGGGGCGAGACCGCGCGGTCATCGAGGCAATTGCGGACGCGATCCGCGCCGTCGACGGGGTGACGCTCCTCGATGTGGATCCCGGCGCCGCCACCCACCGGACGGTGTTCACCTTCGTCGGAGCGCCCGCCGCGACAGCCGAGGCGGCATTCCAGGCCGTGACGCGCGGCAGCGAGCGGATCGACATGCGACGGCACCACGGCGAGCACCCGCGCCTCGGAGCCGCCGATGTCTGCCCCTTCGTTCCGGTCGACGGGATCACGCTCGCGGAGTGCGCCGAACTGGCGCGGCAGGTGGGGCGCCGGATCGGCGAGGAGCTGGGAATCCCGGTTTACCTTTACGAGGCCGCGGCCTCCCGCCCGGAACGGCGCAGCCTGGCGCAGATCAGGGAAGGGGAGTACGAGGGGCTCGCCGCGAAGCTGACCGACCCCGACTGGGCGCCAGACTTCGGGCCCGCCGCGTTCAACCCCAAGAGCGGCGCGACGGTGGTCGGCGCGCGTCCCTACCTGATTGCCTACAACGTGAACCTGAACACGCGCGACAAGCGGGTCGCGAACGAGCTGGCGCAGGAGATCCGCGACGGGGGACGCGTCGTGAAGGACGCCAGCGGACGAACCGTGCGCGGCGCCGACGGCAAGCCGCAACGGCAAGCCGGGATGTTCCGCGAGTGCCGCGCCGTCGGCTGGTTCATCGAGGAGTTCGGGCGCGCGCAGGTCTCGATCAACCTGACGAATCCGAGCGTCACCTCGATGCACGCGGTGTTCGACGCCGTCGAGGAACTGGCGCGGGCGCGGGGATGCCGCGTGACCGGGAGCGAGATCGTCGGGCTGGTGCCGCGGGAGGCGATGCTCGCGGCAGGGCGCCATTTCCTCGCGCGGCAGGGGAAGACGACCGGGGTGCCGGAGTCGCGTCTGGTGGAGGTCGCCGTGCAGTCGCTCGGGCTCCACGACGTCAAGCCGTTCGAGCCACGCGAGCGGATCCTCGAGTACCGCGTAGGCCGCGAGGGGCGCCTCGCCTCCTTGAGCCTGCGGGCCTTCGCCGATGAGACCTCGACCGACTCCCCGGCGCCCGGTGGCGGCAGCGTCGCGGCGCTGTGCGGCGCGCTCGCCGCGGCGCTGGCGGCGATGGTCGCGGCGCTGACCCATGGCCGCAAGGGGCATGAGGGCACCCGGGCGCAGATGCAGGAGGTGGCGGCCGCGGCTCAGGACCACAAGGATGCCTTCCTGCGCGCCATCGACGAGGACACCGATGCCTTCGATCGGTTCCTGGCCGCGGCACGCCTGCCCAAGAAGACTGCCGACGACAGGTCGCGGCGCGAGGCAGCGCTCGATGCGGCCGCCAAGGCCGCGGCGGGCGTCCCGCTGGCGGTGCTGCGCCGCACGCTGCAGGTGCTCCCCCTGGCCCGCACCGCCGCCCTGCATGGCAACCCCGCCTCGATCTCCGATGCCGGCGTGGCGGCGATCGCCGCGGGCGCCGCGGCCGAGGGGGCCTACCTCAATGTCCGGATCAACCTTCCGCAGATCCAGGATGCCCCCTGGCGCGCCGCAGCCGAGGTGGAGGCGGACCGGTTGGTCGCTGCAGCGCGACTCGAGGCGGAGGCCATCCGGCGGGCGGTCCTCGAGCAGATCGTCGAGGCCGGCCGGATCGCCGCCGACCCGCCTCCCAGGGCCAGCTGACCCGCGAACCGCCGTCCCCCCTCCCCGCCTGGCCGTAGCAGGTCCCCGATCGGCGCGATCCGTGCTACGATTCCGCGCCTCGCCCATGGCGCCGAGGCTTCTCGATTCTGGAACCGAACCCGTGGATCTTCGCACCCGGCCCGCCTTCCCGCGGTAGCCCCGAGGAGCGCATGTTGCAGCCCGGTCCCACCCGCCTGGCGCTTGCCGTGCTGCTATCGCTCTGGTTCGCCGCCCCCGGCTTCGCCGCGACGCTCTTTGTCGACGCGACGGCTCCGCCAGGAGGGGATGGCTCGCCCGCGGCCCCGTTTCAGACCATCCAGGAGGGGGTCGACGCCGCGGTCTCGGGAGACCTCGTGACCGTCGCCGCCGGAACCTACACCACCCCGTCCAGCCGGCTGGTGGGCGCCGTGCTCCGGGCCGCCGTGGTGTTCATGAAGGACGGAGTCACCGTGCAGGGGGCGGGGGCAGGACTGACCGTGATCGATGGGAGCGGCGCCAACACCGGCGTGATTTTCGATGGTATTGCGGCGGCAACCCTCGACGGCGTCACCGTCCAGAACGGCTACTTCCGCGGCCTCTCGAGCAGTTTCGAGGGGGGCGGCGGAATCCTGTCGCAAGCCTCCTCCGCCACGATCTCCAACGCCACCATCACCGGCAACCGGGCCGTGCCGTACGGGGCGGGGCTCCTGGTCACGTCGGGAGGCAGCGCCACGCTCGTCTCCGCTTCGGTGGTCGCCAACCAGGCCCAGGACCCGGGGGGGGCGTACCCCAGGCCGGGAGCGGGCGGCGGTGTCGCCGTCTACCGCGCCGCCGCGACGATCGCTGGGTGCAACATCGCGAGCAACTTCGCAGGGAACGAAGGGGGCGGAATCTCCGCCTGGGAGTCGCGCCTCACGCTCACGACCAGCCTCCTCGACGACAACACCTCCGACCGCAACGGCGGTGCCATCTACGCCAACAACTCCTCGCTCCAGATTTCCACCAGCACGATGGGCGGGAACGACGCGCGCAACGGCGGCGCCGTCTCGGTGTATTACAGCGAGGCAACGATCACCGGCGGCGGCATCTCGAACAACAGTGCCCTCTCCACCGGTGGCGCCATCTACGCCGGCTACTCGCAGGTCCGCATCGACCGCCTCCCGATGCTCGGCAACTCCTCGCAGGGGGAAGGGGGCGTGGCCCGCTTCTGGAACACGGCGGCCGCGTTGAGCGATACCACGATCGACGGCAACGACGCCTCCTCCGGCGGCGGGGGTATCTGGGGGTATTACCACACCCGGCTCGTGGTGTCGGGGGGGAGCATCTCCGGCAACCTGTCAGGTGGGGCGGGCGGGGGAATCTACCTCGGCGGCTACTCGGACCTCGCGATCGACGGCGCGACGATCAGCGGTAACACCGCGACGGGACGCGGCGGCGGGATCTACTCCTCTTACAACCGGGAGAAGATCGCGAATGCGACGATCTCGGACAACGTCGCGGGGAGCTCCGGCGGCGGGATGTACAGCGCCTACGGCGTGGGGGAGCTCAGCCGCAACATCATCACTGGAAACAGCGCGGGAGCCTTCCGCGCCGGCGGCGGGCTGTACCTCTATGCCGCGAAGTCCGTGGTCGGCGCCAACATCATCGCCTACAACAGCGCCTACTATGGTGGCGGCGTCGCCGTCTACTCCGAGTGTGCGTCCTGCTTCGACAAGTACTCGACCTTCGCCACCCTCGCGAACAACTCGATCGTGGGAAACACGGCCGACGGGTTCTCCGGCGGCGGCGGGATGTACGTCGGATACAACTCCTGGGTCGCCATCACGAACAACACGGTGGTCGGCAACCAGGCGCCGTCCGGGCGCGGCGGCGGCCTGTACCTCGACGACAACGAGGTTCTCTACCTCGCGAACAACATCGTCCAGGGCAATTCCGCGGAGGGCGGCGGCGGGGGTGTCTACTATCGTTCCTCGAACGGGACGGCGCCCCCGTTGATCACGAACAACGACATCGAGGGGAACACCCCGGAGAACTGGGCGACGGGGGCCTACTCTGGCGTGCCGGATCCGACCGGAACGAGCGGCAACGTCGCAATCGATCCGCTGCTCTCCAATTCCGCGGCAGGGATCTACACGCTGCTTCCCGGCTCCCCCGCCATCGACACCGGGACGCTCGCGATCCCGGGGATCGGCGGTCCCGACGCGCTCGCCGGGCCGCGGCTGCAGGCCTCCGCCGTTGCCGGCGCGGCGCTCGTCGACCTGGGCGCGGTCGAGTTCCCCTACCCGGGGCCGAATACGCCCCCTGTGGCGATCGCGATCTCGCGCGCGGGGTTCCGCAAGAACGGCACCGTCGTACTGGACGGCGCCCGTTCGTTCGATCCCGACGGCGAGCCGCTGACCTTTCTCTGGAGCCAGGTCGCGGGCCCGCCCGTCACCCTCAGTTCCACCAGCGGTGCGTTCGTGACCCTGCTGAACGTCGGCACGCCGCGAACGCCCGCGGCGGGGCCGTTCGACAGCCTGTTGTCGCTCCCCACCTCGGTGGCGATCGATCTCACCGTCTCGGACGGCAAGTCGAGTGACACGACGCGGCTCGAGGTCCGGATGCTCGCGGCTGGCACCGCCACCGACATCGACACGGCGGGGTATCTGTTCGACCAGGAGACCGGCATCCCGAACTACAAGGGCGGGATCGCGTTCGCGGCCGACGGCAGCGAGTACTTCGTCGTCGCCGAAGCCGAGTTCGGCGTCTCCCCCGTGTTCCGCGGACCGGTGGTGCGCGACCCGTTGACCTCGCGGATCCTGGGTCTGGGCCCGGCGCAGCGCTTCGCGACGGTGCCGCGCGCGACCGGGCTCGCCAGGCACCCGAGCGGCACCCTCTTCGTCCCCTCGACGGTCCTCGGCGCGACGACAGTTCAGAATCTCGTCGAGATCCGTCCGGATGGCACGACGTCAGCCTTCGACATCACCGCGCTCGGCGCCATCAGCCCGCTGGGGCTGGCGTTCGTGCCGCCGGGTCCCGCGAACGCCGGGCGCTTGCTCCTGGCCGACGAGGCGACGCAGCGGATCCTCGAGGTGCAGCTCACCGACAATGGCGACGGGACCTTCACTCCGACCACGTCGACTCACTTCCTCGACCTCACCGAGATCGTCGACTTGCGCCCGGCCGCGATGACGTTCCTGGGGCCGGACGGCGGCCCGTACGATCTCCTGGTGTTCGGGACGACGGCAGGAAGCCTGCTTCCCAGCGAAACCGCGTATCGGATCGCCCTCGACCCGGCGACCGGCCAGGTCGTGGGAGGGCCGGACTCGCCGACCGTCTCGGTGGCCTACAACCAACTCTCTGGCGTCGGGCTCTTCTCCCCGTACGGGGCCGACCGCGACCCGCTGAGCGGCCAGATCGTCGTCAGCAACCCGTTCGCCACCTATCCGTACGCGAGCCTTCTCTTCTTCGACCCTCTGCCGCTCGACTTCGATCGGGACGGCGCTCCGGACGCCCTCGACAATTGCCCGTCCACGCCAAACCCAACGCAGTCCGATAGCAACGAGAACGGCATCGGCGACCCCTGCGACAACCTGGCCGCCGTGAACGCTCCTCCCGTCGCGAACGCCGGCGGCGACCAGGGGGTGAACGAAGGTGACCTGGTCGTCCTCGACGGCTCGTCCTCGTTCGACCCCGAGTCGGCACCGCTCGGCTTCGCCTGGACCCAGACCGGCGGTCCACCGGTCGCCGTGAGCGATCCGGCGGCGGCCGCGCCCACCTTCGTGGCTCCTGCGGTTGCGACAAACGGCGCGACCATCGTCCTGTCGTTCGAGCTGGTCGTGACCGATGGGACCCTGTTCTCGCCGGCCGACGCGCTGACCGTCGTCGTCGCCAACGTCAACCAGGCGCCGGCGTCGAACGCCGGCCCCGATCAGGCGGTGGCCGAGGGGCAGACGGTCTTTCTCGACGGCAGCACCACGAGCGATCCGGACCTTGACCCGTTCGCTCTCCTGTGGACGCAGACGAGCGGACCGGTCGTCGTGCTCAGCGACGCGGCCGCGCCCGCCCCATCGTTCGTGGCGCCCGCGGTGCTTCTCAATGGGCCACCCCTGACGCTCGTGTTCAACCTCGCGGCGGATGACGGTCTCGGGGGGATCGCGAACGATTCGGCGACCATTCTCGTGGCGAACCTGAACCTGGGGCCGACCGCGAACGCCGGCGCGCCGCAGAGCGTGTCGGAGGGAACGTTGGGTGTCCTCCTCGATGGATCGGCCTCGACCGATCCGGATCTCGATCCACTCTCCTACGCCTGGGTCCAGACGTCGGGCCCCGCGGTGGCGTTGAGCGACCCGGCGGCCGCGGCGCCGACCTTCACCGCGCCGCTCCTCCCGACGAACACGCCGGTCGTGCTCACCTTCGGCCTCACCATCGACGACAGCTTCGGCGGCTCGGCGGTCGCCTCCACCGGCGTCACGGTCACGAACCTGAACGGCAACCCGACCGCAAACGCCGGCGCGCCGCAGAGCGTGCTCGAGGGAACGGTCGGTGTCATCCTCGACGGGTCGGCCTCGACCGACCCCGACCTGGATTCGATCGCCTTCGCCTGGGTCCAGATCTCGGGCCCCGCGGTGGCGTTGAGCGACCCAGCGGCCGCGGCGCCGACCTTCACCGCACCGCTCATCCCGACGCGCACGCCGGTCGTCCTGACGTTCGAAGTCACGGTCGATGACGGTATCGGCGGCTCGGCGCTCGCCTCGACGAGCGTCACCGTCACCAAGCTCAATGGGAGCCCCAGCGCCGACGCCGGCGCGCCGCAGACCGTCGTCGAGGGGACGGCGGGTGTCGTCCTCGACAGCACGGCTTCGACCGACCCGGATCTCGATCCACTCTCCTTCGCCTGGAGCCAGACCTCCGGCCCGGCGGTGGCGTTGAGCAACCCGGCGGCCGCGGCGCCGACCTTCACCGCGCCGCTCCTCCCGACGAACACGCCGGTCGTCCTCACCTTCGGCCTCACCGTCGACGACGGGTTCGGCGGCTCGGCCTTCGCCTCCACCAGCGTCACGGTCACGAACCTGAACGGCAACCCAATCGCGAACGCGGGCGCGCCGCAGAGCGTGTCGGAGGGAACCTTGGGTGTCGTCCTCGACGGATCGGCCTCGACCGATCCGGATCTCGATCCACTCTCCTACGCCTGGGTCCAGACCTCCGGTCCCGCGGTGGCGCTGAGCGACCCGGCGGCCGCAGCGCCGACCTTCACCGCGCCGCTCCTCCCGACGAACACGGCGGTCGTCCTCACCTTCGGCCTCACCGTCGACGACAATTTCGGCGGCTCGGCGATTGCCTCCACCAGCGTCACGGTCACGAACCTGAACGGCAACCCGACCGCAAACGCCGGCGCGCCACAGAGCGTGCTCGAGGGGACGGTCGGTGTCATCCTCGACGGGTCGGCCTCGACCGACCCCGACCTGGATTCGATCTCCTTCGCCTGGGTCGAGATCTCGGGCCCCGCGGTGACGTTGAGCAACCCGGCGGCACCTGCGCCGACCTTCACCGCACCGCTCATCCCGACGCGCACGCCGGTCGTCCTCACGTTCGAACTCACGGTCGACGACGGTACCGGCGGCTCGGCGCTCGCCTCGACGAGCGTCACCGTCACCAAGCTCAATGGGAGCCCCAGCGCCGACGCCGGTGCCCCGCAGGCCGTCGTCGAGGGGACGGCGGGTGTCGTCCTCGACGGCACGGCTTCGACCGATCCGGATCTCGATCCACTCTCCTTCGCCTGGATCCAGACCGCCGGTCCCGCGGTGGCGCTCAGCGACCCGGCGGCCGCGGCGCCGGCCTTCACCGCGCCGCTCATCCCGACGAACACGCCGGTCGTCCTCACCTTCGGCCTCACCGTCGACGACAGTTTCGGCGGCTTGGCCGTCGCCTCCACCAGCGTCACGGTCACGAACCTGAATGGCAACCCGATCGCAAACGCCGGCGCGCCGCAGAGCGTGCTCGAGGGGATGCTGGGTGTCCTCCTCGACGGGTCGGCCTCCAGCGACCCCGACCTCGATCCGCTCTCCTTCGCCTGGGTCCAGACGTCGGGTCCCGCGGTGACGCTGAGCGACCCGGCGGCCGCGGCGCCGACCTTTACCGCGCCGCTCCTCCCGACGACCACGCCGGTCGTCCTCGGGTTCGAGGTCACCGTGAACGACGGCCTTGGCGGCTCGGCGCTCGCCTCGACCACGGTGACCGTGACCAAGTTCAACCGACCCCCGAGCGCGAGTGCGGGTGCTGATCGCTCCATCGCCGAGGGGTTGTTGGTCGTGCTGGATGGCGCAGGGTCGACCGACCCCGACGGCGACGCACTCACCTTCGCCTGGGGGCAGGTCTCGGGCCCGGGAGTCGTGCTGAGCAACCCGGCGCTCCCCTCGCCCAGCTTCACAGCCCCCGCCGTCCTCGCGGTAACACCCCTCGTCTTTTCGCTGACCACCACCGACCCGGGAGGCCTCAGCGATTCGGCGACGGTCACCGTGACGCTGCTCAACACGAATACTGCGCCCGCGATCTCGGTCGTGGTTCGCCCGGCGTCAACGGTCACCGCGCGGACGCTGGTGACGCTCGACGCATCCGGAACAACCGATCCCGACCCGGGCGACTCCTTCACGTTTGCCTGGTCACAGATCTCCGGACCGCCGGTGGCATTGAGCAGTTCCAGCAGCGCCACACCGACCTTCACCGCACCGCTCGTGTTCGTCCCGGCGACGCTGTCGTTCAGCGTCGTGGCGAGCGACGGCTTCGAGCTTTCCACCAGTCCCGTGAGCGTCACCGTAAACCCGCTCGCCAACCTGCCGCCGATCGCCAACGCGGGCGCCGACCGGCGCGCCACCCCCGCGACCGGCTCGCTGGGCCTCGACGGCTCCGCGTCGGCGGATCCCGATCCGGGAACCACCCTTGCCTATGCCTGGGCGCAGACGAGCGGGCCCCCGGCAACCCTCACGAACCCCGCCAGTGCGACGCCGACGGTGCAAGTTTCCGGGCTCACGCCGCCCGTTCTTCTGCAGTTCACGCTGACGGTGAGCGACGGTGTGGGCGGGGTGTCCAGCGACACCGTCGCGCTCCAGGTCGTGCCGGTTCCGGAGTGGCACCAGTTCCGGCACGACGAGGCGCACAGCGGGCGGACCAGCGCCCTCGGGCCGACCCTCGGCGGCTCGGCCTTGGCGCTGACGCTGCCGGCCGGGATCCGCTCCTCGGTGTCATTCGACTTCCGCGATGCGATGTACGTGGGCGCCGACGACGGCAGGCTCTACGCCTTGAACCTCGACGGCAGCATCCGCTGGAGTTTCCTGACCGGAGGGCCGGTGCGCACCACCCCGCTCGTGGCTCCGGACGGCACCATCTATTTCGGTTCGTTCGACGGCAAACTCTTCGCGCTGAACCCCGATGGATCGGTGCGCTGGTGGACTGCCGCCGCGACGGGAGGCCTCTTCCGCTTCTCCTCTCCCACGCTCGACCCGGGTACCGGGAGGATTCTCGCGGGTTCGTCGGACGGCGTGCTGCACGCGCTGGACGCGGCCAACGGGATGCCGGCCTGGACCTTCGCGGCCGGCGGACCGATCTACTCATCCCCGGTGGCGGTCGGCGGCAGGGTGCTGTTTGGCGCGAACGATGGGCGGCTGCGCGCTCTCGACGCCGCCAGCGGCGCGCTGGTCTACGAGGTGGACGCCGGCGCACCGATCCAGTCGTCGCCCGCCGTGGACTCCGTGGGAGGCCGCGTGTTCGTGGGGGCGGACGACGGCCGCGTGCTGGCCTTCGATCTGCAGACGGGTGCGCCGGTCTGGAGCTTCCTGACCGCCGGCGCGGTCACCTCGTCCCCGGCGCTCGACCTGAGCCGGGGCCGGATCTACGTCGGCTCCGATGACCGCTCGCTCTACGCGCTCGACGCGGCGACCGGGGCCGTGGTCTGGCAGCGAGCGACCGGCGAGGCGGTGCGTTCCTCCCCGACCGTGGACATGGCGGGGAACATCTACGTGGGATCGTGCGACGGCAACGTCTACGCTTTCGACGCCGCCGGCACGATTCTGTTCACCTTCTTCTCGAGTGGGCTGATCATCCCGTCGCCGACCCTGGGTGCCGACGGGCTTCTCTACCTCGGCTCGGACGACCGCTTCCTGTACGCGATCGGGCCGGACCCGTTCGGGGGAGTGCCGCTGCGGGCCGCGCGCGTGGACCGGGTGGAGCCGGCAGGGGCGCAGCAGGGAGACACGATCGAGGTCACGGTGCTGGGGGCGGACCTGGGGCTCGGGATGGATCTGGGGTTCGGGTCGGGGGTGAAGGTGCTGGGCAGCCGCGTGGTCTCGTCGCGGGAGGTGCGAGCGACTCTCACCCTCGAGCCCGGAGCTCCGCTCGGGTGGCGGGACGTCGTGGTGTCGAGTCCCGCGGGGCTGCCGTCGACACAGGTGGAGGGGTTCGAGGTGCGCTTCGACTGCCGGCGCGCGGACCTGTCCCAGGACGGGTTGGTGGACGGGATCGATCTGGCCCTGCTTGCCGGCCGCTTCGGGGAACAGGGGGAGCCCGGTGCCGCAAGCGACCTCGACGGTTCGGGGGTCGTCGATGGCGTCGACCTCGCGCTGTTCGCCACCCGCTTTGGTGGCAGCGGCGAGTGCCGGTGACCCGCAGGTCGGTAGTTCCCAAGCAGGGCGCGGCCGGGTTAGAATCGCGGGCCACGAAATGCTAGGTTTCGCCGTTCCTGTCGCGCCTGGGCGCGAGGGTGAGGGGAAGATGCACCTGCCGAACCGGGGCCGAGTCGCCTGGATCGCGGTAGCGCTGGCGCTTCTCGGCGCCGGCCGGAGCACTGCGGCCACCCTTTTCGTCGACGCCGCCGCCTCACCCGGGGGGAACGGGACGGCCGGCGCGCCGTTCCAGACGATCCAGCAGGGGGTGGACGCGGCCACCGCCGGAGATGTCGTCAGCGTCGCCGCCGGTAGCTACGCGACCACCTCCAGCCGCCTGGTCGGCTCCGTCTTCCGCACCGCCGTCGTGTTCATGAAGAACGGTGTCACCGTGCAGGGGGCGGGGGCCAGCGTGACCGTGATCGACGGCAGCGGCACGAACACGGGCGTGATCTTCGACGGCGTCGCGGGAGCCACGATCGACGGGGTGACCGTCCAGAACGGCTATTACCGCGGCACCAGCTCCGCCTTTGAAGGCGGGGGCGGCATCCTGTCGAACGCCTCTTCTCCCACCATCTCGAACACCACGATCACCGGTAACCGCGCGGTCCCCTATGGAGGGGGGATCCTGATCACCGCAGGGGGGAACGCCAGCCTGGTCTCGGTCGTGGTGACCGCGAACCAGGGGTACGACCCGGGGGGTGCCTATTCTCGGCCCGGCAGCGGCGGTGGCATCGCAGTCTACCGCGCCGCGGCGACGATCCAGGGGAGCATCCTGAACGGAAACTTCGCCAGCGACGAGGGGGGTGCCATCTACAGCTACAACTCCTCGCTGTCACTCTCCACGGACATCATGGGATCGAACGACGCAAGCGCCGGCGGCGCTCTCTCGGTCTGGTACGGCGAGGCGACAATCACCGGTGGCGACATCTCCTACAACAGCGCGGTGAGCTGGGCCGGAGGGGTCTACGCCAGCTACTCCCAGATCCAGATCGACGGCGTCTCGATGATCGGCAACCAGACCCAGGGTGAGGGCGGGGCGGCCTACTTCTGGAACAGTGCCGCCACCCTCACGAACAGCGCGCTCGACGGCAACGTCGCCGGAGCCGAGGGAGGCGCCATCGGGGGGTATTACCACGCCCGGCTGGTCCTCTCGGGAGGAAGCATCGCCGGCAACCAGACGGGGGGGAGCGGCGGGGGGA
>Ga0210379_10000005_pt1 | contig 59337 bp, 37 predicted proteins | sample PLMedo_2_FD_155468 | JGI IMG/M metagenome (GOLD analysis project Ga0210379, IMG submission 155468) | Groundwater sediment microbial communities from an aquifer in East River, Colorado, USA - PLM4_32_coex redo | ecosystem: Environmental > Terrestrial > Soil > Riparian zone | place: USA: East... | reverse complement strand
CGAAGAACCGCCTGGTCGAGGTCGTGCCCGGGGAAGCCACGGACGAGCTCACCCGCATCTCCGCCTGGCGGCTGCAGGAGGCGCTCGGCAAGACGCCGATCCACTCGGAGGATGCGCCCGGGTTCATCGTCAACCGCTACTTCGTCCCCTGGCTGAACGAGGCGGTGCGTCTGCTGGAAGAGGGGACGGCCGATATCGCGACGATCGAGGCGGCCGCCAAGGAAGCGTTTCGGATTGGGATGGGACCGTTCGAGCTGATGAACGTCACCGGCATTCCGATCGCGCTGCACGCGGCCACCACCCTGGGGCGCGAGCTCGGTCCGTTCTACGCCCCCTCGCCGCGGCTCGCCGCGCAGGTCGCCGCACAGCGCCCCTGGGAACTCGACGGGACGCCGGCCGCCGCCCCCGCCGTGCTCGCCGAGCGCCTGCTGGGGGCGGTGTTCCTGGTCGTCGGCCAGCTTCTCGATGAGGGAGTCTGTTCGCTGGAGGACGCGGACATCGGGGCGCGTGTCGGACTGCGCTGGGCGCTCGGACCGTTCGAGATGATGAATCGCCGCGGGCTGCCGGCGGCGATCCGCTGGGCCCGCACGGTCGCGGAGCGCTGGGAGATCGACATGCCGGAATCGCTGACCGAGCAGGAGAAATCGGGCCAGCCGTTTCGTTTTCAGCTCGTGAAGTCCGAGATTGCGGCTGGCGTAGCGACCCTGACGCTGAATCGTCCGGACGCGATGAACGCCCTGAACCCGGAGATCGTCGCGCAGTTCACGCAGGCCTTCGACGACGCCGCCGCGCGCGACGACGTGCGGGCGATCGTGATCGCTGGCGCCGGCAAGGCGTTCGTGGCGGGCGCCGACATTCGCTTCTTCGTCCGCCAGATGCGGCAGCAGGATCTCGCGCCGGTGCGCGCCTTCACCGAGAGCGGTCAGTCGCTGTTTCGACGTCTGGCGGAGTGTCCTAAGCCGGTGCTGGCGAAGCTCGACGGCTTGTCGCTCGGCGGCGGCTCCGAGCTGGCGCTCGCCTGCCACGCCATCGTGGCGACCGAGCGCGGTTCGCTCGGCTTCCCGGAGACCGGCATCGGCATCTATCCCGGGCTGGGAGGCACCCAACGCACCGCGCGTCGCATCGGCGTCGGACTGACCAAGTACCTGATCCTCACCGGGGAGCCGATCTCGGCCGCCGACGCAGCCGCCATCGGCCTGATCGACGAGATCGTCCCCGCGACGGAGATCGACGCGGCGCTCGCCCGCCGGGCCGCGGCGCCGCGTGCCGATCGCGTCCCGACCGGGGAGCTCCCGGAACCGTGGCGCGCGCGGGCCGAGTTCTTCACGCGCACGGGGGTGGAGGCGATCCTGGCGGGGCGATGCGAGACGGGTGGAAACGCCGACCTCGAGCGGGCGGTCGAGAAGGTACGCCGCAAGGCCCCGATCGCGCTGCGGTTGGCAGAGCGGCTCATCGAGGAGGGAGCGCACACCACCCTGGCCGACGGGCTGGCGATGGAACTCGCGCATCTCGAGGAGATCTTCCGCACGGAGGATGCACTCGAGGGGCTCTCGTCTCTCGGCACGCGCCGACCGGTATTCCACGGCAGGTGATCGGACCCACGGGCGACGAGCCGCCGCCGCGCCTCGATCGGTGGGTGGAGAAGGCGCTCTCGCTGCTCACGTCTGTGGGGTTCAATACGACGCGGCTGCGCTGGCGGTGGAACCGGTTCCGCCTCGAGGTCGAGGGGCGTCGAGCCGCCACCGAGAACAAGCTTCGCGCCGTCACCTCGCCACACCGCATGTGCGCGGCCTGCCGCGCGCTGGTGCCCGTGGGGGATCGTGTCTGCAACGTCTGCGGCGCGACGCTCTCGGCGGCAAACGTGCCCGGCCTCGCGCGCCTGGCTTCGTGGGCGCTGCCCGGCGTCTCACCAGCGGCCGTTGTCATCCTCACGGCGAACTTCGGCCTGTTCGTGCTCATCGGAGCCAGCGCGGGGTTTGCGAGCACCGACGCCGGTGCCGGTCCCCAGGCGCTCTTCCACCTCCTGTCGTTCGACTCCGACACCCTGGTGCGCTACGGCTCTGGGAACAACGTGCTGCTGCTCCAGCGCGGGGAATGGTGGCGGCTCGTCTGCCCGATCTTCCTGCACGGCGGGCTGCTGCACCTGCTGTTCAACACCTTCATCTTTGTCCAGATCGCGCCGCTGATGGAGCAGGAGTACGGGCGCCACAAGTTCACGGTGCTGTACATCTGGACCGGGGTCGGCGGCTTTCTGGCCAGCGAGGTCCTGCGCGGGGTCCTCTTCCATCGCCTGGTGAATACCGTCGGCGCCTCCGGGGCGATCTTCGGCCTGGTGGGCGCGGCGCTCGTCTTCGGATTCAGGCGCGGCGGCCACTACGGCGGCGCACTGCGATCCCTGATGACGCGCTGGACGATCTACGCGCTCGTCATGGGTTTTCTCATGCCGGGGACCGACAACTTCGCACACCTCGGCGGCCTCGCATCCGGCGCGCTGTTCGCGGCGCTGGTGCGCCCTGGCGAGGCGGCCGGGCCGGCGGGCGGCTGGGGCTGGCGCCTGGCGGCGGTGCTCGTCGCGGGAGGGGCGATTGCCGCCTTCGCCTTTGCGGGCTGGGACGGGAACGCCTCCCTGGAGGCGTGGCGCGCGCTCGTCGGCCGCTCGTAATCCGCCTCCCTTGCACAGCTGCGAACCCGGCCCTAGATTTCCCGGGGGGGTCGGAGATCCGTCATGCCCCCCGTGTCGCTGCACGGCTCCCTACCGAACCCCACCACCTACGATCTCTTCCAGTCCCTTGCCGTCTGGGGAAAGTCCGGGATCCTGCATCTCGAGCGCGACGGGGCGTTCAAGGCGATCCAGTTCGAGCGTGGGCGGATCCGATTCGCGGCGACGAACCGCCCCGATGAGCGGCTGGGCGCGCTGGCCGTGCAGCAGCGGCTCGCAACCTGGTGGCAGGTCCAGGAGGCTGCCCGCGAGATCGGTGCGGAGAGGCGGCTGGGCGCCATTCTCGTCGACCATGGAATCCTGTCGGTCGCGGAGCAGGAGCGCCTGATCCGTCACCAGATTCAGGGAATCGTCGTCGATGCCCTCGGCTGGCGGGCCGGTACGTTCCGCTTCGTGCCGATCTCGAGGCCGGTGGCCGAGCCGCTGACGATCGACTGGAGCACCTCCGACGCGATCCTGGAGGAGGCGCGCCGCAGCAGCGACGAGGCCGCGCTGTGGAATGTCGCCGGCGGGCCCGGAGGCCGACCGCGCCTGACAGGCGCCGGATCGCTGCCGCTGCCGGCGCAGCTTGACGATGCCGAGAAGCGGATTCTCGCGGCCATTGATGGTCGCCGCACGTTGGCCGAGATCGCCGCGACGGCGGCCGTGCCGGGGATCGCCGCGGCGCGCTGCGTGGCAGCGCTGGTGCGGGGCGGCTGCGCGGACAGCGAGGCGGGGAGTGCCGAGGTCACCTCCGCTCGCCCCCCTCGTGAGCAGACCATTCCCGGGCGCCTGCACCTCTCGAACCCGGGCGAGCCGGGCGCCGGGCGTCACGCCCTCGCGCGCGAGGTGCCGGCGGAGGAGTTCGACGTGCCACCCGGCGGACCGCGTCTCGTCGATCCGGGAGTGCGGGCGGCGCGCTCGGTGATCCTCGACCTGGCGGAGCGGCTGGACCAGCTCGACTACTATCAGATCCTCGGCCTGCAGCCGGGCGCCCCGCCGGACGAGATCCAGCGCGCCTTCCAGCAGCGCGCCATCCGCTTCCATCCCGACCGGTTCATCGAGCCGGGCCTGGGCGATCTGCGCTCGGCGCTCGATCGCGCCTACCATGCCATCCGGATCGCCTCCGAGGCGCTGCTCGACCCTCACGCTCGCGCCGAATACGACGCGCAACGGGAGCGGCGCCGCAGCCTGGCCAGCGAGCGCGAGGCGTGCGAGGAGGCCGGAGCCCAGGCGTACCTCGAGCGCGGCACACGGCTGCTCCGGGATGGGCGGCTGCCGGAAGCCATCCCGGCGCTCCGCGAGGCCCTCCGCCTCCGACCCGACTTCGGTGTGGCGCACTACCGCCTCGGGCAAGCGCTCCTGACGATCCCTGGCGGGGCGCCCGCGGGGCGCGAGCACCTGCGTCTGGCGTGCGAGTCGGAGCCGGCGAACCCGCGCTATCGCGATGCCCTCGCCGCCGCCAGGCCGGTGCAGGCGAGTGCGCCGCCGCCTCTGCGCGAGCGGTTGGCGCGCTGGCTCCACCTCGACCAGGAGTAGAGACGGTTTCACGATCCCTCCCTGGCGCCGGCAGGCGACCGCGCGCCTTGCCACACCTGCGCGGCAACTCTAGAATCGCGCGGATGAACCACGCCGTCTCGGTGCTGTTCCTGGCTCTGGCGACCGCGGGGATCCCGGCTGCTCCCGCCGCGGAGACCTCCGCCCCCAGTGCTGCTCCCGATCCTGTCGAGGGAGGATGGAAGCGCCTCGTCCTCGGCGATCTCGGCGGGGCGCGCGAGCTGTTCACGGCGGCGGCGGCGCAGCAGCCCACGAACGCCGCTCCCCGCCTCGCGCTCGCCTTCCTGGCTCTCGACGGCCCCACCCCCGATCTGGCGGCCGCGGAGTCCGAGGCGCAGCGAGCCTTCGAGCTCGACCCCTCGTCGCCGGAGCTGAGAGCGAGGTTCGCGGCCCGCCTCCGCGACCGCGACCGGCTGGATGCCGCGGAGGCGCAGGCGCAGGCGGGGCTCGCGAAGTTCCCGGACGACCCCGCCCTGCTGCACGTGCTGGGGACGATACGGCAGGAGCGCGGCGAACCCGATCCGGCCCTGCGGCTGCTGCGACGCGCGGCGGAGGGGGCGCCGGATGATCCGGCGATGCAGCGAGATCTCGCGCTCGCCCTGGCGCGGGCGAACTACACCGGCAAGGCGGCCCAGATGCTGGTCGCCGCGCGGGATCGCAACCCTCGCGACCTCGAGGTGCACCGGGCGCTCGAGGCGTTCTATCGATCGGTCAAGGATGAGCCGCACCGTAGCGCCGAGGAACAGGTGGTCAAACAGATCGAGGCAAGCGAGGCGCGCACGGCCGCGAGGGAAGCGAACTTCGCGAGCCTGTCGCGACGGATAGACACGCTCGAGGCGACCGCGGGGCAGGCAGGTTCGCCGGCGGAGGGCCTGCGCGAACTCTGGAAACTCTACGAGCGCCGCGGAGACATGGCTTGGAACCTGCCACGGCTCGAACGTGTGGCTCGCACGCGGGGCGGCGTCGCGGGAGAGGCAATGGCGGCGCTCGTGCAGCTGGAGCAGGACCCGTCCGGCCCGGCGGGCGAACAGCTCCGGGCTCTTGCCGCCGCCAACCCCGCGGATCCGACCGTGCTGCTCGCCCTCTTCCAGGCGTACGGACGCGGCCGTGATCCCCAGCGGCTCCTCGCGTTCAGTCGGGCCGCCGTCGCCGCGGCGCCCGCGGCCGCCGCCGCGCACCTGTACCTCGGGTTCGCGCTCGCGGCTACCGGAGACGCTCCGGCTGCGGAGACATCGCTGCGCAAGGGGCTGGAGCTGGATCCCGACGATATGGACGGGCTCCTGCACCTTGCCTCGCTATTGCGGGCACGAGGCGGAAGGGAGGAGGCGGATCGCCTCCTTGCGCATGCGGCCGAGGTGGAGCCGGATGCGCCCCGCGTCTTCCTGGCGCTCGGGCTCGCCGCCCTCCAGGCAGGTCAGAGCGAGACGGCGACCCGGGATCTGCTGCGCTCCGAGGAGCTGGGGGGTCGCCACCCGGTGCTCTATCGATCGCTGGGCGATCTGGCGCGATTGCGCGGCGAGTCGAAGGAGGCGAATCGGTACTACCGGATGTCGCTCGCCGCGAACCCGAATCAGCCGGACGTCAAGGTGTTGCTGGACCTGGGGGACTAGTGTCCGCGGGGCAGGATCCCGCCGGTCATGAGCGGTCTCCCGAGATAACGGTGGCAATCGTCCGGCGGCCCCGGACGCGCGAACAGGAACCCCTGCATCCCGGCGCACCGATGGGCGCGCAGGAAGTCGCGTTGCGCCTCGGTCTCCACCCCTTCCGCCACGACTCCGATCCCGAGGCTCCGCCCGAGGGCGATGATGGCCGTCGTGATCGCGGCGTCCTGCTGCCGCTCGGTGATGTCCTGCACGAAGGAGCGATCGATCTTGAGCGTGTCGGCGGGTATCTCCCTGAGGTAGGCGAGCGACGAATGACCGGTGCCAAAATCGTCGATCGCGATGCGCAGGCCAATCTGCTTCAGCTCGCGCAGCTTGGCGAAGCCGGCGGCCGGATCCTCGAGGATCTTGCTCTCCGTGACCTCGAGCTCGAGCAACGCCGGGTCGAGTCCCGCCTCGCGCAGTACGCGGGCGACGGACGCAACGAGGCCCTGCTGCCGGAACTGGCGCAGCGAGAGATTGACGGAAACCGGGACGGGACGCAGCCCTGCCCGCTGCCAGGCAAGCGCCTGCGCGCAGGCCGTGCGCAACACCCAGTCGCCGATCGGGACGATGAGGCCGATCTCCTCGGCGAACGGAATGAAGTCGTCCGGAGCGATCAAGCCTCGGTGTGGGTGCCGCCAGCGGATCAGCGCCTCGATCCCGGTCACGTCCCCTGACTCGAGGCTGACAAGTGGCTGGTAGTGGAGCGTGAACTCCTCGCGTTCCAGCGCGCCGCGCAGGCCCACCTCGAGAGACAGCCGCTCCAGGACCCGGGTGTGGTCGGTCGCGGCGAAGAACCGGTACTGGCCGCCCCCCTCCTCCTTCGCCTGGTACATCGCCTGATCGGCGTGTCGGAGCAGGGACTCCGAGTCGTGCCCGGCCTCCGGGTAGACGGCGATCCCGAGGCTGGGCGACAGGTACAGATCGCGACCCTCGATCCTGTGCGGCAGGCAGAGGCGATCGAGGATCGCCTGCGCCGCGCGCGCCGCGTCCTGCGGCTGCTGGATCGGATCGAGCACGACGCTGAACTCGTCCCCACCAATCCGGGCCACCGTGTCGCTGCGGCGCACGCAGCGCTCCAGCCGATCCCCCACGCCTCGCAGCAGCAGGTCCCCGGCGCCGTGCCCCAGAGTGTCGTTGATTGTCTTGAAGCGGTCCATGTCCAGAAAGAGCACTGCGAGGCGATGACCGTAGCGGCGCGCGGCCGCCAGGCCGTGGGTCAGGCGGTCGAACAGCAGCTGCCGGTTCGGCAGTCCGGTGAGCGGATCGTGCGTCGCCAGGTGATGGGCGCGCTGCCAGCCGCGCTCCAGCTCCGCGATGCCGCGCTGGCGCTCGATCGCGCCACGCACCGCACGCACCAGCGTTCCCGGCCCGAGGTTCCGCTTCGCGAGGGCCTCCTGGGCCCCGTCGCGCAACGCGCGCAGCGCGGTCTCGTCGTCGTCCTCCTCGCAGAGAACCACGATCGGCAGGCCCAACTCACGGTAGAGGGTGCCGCCGTCGTCGCCAGGGGGGGCGTCGATATCGCCCGCCGTGTCGAGGATCAGCGCGTCGAAGCTCCCCCCGGCGAGCTGCGCCCGCGCCTCTTCCAGGCCGCGGACGTGGGTCACCTCGAAGCGGCCGGCGCGTGCGCTGGCGAACGATGCCAGGACGGCGACTGCGTCGGAGGCGCTTTCCGCCACCAGGAGGCAATTGAATGTCGGGGGTTCGACGAGCGCACGTGGAGAGATCGCTGTCGTCACGGGTCACCACCCGGTACCGCGAATCCCCCACCCAGTTGTTACCCTACCACCTCGCCGGCCACCCAGGCAAGTGCCAGGTGGGAGACCGCGAGGTCCGCCTTGCGCGGCCTGACCTCGAGCGGCTCTACCTCGACTTCATCCGCGGCCCCCGGAAGCCGCGTCAACTCCCCCTCCAGGGCCGCCGTGAGGGCCCTCAGGTCGGCGTCGGCGGCCGTCAGCGCGTCCTCGGCGCGGCCGACATCTTCCCGTTCCTGGGCGGCGCGGCTCGCGCGGCGGGCGGCGGTCGTGGCGCGCCCGACGGTGCCGGCGCTCGCCAGGCGGCGGCCGAACAGCGCCCCGAGGACCGTCGCCCCGACGGAGATCATGACGTCGCGGCCCGCCTGGCTGACCTGGGCACGCTCGCGCTGGACCCGCTCCTCGGCGCGTCGCCGGCGCTCCTCGACGGCTCGCAGCTGGGGGAGGAACTTGAGCTCCAGTCGAGCCCGCTCCGCATCGCGCCGCTCGCGCAGGGTCAGCGCCAGGCGGCCGCGGAACTCCCCTTCGGTCTCGCCGGAGCGCGACACCTGCTTGAGAGCCACCGCTCGCCACAGCGCCAGCGTGCGGTGCCGATACAGGTGATCGACAAGCGACGACCGCCAGGCGACGTAGGAGCGGACGCGCGCCGCCGGCGGCGGCAGCGCCTCGAAGCGGGCGCCCGGCGGCGGCGCGGGGCTCTCCACGCCGGTGAAGGGGGTCGCCGCCTCCCACACTATCATGTCGGCGCCGCCGGGGAGCGGAGCCAGCAGTCGCAGATCCTCCCACCAGTCGAGTCCCGCGGCGGCGCTCACAAAGTGCAGCCGCGCCACGGCGAGGAGGAACGGACGGTGCAGGCGCGACTCGCCACCGCCGACGAACGTGACCACGATCTCGGGAGGGAGAAGGGGCGGCGAGGCGAGGGCAGAGGCCGGCGCCGCGGTCGGTTCCACCGGAACTGCGATCGCAGGAGGAGCCACGGAATCTCCTGTGGCGGGGCTCTCCTGCGTCACGGCGGGGAGGGCCGCAGCAGATGCAGCGGGAGTGGCGGCGAGCGCACGGATCTGCTCGCGCGTCAACGGTCCGCGCAGGTACGACATGGTCCAGCGGGTCTGGAAGAGGACCGGCGCATCCTCATGGACGTTGTGCAGGAGGAACACCCGCTTGCCGAGGCTCGACAGCGTCGCGTCGATCCCCTGCCGATCGAAGCCGCGTGATGCGGCAGCGCTCGCGCCGGAGAGCCCGTCAAGGACCCGCTCCTTGTCCCGTTCCGTCTGCAGTCTGCCGAGGAACCAGGTGCCGGCGTTCGCCAGCCCCTTGTAGTCGAGATCGACGGGATTCTGCGTCGCCAGGACCACGCCCAGACCGAACGCTCGCGCCTGCTTGAGCAGCGTCAGCATGGGCGCCTTCGAAGGAGGCGCGGCGCTCGGCGGAAAGAACCCCTGGATCTCGTCCATGTAGAGGATGGCGCGCAGGCTCCCCGTCCCTGCCTGCGTCCGCATCCAGCCGACGATCTCGTGCAGGAGCAGCGTCACAAAGAACATCCGCTCGGCGTCCGACAGGTGCGCGATCGAGACGACGGCGAGGCGCGGGCGGCCCTCCGGGGTGAACAGGAGCTGCCCGATATCCAGCGCTTGCCCCTCCACCCAGGCCCCGAAGCCGGGGGAGGCGAGCAGGTTGTTGATCTGCATCGCCAGCGCGAACCGATCGTGGGCCGGGTAGAACGATTCCAGATCGAGCACTCCGATGCGCTCGAGCGGCGGCGACTGGACGGCGTGGATCAAGGCGGCAAGGTCGAGCGCCTCCCCGCCCCGCCAGGCGCGATCGAGGATCGTCGCCAGCAGGATCGGCTCGCGATCGCGCAGCGGGTCGGCGGCGATCCCAAGCAACGCCAGCAGCCCCGAGACCGCACCTAGCGTGCGCTCGCGCCACGCGTCGGGATCCGCCGCCAGCGCTGCTGGCGGGGCGGTGAGCGAGCGCAGCACGTTGAGCGGCGCGCCGGCGCGGCTGCCGGGCGTGAAGAGGCAAAAGTCGGCGGCGGCCCGCAGCCGCGCGATCCGCTCGGGAGTCTGGCCACCGGCAGCGAGCCCCGCGCGCCACGCGGCGGCTGTGGCTTCCGCCTGCGCCTCGTTCGTGCGTCCGGCGCCTGCCGCCTCGGCCGGGTCGATCCACGGAAGGAAGTCTCCGCCGCGCAGCTCCGGAAAAGTCAGCAGCAGATTTCCCAGGTCCCCCTTGGGATCAATCGCAATCGCCGGGACACCGTCGAGCGCGGCCTCCTCGAGCAGGGTGATGCCGAGCCCGGTCTTGCCGCTCCCCGTCATGCCGACGCAGATCGCGTGCGTGGTCAGATCGCGAGCGTCGTAGAGAATCGGCTCCTCGGTGGCACGGCCGGCCGCGGAATCGTACCGGCAGCCGAGGTAGAACGAGCCGAGACCCTCGAAATCCCTCACCCCACGCCACCTTTCTTGCGGCAGCCGGACCGCGATCGCCGCCTCGGATTCCGACAGAGGAGCAGTGAGCGCGGCAGCTGTTTTGACTTAGGAACGAACGAAAACCTATCATACGCCCGCCTCAGGATGGTCGTTGACCCACGATCAGTTGCACCACGATCACACCGCCAGCCGCGGTGAGATCCGTAGGCACAGAAAGGGGGGAACACGCATGCGCAAGGTCTTCTCGATCCTCGCGGCGGCGATGCTTGCCACGACGCTGGCGAGCGCCGGCCACGGCGAGTCCGGAGACTGGGAGTTCGGTCCTTACGTCGGCTACGTCTCGCTCGACGACTACGACACCGTTCAGCTAAACGACGAGGCGGTCCGACCCGACGACGACATCCTGTTCGGCGGCCGCATCGGCTACTTCTTCGTGCCGCACTGGAGCCTGGAGGCTTCCTACCAGGTGCTCTCGACCTCGTCGGACCAGTCGCTCGTCGGCGTCACCGACCCTGGCGTCGATCTCGACGCGGCGCGCCTGAACCTGCTGTTCAACTTCCGCCCCGGAGCGAACTTCCGCCCGTTTGTGACCTTGGGCGTGGGGTTGGAGGGATTCGAGGCGGCAGGGATTGACGAGTCGGAGATCGGTTACAACGGGGGCTTCGGGCTACGTTGGTTCGCGGGAGATCATTTCGCCTTCCGAATCGACAGCCGCTACGTCTACGCCGATGCCGGCGACAAGATCAACGACACCCAGGCCAACGTCGAGGGGACGCTCGGGTTCACGTGGTTGTTCGGCGGCGCGCTGCCTGCGGACAGCGACGCCGACGGCGTGCCGGACCGGCGCGACAAGTGCCCCAACACACCGCAGGGCGCCACGGTCGACAAGACCGGCTGCCCGTCCGACACCGACGGTGACGGGGTGTTCGACGGGATCGATCAGTGCCCGGACACGCCGCAGGGGCACAAGGTCGACGCCAAGGGATGCTCACAGGACTCCGATGGGGACGCCGTCTACGACGGTCCTGACGCCTGCCCGAACACCCCCAAGGGGGCGAAGGTCGACGCCAAGGGGTGCCCGGCGGATGCGGACGGTGATGGCGTCTACGACGGGCTGGACCAGTGCCCGGACACGGCCAAGGGGGCGAAGGTCGACGCCAAGGGGTGCCCGATCGATAGCGACGGCGACGGTGTGTTCGATGGGATCGATCAGTGCCCGAACACCCCCAAGGGAGCGAAGGTCCACGCCAAGGGGTGCCCGATCGATAGCGACGGCGACGGTGTGTTCGATGGGATCGATCAGTGCCCGAACACCCCCAAGGGAGCGAAGGTCGACGCCAAGGGGTGCCCGACTGACGGGGACGGCGACAAGGTCTACGACGGCCTCGACAAGTGCCCCGACACCCCGAAGGGGACAGCCGTTGACGCGACGGGATGCACGCTCAAGGCCGCGCCGCTGTTCACGCCTGAGAAGCGCAGCCTGGTGCTAGAGGGGGTGAACTTCGCGACGAACAAGGCGGTGCTGACTCCGGAGTCGAGCGCCGTGCTCGACAAGATCGCGGAGTCGCTGCGCGACTGGCCCGAGGTGAAGGTCGAGGTGGGGGGCCACACCGACTCCTCCGGCGATTCGACCCACAACCTGCGGCTCTCGGGACAGCGGGCCAAGGCGGTGGTCGAGTACCTCGTCGCCAAGGGGATCGACGCCTCGCGGATCACCGCGAAGGCGTACGGCGAGGGAAGCCCGATTGCGGACAACAACACGCCGGAAGGGAAGGCAAAGAACCGGCGAGTCGAGCTGAAGCCGGTCGACTGAGGCCGGAGTCGCAGCTACCTTGAACCCCGCGGGGGAGACCCCGCGGGTTTTTTTCTTCCACTCTCGCCGCGTTGTAGCTGCGGCCACGTCCACCCCTCGAAGCCGATTCCGTCCTTACGGTTGTACCCGACCTGCAGCGCCTGCACCTTACCGGCGGCATCGACCAGCACGAGCGTCGGCGTGCCGTTGACCCCGTAGTCGATGAGACTGCGCCGGCGGGTGTCGGCGGCGACCTGGGTGAAGAACGGTTCCTTGCGCCCCGCGAGGAAGCGTGACACCACGCTCGGCTCCTCGTCGCTGATGGCGACCACGGGGATCCCACGCGCTTGCGAGAACGCCAGCACCTCCGGCACCGCCGCCTTGCACGGCGCACACCAGGTGGCCCAGAAGAACAGCAGATGCGGCCTCGCGGCCAGCGCCGCCAGCGGCTCGGAGCCTACCGATTGCAGGCTGGCAGGGAGGGGTGGCGCCGTCTCGCCGATCTGCGGGGGCCCGGGCAGACCGGGCAGCTGATCCGGGAACGGGGTGAGCTTCACGGTGACCTGCAGCACCTCGTCCTCGGCGGGCGAGGGGCCGGGGCGCATCACCGCCAGCGCCAGAGGCTTTCCCACGGGCGAGGTCATCGTCCACTCCCGGATCTGCTCGCGCGTGTTGAAGCGGCGCCCCGCGGGGCCGAGGACGATGTCTCCCTGGCGCAGTCCACCGTCGGAGGCCGGCGAACCGGGGTACACCAGCTCGAGCAACGAGGCGCCGGCCGCTAGATCGCGCCCGGCCTGCACCGCCTCGGGAACGGGGCCAAAGCGCACCCCGAGCCACGACGGCAGCACCTCCTCCAGCAGGGCGCGCTCAGCCGCAAGCGGCGGGAAGCGCGAGGCGGGTACCGCGAAAGCCACCTCTGCGTCGGGGGGAATCCCTCCCGGGTCGAACGCCTCGCAGCGGTCCAGGCGTTCCAGCGACCCGCTTGCGGTCGTGAGCGCCCCGGGCGCCTCGGATGGGTCGGCTGCGCCCGCTAGCAGCGTGCGCCCCGCGATCCCGAGCAGGATGGATCGTGCCCGCCGCAGCGCCGCGCGCCGCACGTCCAGCCGCCACTCGGCGCTCGAGGTTCGATCGGCCTTCGCCCGCAGCCGCTCGAGCCGCTCCCAGATCTCCGGGCGGCCGCGCGCGTATTGCTCGAGCGCCGGCAACAGCTCGACGACGCACTGGCGGCGTCCCTCCGCGTCGAGCGACGCGTGGCCGTCGAGCCGCTCCTTCCAGTCGCTGTGCCCGCGGAGGAAGTCATCCAGGTTCTCGGCCTTCACCACCGTGAGCGCCCGCTGCCACCGCCGGCCATAGGTCTTTAGCCGATCGGCCATCCCCGCCAGGTCGTCTTCGTGCGACTGCACCTCTTCCAGGGTCCGAGGGGAGAAGGTCCCGAAGGCGTCTCCGATCCGGTCGAGGAGGCGGATCTCCGGCTCCCACGCGGCGCGGTCCCTCCACGCCACTCGCAACAGCCGGTCCGCTGCGGCCTCGACGGTTTCCTTCCGCGACGCGGCCTCGCGCGCGACCTGGCCCGCCAGGTAGACATCGCTCGTCTGCAGCGGCGCATCGGGTGTGTCGTCCAGGACGAGCACCTCGCGGTGCGCTCCGCGCAGCGTCGGGTAGCGGCCGAGCGATTCGATGAAGGTGAAGGCGTGGCCAATCCGATCGCGGTCACGCCCCTCGGGGTAGCAGCCGTACGCCTTGAGGTTGCGCGCCGTGGAGAAGAAGCCGCAGACATCCCCCGAGGGCTCGTCGCCGTCGTACATCGCCCGCGCGAAGGTGCCGGAGTAGCACTGGCTCATCACCAGGGCGGTGCGCACGCCGTCGGGAAGGAGATCAAGGAACCCGCGCAGCTCCTTGACCGTGAGCTCCTCGTTCCAGAGCGAGATCGCGCCGTTGTCCGGCTCCTTGCGGTTCCCGGTCCCATGGTCGGTCACGAACAGGAGCAGTTGATCCGAGGGAAGGAGCTCCCTTCCGCTCGTCTCGAACCACTCGCGGAGCGCGGCGTGCGTCGCCGGTCGCAGCGTGACCCCGGGCCAGCGTGTGTCGGTCAGCTCCTGGCGCGGCTTGAGCTGGTTGCCGACCGGCAGATCTTCGATGAGCCAGAAGCCAGGCGGGAGCGGCTTGCGTGTCGCAAGGTCCGCGGCCGGGTCCTGGCCGTCCGCCGAGAAGACGTAGATCCGCTCGCGTGGAATGCCCCGCGCCTCGAGGCGCGCCACCATGTCCTCGAGGTGGTGGAGATGGCTCTGGTAGTTCGACTCAGGCGCGGAGCCGCCGTTCAGGAGGAGCGCGTGGGTGCGCCCGACGCCGAGATCGGACCGAGCCGCGGGGACAGTTGACGCCGCGGAGGCGAATACCAGGATGACTACGAGGAGGTTCCTCGGCACGGCTAGATGATAGCGATTCCGCGGCGATGGCGTAGCCGAGGCGGCCGTTTCGATTACGATTGTGGTCTCGTAGGGGGCGACGTCGGCCGAACCGCGGTGGAAACACCCAGGCAGATCGAGTACAGTCGATTCCAGGCCCGGCGTCCGTTGGACGTTGGGCCGTTTGCTTAGCGGCGGTCCAAGCCTCGACATCTATCATGGTGCTTTCCGGGGTCCGTCCAGCGAGGGCCCGCAGGGGGGGGACGCACGGCGAACATGGCAAATCCACAGAAGCACCCGGCGCCACCGCACCGGATCGACGCAATGGCGCTCGCGACGCTGGGCGGAGTGGTCGCTATCCTGGCGATCTCGGTCTCCAACTGGCGCGAGCTCGACCGCATCGAGGGGACCCTCGGCACTCGCCTCGCGCAGATCGAGACGCGGGTGGGGCAGGTGGCGGACAAGGTGGGCCAGGCGCCGGCGGCACGCCCGGCGAGCGGACCGGACCCGAAGCGGGTCTACACGATCAACACCGCGGCCGCGCCGGCGAAGGGCCCGGCGAGCGCGCCGGTGACGATCGCCGAGTTCTCCGACTTCCAGTGACCGTTCTGCTCGAGGGTCGGTCCGACCCTCCAGAAGATCGAACAGGTCTACGGCGACAAGGTGCGGATCGTGTGGAAGCACATGCCGCTGGACATGCACCCGTTCGCGCCTGCGGCGCACCTCGCCGCGGTGGCCGCCCAGAAGCAGGGGAAGTTCTGGGAGTACCATGACAAGCTGTTCGCGAACCAGCAGAAACTGCAGGTCGACAATCTGCGTCAATACGCGCGGGAGCTCGGGCTGGACATGGACCGGTTCGAGAAGGACATGGCCGACCTCGCGAACAAGAAGGCCGTCGACACGGACAAGGCCGAAGCAGGGGCCCTGGGGGTCACGGGAACACCCGGCTTCTTCGTCAACGGCCGGTTCCTGAACGGCGCGAAACCATTCGAGGAGTTCGCGAAGGTAATCAACGGGGAGCTGACGCGGCTGAACCTACCCGTGCCGGCAGGGGCAGCGGCGCCCTGAGGCGGGGAGCGGCGTGCCGGGCCTCCCCATCGCGGTCAGGGGACCAGCGCCTTCGCGAGCCGCTGCCCTTCCTCCGCCCGTCCTGCCGCCGCGAAGACGCCGGCGGCGGACGCCCCGAAGGCGGTGATCTCTGGCCGTCGCAGCCACCCGCCGAGCGCGGCGGCGTCGAGGCCGGCACGGATCGCCTCGAGGGAAGCGAGAGCTGCGGCGTAACGCTCGACCGCAAGCCCCTTCTTCCCGTGCGCCTGCGCCAGATCGCCGGCCAGGATTGCAGCCCGAAGGTGATGGTCCTTCTGGCCGATTGCGGTGGCGGCAGCCATGGCCGCATCCGCCCCGGTCAGCGCCTTCGAGCCGCTGCCGGCGGCCGCCTGCAGCGCCGCGAGCGCGAGCCGGGCGGGAGAGATGAGCGGTCGCAGCCCCAGACGGTCCGCCTCCCCGGTCAAGCGCTCGAGGTCGCGGAGCGAACCGGAAGCCTGCGCCGACGCGAGCTTGGCGATCAGGATCGCACGCCGATCTCGCGACGTCTCGGCGGTCGTGACCGCCTCTCGCAGCACCGCCTGCGCGCGCGCTCTCTCCCCCCGCTCGCTCAGGATCGATCCCTGCTCGGTGAGCGCCTCGGCGATGAGCGTGGTGCTCTGGACGGCTCGCGCCTCCTGCACGCCCTCCTCTATCAGGCGGGTCGCGGCATCGTAGTCACCTAGCCGGCGTGCAACCCTGGCGCGCTCCGTCGAGATGGCGGCGAGCAGCGCCGGGCTGGCGATTTCCTGTGCAGCCGCCTGCGCCTCGTCGGTCTGTTTCGCGGCGGAGGTATAGTCACCGCGGTCCTCCTGGACAGCCGCGACCCGCAGCGACAACTCCGCGACGCCGTCGGGGCGCTTCACCTGCCGCGCCAGCGTCAGCCCCTCGAGGGCGAGCTTCAGCGCCGCGTCGTAGCGTCCCTGGTACTGCTCGAGAAGGGCTAGGTCGGTGAGCGACCGAAGAATGTCCCACGAGTCTCCAACCTGCCGCCGCTTCGCAAGCGCCTCCTGCTGCAGCAAGAACGCCTGCGCATAGTCTCCGAGCACCCCGTTGATCGAAGCGACGTTGCTGAGGCCCAGCGCCAAGCTCGCCATATCGCCGCTCTCGCGGACCAGATTCAACGTCTCCTGGTATGCGCCCAGCGCTTCTTCCGGCCGCCCGGCGTTCTGGAGGATGTCCCCGAGGTTGGAATAGGAGATCGCCAGACGGTCCTGGTCCTTCATCTCCGTGTTCAACGCCACCGCTCCTCGCGCCGAGGCGATGGCCTCGTCGAAGCGTCCCTGGTTCAGCTGGATCAGGGCGATGTTGCTCAGCGTCGTGGCAACGCCGCGTTGGTCTCCGATCTTCTGGCGCAGCTCGAGCGCCTCGCGGTAGTTGCGCAGCGCGTCGTCGTTCTGTCCGAGGGCGTTATAGGCGTTGCCGATACCGTTCAGTACCGCGGCGCGGCCCTCGTCATTACCGCTCTCCGCGTGCAGCGCAAGGGTGGCCTGGAGCGCCTGCAGCCCCTCGGCGGTCTTCCCCAGCATCACCTGCGCCCGCCCCAGCGAGAAGCGCGCGTCGGGGTGTCGCGGGTCAAGCTCCACCGCACGGGCGTACGACGCCTCCGCCTGGGCGAGATCCCCCTTCTCCTCCTGCGCCGCGCCGAGGTCGAGCCACACCTCGGCGTTGTTGGGCACCTTGTCGGCGGCCGCCCGGTACGCCTCGACCGCCGCGTCGAGGTCGTTACCCAGGCGCGCATCCACCGCGCGAACCTGCAGCGCCTCGAGCGACGTCGCGTTGCGCAGGTCCTGGGCGGCGTGCTGCGCCTCGGTGCGCGCCTTGTCGGCGAAACCCAGTCGGTCGTACGCCTCCGCCAGATGCGCCCGGGCGCTGGCGAACCCGGGGTCGGCCACGAGCGCCTCCTCCAGCCGCTGCGCGGCCTCCTGGTTGTTGCCCGATCGCGCCAGGGCAATTCCCTCTTGATGGAGGCGGAGCGCCTCGACCGAGCGCGTCCCGGCCTCCGCCTCGTCCTCGGAGCCCTCGCCCCAGCCGGCCGTCACACCAAGCTCCGCGCGGATCGCCTGCCCGAGTTCATCCACCATGGTGAAGAGCGCGTCCTCGCCGCGCCCATTGACCTGCAACCCCGGACCAGGGGTCACTCCGCCAGTGCCGACGTGCTGCACGGTCGCCTCGATCCGGTATTGCTCACCGGCGCGGAGCAGCTTGCCCACGAGCACCTGCTCGACCCCGAGCAGGCGCGACAGGCGCTGTACTCCGTCCGGGCCTGCCGAGCCGCCCGCCTCCAGCCCGAGCAGCTCGATCGCCTGGTCGATGCGCTCGCTACCCACCAGGCGCAGTGCCTTCGCCTGCTGCAATTCGGTGCGCAGCAGGTCGGGCAGCCCGGTGCGCACCCAGTCGAAGCGCGGATCGCCCGTGCCGTTCTCGAATGGCAGGACCACGAGCGACGCCTTCACAGGGGGGGGAGGCGCGGCGGCGCGCTCCGCCTGCCAGGTCTTCCAGCCCCAGACCCCGGCGGCGCCCAGCCCCGCGATCACCCCCAGGACCGCTGCGGCGCGCAGCAGGAAGGCCGGCCGCAGCATGCGCCGCACCGCGGTCCGAGCCCGGCGGCGGCGCAGGTCGTGGAGGATCTCGGCGGCGCTCTGGTAGCGCAGCTCGACGCTGCGGGCCATGCAACGCGCCACAACCGAGGAGAGCCATGGCGGAACCCCCGGTGCCTGCGCCCGCACCCGCGGCGCGTCCTCGTGCACCCGCTTCGCGAGGATCGACAGCGCGCTGTCGGCGCGGAACGGCAGCGCCGCGGTGAGCATCTCGTACAGGATGACGCCGAAGGCGTAGAGGTCGCCGCGGTGATCCGGGGTTTCGCCCCGAGCCTGCTCGGGAGACATGTAGTCGATCGTCCCGAGGATCGCCCCCGTCTGGGTCATCGTGTCGCCCGTATCGAGCGAGCGCGACAACCCGAAGTCTGCGATGTAGGTGTTCCCCTCCTCGTCGAGGAGGATGTTCTGCGGCTTGAGGTCGCGGTGGACGACGCCGGCGTCGTGCGCCGCCTGGAGCGCCTCGCAGATCTGGATTGCGAGCGGCACGACCCGATCGACCGGGAGCGCCCCCTCGCGCCGGATCAGGGCGCTGAGCGTCTCCCCCTCGACGTAGTTCATCGAGATGTAGGAGAGGCCATCGCTCTCCTGCAGATCGTGGATGCGCAGGATGTGCTTGTGGGTTATCCGGCTCGCCAGCAGGATTTCGCGCCGGAACCGCTCCAGGATCCCCGGGATGCGCAGCATCTCCGGCCGGATCACCTTCAGGCCGACGTCCCGCTCGAGCGTGAGGTCCCGCGCGCGGTAGACCACTCCCATGCCGCCCATTCCGAGGACGGAGACGATCTCGTAGCGGTTCCCGAGGCGCGCGCCGGGCTGCAGCGACTCCTGGGTGGCCGCCATCGCCGCCGCCCCGGCGACCGGCAGGACCGTTCCCGCGGAACTCCCGACCTCCCCCGCGGGGTTCCCCAGCGTCGCGGGCGCGGCCGGGCGGGCGGCACCGATCTGGGTAGGCGCGATCGTGCCGCCCGAGAGCGATCCGCCGCAGCGGCTACAGAAGGAGGAATCAGACGGGTTGGGGTTCCCGCAGGCGGGACAATTCATCGCCGACATGCTAGCACCCCGCCGCCTGGAATTCGAAGCATCGACCGGCGGTCCCCCGGGGGCACGACTGAATGGCAGAATGGGGGCCCCATGCAGAGCCCGCGTAGCGGGATCGGGAGCGCGACCCAGGGGGTCGCGCGTTCGTGGGCAGGGGGGATGGACGGAGGAGCCTCATGAATATCGTGGTTTCGGGGGCGAGTGGGCTGGTCGGATCCGCGCTGAAGGCGGAGCTCACGGCGGCCGGGCATGGCGTGACGCCTTTGATCCGCTCGGCGGCCGCGGCAGGGAAAGCGGGCATCGGCTGGGACCCATCTCGGGGGCCCCACGAGCCGCAGCGCCTCGAGGGGATCGACGCCGTCGTCCACCTGGCGGGAGCGGGAATCGCCGCGGGACGCTGGACCGCCGCCCGCAAGGAGGTGATTCGCGCCAGCCGCGTGGACGGGACGCGCACGCTGGTCGCGGCGCTCGCCTCGCTGCGGCGCCCCCCACGCGCCTTGCTCTGCGCCTCCGCGGTCGGCTTCTACGGGAACCGCGGGGATCAGGTGCTCGGCGAGGAAAGCCTCCCCGGGACCGGCTTCCTGGCGTCGGTCTGCCGTGCCTGGGAAGAGGCGGCTAGCCCCGCCGAGGCGGCCGGGATCCGGGTCGTCAACCTGCGGTTCGGGGTGGTGCTGAGCCGTGACGGGGGGGCGCTGCCGAAGATGCTGCTCCCGTTCCGCCTCGGCGTCGGAGGGAAGAGCGGGTCGGGCGCGCAGTACATGAGCTGGATCGCGATCTCCGACGCGGTTGCGGCGATCCAGCACCTGCTCGACCACGCCGAGGTGCGGGGGGCGGTCAACCTCGTGGCGCCGCGTCCGGTCACCAACCTGGAGTTCACCAGGGCCCTGGGACGGGCGCTCGCGCGCCCGACCGTAGTCCCGTTGCCCGCCCTAGTCGCTCGCCTCGCGTTCGGCGAGATGGCGGACGAGATGCTGCTCGCCAGCACTCGCGCCGAGCCGGTGCGCCTGCAAGCCTCGGGGTTCCCGTTCCGCTACCCGGACATCGATGCCGCGCTCGGGGCGCTGCTGCACCCGGGACGCCATTGACCGCGGCGCGCGGGTGGTGTCTACTACCGCGCGCTCGCTCCCGGGCCTCGAATCACGCGCCTCCCGCGTGCGCAACGCGGGACCGCGGCGCCCGGTGGCCCCCACCCCGGCGGCCCGGGCGACGAGGGGTTCCCCAGAAGGATGCCTGACCGCAACGAACGGACGCGCGCCCCGGGGCCGTTCACCCCTCTCCTGCGGCGCAAATCGCTCGACCAGATCCTCTCCGACGCCGCCAAGCCCGAGCTGCAGCTCCGCCGCGCGCTCGGACCGTTGCACCTGACGCTGCTCGGCATCGGCGCGATCATCGGCGCCGGGATCTTCGCCACCGTCGGGACCGCGGCGGCGGGGGACGCGAACCGCCCGGGGGCCGGGCCTGGCCTCATGCTGTCGTTCGTCATCACCGCCGTGGTCTGCGGGTTCACCGCGCTCTGCTACGCCGAGTTCGCTTCGATGGTGCCGATCTCCGGCTCCGCCTACACCTACTCGTACTCCACCCTCGGGGAGATGGTCGCCTGGATCATCGGCTGGGACCTGATCATCGAGTACGCGGTCGGCAACATCGCGGTCGCGATCAGTTGGGCCAACTACTTCAAGACCCTGCTCAAGGGGTTCGGGCTCCATATCCCCGACTGGCTGTCGATGGACTACCGGACCGCCGCCAGGTTCGTGGACGCCGATGGGGTCCAGACCGTATTCCGGGACGCGCCGCGGATCCTCGGGATACCGGTGGTGCTGAACGTGATCGCCGTGGGCATCGTGGCGGCGATCAGCTTCATTCTGATCTGGGGGATCCGTGAGAGCGCGCAGTTCAATGCGGTGATGGTCGGGATCAAGATCGTGGTGCTGATGTTCTTCATCGGCATCGGGCTGTACTGGGTGAAGCCGGAGAACTGGATCCCGTTCGCTCCGAACGGGTGGGCGGGGATCTCCGCCGGTGCGGCAATCGTCTTCTTCGCCTACATCGGGTTCGACGCGGTGTCGACGGTCGCGGAGGAGGCGCGGGAACCGCAGCGCACGCTGCCGTTCGGCATCTTCGCGTCACTGGCGATCTGCACGGTCTTCTACGCCGTCGTCTCCGCAGTCTTCACCGGACTGATCTCGTATCCGGATCTCACCGCCAAGCTCGCGAGCGAGCAGGCCGAGCCGCTGACGATGGCGCTCGAGCACGCCAGCGCGAATCTCGGCTGGGCCATCGGGATCGTCGCCTTCGGGTCGGTCGTGGCCCACACCGCCGTCCTGCTGGTGTTCCAGCTGGGGCAGACGCGCATCTTCTTCTCGATGGCCCGCGATGGCCTCCTGCCCGCCGCCTTCAAGAAGGTGCATCCGCGTTTCCGCACCCCGCACGTCTCGACGATGCTCACCGGCGCCTTCGTGGCGGTGTTCGCCGCGGTCGCCAGCCTCGACGAGATGGTCGATCTGACGAACATCGGCACCCTGTTCGCTTTCATCCTGGTGTGCATCGGGACGATTCTGCTGCGGATTCGCGAGCCGGAGCGTCCCCGTCCATTTCGCGTTCCATCGGGATGGGCGTGGGCCGCGGCGCTCTACGCGGCCTTTGCGGCGTGCACGCTGCTCTTCACGATCCCGGCCATGGGTCGCGCGGTGTTGCTGATCGTCGCCGCCGCTCTGTTCGCGGCCTGCCGCCGGCACATCTTCCCGACCCTCGGCATCCTGTCGTGCCTGTATCTCATCTACTACCTCCCGCCGACTTCGTGGCTGCGCTTCGCCGCGTGGCTCAACTTCGGGTTCGCGATCTACCTCGCCTTCGGCTCGGTCTACAGCCGCTTGACCGGGCGCGACGTGACGGAGGGGACGACGGCCCGGCACGACCTGCAGACCGCGTTTGCCGGGGCGCTGATGGCGATCGCCGGGACCGCGATGCTGATTCTGACGCGCGGGCTCGATCTGTACCTGCTGGCGTACACCGCCGCCGGCGATCTCCCGTGGACAGACCGCGCCGCGGCGGGGATCACTGCGCTGGCGCAGCCGGCGCCCTGGCTCGAGGTGTCGTGGTTCCTGGTCGTGCCGCTCGCGGTGAACGGTCTCTACATCTGTCCCACCGCACTCAGGCGCTGCCTGCGATCGCGACGGCAGGGTGGCTGGGAGAGTTCCGTGGCCTTGCCGGCGTTCGTCGTCGGCGCCTCGGGTCTGCTCCTCGCCGCGACCATCGCCTACCTCGGATCGCTGCTGGTGAACCGCCTCGTCTGAGCGCTCGCAGCTTCGAGCGACCGTGCCACCGCCTTTCGCGTGACACGGTCAGGTGATTCTTTCCCCCGAACGCGGGATGACACGCGCGTCTGAGCGCGAGCTCCTGCATTTTCTTCTTGACGCACTGCTTCTTTTCAGGTATCCAGGGGGCCTCTCAAAAGTTACCGGTGGGGCGGTGGGCGCCCTGGGGAGGGCGCCCGCTCGCACCCGGGAAGATATTCGAGGAGGCCACCGGGGCTGCGTGCGCGGCGGACTTGGGGCGCGGCAGTACGTCGATCCCACCGTCCGTGCACCTGCCTCGCACCTCCAGCCAGCACCATTCACGGTCGATGAAGGGGGATCCGTCATGCTGCTCGCGTCTCGCGCCCGGAAGCTGCTGCTGCTCGCTCTCACGGTTGCGCTCGCCTCGTGGATTCTGAGCGGACCGCTCGGGTCCAGCCCTGGAAACGGGGGTGGTAACGGCGGACGCGGAAGCGGCTACGCCCCATACGTCCCGGGCGAGGTCCTGATAAAGTTCAAGGACAGCGCCGGGCCGAACGAGCGCGCCAACATCCGCGCGCAGCTGAACGCGCAGAAGGTCCACGGCTTCCGGAGCGGCGCCGAGCACTGGCGCCTGGGCCACGGTCGCGACACCGAGCAGACCATTGCCCAGTATCGCGGGAATCCCCACGTCGCCTACGTCGAGCCGAACTACCTCATCAGCATTGAGACGGCGCCGAACGACCCGCGCTACCCCGAGCTGTACGGGATGAACAACACCGGCCAGACCGGCGGGACCAGTGGCGCGGATATCGACGCCGAGCGCGCCTGGAACGTCAGCACCGGCAGCTCCTCGGTGATCGTCGCGGTGATCGACACCGGCGTGGATTACAACCACCCCGATCTCGCCGCGAACATCTGGACGAACCCCGGCGAGACCGCCGGCAACGGCATCGACGACGACGGGAACGGCTTCATCGACGACATCCATGGCTGGGACTTCGCCAACAACGACAACGATCCGTTCGACGACAACGGCCACGGCTCCCACTGCTCGGGGACCATTGGCGGCGTAGGCGACAACGCGGTCGGCGTCGCCGGGGTCAACTGGGACGTCAGCATCATGGGCGTCAAGTTCCTGAGCGGCGGCGGCTCCGGCTCGACCGCCGGCGCAATCTCCTCGGTCGACTACGCCACCATGATGGGCGTCGACGTCATGAGCAACTCTTGGGGCGGCGGCGGCTTCTCGCAGGCGCTGCTCGACTCGATCAATGCCGCCGCGGCGGCGGACATCGTCTTCGTCGCGGCGGCGGGCAACGACGGCACCAACAACGACACGAGCCCCCACTATCCGTCGAACTACGACGCCCCGAACGTGATCTCGGTGGCGGCGACCGACCACAACGACGCCAAGGCGTCGTTCTCGAACTACGGCGCCACCACGGTCGACCTGGGCGCGCCCGGGGTCGACATCCTGAGCACCACCCCCGGCAACACCTACAGCATCTTCAGCGGCACCTCGATGGCCACGCCGCACGTTTCCGGCGTGTGCGCGCTGATCCGCGCCGTGTCGCCGGGGATCAGCGCGGTGAACCTGAAGCAGGTGTTGCTCAACTTCGCCGACGACGTGCCGAGCCTGGCCGGCATCACCGTGAGCGGTGGCCGGCTGAACGCCTTCTTCCCGATCGCCGACCCGGACGACACGGCTCCCGGGTTCGTGGACGATCTGGCGACCGAGACCCCCACCAGCAACTCGATCTTCCTGCGCTGGACGGCCACCGGCGACGACGGTGAGGTCGGCACGGCGGCCTCGTACGATCTGCGCTACTCGACGGCGCCGATCGACGACGCGAACTTCGCGGCCGCGACGCCGGCCGTGGGGACGCCGAGCCCGGCCATGAGCGGCACCGTGCAGACGATGGAAGTGCTCGGGCTCGACCCGAGCACGACCTACCACTTCGCGATGATCGTGAAGGACGAGTGGGGAAACGCCGGAGCGCTCAGCAACGTCCCCTCCGGGACGACTCTGCCAGCGCCGACGTTCGCCTCGTCGCCGGACTCCTTCTCGGCCTCGCTCCTCACCGGCCAGACGGCGACCCGCACGCTGACCCTCCAGAACGCCGGCGTCGGCACGCTCGACTGGCGGATCCCGCTCCCCTCGGTGAGCGGCCCCACGGTCGTGCAGGGCGAGCCGCTGGTTCTGGGTAAGGACGATCCCGACCCCCGGGTTGGCGCGCCGGTGCTGAACGGCTTCGGCGGCCCGGACGTCTTCGGCTACCGCTGGATGGATAGCGACGAGCCGGGCGGCCCCACCTTCAGCTGGAACGACATCGCGCTGACCGGGACGCCGATCGCGGAGTTGAACAGCGACGACCAGACCTCGGCCGCGATTCCGCTCGGGTTCAACTTCTCGTTCTACGGCACCACCTTCGACTCGGTGCGGGTGTCCACGAACGGCTGGCTGAGCTTCACCAGCTCCGCGACGTCGTACTCGAACCAGGCGCTGCCGAACTCGGCGGCGCCGGAGAACCTGATCGCCGCTTTCTGGGACGATCTGCACTTCCGCGGCGCGAACCGGGCGGTCTACCAGGCGTCCGGCGGCAGCTTCATCGTCCAGTTCACCAACGTCGACCGCTATGCCACCGGATCCAACCTGACGTTCCAGGTCGAGATCAACACCAGCGGCGAGATCCTCCTGCGTTACCTGACGCTGACCGGGGTGGTCAACGACGCGACCGTCGGCATCCAGAACGCGACCAAGACGGACGGACTCACGGTCGCCTTCAACACTGCCTACCTGCACGACAGCCTGGCGGTGCGCATCGCAGCAGTGCCCCAGTGGCTCTCCGCCTCCCCGACCTCGGGCCGGCTGTTCGCCGGCCAGAGCGCGAACGTCACGCTCGACATCGACGCAGCGGGGCTCGACGGGGGCGTCTACGAAGGCAACGTCTTCGTGCAGACGAACGATCCGCTGCAGTCGACCGTCCCGCATCCGGTGACGCTCACGGTCACAGGCGCGCCTTCGGTCGCGGCAACGCCGGACTCCCTGGACTTCGGCGACGTCTACGTCGGCTACCCCGAAGCGCTCACCGTCCAGGTGAGCAACACGGGCACCGGCATCCTCACGGTGAGCAGCATCACCTCCGGGGATCCGCGCGTGACGGTCACGCCGAGCGCATTCGCCGTCGCGGCGCATGCCAGCCGCACGGTGACGGCCACCTTCGCTCCGACCGCTCCTGCGATCCTGGCCAGCAGCCTGACCATCAACAGCGACGGCGCGAACGCACCGGCGCTGTCGGTGGCGCTGGCAGGGAACGGACTCGCCGCCCCGACGCCGCTCGTCGCCCCGGATTCCTTCAGCGAGACGCTCTACACCGGCGGCCTCGTCAACCGCAACTTGCGGCTGACGAACACCGGCGGGAGCACCCTCGCGGTGACGCTGTCCACCGATCTCGGCTCCGTGAGCCAGACGGGCGACGACGTCGGCATCCTGCGCGCCGGTGGTCCGGATGCGTTCGGGTACCGCTACAAGGACAGCGACGAGGCGGGCGGACCGGCGTTCGAGTTCGTCGACATCAGCGCCACTGGGACGACGATCAGCTTCAGCTCGGCCGATGACGCGATCAGCGCGGCCATCCCGATGGGGATGAGCTTCCCGTTCTACGGGGGCAACTTCTCGTCGCTGAAGGTTTCCACCAACGGCTGGCTGACCTTCGACACAACGGACACGAGCAGCCGGAACGGCAACGTCGGCCTGCCCTCGACCTCGATGGCAAGGAACGCCATCGCGCCGATGTGGGACGACCTGCACCTGCGCACCGGCAACGTCAAGTACAAGCTCGACGCCGGCAGGTTCATCATCCAGTACACCGGCATCGGCAAGTTCACACCGTCCACCGGCCAGAACTTCACGTTCCAGACGGTGCTCTACCCGAGCGGCAAGGTCCGGATGAACTACCAGACGATGACCGGAACGCTCAACCAGTGCACCATCGGCCAGCAGGACAATTCGCGCCTGGTCGGGCTGCAGGTGGTCCGCGATGCGGCCTACCTCCACAGCAACCTGTCGATCGAGTATTTCCGCATTCCGGACTGGCTCGAGATCAACCCGAAGACCGGGACCATCCCGGCCGGTGGATTCCAGGACTTCATTGTCACGTTCAACGCCGGCGACTCGGGCGATCGCCTGTTCACCGGCGCCGTCAAGATCAACACCAACATCCCCACCGTGGTGACCGTCCCCGCGACGCTGCAGGTGCTCGGAGTCGCGGACGTGGCGACTGCGCCGGCCGCGATCGCCTACGGCACCCGTTTCCTCGGTTACCCCGCGCTGACGCAGCTCTCCGTCCTCAACGCCGGCACGGCCGATCTGACCGTCACCTCGGTCACGAGCAACGACGCCGCGCTCACCATCGAGGAGCCGCCGGGCGCGCAAGCGGTCTTCGTCATCCCGGCCGGCGGGAGCGTGCTCTACAATCTGCGCTGGTTCCCGACTCTCGCGGGTCCGCTGAACGCGACCATCGCGGTCCAGAGCAACGATCCGGACGAGGCCCTGGTCAATGTCCCGGTTACCGGCAACGCGATTCCGGCCCCGATCCTGGGTTACTCTCCGGGGTCATTCTCCGGGAGCCTGTTCTCGGGCGAGGTGGCGCCGCCCCAGACGCTGATGCTCACCAACACCGGCGGCAGCGACCTCAGTTACACCCTCGGAGTGAGCCTGACCAACGCCAACGTCGTCCCGATCGAGACGAAGGCGCTCGCCAAGGGCGAGGAGCCGGCGGAACATGGCGGACCGGTCGCCCTCGGCTTTGGTGGCCCGGACAACTTCGGCTATCGCTGGAAGGACTCCGACTCCCCCGGCGGTCCGGCGTTCGACTGGGTCGACATCTCGGCAGTGGGCACGCCGATTACCACGTTGACGGGCGACGACCAGGGTTCCGGGCCGCTCACCCTCGGCTTCGACTTCCCGTTCTACGGGAACGTGTTCAACAGCCTGCGCGTCAATACCAACGGCTGGCTGAGCTTCACGAGCACGATCACGAGCGGGACGAACGCCTACAGCAACGCAAGCCTGCCGACCGGAGGAACCTCGTACCCGGAGAACCTCCTCGCCCCGTTCTGGGACGATCTTGACTTCCGCGGCACCGAGCACGCGAAGTACTACTACGACGGCACGCGGTTGATCGTCCAGTTCAGCAACGTGGACCGGCACACGACGCCGGTCTCCAACCTCACCTTCCAGGTGCTCCTCTACCCGAACGGCAAGATCGTCTATCAGTACCTGACGATGACCGGCGGGCTGGACAGCGCCACCATCGGGATCCAGAACGCCACCCGGGCGGACGGCCTGACCACCGCTCACAACCAGGCGTACGTCCACAACAACCTGGCGATCCAGTTCCTGCCGATCGCCGAGTGGCTGAAGGTCTCGCCGGCATCGGGAACGATTCCCGCCAACGGCGGCACGCAGGCAATCAACGTCGTGCTCGACGCGACCGAGCTGATCGGTGGCCTCTACGTCGGCGGCCTGACGCTCGTCACCAACGACCCCGTCAACGCGCGGGTGGATCTGCCGGTCTCGTTGCAGGTGACGGGCTTCCCGGCGATCACGGCGACTCCGGCCTCTCTGGACTTCGGGACGGTCTACGTGGGAGTCACCAGCCCGGCGCAAACCTTGACGATCAAGAACCCAGGCACCGATGTGCTCAATGTCTCCGAGATCTTCTACACCTTGAACTATGACGGTAGCCAAGAAGTCCTCGTTGAGGTTGACAACACGTCACCGTTCTCGCTACTACCCGGACAGTCGCGCACCATCCAGATAGTCTTCGCGCCGACCACCGACGGGCCGTTGCCGGGCTCGGTTACGTTCACCAGCAACGCCACTGCCGGCCCGACCTTGACGGTCCCCCTCAGCGGCAACGGGCTGTTCCCGCCGATCGCGGGGCTCGCCCCGGCGTCGCTCGAGGTGGCGCTGCCGCCGAACGGTTCCACGACCCGCTCGCTGCAGGTCTGCAACACCGGCGGCAGCGACCTCGATTGGGACCTGTCCGTGCAGCTCTTGTCAGTTCTCGGTGCTCCCGTGCCGTACCCGGCCCTCGATCTGGGCAAGGAGGACGTCGATCCGCGCCCGGGCATCCTAGGTAACGGCGGCCCGGACGCCTTCGGCTATCGCTGGAAGGACTCCGACGAGGCGGAAGGTCCGGCATTCGCCTGGGTGGATATCAGCGGCGTCGGCACGCCGGTCACCTTCCCGTCGGACGACGACAGCACCTCCGGGCCACTGCCGCTCGGGTTCAACTTCCCGTTCTACGGCAGCCAGTACGCGCAGCTCTGGCTGTCCACGAACGGCTGGGCCTCGTTCACGACCCCGACCAGTTCCTCCCTCACTAATGCCCCGCTGCCGGGGACGGGCGGGCCGCCGAACCTGCTCGCCTTCCTGTGGGATGACCTGCACAAGCGGTCGGGAACCGCCTACACGCACTACGACGGAACCCGCTTCATCGTGCAATACCAGAACTGGGGCCGGTACTCGCCGGCCACCGGTCAGGACTACACCTTCCAGATGATCCTCTACCCGGATGGGCGCATCGTGTATCAGTACCTCACGATGAACGGCCTCCTCGACAGCTCCACTCTGGGCATCCAGAACGCCGCGCGTGACACCGGGCTGACCGTCGTCTACAACGCGGCGTACCTCCACGACAATCTGGCGATCGAGTTCTACAAGGTGCCGGACTGGCTGATCGTGAGCCCGGAGTCGGGGACGACGGCGGCCGGCTCCTGCACCGCGGTGACGGCGACTCTGAACTCGACGGGTCTCGCGGACGGCGACCACGATGCGGTCCTGGAGCTGACGTCGAACGATCCGTTCCACGGCAGCCTCGAAACGCCGGTGCTCCTGCACGTTGGCGAGGTGCTGCTCACTTACCTCGAGGTCGAGCCACAGTCGGTGAACCTCGGCTCCAACGGCAACACGATCAAGGCGACGCTGCAACTCCCGTTGCCGTACGACCCGCATGACGTGGTCATCTCCACGGTTTCGATCAACGGAACCCTCTTCGCCAACCCCTCGCCAGTCTCGTTCGCGGACACGACCGGGGATGGAATCGAGGAGATCATCCTCAAGTTCGACCGCAGCGCCTTCCAGGGGCTGATCCCGGAGGGGGACGACGTGGTCGTGACGGTCACCGTCGAGATCCGCGACACCACTTGGTTCCGTGGCACCGACACCGTCCGGGCGGTTCACCCGCGGGTGACGGCGGCGAACGGCGGCGAGTACCTGATCGCCGGTCAGCCCGCCACCTTCACCTGGGTGCCTCCGTCCGGCCTGACGGACGACGTCAGCTACGACGTCATCCTCAGCCGCGACGGCGGCGCCACGTGGGAGAACGTGGCCTCCGGCCTGATGGGCTCGTCGTACACCTGGACGGTGACGGGACCGTCGACCTCCCAGGCGCTCATCCGGGTGTTCACGCTCGACCAGCGCGGAATCACGGGGTACGACACCAGTGACGCGGGCTTCAGCATCGCCGCCTCGCTGTTGCCGCCGAACGGCGCGTTCGATCTGCTCCTGGAGGCCGACGCGACCGACCTGATCCTGCAGTGGAAGCGGCCGGTGCCGGACCTCCTCCACGGGCCGGTGGCGTGGTATCGGATCTACCAGGCGAGCTCGCCGCAGGGTCCGTTCGACGAGATCGCCGAGGTCACGGGCGAGACTCTTCGTGACCCGCATGCGAACCACGCGGGTGCGCGAGTGCTGTACTTCAAGGTCGTGGCAGGCAACGCGGCAGGCCCGGCAGCCGACTAGCCGCCTGCGATTCTGAGCCCGAGCAGCCCGCCCCCCTTGCCGGGGGGCGGGCTTTTTTTCGCCCCCGCCTCGGGTCCGGCTGGCTCCTGCGTTGCGATCCTGGAGGCCCGGACCCCCTTGGGAGCAGAAACCGCTTGTCCAGCAAGGCTTTCCGAGTGTATATTGGGGGGGTTCCGATCCTCGCAGTGGTGGAGCAGGTGTCCCGCCGGTGGCGGACGGGCACGTTTCCGTCCGGAGCAAGCTCCGGGCGGTTGGGAGACTCAACCGATGAACCACGGCCGCAACGCCCTCCTCTGCAGCCTGATGGCTGTCCTATCGCTGGCGACGGAATCGCGGGCGGCCTCGCTGACCGCCTATCCGACGGAGACTGCGTTCTTGAGCGCTCTCGACCCTGCGCTCCTGCAGGTCTCGGAGAACTTCGACGGGTTCGCGGCCGGCACCATCCTGACAACCCAGATCCCCGGCATGGCGTTGAGCTCCCCCAATGCCACGGCCCCCGGCTACGTGCCGATTCAGGTGGCGGACCTGCCCGGGGCGGTCAGCCCGCCTCATGTGCTCGCCGGCGGCCTCGTGTCAGCGAAGACGGCTCGTCAGACGATCGTCATGGACTTCCCGCTCCCTGCTTCGGCCCTCGCCTTCTACGTCATCGCCCAGAGCCCCGTGCTGCGCCTGGTGACCGTCCAGTTCGAGTTCACCGACGGGACCACGCTGGTCCGGTCCGTGGACGACGTCGACGGCCGGAATCGGCCGGAGGAGTTCTTCGGCGTCACGGCGGACACTCCGTTCCACCGCGTCACGATCACCTCGAACGAGCAGTCGGGGGGGGTGTTCCAGGAGTTCGGCGGCCTCGACAACCTCCGCTTCGGCGTCACCGACCGCGAAGCGCCGCTGTGCAGCGGCAACCCCGTCCTGATAGGCGACCAGATCGGCGTGAACGGGATCGGACGCGACGATCGCCCAGGCGACTCCGGCGTCGCCGTCGTGGCGCTCGGGCTTGGTTCCACGAACCTCGCCCTCTCGGTAGACCCGTTCGACCCGGGCGACCCGGTCGCCACGTTCCGCGTCGAGCCTACCGACAACGGCCTCGCGGCACAGGGGACGGTGGTGGTGAGCGACGGCGCCGGTAACACTTGCTCGCTCTGCCTCAACTTCAAGAATTTGCCGCCCGGCCCGACCTTTGCCGAGATCCTCTGCTGCGCCGACGGGATCAACTTCCAGGTGAACAACCCGGACCCGACCCCTCCAGGCCCCTCGTTCTGCAGCACGAGCCCGTTTGGACCCGACCAGCCGGCGCTGCCGCCGGGGTACGAGCCCTCCTCGGCGCTCGACCCCTGGCCGTGCGCCGTGCTCACCATCGACTCCCCCATCTCGGGGCTCACCGAGATGATCCTGAAGAAGGACGGGGACTTCGACCCGCGCCTGCGCATGCTCTACTCGCACTTCGACGGCGCGGGGTTCCCCCCGTTCTCCGACGTGACCGAGTCGGTGATCCCGATACTCGACGTGATCCCGGACCCGACGCGCCTGTCGGGGAAGGTTCAGTGGTCGACGGTGAAGGTCGCCTGCGCGATCAGGGCGGAGACCTGCAACGGCCTCGACGACGACGGGGATGGCCTCATCGACGAGGGGCTGCCGGTGGGCGACTTCAGCATCGACGCGGATCTGGACGGTTTCTTCCTGTGCGCACCCCCTGCGGTGGCGTCGGACTGCAATGACGGGAACGCCGCGATCAACCCGGCCGCGAGCGAAGCGTGCAACGGCCTCGACGACGACTGTGACGGAACCGCCGACGAGGGGAACCCCGGCGGGGGCGTGGGGTGCACGGTCGACGGGCAGCTCGGGGTCTGCGCCAATGGAGTCACCGAGTGCTTTGAAGGGGCCCTGCGCTGCACCCAGACCGTCTTCCCCGAGGCGGAGGCGTGCGACGGGCTCGACAACGACTGCGACGGGAGTGCCGACGACGGCAACCCGGGCGGCGGCATTGCCTGCGGCACGACTGACGTGGGGGCGTGCGAGTTCGGGGTGACGGCCTGCTCCGGGGGCGCCATCGTCTGCCTGGGGAACGTGGAACCCGTGCCGGAGGCTTGCGGAGACGGGATCGACAACGACTGCGACGGCACCCTCGACGAGGGGGTCCAGGCGGTGGCCGTCTGCACCATCTCCCCGAGCAACCTGAACGTGCAGTCGGTCTCGAGCTCGTTCCAGATCAGTCTCTCCTCGCTGACGAACGTCTGCCAGGCCTCCGCGCCGGCGGCGCTCGACCTGAGCCGGATCACCGCAGCGCACATCTCGCGGGCCGGCGGCCAGGTCCTCCCCGATCCGGCATCGCTTGCCTGTCCCGACCCGGAAAACGGGTTCCTGGGCGAGCTCGGAATCGTCGAGAATCTCGCCAGCCGGCAGCGAACCGGGAACGATCTGAACCTGAAGTTCAACCGCGCCTCCGATGGCGACTGTCGCACGGCGGACGGCGATCGGCAGGAGCTGTTCGCGCTGGTCGCCGATGCGCTCGATGGCGCGGTGGTGCCGGTCTGCATTGGCAGCACCATCGACGGTGTGGCGTTCGAATGCTGCACCTCGGCAAAGGTGACGAACACCGGCAACCGGTGAGGTGAGCACTCTCCGTTCGGGAGCCGGGACCACAGTCGTCCTGGCTCTCGTCCTCGCCTCCTCGGCACGGGCCTCCGCGGCTGGCGGCGGGCGCGACGGCGTCGCCGTCTGCCGCCTCCAGCCGCGGGTCCTGGATGTCGCGGCCGTCGCCGGGCCGCTCCTGGCCCACATCGAGCTCCGCCCCCGGGCCGGACGCCCGCCGTCGGCGCCGGAGGAGATCGACGCCGGGGTATACATCGCCTCGGTCGCCGGGATCCCGCTCGCTCCCCCGGGCGGCGGCGCGGAGGGGATCGAGGAGGACCCGGCCGGGCGGACCGTGGAGGATCTCATCGACGTCGCCGGCGGCGCGGAGATCCCGAATGGCGTCTCCGAGCTCGTGGCCTGGTTCGCACGCCCCTCGGACGGCAACCCGGATACGCGCCGCGACGGCGACGCCGGCGATCTCCTCGCGATGCTCATGGACCTTCCCGACGGAACGGAGGCGGAGGTCTGCCTCGCGGGAACCGCGGGCGGCCACCCGTTCCGATGCTGCGACTCGGTCACGGTGCGCAATCGCGGCCTGCGTGACCTGCCGCGCGGCCTCTTCCCCGAGGCGGCCGCGAGCCCCAGATGAGCCCACCCCACTCCCTCGCGCCTCAAGAGCCATGGCTGGCGCGGCTGCGACCGCTCGCGCTCGCGCTCGCCGTCGCAACCGCCGCCCTGCGCCCCGCGCTCGCCGATCTACGCCGCGAGGTGGAACCGAACCAACCCGCGGCCTTCGCGCAGCCTATCCAGCCCCCTGTCAGCCTCGGCGCGGTCATCGACTCCGCGGCCGAGGTCGACCTCTTCGCGTTCCGGGCCGAGGCCGGGCAGAGCGTGAAGGCGGACGTCCTGGCACGCGGGTTCCGCGCCGGGTCGAATCCGGGATCGGACCTGAGCGCCGTGCTCGAGATCCGGGACACGGACGGCATCACCGTCCTCGCCCAGGACGCGTCGATGGGAGACTTCGATGATCCCTCAGTTGTCCTCGATCTCCCGGCCACCGGCCGCTACTACGTCGCCGTCCGTGACCTGAGCCCGGCGGAGGGGGGCCCGACCTACCGTTACGTCCTCTCGATCGAGATCGACTCGAACGACACGCTCGCCGAGGCCACCCCGCTCCAGCCTCCGGTCCTCCCCACGATCGACGCGCTCATCTTCCCCGCGGGGGAGCGCGACTACTACCGGTTCGAGGGGCTCGCCGGGCAGGTCGTGACGGCCGATATCGATTCCGCCGTGTTCAACCCGACGAACCCACCGGCGAAAGTCGTGCTCACGCTCCTGGACGCCGGCGGCGCCACCCTGGCGCAGGACTCCTATACCGCCGCCGATCCGGTGGATCCCTTCCTGCAGGTGACGCTGCCGCTGACCGGGACGTACTTCCTGCAGGTGCGCGAGGTCCGCGCCTTCGTCGGGACGTTCAACACCTTCTACCAGTTGTCGGTCGAACTGGGCCCCTCGGCGTCCAATGGCACCTTCGCGACGGGCATGCCGATCACCCTGCCACGTCCGGTGAGCGGCGTCGTCAGCCCCGCCGGCGACGTCGATCAGTTCCGCTTCACCCTCGCCGCACCGGCGACGCTCGTCGCGGATCAGGACGCGCGGGAGGGACTGCTGTCACTCCTCACCGGCACGCTCGCGGTGCGCGACGCGCTTGGGATCCTCGCCTCGAACGCCGGCACCCCGGACCCCCTGCTGTCGGCGGCACTGCCGTCGGGGGCCTACAGCGTCGGCGTGGCGGGTCCGTGCACCGGCGGCGGCTGCAAGAACGAGGACTCGTACTACGTCGTGTTCCTCGATCCGGATCTGGACGGGGACGGGCGCAGGTTGCCTGCAGACGACTGCCCCATGTGGTTCGACCCGGAACAGAGCGACGAGGATGGGGACGGGGTTGGCGATCCCTGCGACAACTGTCCGACGGTCTTCAACCCGGATCAGGCGGACGCCGACGGAGACGGAAGCGGCGATGCCTGTTCGCTCTGCCCCCTGCCACCGGAGGTGGCGCTGGATCTCCAGTTCCTGACCTTGGCGGACCTTGCCTGGAGCGCCGCGCCGGAGGCGCTCACCTACTCCCTCTACCGCGGGACGTTAGGGGGAGGGGCCTGGGCCTACGACCACGCCTGCCTGCTGACGGACCTGCCGGCTCCGGAGGCGAGCGACGCCGACCTGCCGGCGGCGGACGGCTACTACTATCTCGTGGCAGGGAGTAATCTGTGCGGCCAGGGGACGCTCGGCACCGACTCGGCCGCGCAGGAGCGGCCGAACCCGGCCCCCTGTCCGTAGCGCCGTCCCTGACTCGCGACGGCCGAGAGGAGACTGCACCTTGAAGAAACCCGCCCCGGTCGCCGTCCCGATCTACCCGCTGCTTGCGGCTCGCTGGAGCCCGCGGGCGCTCGACGCCACTCGCCCGGTGCCGGCGGCGGCGCTCCGTTCCGTGCTGGAGGCGGCGCGCTGGGCTCCGTCGTGCTTCAACGATCAGCCGTGGCGATTCCTGGTCTTCGACGGGTCGGACGCCTCGGCGCTCGGGGCGGCGCGCGACTGCCTGGCGGAGGGGAATCGCTGGGCGCACTCGGCGCCCGTCCTGCTGCTCAGCGTGGCCCGCGAGACGTTCCAGCGGAACGGCAAGCCCAATCGGCACGGTCAGCACGACGTCGGCATGGCGACCGAGAACCTGCTGCTGCAGGTCGAGGCGCTCGGGCTCGCGGCGCACGCGATGGCCGGTTTCGACGGCGCGCGCGCGCGCCAGTCGTTCGACATTCCCGAGGGGTTCACCCCGATGGCGATGATCGCCGTCGGCTTCGCCGCGGCGGAGGCGTCGCTGTCACCGGAGGCGCGGGAGAAGGAGGCGGCGCCGCGCGCGCGACAGCCGCTGGGCGAAGTGGCATTCGCCGGGCGCTGGGGGACCCCGTTCGCGGGTTGACGGTTCGCGACATGCCGCGTTCCGGGCGCGATTGACCCATGGGGTCGGATGCCCTATACATGGTGTATCCTTCGGGAACGGTTCTTGATCTGTGTTGCCGCTCAGGCGAAGGCTCCGCTCGGGCGCGCGCCGCGGCAGAGAGGCGTCTTTGAGCGATCCAGCCACCCCTCCCGACCTGGCCTCGATCTTCGAGGATGTGCACCGCTATCGCCTCACCCGGCGAATCGCGGAAGGGGGGATGGGCACGGTGTACGAGGCCGTGCAGCACGGGGTCGAGGGGTTCGAGAAGAAGGTCGCCATCAAGACGATCCTGCCCACCTACAACGGCAGGCCGGAGTTCCTTCGCCTGTTCATCGGGGAGGCCAAGCTCGTCGCCGACCTCGTGCACGAGAATATCTGCCAAGTCTACCACCTCGGACGGCTCAATGACGCGTACTTCATTGCGCTCGAGTACGTCGAGGGAATCAACCTGGCGCAGTTCATCGACGACCATCTCGATCTCGGGGACCCGCTGCCGATCGAGCTGGGCTCCTTCATCTGCAGCCGCATCTGCCGCGCCCTGGATTACGCGCATGCGAAGCGTGGTCCCGACGGGAGGCCGCTCGGCATCGTCCACCGCGACATCTCGCCCACGAACGTGCTGCTGAACTTCGAAGGGGTCGTCAAGCTGACCGACTTCGGAGTGGCGAAGGCGTTCCGCCTCATGGAGCAGGACGAGGGGCGCGTCCTGATGGGGAAGGTGCGGTACATGTCCCCCGAGCAGGCGGGGTACGGCGCGACCGATGCGCGGTCGGATGTCTTCAGCCTCGGCGTCGTCATGTACGAGCTGCTGACGGGTCATTGCCTGTTCCATGCCGAGGCGGATCAGGTCGTGGAGCAGATCCAGACCATGGCGATCCCCGACCCGCGCCACTTCCGACCCGACATGCCGGACGAGTTGGCTCGCGTACTGCTGCGCTCTCTCGGGAGGCGCCCCCTGGAGCGCTACCAAAGCGCTGGAGAGATGGGGTACGACCTCGAGTACTACATGTACCACGACCGTTTCGGCCCCACGAACCTGTCCCTTGGGGGATACCTGAAGGAACGGTTCCTGGGGGCCAAGCCCGAGTCGCTCCGCACTCGACCCGCGGAGGAGATGGAAACCTGGGTGAAGCGCTCCGAGGGAGGCACGTCGGCGCCGTCCTCCCCGACCCGGCCCCGGCGCGATCGAGGTCTTTCGCAGCCCGACTGATCCGTCGCCGGCACCGTCCATCCTCTCGCGCACCTCGTGTATAATGCCGCCCCGATCCACCGGAGCATTCCTCAGGGCTGGCACCCCGCCCTGCTCTCGAAGCGAGGCACTCCCATGCACACGACCTCCGCCCCATGCACCCCCGCCCTCACGATGCTCTCCGAGGAGGAGATCACCTTCCAGCAAGCGGTGCGCGAGTTCGCCGAGGCCGAGATCCGGCCGCGCGCCGCGAGGGCCGACGAGGAGCAGAAGTTCCCGCAAGAGATCCTGCCGAAGCTGTTCGACCTCGGCATCATGGGGATCGAGATCCCGGAGCCGCTGGGCGGCGCCGGCGCCAGCTTCTTCATGTCGGTACTGGCGGTCGAGGAGATCTCCCGCGTCGACGCTTCGGTCGGGGTCTTCGTCGACGTCCAGAACACGCTGGTCGTCAACGCGCTCCTGCGCTGGGGAAACGAGGCGCAGAAGGCGAAATACGGACGGTTGCTGGCGACGCGCACCGTCGGCGCCTACGCCCTGTCGGAAGCCGGCTCCGGATCGGACGCCTTCGCGCTCCAGTGCAAGGCGACCGATCGCGGCGACCACTGGTCCCTGACGGGCCGCAAGCTGTGGATCACGAATGCGATGGAGGCGGATCTGTTCATCGTCTTCGCCACCGTCAATGCCGAGCTGGGATACAAGGGGATCACGGCCTTCCTGGTCGAGCGCTCACACCCTGGGTTCTCCGTCGGCAAGAAGGAGAACAAGCTCGGGATCCGGGCCTCCTCTACCTGCGAGCTCGTGCTCGAGGAATGCCGCGTTCCGAAGGAGAACGTGCTCGGCGAGGTGGGAAAGGGATACAAGGTTTCGATCGAGACACTGAACGAAGGGCGCATCGGGATCGGCGCGCAGATGATCGGGATCTGCCGGGGCGCGCTGGAGGCCGCCGCCGCCTACGGGCGCGAGCGCAAGCAGTTCGGTCAGGCGATCCTCGACTTCCAGGCGACGCGCTTCCAGCTCGCGGAGCTGGCCGCGGAGATCGAGGCGGCGCGGCTGCTGACCTACAACGCGGCGCGCCTGCGCGATGCCGGTCGCCCCTTCCTCACCGAGGCCGCGATGTGCAAGTGGTTCTCCTCGCAGGTGGCCGAGCGCGTGACGGGAAGGTGCATCGAGGTGTTCGGAGGCGTCGGCTACACCAAGGACTATCCGGCGGAGAAGTACTACCGCGACGCCAAGATCGGCCAGATCTACGAGGGGACGAGCAACATGCAGCTCGCCACCATCGCCAAGCAGGTCCTCGACCGCAAATGAGGCGGGCGACCGCCTCCCCCTCGCGTTCCTGATGGCCTCCCGACCCTGGCGGGTGCTGCAGGTGGGGCTCGGTCCGATCGGGCAGCGGGCGGTTCGCGCGGCGCTGCGCCGCCGCGGGATCCGCGTGGTCGGCGCCGTCGACCCCGCGCCCGACCTGGCGGGTCGAGACCTCGGCGAGGTACTTGGGCTGCGCGCGTCGATCGGCGTGAAGGTGGAGCCGGACCTGGAGCGGGCACTGCGCAGCTGCCGCCCGCTGCTCGCGCTGCATACGACCGTCTCGGCCCTCGCGCCGGCGGCCGCGCAGATCGCGCCGTTGCTTGCCGCCGGGATCGACGTGGTCTCCACGACCGAGGAGCTCGCCTATCCCTGGATCGCCCGGCCCGCGCTCGCGCGGCGGATCGACCGGCTGGCGCGGCGCGGCGGCGCGACGGTGCATGCGACCGGGGTCAACCCCGGATTCGCGATGGACCTCCTGCCGCTCGTCCTCACCCACGCCGCCACGCGGGTGGATGCAATCCGGGTGCGCCGCATCGTGGACGTGGCGACCCGGCGCGAGGCGCTGCGCCGCAAGGTCGGGGCTGGGCGGACTCCGTCGGAGTTCCGCGCGCTGGCTCGCCAGTCTAGGGTCGGGCACGTGGGCCTGGTTGATTCGATGCAGATGCTCGCCGCAGGCGTTGGCTGGACGATCGAGCGGCTGGTGCACCGCCTGGAGCCGGTTCGGGCCATCCGCCACTTCGCTGGACCGCCCGAGGTGCGTCGTGGCGACGTGGCGGGGCAGCGCGAGCTGCTGCGCGGGTTCGTCGGCGGCCGTGAGCGGCTGCGGTTCGAGCTGGTGATCGCCATGGGGGCGGTCGAGCCGGTCGACGAGGTGATCCTGCGCGGAGATCCGCCGCTGACCTTGCGGATCCCCGGAGGTGTTGCAGGAGATCAGGCCACGGTCGCGGCGCTGCTCAACGCGATACCGCGCGTCCTCGCCGCCGAGCCGGGCCTGCGGACGGCGCTCGACCTGCCGCTTCCCCGTTTCGGGGATGGGTAGGGCGGCCCGACGGGTCGCCCGCTCGTGGGGTGGCCCGGACCCGAGACCTCAGTCCTTCACGATCACTCCACACGCGGCACGCGCCCCACCCGCACATCCCTTCTTCTCCCCCTCGGGGCAGTAGGTGTCTGGGTCCACGTGCACGATCAAGGCACTGCCGTCCGCGTCGAGGAGCGACAGCGGGCCCGGGGACAGGCTGATGCGCGTGGTGGTGGCCTTGAGACGCCCCTCCCCCTTCGCGTTCACGTCCAGGTTGATCAGGTCGCCGAGGTGGAACGGATGGTTTCCGTCCGGGCTCGAGTTGCTGGCCGGCCCGGGATCGAAATGCCCCTTGGCATCGGCGCACGGCTTGCAGACTCCGACTTCGTGAATGTGCACCGCATGCCGACCGGGCTTCATCCCGCTCACGCGGAGCTCTATCTCGACCACCTTCACCCCTTCGGCCGACGGGACCTCGCGCAGCGTGGCGCTCCCACGGATACCGACATCGTCGCATCCCATCATGTCGGCGTGCGCGCTCACTCCCTTGCTCGCGGCGACCGCCCACCCTGCGGCGGCCACCGCCAGGGCCACGGTGACCGCCCCCAGAACCGCGCTGCCCTTCCCAGTCCGCACCGAATCCTGGCTCATGTTCGCTTCCTCCCGTACGCATGAGGGTGGATCATCCGCAGAGCCAGCGCAAAAAGCAACTCGCCTCCGCGAGGCGTCAGGCCGGGGGGACGATGAGCAGGCGCGTGTCCGGAGGGAGCGCCCGGTAGAGTGAATCGGCGTCCTCCGGGCGCATGACCAGGCGCAGGCGCAGCACATCTTCCGGCGAGCGGTCGAGCACAGCTCGCGCGTCGTTCCACCAGACCCTCCAGGCGGTCTTGGTCCGCTCCCAGGTACTCTCCTTCTCGTCCATGTGGCGCGGCCGGACCTCGAGCGACAGCCCGCCTTCGTACCGGATCCGGTAGCGGGCGGGAACCGGGTACTTCTCCTCGGGTGTCGGCGGGATGACCGGGGGCTTGGTCGGCTCCTCCTGGCCCGGAGGCGGTATCTCAACCTCGACACGGTCCTGCGCCCGCGCGGGATCGAGCGCGCCCTTCGACCAGATCCGCCCCTCCCACGCCGCCGGCAGACCGCGGTCGATGAACCCGACGCGCGGCTGGCCGACTTCGATGCCTGCGAGCGCGTAATCCTGCAGGACCGCCCCCTTCAGCATCAGGCGCAGGTTCCCCCCGCCCGGGTCGAGCAACAGGTAGAACGTATCGCCGGTCGCCAGTTCGACGCGCTGCCGCAGCAACTCGACCTGGCGCATCGCCTTCTCGGCGTCGGCGCGCAGATCCGCAGCGGACTCCCCTCCCTTGGGGATGGCATAGGCCGCCAGCGCCAGCAGCAGCGACGCCAGGATTGCAACGGCCGTCCGGCAGTGGACACCGTGCGGCCAGGCGGCCCGCTCCGCGGGTGCGCTCAATAGATGTAGACCGGCGTCCCGAGCGGCGCCTGTTTGTAGACTGCGCGCAGATCCTCCCGGCCCAGACGGATGCAGCCGTGCGTGACGCTGCGACCCAGCATCCGTTCGTAGAGCGTGCCATGGATCAGGTAGCCATTCCCGAAGTAGAGCGCATATTCCCCGAGCGATCCGGCCTCGAATCGATCCTCCTCGTTCCTGGGGATCGGCTTCCCCTCCTCGATGAACGCCCAGTCCGGCTTCTTCCAGATGGGGTCCTCGATCTTGTTGAGAACCTTGAACGCCCCCCGCGGAGTATCGAATATCCACCGACGGTTCCGCCCGCCCTCCTCCTGCAGCACCAAACCGGAGCCCGCTGAGCAGACCGCCTTCAACAGGAACTGATCACCGTTCTTGAGGTATAGCCGATTCTGGGTCTGATCGATGATGATGTGGATGCCGGCAGGAGCGGCCTTCAGCAGCTTCATCTGGAGCTGCTTCTGCTCCGTCCTGAGCTTTGCGAGCGACTTCTTGAGCGCCGCGTCATCCTGCGGAAGCTCCGTCGCGAGCGGCAGCGGGAGCCGCGGGGGAGGTCCGTAGCCGTACCCAGTTCCAAGCGCCGCGATCCCCATGAGCCCCATCACGACGAGGCAGGATCCGGCAACCCACCAAGCCCCACGCCACCGTCGCCGCGGCGTGGTCCGGCGCTCCGGGGGATAGAACCCTGGCGGCGCGATGACCTCGAGAGGCGGATCGGTCACGGCCTTCCCGCGCCTCCGCCCTGCGTGCGGTAGCGGCGGACCAGATCCGTGAACACCCCGCCGTCCCCGGTGCTGCCCACGATGGTGACGGGCGTGCCAACCTCGACCCTGCGAAACAGCTCATCCATGTGATCGTTCCGGACCGCGACGCACCCCTGCGTCCAGTCCTTGCGCCGCCCCCCGTCCCCGTGGATCTCGATCAATCCTCCCGGGGTGGCGCGGGCGGGGATCTGGCCGGCCCTCTTCAGCCGCGCGAACCGGGCGCGGTCATCGTCGTTCGGGTAGTTGAGCAGCAACGCCTTGTAGTACTTCGACTGACCTTGCCCCTTCTTGGTGGTGATGCGGTAGCGCCCTTCCGGCGTGGCGTTGTCGCCCGAGCGGAGCTTCGTGCCGGCGGTGTTCGATCCCAGATCGGCCGGGTAGGTGCGCAGCGGCCTGCCGCCCGCGTAGAGCGTCAACTGGTGGCTCTCCTTGTTGACAACGACGACTGCCGCCCCCGTGCGCCGCGACCAGGCGACCGTCTCCTCGATCCACCGGCGCCAGGTCCGGACCCGCTCGGAGTCGGTGAACCGCGAGGCCAGGCCAGCCGCCTCGTGCAGGACCTTGAACGCCTGGTCCACGGCGGACTCGGCCAGCTCGGCGGCGGCCAGATGGTCTCCATTCCGATGATGGATGCGAGCCTCGCGGTAGGAGAGACGGGCCCGCTCCAGGAGGAGTTGCTCCCGGCGCGCCAGGTGGACCACGGCCGCATAGTGGTCTGCCTCCGACACGGCCTCCTCGGCGGCACCCAGCGCTTCGTCCGCCGCGGCGCGGGCCTGCTCGCGGGCCACGGTCGACTGCTCGCGGGCGCTGACCGCCTTCTCCTCGGCAAGCTCGAGCGACGAGCGCGCCGCCCTGAAATCACGCGCGAGGTAGAAGCGCGACTCCTGCCGCCGATGCTCCAGGAGCGCGGCACGCATGGCTGCTTCCGCCTGGTACAGCGCGTCCGGCGCCCAGCGATCGGCAGCGGTCGCACGCGCGGCGCCCAAGGCATCCTGCGCCGACTCCAGGGTATAGACGGGGGGCTCCGTGCGACCGCTGAGGACCGGGAACACCGCCGCGAACGCGGCGAGCAAGACCCCGAGGCACACGCCGACCCGCAACCAGCGCCGGCGAAGACGCCGGCGCGCCGCACCGCGCGGAGGGGCGTCCTTTGGGGCGGGGGTTGGCGCTGGGGAGTTGTTATCCACCTTGTTCAGCCCGGATTCGTGGTGACGCGGGAATGCTCGGGAGGCCGCAGGGGAACTCCGGCGCTCAAGGCCGCCTCAGGTCCCTTGTCTGGAACCACTTTTAGCGCCCGTGCGCAACAAAAACAAGGGCACGGTCGGTTTCGCGACCGTGCCCCGGCTGAAACCACGTCTGGACGGGAAAGCGACTACCGCTTCCCCTTCTTGGCCTCGATTGCTGCCTCGACGGCCGCCTTCACGTTGTTGATTGTTCCCATCGACGCCTCGGCCTTCGCCTTGGCATCCTTGTAGCGCTGCGAGGCGAACGCCGAATCGGCATCCGCCAGGGTGGAAGTGACCGTCTGGAGATCCGCCTCGAGGGCAGCCAGGTCGGCCTGCGTCCCCTTCCCCTTCGGAGCCTTGGAGAGGAGGTCGGTAGCCTCGGCGAGCGCCGTCTTGGCGCCGCTGATGGCGGCGGACGCCTCATCCATTGCCTTCTGCTTTCCGTCCTTGGCAGCCGTCTGGGCACGTTCCCCCGCGGCCTTCGCGGTACCCGCGAGCTCGGTCGCCTTCTTGTAGGAGCGGAAGAGCGCGAACTTCTCCTCCTGCACCTTCAGCTCGGCCTCCATCTGCGCCTGCGCATCCTCGGCCGCACGCAGCGCGTCGGCCGCGTACTCGGACGCCTCCAGCGACCGCGCCTGCTGAATGGCCGACTTCGCGGCGTCAACATCCACCTGCGGCGGCTTGGCGCAGCCGACCAGCAGGCCCACTGCGAGCATAACTGCCAACACCACTCCCGTCTTCCGCATTGGTTTCCTCTCCGTGTTGCGCACCACTCGGGCCATGGTGGCTTGTGTTTTTCTCGAGTCGAACCCAGGCATCCCGGCAGTGCCGACCCGTGCCTGGGGCCGCGCTATCTTATCAGTGTTCCTCTCGAATTCAACTCGGAATGTGGACACAACGTGCGACCCGAGAAAATGGCGTTTCCATGCTGTAACCGTTGCAATTAATTGAGTTGTATAACGAATTCGCCTCCCGCGATAGTCGGGGGCTCGCCACCCAGCATGACACGGCCCACCGACCTTGCGCTTGTTTTCACTATTAGCGAGGGTGCCCACCGCTCCCCGGTTTTCGAGCGCCGGAGCCTATCCGGAGGGGTGGAAGGGCCAGAGAATCGGGATGAGAACCAGGCAAACGGCGAACGCGATGAGGGTGAGCAGGCTCCCCGCCTTGAGAAAGTCCCGGAAGCGATAATGGCCGGTGCTGTAGACCAGCAGGCAGGCCGGCTCGAACGGGGTGATGAACGAGCAGGACGCCGCCAGCGCGATCGCAATCGCGAAGGAGCGCGCGTCGATCCCGACATCTCCGGCCGCGTGGATCCCGATTGGCAGCACCAGGAGCGCCGCCGCTGCATTGTTCAGGGGCTGGGTGAGCGCCACAGTCAGCGCGAAGAAGACCGCCAGGAGCAGCAGCGGCTGCGATACACCGAGCACATTCACGATGCCGCGCGCCAGGAAAAGCGCGGCCCCGGACTGCTCCATCGCCATCCCCAGGGACGCCATCCCCGCCAGCATCACCAGGAAGCGTACGTTCAGGTAGGTTCCCGCCTCCTCGGCCGACAGGCAGCCGAACAGCATCACCAGTCCGGCTCCCGCGAGGAACGCGGTGGGTGAATCGAGCCACCCTACGCCGGACGCGACGATCGCCGCGAGGAACACCCCCGAGGCCACCAGCGCCTTCCGGGGATGGACCTTGGTGTCGAGCGCGTGCTCGACGAGGAGCATCGTCTGCTCGTGCGCCAGGCGGTCGAACGCCTCCTCCCTGCCGTAGGCGAGCAGCACATCGCCGGCCTTGAGTGGGATCTTGCCGACCTTCTCCACCAGCGGCTCGCCGCGCCGGTGGATCGCCAGGACGCTCAGGTCGAAGCGATGCCGGAAGTTGATCTCCTGGAGGCTGTTCCCCAGAAACGGGGAGTTGTACGAGACCGTGACCTCCATCATCTTCACGCGCTCGTCCCCCAGCGCCACCCGCTCGAGCGAAGGCATCGACTTGATCTCGAGCCCCGGCGCCCCATGAACGGCGGGGATGGTCCGCGCTTCTCCCTCCACCAGCAGCAGATCGCCCGCCCGGACATGTTCGTCCCCATCCGGCGAGACGATCCGTTCGTTGCCCCGCACGATCGCCAGCACGTTCAGCCCGAACCGCCCCCCCAGGTCGGCCCTGAGCAGGGTCGCATCGGCCAGCGGGGATCCCGACTGGATCACCACCTCGAAGAGGAACCCCTTCAGCCCGTAGGTGCGCTCGGGGTCCTCGTCCTCCTTGCGGACGATCAGGCGTGGCGCGACCCACAGGAGGTAGGGCATCCCCAGCAGCGCCACCGCGATGCCGACCGGAGTCAGCTCGAAGAAACCGAGCGGCGCCAGTCCGTACTGCTCCATGGCGCCGGCGACCGCCACGTTCGTGGACGTGCCGATCAGGGTGCACATCCCACCGGTCATCGACGCAAAGGCGATCGGGATGAGGTACTTTCCGCGCCTGACCCCGAAGCGCCGCGCCATTCCCTCGACCACCGGGATGAACATCGCGGTGGCGGCGACATTGTTGATGAAGGCGGAGATCGCATTCACCGCCCCCAGCAGCAGCGCCCCCATGCGCCCCTCGCTGGCTCCGGCCAGCTTTGCGATGCGACTGGCGATGACGTCAGCCGCGCCGTTCTGGATGATCCCTCCTGTCAGGAGCATCACCCCCGCGATCATGATCACCGCCGAGTTCGCGAACCCCAGGAACGCCTGCTGCGGGGTCAGGATCCGGGCGACGATCAAGGTCGCCATCAGCAGGATCGAGAACACCTCGATGGCGATCCACTCCAGCGCGAAGTTGAGGATCGCGAAGACGAGCAGGATCAGGACGACGGCGATTTCCATGGTGGGAGATTGTCGGTCTTGCATCCCCATCCGTCAAACTGCTGGTCGCGGCTGTACTCAATCCAGGCAAGGAGGGACGGATCCGGCACGCCTGGGAGGGAAGGCGGTCGCCGCGGGCGACAGCGTCTCCGACGTGGCGCCAGCGCCGGAAAGACCAGGGCGGGCGGGGCGGCAACCATCCAGCCGATCGGTTAGGCTTGGTGGCCGCACGCCCGCCAGGCGCAGCGCGCGTGCGGGGAGAGGGGGGGGGTCACGGCCATGGCGGCGGAGGATCTGCGGCTCGAGGAGGATGCGCAGCGCCTCCGCAACTGGAAGCGGTTCGGACCCTACCTCGCGGAGCGCCAGTGGGGAACGGTGCGGGAGGACTACTCCGCCGAAGGGAACAGCTGGGAGTATTTCCCCCACGACCACGCCCGCTCGCGCGTCTACCGCTGGGGCGAGGATGGGCTGCTCGGCATCACCGACCGCGAAGGCCGGCTCTGCTTCGCCCTGGCGCTCTGGAACGGCCGCGACCCGATCCTGAAGGAAAGGTTGTTCGGGCTGACCGGCCCGGAGGGGAACCACGGCGAGGACGTGAAGGAGTGCTATTTCTATCTGGACTCGACGCCGACCCACAGCTACATGAAAGCTCTGTACAAGTACCCGCAGGCGGAGTTCCCGTACGCGCGCCTGATCGAGGAGAACCGGCGGCGCGGCAAGGGACAGCCGGAGTTCGAGCTCGTCGACACGGGAACGTTCGACGCGCACCGCTACTTCGACGTCCAGGTGGAGTACGCGAAGGAATCCCCCGAGGACATCCTGCTGCGGCTCACGATCGCGAACCGCGGCCCGGAGCCGGCGGTCCTCCACCTGCTGCCGACGCTCTGGTACCGCAACACCTGGTCATGGGGCCGGACCGGAGAGGGGTACTGGGCGAGACCGACGATCGCCCGGGCGGGCGCGGGACGCGTGCTGGCGGAGCACGAGTCGCTCGGCCGGTACCTGCTCGCCGCGGAGCCGGTGTCCGGTGCTCCCACACCGGAGATCCTGTTCACCGAGAACGAGACGAACTACGCGCGGTTGTTCGGCCGGCCGAATCTGTCCCCTCACGTGAAGGACGCCTTTCACGAGTTCGTCGTCCGTGGGCGTCGCGAGGCGGTGCACCCGGAGCAGGGCACGAAGGCGGCCTTTCTCTACCGTCTCGAGGTTCCCGCGGGGGCGTTACGCGAGGTGCGGCTGCGCCTGACGGCGGAGCGTGAGGCCACCCCAACTCCCTTCGGCGCCGCCTTCGAGCGGACGTTCGCGCAGCGTCGCAGCGAGGCGGACGAATTCCATGCCGACCGCCTGCCACGGGGAGCCCGCGGCGTCGAGGCGCAGGTGATCCGCCAGGCGCACGCGGGCCTCCTGTGGTCGAAGCAGTTCTTCCACTATGTCGTCAAAGACTGGCTCGAGGGAGACCCGTCGCAGCCGGCCCCCGCCGGGGAGCGCAGCCTGGGTCGCAACCGCGGCTGGAGCCATCTGTTCAATCGCGACGTGATCTCAATGCCGGACAAGTGGGAATACCCCTGGTACGCCGCCTGGGACCTTGCGTTCCACATGATCCCGTTCGCGAAGCTCGACCCGCACTTCGCCAAGGACCAGCTCGTGCTGTTCCTGCGCGAGTGGTACCAGCATCCGAACGGCCAGATCCCCGCCTACGAGTTCGCCCTCGGCGACGCCAACCCGCCCGTGCATGCCTGGGCCGCCTGGCGCGTCTACAAGATGACCGGCGCCCGCGGCGGGCGCGACCGTGTCTTTCTCGCGCGCGTGTTCCAGAAGCTGCTCCTCAACTTCACCTGGTGGGTCAATCGCAAGGATGCGGAGGGGAACAATCTCTTCTCGGGAGGGTTCCTCGGGCTCGACAACATCGGCGTCTTCGATCGCTCTCGCCCACTGCCGACCGGCGGACGCCTGGAGCAGGCCGACGGCACGGCCTGGATGGCTTTCTACTGCGCCACGATGTTGTCGATGGCGATCGAGCTGGCCAAGGAGGACCCGGCATACGAGGACATGGCGTCGAAGTTCTTCGAGCACTTCGTCGCCATCTGCGACGCGATGAACTCGCTCGGCGGCAGCGGGCTCTGGAATGAGGAGGATGGCTTCTACTACGACCAGCTCCACGTCGACGGCACCGCCCGCCCGCTGAAGATCCGCTCGATGGTGGGTCTGGTACCGCTGTTCGCCGTCGAGATCCTCGAGGCGAGCGAGATGGAGAGGCTCCCGGGGTTCCAGCGGCGGATGCAGTGGTTCCTGCGGAACCGCGCCGATCTGGCGCGACACATCTCCTACGTCGACCACGCCGGCGGTGACGGCGGTCATCGCCTGCTCGCCATCCCCTCCCGGGAGCGGCTGGTGCGCGTCCTGAGGTATCTGTTCGACGAGAACGAGTTCCTCTCCCCGCACGGGATCAGGGCGCTGTCCCGTGTCCACCAGGACCGTCCGTTCAGCGTCCAGGTGCATGACGAGGAGTATCGGGTCGACTACGTCCCTGCTGAGTCGGACACGGGGTTGTTCGGCGGCAACTCGAACTGGCGCGGGCCGGTATGGTTTCCGGTGAACTACCTGCTGGTCGAGGCGCTGGAGCGGTACCACCACTTCTATGGCGATGCGCTCAAGGTCGAGGTCCCGACCGGCTCGGGGCGGCTACTCAGCCTCAAGGAGGCCGCCCAGGAGATCGCCTCGCGGCTGGCCGCGATCTTCCTTCCGGACGCGGCGGGTCAGCGCCCTTGTCACGGAGCGGATCGACGCTACGCGGACGATCCGAACTGGCGCGACCTGGTCCTGTTCTACGAGTATTTCCATGGCGACACCGGACGCGGCGTCGGGGCGAGCCATCAGACCGGCTGGACCGCGCTTGCGGTGCGCTGCCTCGAGGAGCGCATCCGCGTCCGCGAGGCGGATGGCGGGTGAGCGAGCCCCCAGGGGGCTGCGGAGAGTCGAGGCAAGAGGTGGCCCCGGGAAGAGTAGGATGCAGAGCAGCGTTGTCATACGGTTGCGGCTGCGTGCGCCGCGGGTGGTCGCTTGGTGCGGCCGCGTGATGGCGTACGACCAGCTCCCCGCCTAGGACCGACGGCGATGCTGCACCCCGTCCCCGGCTTTCGCGTTCGCGTCTTCGGCTGGTCCGAGACCTGGAGGGTGAAGCCCGTCCAGGAGGGAGGGGGCTGGCGGTTCTCCCTGGTGCTGGCGCCCGGCAGCGCCGGGCGGGCTTCTCCCCCCTTCCTGGCTCGCACCGAGTGGGAGGCGAAGGAGATCGCGGACGGCCTGGCGGTCATCAAGGACGAGATCCGCGCTCGGGCGGAACTCGCGCAGCGGCGGGTCTTCCTGGTCGACGAGGAGCCAGAGGATCTCGAGAGCTGACGGCCTGCGGCGTCCGCCGTTCCGGTTCCCGGTGACGTACCCCGCCCACCGCTCTGGCGGCCCCCGAGGCACCCCGTCCAGGATCTCCGCAGCGGCGGATCCCCCGCGATTGCGTGCAACTTTGGGCCACTCTATATTCCGCCGCGGGGACGATGACCGGAAGGTGCGCCGTTGGACGCGGGTGCGCTCAAGCGACTGGGCCGTTACGAGATTGTCCGGGAGATCGGACGCGGGGCGATGGGGGTCGTCTACCTGGCGACCGATCCGGTGATCGGCCGCACCCTCGCGATCAAGACCGTCGCCCCGCCCGCGGACATCGACCCCGCCCGCTACCGGGAGTTCCTCGGGCGCTTCGCCCGCGAGGCACGCGCCGCAGGGAGGCTCTCCCACCCCGGGATCGTGACCGTCTACGACGCCGGCCACGACAATACGAGCAGCCTCTCCTACATCGCCATGGAACTCGTGCGCGGCGGCACGCTCGAGGAACGGCTTCGCCGGCAGGATGCGGCGGACCGCGAGGCCACTGCGCTGCGCAGCGGCCGCGAGATCGCCGCTGCATTGGCCTACGCCCACGATCACGGCGTCGTCCACCGCGATCTCAAGCCCGCCAATGTCCTGCTGGGAGACGACGGTGCGGCGAAGCTCACCGACTTCGGCGTGGCTCGCCTGGAGACCTCCGCCTCGACGCGCGAGGGGCAGTCGATCGGCTCGCCCGCCTACATGAGCCCCGAACAGGTGCTGGGGCGCGTCGCCGACCGCCGCTCCGATCTGTTCTCCCTCGGCATCATCCTCTATGAGCTGCTGTCCGGAGGGCGGCCGTTCCAGGGGGCGAACCTGAGCGCACTCGGCTATCAGATCGTCCACGAGCCCCCGCTCCCCCTGCGCGCGGCCGACCTTGGGATCTCCCCTTCCTGGGAGTCGATCGTCCTCCGACTGCTGGCCAAACGACCCGAGGAGCGCTACGACAGCGCGCATTCCTTGCTCGACGATCTCGAGGCGCTGGCGCGCGGCGAACCCCTCCGGCACGCGCCGGTCCTCGGCGAGGCGCGGCCCGAGCCGGTCGGCGGGGAGCGCTCGCCCGCCGTCGAACCCGGGCGAATCTCGCTGGAGTCGGCGGGGCTCAGCATGCTCAACGGCGTGCGTCCCCACCTGGCACGAGCGGTGGCCCTCACCGGGAGGCTCCTGGCTCGGATCAGTCCGCGCCTCGTCGCCGGCCGGCGCGGGCGTCTGGTCCCCACAGGCGTGCTCTGCCTGGTGCCGATCGTCGCGTGGGTCGGATGGCTGGCGGTTCGCCCGGGCTGCGTCGTTGCGGTCGATCTCCAGCACGGGCTGGAGCGAGGTCGGTTGCAGGTGTTCGCCGACGGGCTCGAGGTCGTGGACCGCTCCTTCCGTGGCGAGCCACGCAGGGTGCGGATTCTCGGACAGGATCTGGTCGGGCGCACGGGAGGCTCCCTCGCGGACTCCTTCCGGTTGCGCGCGGGCGAGCGCGAGATCACCGTCACGGTGCGGGCCGAGGGGGAGGAGCCACTCTCCCGGACCATCCGGCGGACGGTCGAGGCGGGGTCACGCTCCGTGCTCGAGGTCCGGGTCGCCGGCGCTTTCTCCAAGGGGCTGCGCGTGAGCTGGGAGTCCCAGGATGAGGACTGACGGCGGACAGGACGGCCTGCGCCCGCCATCGCACCCTCAAGATCACCACCGCTAGTCCGTCGACATCCCGCCACCGCCGGGAATCGACTCCCTCCCCGCAGGCCGCACGCCAATCCCGGCTCCGCGCATCCTCCGTGTCGGGCCCGGATTCTGTGCCTACTTGCACGCACGCCCCACCGGGAACGATCTTGGGGAGGGCGCCGCGCTCGGTAGCCGCAGGTGCCGGAGGATTACGCATGACCGAGATCCATCAGATCACCGACACGGACGAGACGGCGGAAGGGTTCCTGCGGAATTTCGAGGAGAGACCCAGGCCGTCGTCACGCCCCACGCGGCGCCGCGGGACCTCCGGTCCACCGTCCGCCGCGCTCCCCGACTCGCGGCCGTGGATTCCCGCTTCGGCCTCGCTCCTCGTCTGGGGGGTCGGCCAGTGGATGAACGGCCAACGATCCCTGGCCGTGATGTTCCTGGCGTTCGAAGGGCTCGCCGTCTCGCTCACGTACTTCCTGGCGCGCACGTGGGAGATCTGGACGCGGCTGGGGCGGGTGTTCTTCGTCGACGAGCTGCACCTGCAGGTGGCCGCATTCTTCGCGGGAGCCACCGTCCCGATGCTCGGCATGGCTTGCATCCTGCAGGCCTACACGTCCGCCTCCCGGCTCGCCCGCCCGAGCGCGTACTCCGGGTCCTCCGTCGTCCCCTGCCTGACTTCCGTTCTGGTCCCGGGGTTGGGGCAGATCCTCAACGATCAGATCGGCAAGGCGGGGTTCTTCCTCGCGTGCTGGAGCGCCAGCGTCTACGTGCTGGCGATCTCGATCCGCTGGCCCGAGTTCTGGGCGGGGTTCGATCGGTCGGGAGCGGTCCTGCAGAGCCCGCCGCTCTCGGCCGTGACCTCCGCCGCGGTCCTGCTCGCGGGGCTGGCATGGGTCGTCGCGCCCTACGACGCGCTACTGGCGGCGCGCAGGGGAGCGTGAGGCGCTCCGCGGGGTGACCGGCGGCGGAATCACGATGTGCGGCTGCTCCCCGGCCAGGACCGCGTGCATTAGCATGATCCACCGCTTGAGGCTGTGCGGCGTGAGGTAGCGCTCGGACACCAGCAGCCGCCCGGCTCGACCCATCTGCTCGCCGAGGGCAGGGTTTCCAAGGAGCTGGCGGATGCGGTTGGCGGTTCCTTCAACCGTGTGAACGAGAAAGCCGGTCACCCCATGCAGCACCTGTCCTCGAATGCCGCCCACCGCGGTTGCGACGACAGGGCGCGCCTTCCACATCGCCTCCGTCACGACCAGCCCGAACCCCTCGCGGATTGACTTCTGGACCACCACCGCGGCCGCCCGCTGCAGGGCATTCACCTCGACGTGGCTGGTCGGCGGGAGGTCGAGCACCTGGATATCGGGATCTCCGTCGGTGACGCTGCGGACCTCCTCCAGCACCTGCGTCCCCTCAGGGTCGTCGCTCGCGCCGCCCCCCGCGAGGATGAGCTGGCAGGGAAGCACCTTGCGGACCATGCGAAACGCCTGGATCACCCCCAGGGGATCCTTGAGGCGATCGAACCGGGAGATCTGGAGGACGATCGGCCGCGCTCGATCGACGCCAAGACGGTCGAGGACGGCACGGATCTCATCGGCCGTGAGGTCCCGGTTCTTCGGGGCCAGCGGGTCGATCGCGGGCGGCATGATGTACGCGGGGGTGCGGGCAGAGCGCTCGAACTCGATCATGTGGTACACCGCCGCATCGCCACGATCGACCAACGGCCGGAGGCGCTCCCACAGGAACGGGTCCGCTGCGGCGATATCGACGTGACACCGCCAGATGAAGCGGCCCCGGCACCGCTCCCTGGCAAGCACCAGCGGCAACGGTTGCGTGTCGTGCAGGGCGACGATGTCCGCGCCGGCGTCGAGGAGCTCCCCCTGAGAGCTCACCCGCTCGAGGTAGTAGTCGAACAGCGAATCGGGGATGGTGACGGTCACACCGTGCAGGGCGTTGTGCATCGCCTTGGTGACCGCGAACAGCGCAGCGTCCCCCTGGATCACGTCCCAGCTCGCGTCGATCTCGAGCTCCTGGAGGCTCCGGATCATCCAGGTCAGGATCTCGGCAACGCCGCCGCCGACGCGCGTCGAGTTGATGTGCTGCACCCGGATGCCCGCGAGCGGCCGGGCGAGGGTCCGCAGATCGTCGAGCTCGCGCTCGCCCACGAAGGGCGCGTAGGCGCTGAGTGGCGCGAGCCGTCCGACCCTCGGTCCCCCCGCGCCCGCGCTCACGGACGCACCTCCGCCACTACCCCCTGCGTCGCGTCGGCGAGCAGTTGGATCAGCGCCGCGCGAACCCCATCGAGCCCACCGGCGTACGGGGTCAGGAGATCGACCTTCGCGGCGAGATCGTGCTCGCCCCGGACCCTCAGCCAGGCGCCGAAGTCGGAGGCAACAGCGTCCTTGTGCAGGCTGGCGTCGACGAAATGCACGAAGATGCTCGGGAGGTCGGTCCTCTCGACCCCCTCCAGGAGCTGCTCGAGATTGCCGGCCTCGATGCCGGTGGGGATGAGGAACGTCACGACCTCCGCAAACCGGAAGGGGGACAGCGCCCTGGCGCGAGAGCTTCCCAGATGGATGCTGCGCGCGAGAGCGTCCAGCAGGGCCTGCCGGGCGACGGGGATGGAGGTCAGGGCGACCGGGTCCACGGCTCCGATCCGCTCGGCGGAGGCAGGATCTCCCAGCTCCTCAGCCACCCACCGCGCAAAATCGTTCACCACGCCGGCCGCCTGGAAGTGCCGGCGCAGCAGCGCATGGTGCAGGTGATGGTAGATGCAGGCGTCGGACACCGCGGCGACCCCCTCGCGCAGCGCGACGAGGTCGAGCGCTTGGTTTCCGGTGGAACGTACCAGGCCGGACATGCTGAAAAAGCGGAACGGTTCCATCATTCACCACTCCATGGTTCTGCCGCCTCCCGGGTCCGCTCCCGTTCCTGGCGGGACCGGAGCCTGGCCAGCTCCCGCAGGAAGGCGGCGACCGCCCCCGGGCCGGGCAGGGTGAAATCCGCGGCGGTGGGGCCGGGGCGCTCGTCGCAGGAGGTGTCGTCGGCGACCAGGATCCCGATGCCGTCCGGGCGTATGGCGTGAAAGGCGTCCTCGTCGGTCAGATCGTCTCCGAGATAGCAGACCATCGCCGGCGGCGGCTGCACCTCGCGGCACACCGCCGCGAGGGCCCAACCCTTGTCCGCTCCCATCGCGCTCACCTCGAGGACGCGGCGCCCCCGGACCAGGCGGGTCCGGGGTCCGCTCATCGTCTGCAGCGTCCTTGCCAGTGCGTCGATCCCCTCGGGCGGCCCCGCGCTGTCGTCCCCACGCCAGTGGAGCGCGACCCCCGCGGGCTTCAGCTCGATGCGCAGGCCGGGAGTGCGGCACGCGAACTCCAGGATTCGTCGCGACAGGTGCTCCGAAATCGCGAACTCTCCGGCGCCGGGGTACGTCCTCACCATCTGCTCCGCATCCGGCCGGCGAATCTCCGCACCGTGATACCCCACCAACCAGGCGTTAGGGATCGCGGCGATGGGGGTCAGATCCGTCAGGGTGCGGCCACTCAGAATGGCGACCGTCGTGCCGGGGAGACTGGCCAGTCTGCACAGGCTCTCGCGTGCGCCTCGCGGCAGGCGCGCGTCGGACGGCTCCCGCTCGATCGGGGCGAGCGTCCCGTCGAAGTCACAGCCGAGCAGCAGCGACTCCGCGGCGGCGAGCCGCGCCAGCGGCGGGGAGGGAAGCGCCCAGGTCACGGGCGTGTCCCTTCCGCGACCGCGCTGGCGCCGTCAGCGCGTGAACGGCGGCGTCCGCCGGCCCGTCGCCCCGCGACGCGCAGCTGCCCTCGCGAGGAGGCGGAGGCCCTCAGAAAGGAGTCGAGCCACGAATACAGGTCGTGCGTGAAGACGCTGGCGCGCATCGACTCCATGCGCGCTTCCGCCTCCTCCGCTGACATCTCGAGCGCGGCGGAGATCGCGTCGGCCTGCCCGTCCACGTCGAACGGATTGGCAAGGATCGCTCCCGGCAGCTGCTCCACGGCACCTGCGAGCGGGCTGAGGACGAGCGCTCCCCCGCTGTCCGGGAGCCGGCAGGCGACGAACTCCATCGCCACGAGGTTCATGCCGTCGCGGAGGGGGGTCACGATCATGACGTCCGCGGCGGCGTACCAGGGGATGAGCTGCGCGAGCGTCAGCGCGCTGTTGCGATAGTGGATGGGCACCCAGGTGCCCGACGCGAAGCGGCCGTTGATCCTCCCGACCAGCTCATCCACCCGGCGCTTCAGCTCCAGGTAGGCCGGAACCCGGGTGCGGCTGGGAACGGCGATCTGGTAGTAGACGAGGCGCCGGCGTAGCGCGGGGCGGCGCTCGAGCAGCCGTTCGATCGCCAGTAGCCGCTCCGGAATCCCCTTCGAGTAGTCGAGTCGCTCCACCCCGAGCAGCAGGCGTTCCCCCCCGGCACGAGCACGCAACCGCTTCACCAGGCGCGTGCAATGCCCCGTTGCCGCGGCGGCGGCCAGCCGGCTCGCATCCACGCCGATGGGGAACGCCCCCACGCGGCCGGAGTTCGCCGTCCGCTCCCCCTCCTGCGCCGCCTTCAGGCACTCGCGGTAGTTCGCTGCATAGCGGCCGAGGTGGAAGCCGAGGAGGTCGTTTCGTGCCAGCGAACGGACGATCTCCGCCCACCAGGGATTGATACGCAGCAGATCCAGCGGCGGAAAGGGGATGTGCCAGAACTGGACAACGGTGAGATCGGGCCGCAGATCCTTGAGGAGCCCGGGGAGAAGTGCGAGGTGATAGTCCTGGAGCCACACCACGTCACCCGGCCTCGCGACACGGTCGATAACCTCGGCGAAACGCCGATTGACCCGCCGATACGCCTCGTACTCGTTCCGCTCGAAGCGGCAGCGGCCCGTGAAGCAGTGACAGATCGGCCACAGCGCGGAGTTGGCGAACCCGTGGTAGTAGGCGGAGTACTCCTCCTCGGGCACAGGAACGTGCAGCACCTCGCCGGTCGGCGGCGGCTTCCCGGCATCGGAGGCACCGGCCCCCGCAACCGCCTGGGCTGCGACCCACACCCCGCCGGTCACGGCGACCGCCGGTTCGAGAGCGGTGACCAGCCCGCCGATGCTTGCCTCGCCATCGCCGCGCACGCCGCTCGGTGGGCGCGGCCCGCGATTGGAGACGACGAGAAGCCGCTGCCCCTTCGACAGGCCGATCCCGTCCGGCCAGGAAAGCGGCTCCAGGTGGTCGCGCGCCCAGGATTGACCGGTGGTCGCGTTCATGACACCCATGCCTCTCTGAGCGCAAGCGCTCGGACGGTGGGACGAAACCTCAGGTCTCCGGCGACACCAGGCGGGCCCGGACGACGAATCGCTCCGGCGCCGGCCCGACGAAGCCGAACGGATAGCAGGTGATGAGCGTCAGCATCGCGTCCGCGGAGGCGTCGAGCACGTCCGTGCGATCCGCCGCCACGACCACGGTCGATTCCACCCGGTAGTCGAAGGCGCCGTCCGGCGTCGTGATTCGCACCCGGTCCTCGGGGGTCACCCCCTCGAGACGGCGGAAGAACGAATCCCGGTGGCCTGCAAGCACGACGTTGCCGCGCTCGCCGGGAAAGGCCGTCCCCGGGAGGTGGCCGACAGCGCGCCGCAGCGTGCGTGAGTCGGTTCCCTCGGCGATGATCGCGCGTACGCCGCGCGCCACAATCTCAATGCGACCGATCGGGTTGCTGGCGGCAGCCTGTTCTCGGGCCCCCGTCGCGGTCGAGGAGGAGAACCCGAGCGCGCCGACCAAGCCTGATCGCTGCCCCAGGAGCCCTTCCAGGCGGTGCCCCTGCAACCACTGGTAGATCCCGGCGTCCAGGTAGGCGCAGGCGCAACCGCCGAGCAGCAGGGAGGCGACCAGGAGCAGCAAGCGCTCCGGCCACGCCGGACGGAGCCAGCGCATGGCTCTCATGCTCAACAACCTCGGGGCGCGGAGGCGCGACGGTCGAAGAGGAGATCCCCCGGCGCCGGGCGTGTCGCGCCGGGGGATCTCCGAACCGTCAGCCTCGGGACCTGGTGGCGCGCTGCCGGAGAAGTCCCAGCCCCACGGCACTGCCGAGACTCAGGAGACCGACCGCTGCGATCAGCGGCAAAGGACTCGCCGTCTTCGGCAGGGGCTCAGCCATCGGCTCCTGCTGCGGCGAGGTGGTACCACTGGTCTCCTGGGTCCCCGGCGCCGTGGTGGGCGTCTCGGTTCCCGAGGCGGCGGGGGAAAGCTCTGCAGAGCTCGCGGTCGGTTCCGCGGCCGGCTCCGATCCGATCGTTCCGGTCTGGGCCAGCACGGTACCGGTCAACAGCAATACGGAGATGCTCAGAGCACAACGCAGCGTGCGGTTCATGTTCAGCCCTCCTTCGTGGCGGGTCGCTCTCAGACAGGATGGCGATGGCCGGAACTCCCGCTACGGCGAGAGCCGTTTCGCCGGGGCGAGCAACCCGATGACCGCGGTGTGTCGCAAGCGGAGTGCCACTCGGGCGCATCGGGCGGAAGTCTCTGAAACGCAGGGGTATCGCGTCGATGGTCCGCAAGATCTGCGCGGTGCATGTGAAGGATGTCTGGACGGGCCCGTCGAAGCTCCTGGACACGCTGACCGGCCTGGCGGTTCCTTCCCACCGGATCCGGCTCATGCCACCGCAGCGGGAGGGGCGGCGGAGAGTCGCCGCATCAGCGCGTAGATCGGCAGCCCCGCGACGAGGACCGCGGCGCCCCATCCGGCAAGGCGCGTTTCGTGCACGATCAGGTGCACGTTGACTGCGGCGAGACAGAGGATGAAGGTCGCAGGCAGAAGCGGGTGCCAGGGGACGCGGAACAGATCATCCCGCTCCTCCCCCTCCCCGCGTCGTCGCAGCACGAAGATCGTCGAGGCGACCACGATCAGCATCAGCGAATCGCTGAAGATGACGTAGGCGAGGAGCTTCTCGAACGAGCCCAGAAAGAACGCGGGGAGGATCATCGTGGCCCCGAAGCAGAGCAGGCCGATCTCCTGCGCCTGGGTGCGTGGGTTGACGTGGCGCAGGAAGGCGGGGAGCAGCCCGTCCTCCGCCATCGCGTAGTAGCTGCGCGGCACCTGGAGGATGGTGGCGTTCACGAACCCCGCGGCCGAGAGGAAGATCGCGACCGAAACCAGCTTCTCCCCCGCGGGGCCAAAGCAGGCACGCGCGAGGTCCGCGGCAACCAGCGGCGAGCCGGCGACGCCGTGCAGACCCAGCACCCGCAGGTAGCCGGCGTTCAGCAGCAGGTAGAGCACGGTCACGATCCCCATGCCGGAGACGATCGCGAGCGGCAGGCCGCGCCGCGCCCGCCGCACGTCCGCCCCGAGGTTCATCGTGTTCTGGTAGCCACCATACGCATAGAACACGGCGACCGCCGCTGCCAGCCACCCAGCCGGGCTGCCTACCGCAGCTTCCGACCCCGCGACTTCCGGCGTTGAGGCGCCCGGCGCGGCCAGCGCGGCGAACGCCAGCGCCAGGATCATCCCCGCCTTGAGAAGAGAGAGCACGTTCTGCGCGCGCGCTCCGCTCCGCACCCCCGCGAGATTCAGACCGAGGAGAGCGGTCATCAACAGCAGCGCCCCGGCCAGAGTCGTCCCCTCCCCACGCGCAGCGGAGGGGAAGAGGAGCGGGAGGAGGTACTCGACGCCGATGAACGCCACGCCGGCGGCGCCCGCACCCTGCATCAGCGCCTGCGACCAGTTCAGGAGGAAGGCCAGCGCGGGGTGATAGCAGTCGGCGACGACCCGGTACATGCCGCCGGCGCGCGGATGCCGGGAACCGATCTCGGCGAAGGTCAGTGCCCCGATCAGGCTGACCAGCCCGCCGAGCGCCCAGACCAACAGAACGCCGGCGCTCGAATCGGCGCGCGCGGCGACGACCGCCGGGGTGCGAAAGATGCCGATGCCGATCACCAGGCTGACGACGATCATCGTGGTGTCGAAGGCCGAGAGCCTGGGCTCGATCCCCGGCGAGGACGGAGCCCTGCCGCTATCCTCCAAGGACCGCCGCCTTCAGCGCCGCCGCGAGACGCCGGTACTGATCCGCATCGTTGTAGACCTGGGCCGAAGCGCGGATCACCATCCTGCCGTCGCACTCCCACGGGAACAGCCAGGTCTCGATGCCGCGCTCGCGGAACCAGCTCATCATCCCCTCGTGGTCGAGGCGCTCCACCGGAGATCCAGCCGCGGGTCGAGGAAGCGGCACCGCCGCGAGCGCGCCGACCATGCTCTCCGGACAGGCGGGCGCAACCCCGACCGCCTCTCCCAGCAGACGGCGCGCCTGGAGCGCGAGGGTGCGATTGCGGCGCTGCAACTCCGCCCAGCCGCCGGGAAAAAGGGCGCCGAGATAGTCGATGCAGGCCGGGATGCAGAGCCACCCCGTCGGATCGACCGTTCCGGTCCAGTCGAATTCGGCCCGGAACCGCGCCGCCTGGCTGGCGGGATCGTATCCCCAGCCGATCACCGCCGGATGGACCGCCTCCTGCCGGTCGCGCCGGACGTGCAGCATCGCGGTCCCCTTCGGGGCGCACAGCCACTTGTGCGCGTTCGCGGTGTAGAACGCCGCCCCCAGCGCCTCGAGATCGAGCGGCACCATCCCCAGCGCATGCGCCCCATCGATCATCGTCTCGACGCCGCGCTCGCGCAGCGCCGCGACGATCCGTGCGACGGGAAAGACCAGGCCCGTGGGGCTCGCCACGTGGTCGATCAGCGCGAGCCGCGTGCGCGCGCTCACCGCGGCGAGGATCGGCTCCACGACCTCCGACGGGTCCGTCAGCGGGAA
>Ga0210379_10000004_pt1 | contig 60582 bp, 86 predicted proteins | sample PLMedo_2_FD_155468 | JGI IMG/M metagenome (GOLD analysis project Ga0210379, IMG submission 155468) | Groundwater sediment microbial communities from an aquifer in East River, Colorado, USA - PLM4_32_coex redo | ecosystem: Environmental > Terrestrial > Soil > Riparian zone | place: USA: East... | reverse complement strand
GGGGCCACGCTCCGCGGAGCGACCAAGACCGGCGTCGACGCGGACGGCTGGGCCGAGTGGAAGAAGTCCGTCACTCAGGCCCGCATGTTCTTCAACTACACCATCATGCCGATGGAGTTCGAGGTCATGCACTACTCGGCGGGCGACCACCGGTACACGCAGCCCGGCTTCGGCGGCGACCCGTTCCTGTCGCACTTCTCGGTCTACACCGAGAACCTGGAGCGGGAGGCCGGTGAGCTCGCGGGCGTCCTGGGCTTCGGCCCGTACTACAAGTTCACGACCGAGGGCCACACCAACCCGCGCGTCAAGGGCAAGAAGCGGTTCACCGAGACGATCTTCGACACCCGCTCCCTGATCGGCGCGGACCTGAAGTTCATCCAGAAGGTGGCCTGGGACTACCAGGGCTAGGTCAGCAGCAGAACGCGGGGAGCCTCGGACGCCGGGGCTCCCCGCTCGCACGATAGGGAGCAGGATGTCGTCGAACATATCGTCACTTCGGAGATCAGATGTAACCTGGATTCTCGAAGAGATCATGAAGGCAGACAGCGAGATCGCAGCCGGCAACAAGGACCGATACATGTCGGGTCGAGCCGTGGCGCTGAAGGCATGCGCAAGCCACTTCATGAGCGTCAGTCGAAGCGATCTCGATCGCTATATGAAATGGCTGGCACCGGAGGTAGAATCCGGAAAGCGCATCGGCGCTCTGCCTGAACCGCTCGCATGGGTAAGAGGTAATCCTGCATGAAGTACGTGTCCCTTCATCACCACACGACGTATTCGTATGCCGATGGCTTCGGGTCGCCCGACGCGCACTTCAAGCGCGCTGCGGACCTGGGGATGTCGGCCATGGCCGTCACTGAGCACGGCAACGTCTCGTCGCAGGTCAAGGCGTCGCTCGCGGGGGCGAAGTACGGGCTCAAGCCGATCTACGGTCTGGAGGCGTACACAGCTCCGATCGATATGCGCGAGACCAAGAACACCCGCAAGTGGCACCTGACCTTGCTGGCGATGAACGAAGAGGGGCACTTCAACCTCAACCAGATCGTCTCCAGGTCTTGGGCCGAGGGGTTCTACCGATGGCCGACGGTCACCGGCAACATCCTGAAGGACCACCACCAGGGGCTCATCGTGCTCTCTGGATGCGCGGACTCGATGCTGGCCTGCAACCTGCTGGGTGGCAAGGGTATCGAGACGGGCGACGAGCGCCGAGCCCGCAAGGTGATCGAGAACTTCAAGAGGCTGCTCGGGGATCGGTACTACCTGGAGACGCAGCAGTTCCCGGAGCTGGGCAGGACCAAGCAGCTCAACGAGTGGTACGAGCAGATGTCGAAGCGCTATGGCGTCCCGCTCGTCGCCACGTCGGACTGCCACTACCCCATGCCCGAAGACAACGGGATGCAGAGGATCCTTCACGCGGCCAACCGAGGGCTCGGCACGGTTGCGGCGGCGGACGCGGGCTGGGAGTACGACATCCGCCTGACGCTCCCTACGTCGGACAAGATGATCTACGAGCGCCTGCGCGCGACCGGCCTGAGTAAGTCCGGGGCCGAGCAGGCCATCGCCTCTACGGCCGAAATCGCGGCTCGGTGTAACGTGGAGATCCCGAAGATGGATCGGGTTCGATACCCCATCGAGCAGGAGGCCAACTTCAGGGAGGGCATGTCGCATCTGGACATGTTCAAGCAGTGGCTCAACGACGGCTGGAAGTATCGCAAGCTGGACAAGCTCCGTGGCAAGGAGAAGAAGCGATACATGGACCGGGTCCGATACGAGATGGACCTTATGACCAGCAAGGACTTCATCGACTACTTCCTGATGCTGTCCGATGCGGTTCGCCACACCAAGGATGCCGGCATCCCCGTCGGACCGGCGCGTGGCTCAGCCGCAGCATCGCTCATCTGCTACATCCTCCGCATCACGGAGATCGACCCGCTTCGATATCCCATGATGATGTTCGAGCGATTCATCGACCCCAACCGGCACGACCTCCCCGACGTCGACCTCGACTTCGCGGACGAGCAGCGGGACTACGTTCGCCAGCACATGATCATGCGCTATGGCGAGAACCGGGTTGGCAACATCGGGACCTACACCCGCTATCGCGGGAAGAACTCCCTGGACGATGTCGCTCGGGTGTACGAGATCCCGAAGTTCGAGATCGACCGGGCGAAGGAGTTCTTGGTCGAGCGGTCCGGCGGCGACAGCCGGTTCGACGCATCGCTTGAGGACACCGTGGCGCAGTTCCCGGTTGTCAAGGAGGTGTTCGACAAGTACCCCGAGCTGTACAAGTCGATCGAGCTGGAGGGCAACCTCAAGGGCTTCGGCGTTCACGCGGCCGGTGTGGTTGTGGGAGCGGACGACCTCAACAGGTATTGCGCTCTGTATACCAGGCACGACGTCGGCGTCGAGAAGAAGACGCTATCGGTGTTGTCGCTCGACAAGTACGACGGCGAACACCTTGGCGTGCTGAAGCTGGACGCGCTCGGTCTCACCACAATGGGCATGATCAAGATCGCCCTCGACCTTATCGACATGCCGCTCGAAGAGCTGTACGAGATTCCGATGGACGACCCGAAGACGCTCGCCGCGTTCAAGAAGGCGGACGTGATCGGCATCTTCCAGTTCGAGGGCAGGACCACTCGGATGGTGTGTCAGGAGGTGGCTCCGGAGAACTTCATGGAGCTTGCCGACATCAACGCGCTCAGCCGACCCGGTCCTCTTCACTCCGGGCAGACCGGCGACTACATCGCCATCAAGCACGGACGAGGCAAGATCGAGCATCTGCATCCGTACATCTCCAAGCTCACGGAGACCACGCACGGCCAGATCATCTATCAGGAGCAGATCCTGGCCATCTGTCGAGAGATCGGCAAGTTCCCGTGGCTTCACGCGGCCACGATCCGCAAGGTCATCGCTCAGAAGAAGGGCGAGGCTGCATTCAACGTCCTGTATGAGGACTTCATGAAGGGAGCGACGGGGCAAGGGATCGACGAACGCACGGCCGACATGATCTGGAAGAAGATGGTTACGGCCGGTGCGTACGCGTTCAACATCGCGCACTGCATCTCGTACGCCATGCTGGCCTTCTGGTGCATGTGGTTGAAGGTGCACCACCCGATCGCGTTCTATGCTGCACAGCTTCGCAAGACTCCGGTCGACCCGAAGAAGATGAAGCACATCGCAGTGATGCGCGATATGTCGGATGCACGTTACGGACGCGACTTCAAGGTGTATCCGCCGGACCTCAACACGAGCTCGGAGACCTGGGAGCGGCACCCGAACGGCGACGGCGTACAGGCCGGGTTCCTCCAGATCAAGGGCATCGGCGGGAGCTACGCCAAGGCGATCACGGACGCCCGCGAGGAGATGGGAGGCTTCGAGAGCTGGGGCGACCTCATCAAGGTGCGGGGCATCGGCGCTGCCAAGATGGAGATGATCACAGCCTTCTGCCAGAAGGACGATCCATTCGATCTCGGGAAACTTAAGAACGGATCTGCGGCGATCGTAAAGGCCATTCGACGTGGCCAGTTGGGGAGCTTGCCCTTGCCCGATACGCTGGCAGATGACATCCCGTACGACGCAAAGCGTTCTCGACACGCTATACTCGGAACCGTCCGAGCTCGAAACCTCCAGGACATGTTCGAGAACCACAGGTCGCGGACCGGTGAGGAGCTCGATCCGAAGGAGGTTAAGGACCCGCACCTCAAGGACAGCATGACGCTGTACATGGAGGACGAGTCCGGCCTGATGACTGTCAAGGTCAACAGGTGGCTGTACCCCAAGCTGAAGGACGCGCTCTGGGACATCAAGCTGGGCCACGACTTCGTGCTCATGCGGGTGGAGAAGAAAGCGTTCTACGGCAAGACCGTCCACTGCAATCAGATGTGGGTCATCGACCCCGAAGACGACTAGGAAGGAGCGCCATCATGGGGCTCAAGGATCGGATCGTGCAGACCACGACGAGCAACCTCATGCTGGCGCTCTCGTTCGGAGGCGGCTCGTGGTTGATGCTGAAGGCGATGCCTTGGCTGATCAGCTCGGGCGTGCTCCCTGTCCACGTGGTGATGAAGTGACGAACACGATGCGCCGTATCCGCTCGTACCAGAGGGCGACCCGGCGTCGCAAGAGCAACCAGATGTTCCAGGGCAGGATGCTCGTGCATCTCGTCCAGTCCAAGACCGCCAACACTCGCAAGTCTCTGAAGGAGCAGAACCGATGAGCCAGATCGCGACCGTCGAGCTGATCTACGTGGCCAAGAGCGGACGGCAGTACCGGGCGCAGCACAAGCAGGTGCACCTCGGCTGGGAGCTGGAGGACCTGGAGCAGCAGGCCAAGTCGGCCATCTCGCTGCGGGACTACGCCATCGAGTTCGTCAACGACCGGGGCCACAAGCAGTACATCATGCCCACGGACCTGGAGACGGTCATCGTCAACGTCGTCGCCGTCACGGAGGAGCGCTGGGAGGAGCCCGCGTACGAGGAGCTGCAGCAGAAGTGGAACCAGCAGCTCAAGCCGTACGGCGATCCCAAGCCCGCTCCGATCCAGGAGCCGAGCTCCGCCCCGAGCCCCGAGCGCATCCAGTCCGTCGGCACCGCGCTGATGACGCGCAAGGTGCAGCCCCGTCGGAGCCCGGTTCAGCCGGTGACTCCGGACGGCGAGGTCACGCAGTCGATCAAGATCACGTGGCCCGTGCAGGAGGTGCCCGTTCCGCAGCAGCGGGTCAACTGGGCCAACGGCAGCACCGACGAGACGCAGCCTATCCCGACGGTCGGCGGCATGTCCATGGACGACGCCACCAAGGTCGTTGAGCGCGTCGCGGCCGGTGGTACGGTGACGCCGGGCTCGTAGCTCGGACGCGGAGGCCGCTCGCTGGCCGCTCGCCGAGCGAGCCTCCGCCCCTTGGGCCAAGGTATTCAGGCCGATGAGATCGCCCATTAGGCGGGCGTCTACGGCTTCTCACAGGAACGGAACCGAATGAGCGACAAGCCGATCAAGCTGGATCGTCCCGACAACCCGCTGGACTCGAACCACATCATGATGATGCTGGCCATCCGAGAGGAGCGCAAGCGTCAGCTGGCGAAGTGGGGAGTGCAGAGGCACCCGCACGGCACCGGCCTGGCTGCGGCCGGAGCGATCATGGAGCAGTGGAAGCAGATCTGCGACTCCAACAATGCTGCCGGCATGGACGACTGGCTGACCATCGCGGCTGAAGAGTTCTTCGAGGTCGCGGTCGAGACGGACAAGCGCAAGCTGTTCGACGAGGTCGTTCAGGCCGCTGCCGTCTTCACGGCATGGGGCGAGTCCATCATCGAAGAGATCAAGAGGGAGAACGGCAAGTGAGCATCGGCAACGACACCCCGGACTGGCTGGACGAGCACCGCATGGAGGTTCCCTACTCGCCTCTGGCGTCGGCTCCGCACTACAACCACAACCCGGACGACCACAACAACATCACGCTGGCCGACGTCGCCTTCAACAAGCACTCGGTCAACGATGGCGAGCACGTCTCGCCGAACGACAACGGCGAGATCCTCACGGGCACCGCCGGTCTCGAAGTCAAGCTCGTGCAGGGCATCGACCAGGACCTGTTCAAGTCGGTCCTGTCGTCGGCCACGCGGGCCACGGTCGGCATCTCCCCGGACGGCGGCGACGACAACCGGGACTGGGAGGAGATGATGCGAGGCGGACTGCAGTCCGCGCTGGAGACGCAGTCGATGGTCTTCCAGGTCTTCGGTGCGAGCCGCGCTCTGACCCACCAGCTCGTCCGGTCGCGCAACGCGGCCTTCCACCAGCAGAGCCAGCGAGCGACGTTCTACGGCGACCGTCCGGACGTCCGCATGCCGCTGTCCGTCTGGAAGAACGCGAGGGCTCGAGAGGCGTACGAGCACGCGACCGAAGCGGCGTGGCGTGCGTACGAGATCGCATGCGACGAGGACATCTCGTACCAGGACGCGCGGTTCATCCTGCCCGAGGCGACGGTGAACTTCATCCAGTGCACCTACACCGTGCGCGAGTTCATCAACGTGTTCGCCTATCGGGGCTGCTCCATGTTCATGTGGGAGATGGTGGACGTGATGCGCAAGATGCGCACCGCCATCCTGGAGCAGTCGCCATGGCTGGAGCCTTACATCAAGATCTCCTGCGAGAAGACCGGGACCGAATGCACCGAGTGCAGCGGCACCGGGCGCGTCGGAGTCAACACGCCGGTTGACATCGAGCTCGGCATCGAGCAGGGCCGTCCGTGCGGGCTCTGCGGCGGCCAGGGCAAGATCGGTGCCAAGTGCACCTTCCAGGGCTGGGAGTCGCCGGAAGGCCAGTGCGACAAGCCCTGGGCCAAGAACGAGCAGCGGTCGTTCAATCCGCTGTTCCACACCATCGGCCGTCGGCCGGGAATGGACAAGAAGTGAGTAGCAAGCGAGTTCAGAAGTTCGCCATCGCGTTCGCCAGCGGTGTTGCCGTCCTCGTCATCGCGAGCGCCGTGGCCAGTGCCGGGAGCGACGACAAGCCGTCCGCGACGCCGACCCCGAAGCCCAACGCGGCTCCGACGGCACCGGCCGAGCCGGAGGGCGACAGCGTCCCGCAGCCCCGGCTCAAGAGCATCGAGGGCTTCAAGGCGTGCATCCAGCAGAAGGGCATGGTCGCCGAGAAGACCGCTGGGACCCACGTGACCAAGCTGTCCAACATGGACGACTGGAACGGGATCCTCGACAACCCGAAGATCTGGACGAACTACAAGGGCGGGTTCGCCGCTCACGCCGCCGAGGGCAACGTCCTGGCGTCCGTGTTCGCCGACTGCTACAGCTCGAAGAACGGGCTCGTTACGGTCTACGACGTGGACGGCCACGTCATGGGCACCGGCCAGTTCTGACGTGCTCGGCAAGCTGATGTGCCCGGCGTGCTGGAGGTTCCGTGGGTCGCCGATCCACTGGTTCGTCCGGCTCGCCGGGCTGTGCGACGGAAGGAACGGCTGGTGACTGAAAAGCCGCATCGCGAGGAGTGTGCACACCTCCCGGACCCCGAGCTGCTTCGGGTCGGAGGGCTGTACTGGTGTGCACCGTGCCAGGCGTACTTCCATGTTCATGCGTTCGAGGGAGTCTTCGGCGCGTACGATCGCGTCTGGCGATATCCCAACAAGGCGCGGATGCTGTGGTTCTGGGCAACCGGCCGAGTCAGTTGGCACGAGATCTGGAGGCAGTGATGGAGTTCGACCACAACTGGGAGCCCGGTGAGCACGACACGCCGCTCCGACGTTGGGTCCGAAGGGTCGCGTTCGTTGTCGCGATCATAGTGTTCGTCTGGGTCGGATCTCTCACGATGGGAGGCGGATGGTGATCACCATACTCAACCTCGCCGCCGAGGACAGCAGCACCAGCATCTCCGGTAAGAGCATTCTCGTCATCGTCGTGATCGCCATCGTCCTGGTGTGGGCCGGTTCGTCCGGTTCGGGGCGCGGTCGGTGAAGACGATGCCGTTCGGCTACAAGGAGCCGAACAAGAAGGGTCCGGCCTTCCACGCGGGGCACGGCGGTGCTTGCTCGCATTACGAGTGCATCACCGAGCGCTTCGAGGAAGGCGACCTGATCCGGGCGGACGGCGAAGGCGGCTGGGAGTGCGCCGAGCACAAGGAGAACGAGGACGCGCGTGGCAGCTGACTGCAACACTCCGGGGTGCAACCGACTCCGGCAGATCAAGGGGCCGATCCGGGGCGGCTGTTGCGCCCTGTGCCTCGTGAAGCAAGGCGCGGGACACACCAACAACTGCAACATGATCGAAGCAGAGGCCAACGCCGAGATCGGAGAGCCGGACAACATCGTCCTCGGCTACAACTAGACGATGAGGATGGCGATGGCGAAGAAGGGAATAGCTAGCAGAAGGCGAAAGCTCGTGGCGCGATACGGGCTGATCTGCCAGGGGTGCGGACGCGAGTTTCCGAATGAGGAGCTCACCATCGATCACATCCGTCCGAAGTCAAAGGGCGGGCACCCCTACGCATTCTTCAATCTGCAGCTTATGTGCGAGCCTTGCAATAGCGATAAGGCCGACAGCTGGGATGGAGAGTCCGGAGTGGGAATAGATAATCCCGATGAGAGGAACCAACATGCAGTGGCGCAACGATCGTGAGAAGGCAGTCGGAGTCGGACTGGGCTTCGTGATCGCGGGATCCGGACGAGATGCACGTCTCGTGAACCTGGTGTTCGACGAGAAGGACGCTGAGCACAACAGCCCGCGTCAGGGGCGCGTCCGTCCGGCCTCGATGGCCGAGGTGAGCATGTGGCAGGTGCTCATCGGGAACCGGGCGCTGTGAGTCCTGTGCCGATCGCAGACGCAACGAACGCTCCGGTCGTCATCTGGGACAGAGGTCCGTGGGACTTCATCGAGGGCGAGGACTTCGAACCGGGCGAGTGGCGACACTTGGCGTGCGAGCTCAAGGCGATCGCCCACATGCTCGGCGGCCATGGGTCGGCTGCTGAGATCGTGCACCGCGACAAGGCGGGCAAGGTCAAGGAGCGGATCTTCAGGTGGCAGTACATCGCGCGCAACGGCTGGAGAGGAGTTCTCTGAGTGGATTGGTCATGGGCCACTAGCGCGCCATCTGCTGGTTCCAGCAATGGGATCCAGCGACTGAGGGCAGAGGAGGACGACGATCTCACGCCGTTCTCCTCGATCACAGCCGTCGACCCCGGCGGCTCGACCGGAATCTGCACGGTCTGGTACTGGGCCGAAGGTCTTGCCAGTCCGAGCGTCCCGATGCAGAAGTGCTTGCTCGCCTGGCAGTCAGCCTGCTTGCGAGGCGGCGAGAACGAGCAGACGCTCGAGATCCTCCGCTGGTTCGCCAACAGGTCGTTCGGACAGGACACGGCCGACATGGTGATCGAGGACTTCATCCTGCGGTCGGCCATCAAGGGGCGAGAGCTCCTGTCTCCTGTCCGCATCGGGCACAAGGTGGACTATCAGCTCTGGCGTGGCCTGAAGGTGGCCAGCGGGGAACGGCTCCGGTTCGAGCCGTACTGGCAGTCTCCTGGAGATGCCAAGTCCGTCATGACCGACGAGCGACTCAAGCTCATGGCGATGTACACACCGGGTCCGGACCATGCCAGGGACGCGACCCGCCACGCTCTCATGTGGCTCCGCAAGCACCGGGTTGACCTGCTCAAGGCGGCCTGACTCCGACGGGCCGATCGGCTGGTCATTTGCCGATCGGCCCGTTCCGGGGTAAGATGTCGAAATCCGAAAGAACGCCAACTCAGAATGCAGGACAGGGAGTTAGGGAAATGACCCAAGACGTCTACGAGGTGGCCGTGGAGATCATGGAGGCCGCAGGCATCAAGCCTCGCCCTCGTCAGCTCGATCTCCTCCGCTTCCTGAGCGACGGGGGTGCCCGATACGTCCAGGCTCCGACGGGCGTCGGCAAGTCCTTCGCGGCGATCGCCCATGCGGCGGCCAATGCGGAGATCACCGGCGATGTCTCGATCATCATCGCGGCGGACAACACGCTGCTGGATCAGTACGCCATGAAGGATCTTCCTGCCATGGCGAGGAGCGAACGCTTCACCTATGCAGTCGTCAAGGGGCGTCGCCACTACGCGTGCGCATCTGCCAACAACGAGGACAACGAGGAGTACCAGGCCATGATGGACCGCGCTCTGAGCGTGGACCGCATGCGTGGCCCGGAGGAGGCCAAGGCCAGGGGCGAGATCAACCCTTGCAACGGCGGTGGTCGATGTGTCGCCTGTGCCGGCATCGGCGTGTGCGAGCGCGAGGACTGCGACCACGACCAGGGGATCTGCTGGGCCAAGCGGGCTCGGAAGCTGGCTCACGAGGCAGACGTCGTCCTGACCAACACCTCCATGTGGCTGGTTAACGCGAGCCTCTACGACCAGACCGACGGACTCGTGCAGCTCATCCCGTTCGGACAGCCGTACGTGGACGAGGCGCAGCAGCTTCCGCAGACCGTCCGCGACAGCCTCGGCTGGGAGCTCACGCCGAACTCCGGTGGTGCCCTCGGACGGGATCTCGCGGAGGACCTGCGGACGGCCGTCAAGGACGTCATCGGCAAGTACATCGAGGGCGAGGTTGCCGAGGGGCGTTCCGCGGACGCCAAGAGCCCGGCCAAGCGGTTCAAGGACCGGGCGCTGTCGGACGGCGAGCGACTGGAGCTCTCGGCGGTGCTGCGTGGCCTGCGCGAGGCCATGAAGGATGCAACGATCAAGGAGGAGGACATCGAGGACGACCTCGAGACGCCCTCGCAGTTCCTTGAGCGGCGGATCTTCGCTCTGGAGAAGAAGCAGAAGGAGGAATGGGAGGACGGCTTCGCGCTGACCTGGATCGATCCGAACGGGATCCACTGGGACGTGCTTCACGCGGGTCCTGCTGTGGTGAACGCTTGCCGGCACTGGCAGCCCCGGATGATCTCGGCGACGGTGCCCGGCTCGCTGCCGCGTCGGACCGGCTTCCCCAAGGCCAAGGCGGACTTCCTCCCGCAGATGTTCGACTGGAGGAACAACTGCGAGGGCATCATGGTCGATGCCGGTATGGACCCCGGCGACTGGCAGAACCGTGGATGGTTCGACCAGCGCTGGGAGATCCTGGCGGAGCAGCTCGACCAGACCGAAGGCGGTGCGCTGATCCTGGCCACGTCCAACATGGACGCCGACCGGCTGTACCAGAAGGCGGTGCGGCGGTACCAGGGGCGTCGCCTCGTGTTGTGCCAGGAGCCCGGTAACACTGCCGGCAACCCCGCCCTCATCAAGGCGTTCCGGGAGGACGGTAACGCCATCCTCGTGGGCGTCGAGAGCTTCTGGAAGGGCGTGGACGTCTCGGGTCCGGCGCTCTCGCTCGTCGCCATCTGGAAGCTTCCGTATGCAGTGCCGACGCTGCTTCACAACGCGATCGGCGGGAAGACGCGGGACATGCAGTTCTCGTACAGCAACGAGTCCATGCACACCCGTCTCGTCCAGGGCATCGGTCGGCTGCTGCGGTCCGAGGAGGACACGGGCAAGATCGTCGTCTGCGACGGCCGGTTCCGCCGCGTCATCCAGCGCGGGCCTCTGCCGCAGATGTCCAAGCACCTGCCGCTGGTGTTCAAGAACGGCTGAGAAGCCGTAGGTGGGCGCGTAACGGCCGAGCTCGGCTCGGATGGCCCAGGGGACCGACCCAGACTCCGTCTCCCGTTACGCGCCCACCGAGCCGCCTTGCCGGCATGACAACGGCGAAGAGCCCCGCCTCCCGGAAGGGAAGCGGGGCTCTTTTGCGTTCTGGCTCAGATGCTCATGTCGCTCGACTCGCTCCACTTCAGCAGCTCGGCGTACTTGCCGAATCGGTCGCCCCGGCGGATCCGCTTCTTGTCGGTGACCGCCTTGTTGTTGCCGACGAACTCACCGGCGATGTAGCGGATCTGCGGGACCCAGTAGCCGTTCTCGACGCTGGCGTAGTCCTCCAGGCGGGCCTCCGTGAAGCCGACCGTGGCGGCGATGCGGCCGAGCACCTCGTGAGCGTCCTTCGTGCCGGCAACCTCGACCGTCCTCCAGCCCTCGGCGACCTTGACCGCGAGGCGCAGGACCTTCGGCTTGCTGGTGAAGGTCTGGTTGTACTCGCGGCACTGCTGCTCGGTGGGGCGGAACTCCGTGTCGTTGTAGCGGGTGAAGTCCTCCGGCATGACCGGCACCCGCAGGCGCATGGCGTCGACGAACGCGGTCTTGTCGATCGGGTGGTACCAGCCGTCCGTGTCGCCGATGCCACGGCTGACGTAGCCGGAGTAAGCAGCGTTCTCGAACTCGGTGCGGTCCATGGTTGCCTCCTGGGGCGTTCTCGTTGTTTCCCTTACAACAAGAACTATACCCCATCTCGAGAACGCTGGCTACCCTTCTGCAGAATTACTGCCAGAGGATGTGCCAGAGGTACCAGCCGGAGAAGCCGACCCAGAGGACGCCGAAGGTCCAGGCACCGGCCACCGTCTTGGTGTGGAACCACTTGCGAGTGGTCTGGGAGAGGGTGTCCTCCCAGCGCTTCGAGCGGATGGCCGCGATCTCGTAGACGACGCCAGCGAGGAGCAGAAGCCCCCACACGATGTCTGCAGTTGTCATGCATCCTCCTTGATGAAGGCCGCGTCGTACACGGCTCCGCCGCCCTTGTGGAAGCGAGCCCGGCTGCCTCGCGACCACTTGTTGATCCACTGGTAGTCGCGCGACCACTTGTTGGCCTCGCGGAAGCCGTTGGCTTCCATGAACTCTACCGTCTCGTCGTAGCCGACGGCGATGGTCGGGTCGTCCTTGGTGCAGCACTCCGTGATGATGAGATCGAACTGCGTCAGGTCGGCGGCTCCGAGTACCTGGAGCTCCATGCCCTGTGCGTCGATCACGGCCACGTTCGCGTCGCCCTGGATGCTGTCGAGCCGGACCACGGAGACCTGGATGACTCGGTGAAGAAGGTCGGAGCTCTGCGGCGTCACGAGAGTGGACAGGTTCGTCTTCTGCATGATGCTCAACGTGGCGGTGGTCGGGGCAGGGCCGCAGGCGCTCTCGACGACGGTGACTGTCGTGTCCTCCTCGTACCGATCCCGCAGGACCTGAGCGAGCTCGGGGATCGGCTCGACGAGCGTGATGCGTCCGGCGTTGGCCTCCTTGTAGAACGGAACCTCCTCGCCCCTGTGCGCTCCCACGTGGATGATGTGGGTCGGCGTGATGCCGAGATTGGTGACCAGGGACGGGAAGTCCACGAACACGGTGCCCATCAGTTGCTCCTCGTTGCGGGGTGGCGCTCGTAGTCCACCGGGAAGTCGATGTCGTCGGTCTCGTCGTTGATCTCGATGAAGTGCTTCGGCGTCACCTTGTGGCGAGCGATCGGGGTCCGCTGCCAGGACCGCAGGAGCATCCATCCGGGAGGCCGCGTGATCTTGCCGTCGGCGCGGAGCTTGTGCACGTTGCGCAGATACGCGTCCATCTGGATGATGTGCTCGCCGTACCAGCTGGCAGCGAACAGCTCGCCGTACGGCGTCCCGGTGATCTGGCTCGGACCGAACCGGCCGAACGCCATGTACTGCCGCTTGCCGAAGTGCATGATGCGCTCGATGGCCTGGTCGCTGAAGTACACGTCGCCCAAGAACAGGATCGTCCGGCCCTCCGGATCCCACAGCGGACGGCTCGCCTCGAACTCGCTCTGCTTGAACTCCTGGATGATGTGCCGGGTTGCCGGCAGTCCTACGTATGCCGGGTCATTCGGCGTGAGGAGGTGCACCTCGTGGCCGTAGGCAGACAGCTGCTCGATGGTTCGCTCGATGAGAGGCTGCCCGTCGTGGCGCGTCAGCGGAGCGAGATGCGAAGGGACGCCGAGATGTCGACCCCACTTGTTCTGGCTGCCGGAAGCAGCGACGATGACCTTCATCCCAGGACCTCTTCCTTGATCTGCAGCAGCCTGTGCCGCCACATGTGTCGTTCTTCCGTGACCGTGAGCGCGGCCTCTCGCATGGCTGCGAGCTCATTGGTGTCGAGGGCCGAGACCTTGTAGCTCAGCGTGTCGAAGTCGTACCTGTCGAACAGGATCATGTTGGTGTCGTCGTAGCCCTGCTCTGCGAGCCCCGGCGTGTTGGGGTAGGCCAGCACCCCGCCCCTGCCCATCGTCGTCGGGATGCGGTCCGACCAGTAGTAGTCGGCCGGTGCCGAGTCTCCGAACGCAACGCGGGCCACGGCGTACACCTGACTGAGCTCCGAGTTGTACACCTTGTTGTGCTGTCCGTAGTGCTGGAAGCCCGGACCGTACCGCCTGCGAGCCCACTGGAGCAGCTTAGCTCGGTGGTCGCCGTGGATGCCGCGCGAGTTGCTGCCGACGAACACGTAGCGCTTCTTGAAGCGGCACCTGACCGGGAGCTCGGCGAGCCCGAAGTGCTCGTCGCCCATTGCAGGCGGCATCCAGAAGTGGTTGATACCCCGCTCAGCGAACTCCGCCGCGTGGCCCCCGTCGGCCGTGTAGACGCGCTGGCAGGACCACCAGGGGTTCTGCTGGATGTTCACGTACGGCTCTCGCTGCGGAAGGTTCCAGTACAAGTCCATGTGCATGCCGACGGTCGGAACACCCGCGTCCTCGATCTTGCGGAGCATCGCGTATGCGTCGTCGTGCGGATCGTTGCGATGCGTCCGCAACCACAGGAAGAGGTCCGCGTCTTTGCACTCACGCAGGACCTCTTCCGTTCGAGCGGCCTGAGCCGCCCTGTGTGTTACGTCCCATCCGAGCTTGAGAGCAGCCTTCTCGATATCCCGCTTCCAGTGGTTCCCTCGGAACTCCTGGGGATAGCCAAGGATGTACAGCTTCAGCTCTGACACGATCGCTCCATTCTCAGGCGGACACCCATCCGCCGCGAGAACCTATGCTACCCGACGGAGCCAGAGTGCGGAGTGCTCATTGAGGGTGGTGTTCGTTGCATTGGAGACGTTCTGAGCCCAGAACAGCGAGAGGTTGCCGGCAGTTCCTGCGGTGACGAGCGTGCCACCGATGCTGGCTCCAGTTGTCACGTTGAATGTGAGCTCGGTGTTTATTGCCAGAACCGAACCACTGTCATTGTCCATGTAGACCATCTCTGCACCGGAAGGACCCGTGAACTTGAATCGGAATCCTCCTGATCCAGAGGGTCGCCAAACCAGGTTCGCCAGCACGTTGTACGTTGCGTTGGCCTCAACTGCAACAACAAGATGCGGGTCAACGGTCGTGGTTACCGTGCTTGCCCTTGATGTGTTGGCGGTCTTGCGAGCGAACCTGTCCGATCCGAGACCGGCCGTGACGCTGATGCCGCTTGAGAAGGTCTTGACGCCGGAGATCGACTGGTTGCCGGTCAGCTTGACGTTGGCTCCGTCAAGCGTGTCGACGTAGAGCTTGCGGGTGGCCTGGTTGTCAGTGGTGGGGTTGGATGCCGGCAGGAGCGGGATCGAGCTGAATGTCTTGATGCCGGCAACCGACTGATCGCCAGTGAGCTTGACGACCGCCGCGTCGAGGGCTGCCAGGTCCGAGACCACGTCGTCCACGTTGGACTGGACTGCTGCGTCGCCGTTGTCGACGTACAGCTTCCTCGTGAGCTGGTTGTCGGTGGTCGGGTCGGATGCGGGGCCGACCGGGATGGACGAGAAGGTCTTGATACCTGCAACAGCCTGGTCCCCGGTAAGCTTCACGACTTCGCCGTCGAGCGTGGCGATGTCCGAGGCGTTGGCAGAGTCGCCCGCATCGACATAGAACTTGCGAGTCAGCTGGTTGTCGGTCGTGGGGTCCGAGGCCGGTCCCACGGGGATCGACGAGAACGTCTTCACGCCCGCAATCGTCTGCGCTCCCGTGAGCTTGACGTTGGCCGCGTCCAGGTTGTCCACGTACGTCTTGCGCGTCGCCTCGTTGCCCGTTGTCGGGTCCGAGGCCGGGAGGACCGGGATGCTGGAGAACGTCTTGACACCAGCCACGGTCTGTGCACCCGTGAGCTTGACGGCCGTGGCGTCGCCCGCATCCACGTACTGCATCGTGGCAGCCTCGAGAGCCGCGTTCGGGTCGCCAGCCAGCACCAGATCGCCCGTCATGGTTCCGCCGGTGAGGAGCAGAGCCAGCGAGAGGCTGTCTCCCGAACCGGCCGCGTTCCCACTGAGCCTCGCCGCCTGGATGACGCGGGCGTCCGCAGTAACGGACAGGTTGGTGGCGGACTTCTTCATGACGACATATCCGAGGAGCACGGAGTCCTGCAGATTCGGGTTACGCACGAAGCTCTGACGACCGATGTTGGCGATCGCCTCGTCCAGGCTTGCGTATGCGGTCTGGCCGTACTGGATCACGACCTGCTGCGTCACGTCGTTGAGCGGCGTGATGTAGACGCGCTGGATCGTCGACACGCCGGATCCGCCAGGGATCGCCGTGATCGTTCCAGCAACGTCGTACATCGTCGGGTCCACAACCGTAACCGTGGCCACAGGCGCAGCGGGCGTCTGCGTCACGTAGCGCATTGTGACCGGGTTCTGTGCAGCCGTCTCGGACACGTGCGGATCGGCCGTGAGTACCGGTCCGGCGAAGTGGTTGAACGCGCGGTCGAACACGGTGCCGGCAGTCTTGGCCAGCTGCAGATTCGCGCCGGAGGGCGTGAGGAGGTTGCCCGTGATGTTGAACGGACCGAGCGCGTCCATCAGGTCGTACAGCTGGTTGAGCGTCTGCGGAAGGTAGTTCGGCAGGCTCTGGTCGGCGATGATGCCGCCGCCACCGATCAGTACGCCCCCGAGTACCAGGTGCGAGCGGCGCTGCGTATTGGTGGGGCGCGTCGTCTGCTGAACTACCGTTCCGGTCGAGTCCAGAAGGAGCCAGGTGATGGGCTCGACGAGATCGGTGATCGTGATCGTGTCCGCAGGGAACGAGACCTTGGTGATGGTCGGAGTCGTCGGCGTCGTTGTGTAGTCCACGATCACGCCGACCGTGTCGCTGATGTCGACCATCGTGTCGTCGACGCCGTTGACCTCCAACTCGCCACCGAGGATGACGCCGGTCGAGAGTCCGAGGGTCGACAGGAACTCGGAGATGATCGTGTCGTCGACGTACTGCTTGGGAGCGGCCCCAAGATCCACGGTCGGATCGCCGAAGAGGATCAGCTCTCCAGACATCGTGTCGCCCGTGACGGACACCGACTCTGCAGCAGCCGTGGCCTCAGCGGCGGCCTGAGCCGCATCCGCCTGCTGGTCGACATACTGCTGGGTCGCAGCGTGGAGCGGATCCGTCGGATCGGCGTTGAGCGTCAGGAAGCCCGTCATCGTGTCGCCCGCGACCGCGACCCGAGCATCGTCGCCCGTGTCCACGTACAACTTGCGGACGGCTTCGTTGTCGGTCGTGGGGTCGCTTGCCGGCAGCACCGGGATGCTCGTGAACGTCTTGACGCCATCGATGCTCTGTGCACCGGTGAGCTTGACGTTCTCCGCGTCGAGCCCGTCGACGTAGTCCTTGCGCGTCAGGTCGGCGTCGTCCAGCGGAGCAGCCCCGGAAGCTCGGATCTGCGACGTGACCTGCCAGACTCCAGCCGCGACGCGAGCGATGAGCGCGTCGCGAGCGAGGGTGCCGTCTCCGGCCTCGTACCGGCCGTCCGCCCGGATCGCCCAGGAGTTGGTTGCAGCACCCTGGTACGTACCGAGGAAGGCCGACTGGATCGACTGCCCGGCGATGAGCTTCATGACCCCGGCGAGAGCACCCGTGTTGGTCTGCTCGACCGTGAACAGGTTGACGTCCGAGCCGTCCTCGACCGCGAGCGCGTCGGTGAAGGTCTTCTGGCCAGCGACAGACTGCGCACCAGTGAGCTTAACGTTCTGTGCATCGAGCGTGTCGACATACGCCTTGCGCACTGCCTCGTTCGCAGCCACCGGGTCCGAACCGGGCAGAACGGGGATCGAGGAGAACGTCTTGATCCCAGCGATCGTCTGGTTGCCCGTGAGCTTGACATTCTGCGCGTCCAGTCCGTCGACGTACTGCTTCGGGGTCGCACCCAGAGCCACGGTCGGGTCGCCGAACAAGACGAGTTCGCCCGTCATCGTGTCGCCGGTCAGACTCACGGACTCTGCAGCCGCCGTTGCCGTCGCCGTGGAGATCGCGTCGGCCTCGGCCTGGTCCACGTACTGCTTGGTCGCCGCGCCGAGAGCGACCGTCGGATCGGCGTTCAGGATCAGCGGACCGGTCATGGTGTCGCCCGAGATCGAGACCGACTCCGCAGCTGCGGTCGCTTCGGCAGCAGCCTGAGCGGCGTCCACGTACTGCTTGGGGGCGGCTCCGAGTGCAACCGTGGGATCGCCGAAGAGCACGAGCTCGCCTGACATGGTGTCACCAGTGAGCGAGACGGACTCAGCAGCGGCAGCAGCTTGAGCAGCGTCGGCCTCTGCTTCTGCGAACTGCTTCGTGGCCGCACCGAGGGCAACAACCGGATCCGCGTTGAGCACCAGTGCCCCGGTCATCGTGTCGCCGGAGAGCGAGACGGACTCGGCTGCCGCAGTCGCTTCCGCTGCCGCCTGTGCAGCCGCCGCCTGTGCATCCACATACTGCTTCGGAGCAGCACCAAGAGCAACCGTCGGATCTCCGAACAGGACCAGCTGTCCGGTCATCGTGTCTCCGGCGACGGCCACGCGGGCGTCGTCTCCGGTGTCAACGTAGTCCTTCGTCGCCGCCCCGTTACCGATTGTCGGGGCTCCGCTCAGCACGAGGGGGCCTGTCATCGTATCGCCTGAGAGGCTGACCGACTCGGCCGCCGCTGTCGCCGTAGCCGAAGCTATGGCGTCCGCCTCTGCCTGGTCGACGTACTGCCTCGGCGCGGCTCCGAGAGCCTGCGTGGGGTTGCCGAACAGAACGAGCTCACCAGTCATGGTGTCGCCTGCGACGTCCACGAACTGAGCCGGATCGAAGGCGTTGTCCACGTACTGCTTGGTGGCAGCCTGCAGATCAACCAACGGGTCACCGGACAGGATGAGAGCCCCGGTCATGGTGTCGCCCGCCTTGCGGACGAACGTCGTGTCGGGGTTGGTGATGTCTCCAGGCGTGAGGACGATCACGTCGTCGAAGCAGACGGTCGGGTTGTCCTTGGTGATGTCGACGTAGCGCGTCCAGCCGGGCGCGTTGGTGAACTCCGCGATGGCCGTGTAGGTCCATCCGGTCGGAGTGATGCCAGTCGCGTCCGGCGGAACCAGCGTGATGCTGAACTCGCCATGGCAGAGCTCAGCCGGGGATTCTCCACCGAAGATGAAGTCCTCGTCGCCGATCACATTGAGGTCGGGTGCCACGAATCGAATGTGGCCACGGATGAGGGTTCCGTCGGGCAACGTCAACGGCGTGCAGCTGTTGATCGTTACGGTCTCGACGCCATCGGGGATTGCCACGGCTGAGCTCCTCCAGGTTCTACTTCTTGGTGTCGTTCTCGATGCTGGTGTTCAGGGCACCCATCAGCTTCTGGCCGAGGGACGACGCCATGAACCGAGTGACGACTGCGGACACGGCGGCCACACCAGCGAGCCAGCCAGCCGCCTCCGTGCCGCCGACCTGGTCGATGACCAGCGGCGCTACGAGGGCGACGGACACGACCGTCTGGATGACCGTTCTGACGGTGACCTTGGTCTCATGACTGAGAGCCATGCTGCCTCCTTAGGCGACGACGTCGAAGCCGTACTTGGCTCCGAGCTTCTTGAGGCTCGTCGAGCCGGGGATGCCGTCGGCGTCCGATCCGGTGTAGCCGAGCTTCTGCTGCCACTTCTTGTAGGCAGCGACGGTGGTGGATCCGAACGATCCGTCGCCCGCGTAGGTCTTGGCGAGCAGCCCCTCGCGGACGAGAGCGTTCTCGACGATGTTGGTGCCAGCCATGTACGTGACGTGGCCCTGAGCGGCACCGGGGTCGGTCTTGGCGGCCGACACGAGACGCGAGAGATCGACCTTCGGCTTGGTCGGGGTCGGCGTGACGATGACCTCGCCGGGCAGCTTGCCGAGTTGGACCTTGACGGCCTGACGGAAGTCGTCCATGTCGAACGTCGGGTCGATCTTGCCGGGCTGGACTTCCTTGTGCCCGGCGACGCTCTTCTCGGACCAGCCGTGCTTGCGGCACAGACCGGCCGCCCACTTGACTGCGATGGCGTACTGCTCCTGCGGCCACGGGTCTTCGCCGTCGCCGAGGTTCTCCATCTCGAGACCGTAGAGCAGGTCGTTGCCGTCCATGCTCGCGTAGTCGTCGTGCGGCAGCGTCGTCTCGGCGATGAGCGCGGCGATGACGTCCGGGTCGACGAGACCGGCGTGGTTCGCTCGGCCGTGTCCGATCATCCAGAGACCGGCGGTCTTGCCGAGCCAGGAGTGGCACAGCGGACCGGGGAGTGCACTGCTGCCGTTGTAGCAGTACTCCTTGTCGTTGTGACCGGCCGTGTGGTGGATCAGGACGCCGTGCACCGGCCCGAAGGTCTTGCCGGTGGCCGCGTCGCGGTTGTGGGTCTTCCATCCGGTGTGCTCGAAGACCTCGATCCCCTCGGCCCGAAGCACCGTGAGGATCGTATCTGCACTGAGCGGTGTTGCCATCTGTTGCTCCCTGCGTTTCGCCCCGTAGCTGTGTTTCAGTTGAATCATACCCGAACACGATCGCCGAGGAGCATCCCAGAAACGACGCAGAGGCCCGCGTAGCCGCCCCGTGGGTCGGGGTCGGTACGCGGGCCTCATGGGCAGCCGTTCGGGCCTTACGCGGGCTCTCAGCCCTTCGTGGTCGAACCCGGGATCAGGTTCACAACCGAAGCGATCACCGCCGCGCCCGTTCCGTATCGCCAGTACTCCAGCGCCCTGATCCTGCCTCGGAAGTCCGTTCGGTCTTCCTTGGTTCTCTCCAAGAGCTGATCCACTTTGGTCTCGATACGAGCGAGGCGCTCGGGGACCGTGTCCTCGGGTGTTGACATCGCGTAGGCTCCTTCGGTTGGCTGACCTAAGCAATCTTACCCACTGCCCCGGAAGCGCGCTCTACCGGGTGCCTATGCCGCTTCGTATTCGATTACACCCTTGACGAACGATCCGCTGTTGAACGTGAAGGGCGAGATTGAGTCCACGAGAGATCGGTTGGCGGCTGCGATGGCTCCGGCGTCAAGCCTGCCGTTCGAGATATCCATCTTGACGTTACTCTCGTCGTGCAGGCGAGCACGGGTGGTGACCCTCGCACCGCCCGCAGTCGTCCCGATCGTCAGCTCTCCGACGGCCTGGACGATCACCGCTCCGTCGAGAGCGTTGACCGGCAGCGAGAAGATCCAGTCGTCGGCAACAACCGGAGCGGTGCCGAAGTTGGTAGTCGACCCGAACGTGATCCCGTAATGGACGATGACCAGATCGCCAGACTGCGTGTATCGGCAGTCGATCACGGCGTTGCCGTACGACGGATCGTTGTCACTGGTGACGGTGTTCCAGGTGGGCGTGAAGTCGAACGACTTGTGAAGCATGTTCGCAAGCCGGTCTGCAGCGAGCAGCTCGCCTCCGACCCAGGATGATGCAGCCATGCTTCCTCCTCACGCGGCTTCGTAGCGGATGACGCCCTTGAGGGTGTCGGGGTCGTTCCAGGTGAACGGAGTGATCGCGTCGCAGATGCCAGTGTTGGCGGCGGCCACGGAGTCCGGTGCTCCACCAGCCAGCTCCAGCTCCATGAAGGTCGTGCTCGTGAACCTTGCACGACACGGATAACGCTTAGCCGTCCCGTTCTCCACGAAGATCACGCCGGTCGCCTGGGTCGTGGCGGCTGCAGGCACAGGCAGGCCGAATCGCCAGTTGGACGAACCGCTCGCAGTGCCGAATGTCGAAGTGCTTCCCCACACGATGTTGTAGTGCGCCGTGACCAAATCCCCGGACTGCGAGTATCGACAGAGGACGGTCGCGTTGCCGTAGGTCGGCGCGGTCCCCGACGACACGCCGAGCGTCGGCGTGAAGTCGGAGAACTTGTTGAGCATCTCCTGCAGGCGTTCGGCCGTGACGCGCTGGCCGCCAAGCCACTGTGCTACACTCATTGCTCCTCCATTACCTTACGATGGTGGTCAGCGGCTCGTTGACGTTGACGTCTGCCCCGACGGGAATCGACTTGACAGCCCCGTTCCTCGAACGCTCCACGACGAACACCTGCGGATAGTTGTTCTTGGCGAAAGCGTACGCCACGATCGGGTTGACGTTGGTGTTCGACGAGAACGATATGGACCTGAATCCCTGGAGCGTTCCGGTCGTGAGATCCGTGTCGGTGACTTCCAGATCCCACGGCCTCTGGATAGCCTGTCCGTTGTTGCTGTCCCAGAGCTGAGCCTTGAGGTTCGAACCTCGTATGTAGAATCGAAGTCCGTATCCGCGACCGACCACGTGCGCGATCTGCGTATCGACGAATCCCAGCTGCGTCTCGACGCCGCCTACTCGCTTGCGGATCGAGAGATTCAGCATCGCGTCCGTCGTGAACTCGATCCGAGCGGTGTACAGATTATCGGCGTCGGCGTATCGACCGGTGATCCCTCCGGTCAGGCTCGCCCCGGTGGCGAGCTGGTCCGTCCCGATGAAGCACGTCGTGTCGATGTCGTCTCTGAATGACGTGAAGAACGTGCGACGCGACGCGTTGACTGTTGCGAGGGTGTGCCTTCCCTCCAAAGCCGTGGCGTCAACCGAGTAGTCGGCAGCCGTGCCTCCACCGGTTCCGTAAACGTGGCCCGAGTCGGAGGTGCCCCAGCCACTCGCCACGGTGCGGAAGAACGAATCGTGGAACTTCGGCACGCAGGATTCGGCCCGCACAACCTCGCCGTCGATCCGGAGAGCGAGAGGGAAGTCGTCCTCGCTGAACTGCTGATAGACGGACGAGCCGTCTCGACGGAGTCGTGCCTCCGTTCCGAACACCTGCGCGTCGACGGGCACGGTCGCAGCCCCGGTGGAATCGTCCAGGCTGAAGTGGACAGCACCGCGAGATGCGCTCGCAGGAGCGACCATCGAGCCGGACAGGTATGTCCACACGCCAGGCTGGATCACGATTGTGGATCCGCTAGACGTGGACAGATACACGTTGGAGGCGTCAGCCCAGTTAATCGCGATGCGGGCGCGGATCGTGAAGTCGGAGTAGATCCATCCGTTGGCGTAGTACGCCAGGGAAGGCGTGACGGTGCCGGCAGCCGACGAGTCGTTGATGATGGACTGGATTGTTGCGACGCCATCGCTCGTGAACTTCGCAGCCTTGACGGTGTCGAACGGAAGCTCGCCGGGAGCGTCTGCCCATGCCAGGGATCCGCCCTGAGCCCTCCAGTTCGTGATGCCTGCACGCAAGGCCGGATTGGTGCTGATCACGGGATAGGCGCTCGCCCAAGGGACGCCCGAGTCGTCGGCAAGAACAACCTCGATGGAGGTGTCGTCCGAATCAGCGGCCGTGAGAACGGTCGAGTTCGTGAGGTCCGCCCGATTGTCGAAGTTCGTCGCGAAGTCGTCGCTCGTGCCGGTGCCAGGAACGCTGCCCACGTTGTAGGGCTCGCCGGGGATGCAGACGAACGTGATCTTCCACTCCTCCGGACCCATGGTCTCGCTGTACCCGATGATGATCAGGTCCACATCGTCCGGCGGGAGGTCGTCCGGAAGGTTGCGGAGACGCATCATGTCGCCGACGTCCAGGCTGAGGATGTCCTCGGCGTACTGGTACACACGTGCGTTCGCGAGATCGAGAGTGATGCGGGTGTACCGAAGCCCGTCGAAGGTGCCCGTGCGGAGCAGCCATCCGGCCAGGCTGTCCGCGAGGAGGATGTTCTCCAGGCTGTACGTGTACTCCACGTCGTACAGGCCGACTCCGTCGGGCGGATCCTGAATCGACATCGGACCCGACGTGAGGATCTGCGGAGAGCTGCTAGAGCCTCCGTCCACCTTGACGATGACGCTGTTCTGCGTCAGCTTGTCGTCGTCAACCGGCTGGAACGGCGGACTGATGAGACCGGCCGAGTAGTCCAGGACGACGCCGGGGATCTGGTTGTACATCGTAGTCAGCGAACGATAGTTGATCTCGATCGCGTCCCGAGCCTCCAGCAAGAAGCCCTGGTCCGATGTGGCGGCCTCCTCCAGAAGGTCCACGAACTTCTTGATCCGCTGCGGACCAAGGGTGATCTGATCGGCGAGAGCGGACGCGGGGAAGGAAGCCGAGACGCCCTGCTCGGTGCATAGCCGGACGATGCGCGTTCCGGCGGCCTCTCCGTCGTACGCGTCCAGCTGCTCGACGACGTCGAACAGGTTGGTCTCTGCAGACTGGAACGTCACGTGGCCGAACACAGAGTCCGCAATGTCAACGGTCGATCCGATGGACATGCCCGTCACACGGCCGACGGTCGCCCCGTTGAGCGTGTCCACGAGGACGTTGGCGAACGCGGCGTTGGGGACGAGCGAGCCGACGGTGATCTGGATGTCCGCACCGACCTGCGTAAGTCCGATGGAGAATCGCATCGGACGCCCGTTGACGTTGAACGAGATCGCGCCCGTCTGGTCGAGCAGCGTTCGGTCGCCGTCGTACGCGCTGAACTGCAGTCCGCCGCCGGTCGTGTACGTCATGTCCAACGACTTGGCGGTGCCAGTGCAGGTCATGCGAGCGAGCAGCGTTCCGTCCACCAGTCCGCCCGAAGGGATGGACATGAAGAAGCGCATCTGGCTCTCGCCAGTCGTCGTGTACGACCGGATCGGCATCGAGAACGAGGATGCGTTCATCTCAGGCAGCGGCGCAGACGAGATGAACACGCTGGATGCAGCCAGCGCGATGTTGCCCGAGATGATGGCGTTCTTTCCACCGTCGAGGCCGGACGCGATCGTGCCAGCCTCCTCGCCGTCCTCACACGGCCAGTACTCCAGGATTGGCGCGTCCGGATCGTTGAACTGCGTCGACCGGAAAGCTGCAGACTGAAGGGGCTTGGACCCCGATCCGAGACGACGGAGGATGCCAGCGGGCGCGATCGGGACGGTCACATGCCCCGAGGTTGTCCGTCGCGGTGGCCAGGCGGGCACCTCGCCGACGAGGCGGCTCAGGGTTGAGGAAACCTCCGCCGAGCCCGCGAGCGACCATGAGCGGCCCACCGAGTCGGTCCATGCGGTTGTGCCCGCTGCAAGAGAAGTGAAGTCGGCGTCTGCAACCAGCGTGCCGTCGATGCCGTTGTAGACCTGCGCGGTGTAGAACGACCCCGACGGGCCGTTCTGCCCCTGACTCAGGACGTTGCCGACGTTCAGATTGGATGCGCTGGAGAAGATAGACGTAACGCCGACGCCGGTGACGTCCTCGCCGAGCTGCTGCCACGGACCGGCGATAGTCGGAGCGGTGTAGAACTTGGCCGTCCAGCCACCGGCCCCGTTGTCAACGTCCAGCGTGACCCTGACGGCGAGACGACGGCGAGGGGCCACGGGAAGGCGCTCCGTCGAGATGGCCTGTCCGGCACCGGTGTCGGTTCCGTCCAGCGACCACAGGAAGCCGACCTTGCCGCCGAACCCGGTGAAGGACTCGCCATAGTTGAAGAATCGCCAGGACCTCTGGTCGCCGACGGTCTCCTGCTTGCCGATGAGCTCCAGGACGTTGGCCGCTCCTCGGTCGCCCCAGTTGAGCCGGGCATCGATCCGAATGTCGATGTCGCCCGTGATGTCGAGCGCGGCGTTGTCGGCGGCGATCGCGGTGGATTCGGCGTTGGGCCTCGGAAGGTTGAGGCGCACACTGCCGGCATCCACATTGAAGCGGATCGGCGTGTTGCGCCCGATCTTGCCGTACAGCGGGCTGTTGGGGTTCTTCGGGCTGAAGTTGCCCGTTGCGTTCTGGAGGAGAGCCGAGCCCTCGTTGGGGTCCGGCTGGTTCCCCTCGGACGTGGCTCCCCGCGTGATCTCGACCGACTCCGTCTGGCTCAGGCCGGACGTGATGTCGTTCCACAGCCCGTCATAGAACAGATCGGCTGTGATGCGGGGCGGCAGGCTCGGCATCTCTTATCCCTCCGCGAACTTGACTACGCTTCCACCGGCCTGGGTGCGAACCGACTCCTGGAAGAACTCCCTGAATGCCCTGGAGCCTCCTCGGAATTCGATAACTGTGGCAGACACGCCACCACCTCCGGTCATGTTAAGCATACCCTGAAGCTTGCTCAGGGGGAGGACGGCTTCCTGCTCTCGGCCTTCACCGATCATCGCCAGGGTCGGACCGGTTGTCACACCACCAGAAGCCAGATACGGGATAGACGGGATCTGCGGGATGTTGACGCCGGGAACGCGGTTGGCTCCACGAATCAGGCTGTTGATTCCACCGATGGCCCGGTTGATAAGGCCGATGGCTCCATTCAGCGCAGAGCTGAGCCCGTTCTTGATTCCGTTCCACATGCCGTTGAAGAATCCACCGATCCTCTTCACGGCACCCTTGACGAGTCCTGCAGCCTTGTCCCAGGCCCCCTTGATCCAGCCGGTGATGCCACCCCAGTTCTTGATGATGATGCCCAGCGGCATGAAGTTGAAGAAGATGTACTTGATGACGTCGATGGCTCCGGAGATGACGGCCTTGATCTTGTTCCACAGGCCGACGAAGAAGCTCCAGACCGCGTTCCATGCCGAGATGGCGGTCGCCTTGATCGTCTCCCAGGCGGAGGCGAGCCAGCCCATGACCGCGTTCCAGACGGCGATGGTCGCCGCCTTGATCTGGTCCCAGTACTTGATGATCAGCACGACGATGAGCACGATGGCCGCGATCACCAGAGCAATCGGCCAGATCGACAGGAGCCAGGCAGCTGCCATCGCGATCGCAGAAGCCGTGGCGCTGGCAGCCATGGCAATCCATGCACCGACCCATGCGGCTGCAGTGGTGACAGCCGTCGCAACAGCGGTCGCCGCCGTTCCGATCCAGGCCGTGCCGAGGAGCGCGAACGTGCCGACGAGACCGAAGACTGCAGTGCCGAGCTGTGAGACGACGCCGAACCATCCCGACATGATCTCGGTACTCTGCACGTTGCGCTGTGCCTCGTTGAGGTCCAGCTGTGCATTCTTGGCATCGATCGTGGACTGCTTGCCGTCGATCTGTGCCTGGTTGAAGTCCTCGGTCGCCTGCTTGCCGTCGAGCTTGGCCTGCTTGGCGTCCGCGTCCGCCTGCTTCAGGTCGATGGCCGCCTGCTGGGCTTCCAGCGAGTTGGCCCCGTACTCCTTGACCGCCTCGTTGTAGTCCTTCTGTGCAGTCTTCTGGTCGAGCAGAGCCTGCTCAAGGTCGATGCCCGACTGGGTGCCGTCGATCTGAGCCTGGTTCGCGTCGATCTGGGACTGCTTCATGTCCTGGTTGGCCTGCGTCAGGTCGAGCGCGGCCTGAGCCACGTCGTTCTGTGCACGAGCCAGGTCGTCCGCTGCGCGGTCGCCAAGGTTCCATACGTCGACAGCCTGTCCGACGATGTCGGTCATCTGGCTCATGCCACCGGCTGCAGCGATCGCTCCGACACCGACCTTGTTGAGGCCGCCTTCCGCCTGCGTCGCAGAGCTATCGACTCCGTCCAGATCGGAACTTGCAGCGTTGGCCGCGTCGCCGAGAGAGCCGAGCCCCTGAGATGCGCTGTTGAGCGTCGAGGTTGTGTTGCCGAGGTTGGCTGCGATATCGATATCCACGTCAGCCACGTTCTTCACCTCCCATCGACTTGTTGATGCTCTTGATCGCCGCGAGCATCTGCTCAGGCGTCTTCTTCTCCGACGTGCCGTACGGGATCAGGAAGTCGGACAGCTTGAACTTCCTGCCCTTCTTGCCCCGGTTGGCATTGGCTATGGTGGCCGCAATTGTGGCCGCCTGGATGTCCTGACGACGCCGACCGAGCGGACCGGTTACATTCTCGAACGCGATCCACTCGGTCAGCTCGGACGCACCCATTCGGGAGTCCAGGTCGGCCACGGTCATCCCGAGGTGTTCTGCTAGTCGGAAGCGGAAGAGGAGCTCGGGGCGGCGTCGGAGTTTCCCTCGGCTTCCTTCACGGCGTATCGGCCCATGCCCGAGAGCTTCTGCACCTTGTCCGCGAGACGCTCGATGACCTGGCCCGACTTCTTGCCGAGGTCAACGATCTCCTTGTTGGTGTACAGCCGCTCGAAGTTCTCGTCCACGAGCCCGAACGAGACGAGCTTCTCGCGGTACACCTTGAGCGACTCGACCTTGAGAGCGGGCGTCTGCCCGTTCGCCACGACCGAGCCCGCCTCGATGTAGCCGCGATCGGCTGCCGAGAGCTCCATGAGACGAACCTCTCCGCCCCACTCGGGGACCTCGACGTCTTCCCACTTGCGGTCGACTACCGCGTTGATCTGCTGCTTGCCCAACAGTGCCATGATGCGCTCTTCCTCAGCTGCCAGCGGTGTGGGTGAGGACCGGCTTGCCGCTGATCTTCACGGTCACCGTCCTCTCCATCTTGTCGTCGTGCGGGAACTCGTCGCCGTTCGCGGTGATGAGGCCCTCGAAGTCCCAGGTGTACTCGTCGGCCGTGTCCGGGAAGATGACGACCTGGTAGTTCCGGTTGTCGTCCTCCTCGAAGTCGTCGTCGAGCACCGCGACCGTCGCGACGCCGGGGTCGTAGTTGATCGTGATCTCGACCTCCCCGCCGTCCTTGAGGCCCTTGACGAACTCGCGGTACTGGTCGGGCGAGTCGTGCGCGGTGACCTCGATGGCCTCCCGCTCCCGACTCGGACCCGAGATGTCCGTGATGTTGGCCACGACCTCGAAGGTCCCAGGCGTGTTGGTCTCACGCTTGAACTGGGTACCCCATGCATCCTGTCCTGCCATTGGTCACACCTCCTGCTGGTGAATCACTATCCGGAATTGTACCGGTACGTGGCGGATCTCGGGGTCCGGGTCGCGCAGGGTAGCGAGCGACACGAATCGAATTGAGACAACCGACCAGGAGTCCGGCAGGGCAAGGGATGCCCGCTTGTGGTCCAGGATGGGGAGTATCTCCTGGGCAATGTCCAGGGCCGACTTGAAGCCGAGGGATTTGGTCCACACGTGGATCGTGGCCAGGATGTCCCAGCCAAATCCACCGTGCCATGTGTCCGGAATAGCGAACACTTCACCAATCGTCACCCAGGGCTTAGCCGCGTCCTCTGGAACATTGTCGTATACAGGAGCAGAGATGTCGCCATCGAGAGCGACGAACAGCTGCTTCTGAAGCTCGTTGAAAGGCGGCAGCGATGCGGGAGTGCTCATTCCTCGATCACTCCTTCGATGCGCCTCGCGATGCGGGCCGGACCGTTAGCCCGCACCCACTGGATCGTCGGTCGTACGTACGGCTGAGCCGGTCCTCGGCTGGTCCCGTATTCGACGAACGAGGCGTACTCCACCCCGCGCGGTCCGACGGTGACCTGCGTTCCGGAGACCTGCTTGTCGATGGAGTCGCGGAGCCTGCCGGTGTCGACCGGAACGACGCCCTTCATGTGGTCCACAACCTCGTCGGCGAAGTCGCTGATGGCCTCCTCGGTCGCACCCGCGATCCGGTCGGCCAGGCTGTTGAGCCGGTTCTGCGCGGCTCGGATGCCGCGTGCCCTAATTCCCACGACGACCTCCCGACGCGTTGCGCCTTTCCAGAGCGAGCAGGCCGAGCAGAGACCATGCTTGCGACTCTTCCCACTGCCCGGCACGGGCTGCAGCTTCCGCCCGCTCACGCGCCTCGGTGGGGCCGATCGGCTTCGCCTCCTGAGAGGGCTTCTCGATGTCGGCCATGATCAACTCCCCTGCTCGCTCTGGATGAGCTCCACGTCTGCCCGGAGATAGACCCCGGACGTGGAGGGCTTGACGACGTTCATCACACGGAAATGATCCGAGCCCTGGCGATATTCATCGCCGCGCTGGATGTCGTCGTCATGATTCTGGTACACCTTGTGGGTCAGAGATGCACCAGCCTGCTCAGCCTCGAACTGCTCCCTGGCGGACGCTTGGTCAATCTTGACTCTGCGTGCGCTCTCAAGCAGGGCATAGGAGTAATCCACTCCACCTTGCCCGTCCGACACTTCAGTCCGTCGATAGACATCGGCGGTCTGCTTGAGCAGATGTGTCACCAAGCTCATCTCAGTACCCCGATCCGATATCGGGGCGCTGGATCCACGGGAAGATCCCGTCGATGTCGCCGTTCTCCACGAGGATCTTTTCACTCGGGGTGAGCGGGTCGATCGTGCGGGTGCGCTTCCATCCGAGCTTGGTTATCCAGCGCTGCGCGATCGGCGCGAGCATCGCGGAATCCTCCGAGCTGCCGCCCGACCCCGAACCGCCGGAGCCGTTGGTGTAACTGTAGTCGCCGAGCGATTCGCTCTGCTTCTCGAGCCCGGTACCGAAGTCCTCGGTACCCTGCTCCTTCTGCCACTTGGCCTGCCAGCTGACGGCCTGCTTCAGGATGCGCAACGTGCGCGGCTGGAGGTCGTCAACGAGTCCATAGTGGAGGTCCGTGAACAAGTCGATGATCGACTGTGCGGTGTTCAAGTCTGACTGGTAAAGCGTTACTCCAGTGATCGTGCTCGCCTCGGCCGGGGTGGCCCAGGTGTCCGTGCACTCCTCCGGCGTTGACACGTTCGTCCTCCTCGCGGTCGTCTTGGGTCCTCGGTGGGCGTGTAACGTGAGAACGGCCCGATCCCCGGCAAGGGGACCGGGCCGTCACTCGCAGGCCGCCTACGGGGCGTGTACGGCCTTACGGAGATCAGCTCAGGGCGGAGCCGTCGTCGATGAGGACGGCGAACGCCTTCTCGTGGCCGATCGCGAAGCCCTTGCGGACGCGGATCTTGACGTTGGCCTCGTCGGTCGTGGAGATCGCGGCCGGGATCGGCTGGGTCTCGACGGTCGAGCGGTCGCCGACGATCAGGAAGTCGCGGTTGCCGAAGACCATGATCGGGGCACCGGCCGGAGCGGCAGAGGCCGTGGCGGACAGGCGGCAGCCGTTCGACCAACGGACGGGGATGTCGAAGACGGTGTCCGGCGTACCGGCGTCACCGCCCTGACCCCGCACGAAGATCGGCTGGCCCTGGTCGTCCTTGATCTGACGGAGCTGCTTGCGGAAGGTCGGGTGCGCGATGACGACCGACATCGACTCGTCGAAGTAGTCGCCGTCCTCGTACCGACCGAGCGCCTCGGACAGCTCGTCGTAGGTGACCTCGCCGACCGTCACGGTGCCGACGATGTTGTCGTTGGCCGTGTAGCCGGTGGTCGCGTTGGTCTGCGTGAGCGCGTAGTACACCGACGTGTACGGGACGGTCGGCGCGTTCTCCGCAGCGGAGGTCGCGAGCGTCGCGTTGTCGAAGTACTTGGCGTAGGAGGTGGCCCAGTCGCGCTCCTTGGTGGCGATGATGTCCGCCGCAGAGTCGTTCAGGTCCTCTTCCGCCACGGTCAGGAGGCCGGTGTGCTTCCGCGCGGTGAGCAGGACGTCGTCGTTCTCGTCGTTGCTGGAGGTGTACTGACCCGACTTGCCGAGGGTCTTGACCTCCATGCCCGAGGAGCGCGGCTCCTTCTTGGTCGCGGTGGACATCGGGGTGTGACGCCCGAAGAACTCCACGGCCGAGACCTGCGCGACGCGCTGGATGACGGCGGAGTCGGTCTCCTCCGGGATCCAGTCGTCGAAGTTGTCCGCCGCACCACCGGCTGCGAACAGGATGGGCGCACCGCTCGCGCGGTAGCCGACGACGTCGCCGGGCTCGAACTCGGTCCACACATCGCGGGCAGCGAGCTCGGCCGCATACTTGGCCTTGCGCGCAGCCCATGCGTCCATGGAGAATTCCATGAAGGGCTCCTTCCAGGAGATGAGATGATCAATGCAAACAGCCCCAGGCGGGGATCCTTGCCCCACCCAGGGCTGCTGCACTCGGCACAAGGCCGGTGTGCTCGGGGTAATGATACCCCATGCACCGTGTTCTGGCTTACAGGCCTCGCAGCCGGTTCGCCACCTTCTGTGCGGCCGTGAGCTTCTCCTCACCGGCACCCTCGTCGCCGCCGCCGGAGCCACCAGCCTTGCGGGCCGCACCCTTGCCGGTGCCAGCACCGCCGCCGGATCCCTCGCCCCCGCCCGAACCAGCGGCCTTGCGCTTCCGCGCGGTGGTGGCCCGCTTCGGCCCGAACATCTCGGGCATGTCCTTCTTGAGGGCGTCCACCTGGTCGGTGACGTCGATGGTGCCGTCCTCGTCGTCGATGTCGACCTCACCGACGTCGATCATCCGGACCAGGCGGTCCACCAGGGCGGGACGGGCACCGGCCGCCATGAGCTCGGCACGGGCGGCCATGCGGATGACGGTGGGCTTGAACGCTTCCTTGCCCTCGTCGCGCGCCTTCTCGATGAGCTCGTTGATGCGGCGCGTCGCGGCCTCGGAGTCGACCTCCTTGCCGGCAGTCTTCTTGAGCTCGTCGAACTGCTCCTGCAGAGTGGCGTACTCGGACTGCAGCTTCGCCTTCTCCGCCTCCGCAGCCGTCAGCCGGGTGCCACGGTTCTTGGAGTTCTTGAGCTTCTTGAGGTACGCGGCACGCAGACGCTTGACTTCGGCGGCGAGTTCCTCGGGCGTCTTGCCCTTGTCCTCGTCATCGTCGTCATCGTCGTCGTCCTCGTCCTCCTTGCCCTTGTCGTCCTCCTCGTCCTCTTCATCCTCGTCGTCGTCCTCGTCGCCACCATCGGCGTAGAACACGGGCGAGAAGGGATCCGTGGCGTAGGGGTGAGCCCACCCAGGCTCGTATCCGTCCACACCGGATGCGGTCAGGAGGTCCGTTCCCACGGACATCGCGGCCTGCATTCCAGGACGGAGAAGGTGCTTCATCATGTGCAGTAGTCCTTAGGGATTCGTGGTCGGAACACTCCGACCTCTTGCGAACTCGCCATTCTTCAAATCACGACGAGCTCGTTCGAGCACGGTCTTGGGGAGATCGGGGCTGCCCGAAAGCAGCTTCTTCAACGCTCGGATCCTCGCTGCATTGGATTCGGAAGGGAGTGAGAATCCTCTTGCGATGGACCTTTGCGCTTCTCGGCTGACCGCTTCCGGCAAGCTTACCTCGCCTTCACGAGCCCACGCTGGATCCCACGGAACGGGCCTGCATCGGCAATGTGGATGGAGAGGCGGACGAACTCCCTTGCCCCTTCCCTTGGGCTGCGGATCGTTCTGCTTGGGATCCCACGAGAGGCCCTCTTGCCAGCCTTCTCCAACGGGCACGATCTTGCCGGCATAGGCGAGGCAGTTCACGCACGCGTCGCGCTCGGACACCCACACCTCGTACTTCGCCTTGTTGGCGACCGAGGTTGCCTGCATCGTCTTGGTGACGTTGGCGTTCACCGACGTCGTGATCGTGGACTTGGCGCGCGATACGACATTGCGAGCCTGACGCAGCCCCGACAGCACGCCACGCAGACCGAGACGCTCGATAACCGGCTTGCGCAGGATCCTCTTGAAGATCCCTTCGCCTTCCTTGACTGCCGCCTTCACGGCCGCGCGCTCTTCGGCCAGGGACACCGCAGGCGTCGCTACCTTGGCAGCTGCGCGCTTCCCGGTGGCGGCCTCAACGAAGTCCTTACCCTGCGCCTGTGCTGCCGTTACGGCTGAGCCTACGGCTTCCGAGAGGGCCGAGATGACCGAACCCTCCAGCCCCTTGAGCGCGCCGTTGCTCGCGGACAGCGCCTTCCGGAGGATGTCGTCGAGCGGCGCACCCTCGCCGTCAGCCGACATCGTGCCGAACGCCTTGATCCAGTTGGACGTGGCCGACCCGATGGCATCGTCGATGGCAGCGAAGCGCTTCTCTGTAGCCGCCTTGATCGCCTTGTCCTCGATGCCGGCAATCACGTCGATCTGCTTCTGCTGCACAAGAGCCAGCAGCTCTTCAGCGTTGATCGGGTCGGCCATCGGTCATCCCTCCTTGGCCTTCTCCAGGTCCATCCTGTTGGCATATGCGCTCCTGTTCACCAGGAGCGCACGCCTCATCGTCCTTGCAGCCATCAGCGTGTCCCGATCCCTCCCGGTGAGCGTCGGGTCGCTCTCATCGATGACGCGGACATTCCTGCCTTTGCGCTTGTATAGATCCTCGATCGCTTCATCGAGAAGGTCAGCCATGTCACACCTCTCAGTTGGCCGGGTCGAGCCCGAAGTGCATCGCCAGCCGACCCAGGATGTCGTCCTTGAGCTTGAGGCCGGTCAGGTCGACGCTCTCGTTGTCGGCCAGCTCCTGGAGCCGCGCCACCGTCAGACCGCGCAGGTCCTCCATGGTCGGCTCTCCGCCGGGAGCAACCTCGGTGATCGGGGTGCGCTGGTCTTCCTCGAACTCCTCGTACGCGGCGAGCGCGAGAGCGTCGTTGAGCTCGACCTCTTCGGTGATCGGCAGGACGTAGTGGTCCCCGGTCGCGAAGACGAGATCGCTGTTGCGCAGCGCATCCTTCTCCTCGCGGGTGAACTGGTTCTTGTGCGCGATGACGGCGACGTTGCCGCGCTCGTGCATCAAGCTCTCGGCGTTCATGGACTTCAGCCTTCCTCGTCGGTGTTGCTCTCGCGGAGTCCAGCGATGTCGCTGAACAGCTCGGAGATCAGTTCGTTGGCCTGGGACAGGTCGATGCCCAGAGCCGCAGCGGTGCCGATCTTCTGGACCGCGTCACCCATGGTGTTGAGCAGGGTCACACGGCGCAGCAGCTCGGTGTCGTTGGGCTGCCCCGTGAGCCACGTCTGGACCGTGGTCTCGTCGTAGCCCGCTTCCGCGAACGCGATGGCAGGCGGGATGCCCAGGTCGATCTTCTTCTGGACGAGCTCCAGCTTCTCGGTCTCCGGCACGTACTCGATCGGCTTCCACTTGATCGAGATCGAGAGGTCGTCAGGAGCGTCGAACGCGATGTCCACAGCCATCATGAGCATCTCGTCGAACTGGGAGTCCAGAAGCTTCTGCTGCCACTCCGCCTTGGTGTTCAGGCGCGCGTCACGCTGACGGACGGCCTCACCCGAAGGCGTACCTCCGCCCACGTTGTCTGCAGTGAAGTAGTAAACCGGCGTGTTCGTGGCGGCAGCCATGAGCTGCACAGCCTTGTCCAACGGCTTCAGGTACTGCTCGACGTCCGCACTGGCGAACTGCCCCACGGAGTCGAAGCCCGACATGTCCCAGATACGCCCCGGTCCGGAGACCAGCTTGCTGACGATGTTCTCGTCCTTGTCCGGGATGGTCTCATCCGTGCCCGACCAGTCGATGTCGTCGCCGCCGGAAGATGCAGAGCGCGTCTTGGCCAGAGCGTACCGCTGCGGGAACGCGTTGAAGTCCGAGCCCGACACCTCGTTCACGAGGAACTTGGTGATCTGGTTCTGCGGACCGTATGCGTTCTTGTGCAGCGGGCAGCCGTAGGGCAGGTCGTTCCGCAGGTGGATGAACGGGATACCACCCGTGTAGTTCTCGACGTCCTCCACGTACTCGAAGTCGTCGATCCCGCACTTGTTCAGCGGCGTCTCGTACAGCTCGATGGTGCCGTCTTCGAGGTACAGCCAGGCCCGCTCCTGCTTGCCCTTGCCGGTCTTGAGCCGCTTGACGGCGTGCGTCTTCCTCGACGGGTTCATGTCGTCGTAGAACACGCGGACCTTCATGGGCGACTGGTAGCACGCCACGATGCCCGTGAGCTCCTGCTGCGCCCCGTCCTCGTCCTCGCCGCCCGTCGCGGTCTCGTCGACTGCACCCTCTGCGTCGTCGTACTCGGGCCACATGAAGATGTAGGCGTCGCCGAACTTCTCGGCAGCGAGGATCGCGGTCTTGTGAACGAACTGGAACTGGTTCGCCTTCCAGACCTCGTCCTGCAGGAAGTCCGTGATCTCTTCGTCGTTGGACTGGATGTCGACGATCTCCAGCTTCTCAACAACGGCGTCAACCGGAACCGCGCTGAGCACGGCCTTGTAGTTGACCTCCTTGCGGATCAGCAGGCGCTGCATCACCAGGCTCTGAAAGGGCTCGGCGAACGTGCCCTTGTAGAACTTGTCCGCCTCGACATAGCCGGGGATTGCCCTGTCGAGCTCCTTGAGCGAATCCCGCAGCAGTTGCTTGTGGGCCATGGATAACACCTCCTCAACAAATGTGCACAAGGCATCCCATAAGGAGGAGATGCCCCAGGTCAGGGCTGCTTGCCCCACTCAGGGCCATGCCGCAATGGGCCAATGATACCTTGTCCCTGCGGCATTATGCATAAGCTCCGCTGGAAACCTTTCGGCGCGTTGTCTTGGGAGCGCCCAAGAGCTTCAGCACTGCATTGCCCACAGCGTCCACGATGTCGTCGTGCTTGAGCTTGGGGAAGCCGACCATGTTCTCCTCGGCCTGCGGCAGTCGCTCGGTGTGCATGACGCGCGTCGGGATACGCTGGTAGTAGGCGTGCACCTTACCAGCCCGAACCTCCTTGGGCTCGGAGTTGTTGAACAGCACCACCTTGACGGGCATGTCGTGCATCACGTCTCGCCACAGCTCGCCACCCTGGTTCGCCTCGACAAGGATCACCTTGATCTCCGGGTACATCTCGATGATCTTCAGGATGCGTGCTCGCAGCGCCTTGCCGAGCAACTTGACGCCGACCGCGTACTTGACCTCGCATCGACGCCTGAGGTCCCCCGGCTGATGAGCCGTGGCCCCAACAACGGCCAGCCCCGTGAAGTCGCTCTTCTTGTTGTCTGTGACTGCACCGTCGACAGACAGCACCGTGATGGCGCAAGGCAGCGAGCCGTATGTGAAGTCGTCCCGCGTCCAGTACTGGCCGTCGATCGCGAGCGGGTTGTTCTCGTAGTTCTTGGCGAACGACCGCGTGTGGCGCACCGAGTTGAGCCAGTCCATGGGCCACTTCTCCGGCCAAAGGCTGCGCTCATTGCCCTCGTCGTCGACTGCGATCGGCTTGTAGTGGTGGACCTTGAACTTCTCAGTGGTAATCCACTCCTCGGTCTCCTCGCCTGGCAGTGTCGCCTTGATCAGCTGGTGCGTGATCGAGCCTGGCATGGTGACGGTGCCTGCGAGGATGACGCGGGCTCGGATGTTGAGCGGCAGGATGGCGTCTGTCAGAGTGCCCAGTCGCTGCTCCATCTGGTACAGGGAGTAGCTGGCCTCGTCGGGCTCGAGGTCGTCGAGGATCAAGAGGTCGGGCCTCTTGTCCTCCACCTTCATACCGAGCACGGAGACGTCCGCTCCACCAGCAGCGAACACGAACCCCGACTGCGCCTGGTACAGGTCCTGCGTGTCCGCCACCGTCATGTTGCCGCGCCTCTTCAGCGGCTGGCACAGATCCGGGAAGTCGGACTGGATAAGCGGGTTCGCCTCCAGCTCTCGCTTGAAGCTGGACAGGTGCTTCTTCGCCTGCGGCCCGGAGTCGGCGAACGCGGCCACGAACTTGACGTGCCCGTGTGCAGCCGCCCACATCGGGAGGATCTTGAACAGCCATGTCGACTTGCCGGCATCTCGGGGTGCGATGAAGGCGTCCCGCATCTCGGCAGGGCCGAACTGTGCAGCGGGCTTCTCAGCCCACTCGCGCGCCTTCTCGCATAGGTCCCAGTGGAACTCCGACATCGAGATGACGCCCACCTCGGAGTCGGCACCCTCGGCCAGCTCCTCCATCGGTGCCGGCATCTTGAGCGAGTGCGGCATGTAGGTCAGGGCGAACAGCAGCGGCTCGTCATAGGTGAGATACCGACGCCCTGAGGACTGGCCCAACAGCATGCGCAGTGCCTCGACGGACCCATTGCACATGGCGTCGGCCACGTCCTGGAAGTACTCAGCCAGCGTCGTCGTCATCGTCTGTCCCCAAGCCCAGCTCATTGCGCGCCACCTCAGCGCGCAGGACGGTATGCGTGTAGTCGATCAAGCCCATGACCCTGTGGTACGGCAGTCCGCCACCCATCGGCAGGATCATCATGACGGAACCGGCTGTGTCGCCGTCGTCGTCGATGGTCTGCACTCCACACAGGGTGACGTACTCGGTCAGGACACCTCTGGCCCCACGGAGCCGGAGCACAGCCTCTATGGCGTGCTCCAGATCCGCGTATGCCTTCTTCTGGTCAGGCGTCAGGGGTGGCACTGACGGTCTCCGAAGACGCCATCGCGTCCATCTTGCCGAGCGGAACGCCTGCCATCGTCAGCATCTCATCGATGCGCTCCGGCGAGGACACCTCGGTCTTCAGCGTCTCACGGATCTGCTGTGCCTTGTACAGCCCGGCCTGACGCGCGGTGAACGCCTGCTTGGCCGCCTCCAGACCGGCAGACGGCACCCTCGGCTCCGAGTAGGGCTCGGCCGGTTCGACGGTCCCCGAGTCCGGCGTGCTCTCGACAGGCGGCGTCCAGCCCAGCGACACGAGCCATGCTGCGGTCTTGTCTCCGACCTCCAGTTCGACCTGTGTTGCCACCGTCATGCTCGCTGTCAGTTCAGCCATTGCTGTTCTCCTCGTCCTTCACCTTGTCGAGTCCGCACTGCGCGTGGCGACGACCGTAGCCAATCGTCGTGCCTTCGGCCAGCACCAGAGCGGCAGGCTTGCTGCATGTCGGGCATGCCACCTTGCGCGCGATCAGGATCTCGTCGCCCTCGGGAAGCCTGAAGACCAGTGCGGCCGCGATGCGCTCCCACTCCTGCACATCCCGATCGATCGTGTCCTGCGACATGCCCAACATGTTGATCTCCTCTTGCGTTCGGCATACCGGACAGGCACACCGTCTGTTCCGCTCGCAGTGGTGCGAGTCCATCCAGCAGGTCGAGCAGGTCACCCGACCAGTCATCCTCAGCCGACCCGCTTGCGCTCCCTGCCCTTCCTCGCGGGCCACTTCAGGGTGTACGACGCCTTGCTCGCCTCGATCGCTGCGCCCTGCGTCTCCGCCTGCTTGCGGGTCGGGTACACCATCCCGCTCGGCCCCCATCGGTATCCGCTCTGGACCTTCTGTATCGGCATGCTCACTCACCTCCTGTCGCCTCTCGCTCAATCCTACCCAGCTCGCCTACCAGGTCGTCGAACGACACAGGCCCCATCGCTACACGCTGCGGCACATTGGCGAACGTGGCGTCCCCGCAGAGCACCAACACGCCATCCTTGTCCCGCATCCACACGTACGGCTTCCCGAACAACACACACCTACGCATCATCGATCCCTGCCAGCTGAAGCAGCTCGGCGAACATCTCGCTCAGCGACCCGTCCAGACTACTGCGCAGCTCCACGATCAGCCATGCCCTCCGAGCCGCAGGGTCGAACCTGTACCCGGACGCCCATAGCGTCTTGGCCATGTCTCGATACTTCACCCCGTCCTGCTCCTGGCACGAGTGCTCGTCCGTGGACTCCAGGCCAGCAGCCACTGCACCCACGAACTCGTTGTATCCCACGACCAGCTTGTCGCCCGTCATGCCGCTTCCGCCTCCAACTCGATCCCGTGCTCGGCCGCTTCACAGCGCCGCGCATCCTTGCACTCCCAGCCTTCACCCGCCGCATAGTCGAGCAGCGCCTCGTCCCGCACACGTCCGCAGAACTGACACTCGTGGCGTTCCGCAGGCATCACGTTCCGATAGCCGCACTCGGCATCCATGCCGGCATTGTAGTGCGCAACCTCGCGCACCGTCACCGTTGAGGATGTCCCGCAGCGCCCACACTCCGACACGCCACCGAACGCTCGACTGAAGACCTTGTACCAGCCGCACGGGCAGACGTGGCGGTAGCAGGCCCCACACACGCGCCTCGACGAACTACGCACAGCGCTGCCTCCTAGCCCTCTCACATGAGTGGACATCTCTGCACTCCATCTGCCCGTCCCAGCGCCGCATCCTGTCGTCCCGCCTCACCCGACCGCACCAACGACACTCGTGCCGCTTGTGCTTCTTAGCCGAGTCCTCAAGCGAGCACATCGTCCCCGGCCTGTGCATCACAGCATGCGTAGTCACGTGGCCGCCACAGCGAGCACAATCCCCGCTCACGCCAACCTTGCGCCTACCTGTCCACCCACATCTGCCACACCTGTGCCGCTTGCACACCTTGCATCTCGCGCTCATCTCGCACGCCTCCCAGCTATCTGACCCCGAAGCCCCCGCTCCCTTGCCCCGCGCGCCGATTCTTTCTGAGGCGTAAGCGCCTGCCAGCCCCGTCCGGCACCCCTGCCCCAACCGACCGCCGCCGAGCCCTTACGTCCCAGCCTGGCGATTCCGCCCGATTCACCCCGCTACGCCCCTTCCGAGCGCTTCACAACCTCGCCCTGGACAACGTGGCCAGCACCGGACGGAGCACCGAAGTACTGATCGAGCAACCGCTGCGCCTCGAGTGCATCCGAGTCCGCATTCGACACAGACAGCGAGACCTGCACCGGCTTCTCGACACCCGTCAACCGCATCTCACGATCCACCAGTCGAGTCCATGCAGCAATGGCCTTCTCGTCACCCATCAGCATCTTGGGTTCGAGCCGCCGCTTCTGCAACGAGATCTGCTCGAGCAGCGTCTGTCGATATGCCTCAGCCGTCTCCTCCAGCTCCGGCTTGATGCGCTCCTGAATCCACCGCCTCACAGTCTCGAATGCCAGGTTGTCGTTGAACTCCTCGTTGACGATCTGCACCGTCTCACGCATCGTGTATGAATCACGACGCAGCTCAAGAGCTCGAGTGGTGACCTGATCCCTGAACTGGTTCGTGATATCCGACGGTCGTCCAGGCCCCCGCCCCGCCGTCTTCCGCTTTGCCAGCCTGCCCATTGTGCAACACCCCAACTCGACTCGTTGATCATCAGCTCATACAACCTTACGCCATTGCGACTCGTTACGACTTTGTCGCTATCGACACCTCATCATTCCGATGAATTTCCGATGCCAATCGGATACCGCAATCTCATCCGAACACCCTCTCACCTGCCCTTTCCCTTCTTTCCTTCTGATGAATCGGATAAATGAGAGACATACGTATAGGGGACCCCCTATGATTACCCCTATAAACCCCCTATATCGAGTCGAGAATACCCCTCGAACGCCTCGTAGCCGTGTCACGTAGGTAGGCCTCCCACGGCCCCGTAAATAGGGACTTGGCATCCCATTCATCGTGTTCCCGCAGGTAGAATGATGAATGCCCATCCGACGTCATCTCCCAGCCATCGGTTCATCAGCCACCGGAAACCCCATTTCCTGCACATTCCTCCCTAACGCCCCTGACCCGTTCACCCAATTTCTCTCGACACGCGCTCCACATTTTCGACCCACCCAACGCCCCGGCCCCGTTCAGGGTAAGCTTCACGGGTAGGCTTAACGGGACGGCCCCGTTCCCCCAACACCCACCCAAGAGAAACTGGAGCGAAACAAATGGGTATGAAGACCGCTAACGAGGATGTGTATTCCCGCATCAAGTCGGGCTCTTCCCTCATCGCTGCGGGCGTTCGCCTGCGCAAGCCCGAGATGGAGGCGAGGGGTCGCGCAGCATACGCCGAGGCGATCATCGAGAACGCCGTTCGGCTCTACGGCGAGCACCTGACGCCCGCAGCGCTGGTCCGCCTGAGCCACCTTCTCTACGACGTCCAGCCCACCGAGGAGGACGCCACCGCAGACGCCGAGGAGACTTCCGCCGAACTCGACCTCCGAGACGCCGACCTCAACGACCTGCGCTCCACGGTCACCCCGGCCTCCGTGCTGGTCGGCAACCCCGACCTCGACGAGGACCCGGACGACGAGTACGAGGAAGACTTCGAGTGACAGCTCCCGCACCAACAAGCAACAACGCAAGCACCCGCAGAACGGAGCGTCCATTGGCCACCAGGCCACAGCGCGAGAAGTACAGGCCCGCAGCCACCCCGCAGGACCCGTGCCAGTGCACGATGGCAACAGCGCGCCTGAAGGACTCCAAGGCGAAGGTCACGCACCAGTTCCCCTACAGGGATCGAACCGGTGTTCGACTGTTCAGCCGCTTCCGCTTCGAGATCCCGCCCAACGAGAAGCACAGCGACGGCGACAAGACCTACAGGTACTGCCCGCACTACGACCGCACCAACCCCGAGCACGTGTCTCTGCCGTACGGACTCCCACGGCTGCTCGAAGCCATCCGCACGGGTGCGCCACGGATCTACCTGGTCGAGGGCGAGAAGGACTGCGAGGCCATCTGGGAGAAGGCGGACGCCTACGCCACGACCACGCATCTCGGAACCCGGTTCACCACCGAGACGGCTGCATACTTCTCCGGGTACACCGGACAGGTCGTCAACGTCATGGACAAGGACCAGGACGACGAGAAGCACGTAGCAGCCCTCAAGGAGGAAGGCCGCGACATCCCGGGCGCGGTCTCAGCGCTCCGCCGGTGGCGCGCTCTGCGCAAGGTGGGCGTCACGAGCGTGCCGTTCATGCAGGTGATGTTCGGCAAGGATCCGGACGACCTGCTCAACGGCCGCAAGCCCCGCACCATCGACAAGATGCGCCGGGTCAAGCTGGAGCAGGTCAAGCTCTGGGCACCCAAGGAGGCCGAGAACCGGCGCTCCGCGACCTTGCAGCTGTCCGCCACAGACATGCCCGAGGGTCCGGCTATGCGGCGCTTCTGCGAGCTCCTGGAGGCCAAGGGATTCATCCTGGAGAAGATCGGCCCGTCCAGGTACAAGACGAACTGCCCGCACCCCGATCACGACGACAACAATCCGAGCTTCGAATTCGAGCAAGGCCAGAAGCCGATGGTGGTCGGCACCTGTGAGAGCGGCCAGTGCACCTGGGGGCCCAAGGACGACAAGAACGCGGGCTGGAAGGCCATTTGCTCGTATCTCGGAATTCCGCTCGCTGGACTCCGGGACGACTGGGACCCCGAGAAGGCGCGCGGCACCAAGAAGGCAGCCGTAGCCAAGCCCGACAACAGCGACACGTACGCCCCGGATGCAGCCGACCCGATGGAGGTGGCGCGCCACATCCAGGACGAGTGGGTGAACGAGACGGACGGAACCGTCGGGATCATCTACGCCAACGAGGACACGTGGCTGCACCGTGGCGCGCACTGGGAGTCGGTCTCCGACGGAACCATCCGATCCAAGTTGTATCACCGCATGGACAACGAGTACACGCTCAAGCTCCTGACGGACGGGGACACCGGGCAGCAGGTGTGGAAGCCCGTGCGCTGGGCTCCTGCCCCGGCCAAGATCGGTGCTCTGCTCGAGAGCGTGCGAGCGATCAACTCCAGGGACGATCTTCCGGACCCCAACACTTGGCAGGGACCGCCGGAGTTCGACACGAAGCACGTGGCGATGGCCAACGGCATCTTCGACATCGACAACAAGACGATGCGGGAGCACACGCCACGCTACTTCAACACGTGGAGCCTTCCGTTCGAGTACGATCCGGACGCCAAGTGCCCGCAGTGGATCGAATTCCTGGAGGACGTGTTCGAGGGCGATCCCGACTCCATTCGGACGCTCCGACAGTTCATGGGCTACTTCATCTCGGGTCGATATGACCTGGAGAAGATCCTCGCGCTGATCGGACCGTCGCGTTCCGGCAAGGGCACGATTGCCGATATGATCGACGCGCTCATGGGCCCGAAGTCGGTGGAATCGTTCACGCTCAAGCACCTCGCGGGCGAGTTCGGCCTGCAGAACCTCGTGGGCAAGTCCGTGATGATCGCGGCCGACTCCCGCTCAGCGATGAAGGCCGAGGACATGCAGACGGCGATCGAGCGTCTGCTCAGCCTGTCGGCCAACGACAAGGTGATCATCAACAGGAAGAACCAGAAGCCGCTCTCCATGCGGCTCGGAGTTCGTCCGATCATCATGTCGAACGAACTGCCGGCATTCATGGACTCGTCCAACGCCATCAACCAGCGTATGGTCATGCTGAAGATGCGCAAGTCGTATATCGGACGCGAGGACCACACGCTGAAGAGGCGTGTCCTGAGCGAAGTCCCTGGCGTGTTCAACTGGGCGCTTGAAGGGCTCGACGACCTCAACGACACCAAGAAGCTGCTGCAGCCGGCATCAGCGCAGAACTACATCGACACGCTCGACGAGGGTGCGAGCCCGCACGAGCAGTTCCTGAGCACCTACTGCGAGATCGGTCCTGTCGACGATCCCGATTACTGGTGCTATCACCCGGAGCTCGTGCAGCTGTGGAAGTCGTATTGCGAGCAAAACGGCACGGGGTCCGGCAACCCCAACTGGCTCCCGCGCAAGCTCGCGCCCATCGTCACCCGGCTCGGAGGCGAGATGGGGAAGGGATGGCACGAGGAGAAGGGCGAGCGCTTCCGCACCGTCACCGGCATCCGACTCAAGGAATCCAGCGGACCGAAGGAGAAGACTGCATGAGCGAGCACAGGATTGTACCTCTCACGTTTCCAGGATCTGGCGAGAAGGTGCGCGTCATCTGGATCGACGAGCAGCCCCACTGGGTCGTCAACGACGTGTGCCGCGAGCTCGGTATCGAGAACGCGGGAGGCGCTGCGGCCAGGCTGTACGAGGGTTACGCTCGTACTACGAGGGTAACCGACGCGCTGGGTCGAGGCAGGGAAACCAACGTCACGAACGAGCCCGGCCTGTACCAGCTGGTCTTCATGAGTCGCAAGCCGAAGGCCGAGGGATTCCGCAGGTGGATCTTCGAAGAGGTCATTCCGGCTATCCGACAGACCGGGGCATACGAGAGCGCGGAGGCTCTGCAGAAGCGAGTCATGGAGCTCGCTGAGAAGATGGATCCGAGCTATCGTGCAATCGACAAGGCGTGGCGCAGCGGCAGGATCCCGAGCGACGTGATTCGTGCATTCGCGCACAACCACGGTTTGCTGACGGAGGCAGTCGGCTTCCCCGTCGTGATGACGACGTCCGGAGAGATCGACGACCAGAACGGGGTTGGAAAGAACAGGATCGCCCGACTCAACAACGGCACTGCAAGGTCCAAGATGTACGAGAAGAAGTTCGGAAGGAAGCCGTTCAAGGCTGTGACGTGGAGGGCTGACGAGTTCCGCATCGTCAACCAGTTCCCCAAGATGCAGGCGAAGGCGATCGACGGCTTCAAGGACGTGAAGCCTAAGGCGATCGGCAAGTGAACGGGCAGTGCGCCTGGTGCCCGTGGGACTGCCCGAGCCCCTCGGTGGCCGCCTGCCGAGAGACCGAGCCGCCCAATGACCAACCGGCCCAGGAGGAGGTCCCGCCGATCCTCGCGGGCGTCTGCGAGCCGCGCTGGGCACGAGAACGAGGTAGGCTTCCGTCAGGACGCAAGCGGAGCACGGCGGACGTGATCCGGGACCTTGCGGACTACGAGGCTGCGACCAACAGCTGAGGGCGCAACCTCACCAGGTTGCCGGCAAGGCATAGGAGCCACACGACCCGCGACCCTGTCGCCTGCCGGCAGCACAAGAGGCCCGCTACCCCAACCGGGGCAGCGGGCCTCTCTGCGTGTGTCAGGCCAGCTCGAGACCGGCGTCCTCACCACAGCTCGCGTGGCACCAGACCTGCTCGGTGCGGTCGTCGTCCTGGAAGGTCCCCATCTCGTCGTCGGCGTCCTCGCCGCACAGCTCGCACACGTCCTCGTCCATCAGGTCCTGCTCCATGCCGTCCTCCTCAGGGACTAGCAGGGGCGGACCCAACCGGGTCCGCCCCGTCCAACTAGTGGTCGTACTTGTAGGTCAGCTGGTCCTGCGTCCGCTCGCCGCGCACATGCTCGACCTGCTCCAGCAGCTGTGCCTTGGTCATGTTGGTCGCGTACCACTTGGTTGCCCAGGACACCGAGTCGCCGGTGTAGTGGTGGTTGGCCAGGACCTCGACCAGCTGGCGCTTGGTCATCTCGCGGGTGATCTGCATGGCGTCCTCCTTGGGACCGGCGGGTCCGTCCCGCCTACAACAACAACTCTACCGTGTCGACACCGTCTCCGCTACCCCTGGACACGACCTATTTGCTGGCCGTCTCCAGGCCGCACGGTGCAGGGCAGGCTTTGGCCTACACACCTCCACACCAGAGGCCGGCATCTGCCAATCTCCACACGAGGCAGCCCCGCCCCACCAGGGGACGGGGCCACCACCGGCGACTAGCAGCCAGCGCCGTGCGGGTGGGCGACACGGCCGCAGTCCAGGCAGACATGCGACAGGCAGTACCGTCCAGCGGGCAGCGCGGCGCAGTCGGCGCACACGGCCACACGAGCGGCCACCAGGGCCACCAGGCGGACGTAGAGGGCGGAGACCGGGACGACGACGGGAGCGGACATTTTTACCTCCATGGGGTTGGCCTTACGAGATCTACTATACTCCACATCTCGACAAAAGGCAACCCCTGCAGCCCCGGTCCGAAGACCGGGGCCACCGACCCGCTAGAGCGGATTGCCCTCCGGGTCGGCCAGGTGGCGGGAGAGGATCTCCAGCTCGTCGATGACGGCCTGTCGGCGGTTGGTCGCCGCCTCGATCTTGGCGAGGACCTCCAGGTCGGAGGGCTGGTCCGGGTTGCTCTCGTTGTTGTCCATAGTAGAACTCTACTCCACTGCAGCCCAAAAAGCAAGTCTGCAATTGACCCAATATTGCCGGCTGCAGGGCTTGCCTTTCCGGGCGGACTGGAGTATACTAAAACTACAAGGGGCGGGAAAGCCCCAAGAACCCAAGGAGTTCAAAATGTCCGACCTCTCCATCCTCGTCCTCCGCGTCTCGCAGGCCGACGAGATCCCGCTTACGACCAACCCGACCGGCCGCGTGGCTGGCCCGTGGGTCGAGTTCTACGAGGCCATCCCCGGTGCGGGCTACGGCTTCTGGGCTCGCCTGGAGGGCGACTCCTACGTCACCGTGGAGTTCCTCGACGGCGACTCGGACCCGACCGGCGTCGAGCTCGAAGCCCAGGCCATCCTCGACGGCTCGGTCTAGTCGTCGGCTCGCGGCCCTGCCCTCCGGGGTGGGGCCTTGCCGGCATGTCCGAAGCCGGCAAACAATCTGCACTGTAGGGTAGCGCGAACTCGAGATCTGGAGTAAGCTTCGTTTGATGCTCAAAATCCACTGAGCGAAAGATCTTGAAGAAAGATGCAGAGAAGGGTAGCGCGGGACTGCAGAAGGGAGTATAGTTCTTACTGTAAGCGAGAGAACACGAAGCCCACGGAGGCAAACATGACCGAGAACCAGCTCCCCGCGATCCGCATCGAGTACCGCGTCGGCCGCAACGGCTGGGCGACCGCGACCACCAAGACCGGCTACGGCGACGACCGCAAGGTCCTGGAGGTCCGCAAGGTCCGCAACAACGCCGACTCCCTGGTCAACCTCTCCAACGCCGCCAAGGCCAAGGGCTACCGGGGCGTCAACTGGGCCGCGATGGGCACCGGCTACTGGATGGGCGAGAGCTGGAGCTAGCTCGACCGGGCGGCCTCCCACCCAGGGAGGCCGCCCCTCCGTTGTCCATGCCGGCCTGCAGTCGCCCTGGAGCCCGGCAGGCTTTAACCTACAGATCTCAGCCTCCAGTTCGGCAGACGCCCATCTGCACGCCGTAGATCCGATGCGCTGCAGAGTAGCCATTCAGGCCGGCATGGAGTATAGTTACTCTCGTAAGCAAGTGAGAGCCCCAGGAGGCCAAGATGTTCGACGCCGAGAACACCAACGAGGACCTGCTCAACCGGGTCCGCGCGACGATGGAGCTCCACGGCTCGCTGGAGGCGACCGGCCGGATCCGTGGCCGCTGGCACGAGGTGCTGGAGACGGTCGGGGACGAATGCTTCGCCTACTGGGTCGCGTCGGACGACGTCAACCCGGTCGGCTACCGGATGATCGAGGTCGAGGACGCCGACCCGGACGCGACCGACCTGGACTACGCGCACCTGGTCGAGTTCGACGGCGAGGCCTGACGGTCGCGAGGCCCGCTCTCCACTTCGGAGGGCGGGCCTCCTGCACGTGTGCATATGGCGATCTCCACAGAGCACGAGAGCCCGCAGGCTTTACACTACATGCCGCCCTCTCTGGCCAGCTGCAGAGGCCGGCAAATCCGATTCAACAAAGTTGCGGAAAGGGGTAGCGCCGACCTCGCAACTGGAGTATAGTTCTTACTGTAAGCGAGACGACGACAAGCCCTCGGAGGCAACCATGTTCAGCATCCGCTACAACCGAGCCACGAACCACATCGCCGGGGTCGCCTGCAAGACCCAGAGTGCCGGCAACGAGCAGGGCGGGGTCGTCGACTACTACGCGGAGAACGCCTGTGGCGTCCTGACCCGTGGCCGACTGGCCCAGGGTGCCTCGTACGACAGCCTGCAGGACGCCCTGGACGCCGCCCGGATCACCGGTGGACGCAAGGTCTGCAAGACCTGCGAGAAGGCCGCTCTGGTCGCCATCGAGGCCATCGTCGCCGCGACCCCCGAGCCCGCCCCGGTCGTCACCGTCCAGGACCAGCAGGTCAAGGTCGAGGGTGCCGAGCACCAGGTCGGCGACGAGCTGTACTTCCTCCCCGGCCAGCGCCCGCACGGCTACTGCGTCCCGGCCGGTCCGGTGGTCGTCACCAAGGTCGTGGACCATGTCGAGGCGACCGCCTGGGCACCCCGGTTCAGCTACGTCGTCCAGATCCCCGGCGTGCCGGCAGCGACCCAGGGAACGACCGCCTCGGAGCTGCACGCCCCCGGCTCGGTCCCGGTCGACTACCGCTTCGACGAGACGTACATGACGGCCATCTGCGGAGACTGCGGCGGCACCCCGACCTACGCCAACACCAAGATCGTGTCCGAGCCGATCCACCGCGACGGGCCGGTCTACCCCGGCATGTGCACCACCAAGGAGCGCCGCGTCTGCGTCTCCTGCTGATCGGCAACGCACGAGGGCCGCTTCCTACCATCGGGGAGCGGCCCTCTCGGCAGACGCCCATACAACCAATCTCGAGAAGGGGTAGCGCGAACCTCCAGACTGGAGTATAGTTCTTGTTGTAAGGCCGACCGCGAGGGTCGGCCCCAAGGCCCAGGAGGCCACCATGGTCCACTCCATCGAGCACGAGAAGCACCAGGTCGCGATCCAGGTGTCGGTGCTGTCCTACGACCTCAACCGGCTCAACCCGGTCGTGCCGACCCTGCTCCGCGAGAACACCCTCGACATGCTGGTCGACCAGCGCGACAGCCTGCTCAGCAAGATCGACGAGCAGGTCGCGCTGGACGGCTTCTACGAGGTGCCCGACCACATGGACGCCACGTGGCTGGCAACGCTCATGCAGACCGAGCTCGGCTCGTACGTCGACGCGGGCGAGTTCCGCGGAACCAAGGCGATCGTGCCGGTGACGCCCGGCAGCTAGCACAACCCGGCGAGCCCCGTCCGCAACCGGGCGGGGCTCTGCCCATGCCGGCAAACAAATTGCACAAAAGGGTAGCGCCCCGACTGCAGTTGGGGTATAGTAGTTACTGTAAGCGAGACCACGACGGAGCCCCTGGAGGCAGACATGAGCGACTACACGATCCCCGGCTACACGGTCCTCGGCGACGTGGACATCACGCAGGAGCGGTACGACCTTGCGGGCGTCGCGATGCTGGTCGTCAAGGACGAGACCGGCGAGCTGTTCTCGCTGAAGGCGACGGGATGCGGGTGCGGGAGCCACTCGTACTGCAGCTGCGACATGTACGCGGCGATGGTCCCCGAGAACATGGAGCTGGTGACGGACCTGGAGGCGACCGCGCGGGAGCTGCACGACGACGTGGTCAACTCGGACGACCCGGACGTCCCCGCGCTGCGGGCGATGCTGGTCGCGGCGATCGAGAAGACCGGGTACACCCCGCCTGCGCCCGAGGTTGAGGCGTAAGCGACAACCGGCCGACCGGCCCGCACTCCTCACGGGGTGCGGGCCTGAGGCAGTGAGAAGCCCAACGAGGAGGACGGCATGGCCCGCAAGCAGCAGCTCCGCAACGAGTGGCGCAAGAGCCCGAAGCGCGCACCGCGCCGGGAGATCGGGCGCACCCCGAACTGGGTCGTCCTGGAGCGCCGGGAGCGCGCCGAGGACGGCGGCCAGGAGGACGTGTAAAGAATCTTCAGTGCAGAGTAGCCATATGCTCTGCACTGGAGTATAGTTCTTGTTGTAAGGGAAACACGAAGTCCCCAGGAGGACACGATGGACAGCACGAAGACCGCCGAGACCGTCGCCCGCATCGCTCAGGCCGCCGCGCAGACCCTGCTCAAGGTCCAGGCCCGCTTCACCGAGGCATTCGCCGCTGGCGAGATGGTCCTGCCGGGCACGATGGAGGCGCTGATCGAGGCGCAGGCCGCAGCCCACCAGACCGCGCAGCTGCAGACCCGCTGGAACCGTGCCGGCATGCGGGCGATCGAGGAGTGGCTGGAGGACGCGGCCGAGCAGCTCATGGAGGGCAACGTCGGCGGCTCGACCAGCCCGGTCCAGAACGCCCGTGAGGCCGCCGAGCGCAAGGCGATGCAGGCGGCCTACAAGGCGCTGAACCGCTGCCGCTGACCAACCCGCAGGACCCGGAGCCCCGCCCCGAACCAGGGAGCGGGGCTCCTCTGCGTTCTGGGTCCGGCGCGTCCCTCGCTGGCCGTCTCCCGGCTCCGCGCCCCGAGCGCGCCCCGTTGGGCCGACGAGCCCGCCCGGAGCCCGGAGAACGACGCGTAGGCTTGCCGGCATGCTTACGATCACGACAAGCCTCCGAGACCAGATGTTCAGGCACGCCCGCGAGCAGGCTCCGGCTGAGATGTGCGGCATGCTGATCGCCCCGATGGGGCGCGACTTCCCGCTCCGCTTCGAGCCGCTGACCAACGCCGCAGCCGACGCGCGCCGGTTCTACGAGACCGATCCGGTCGAGGTGCTCGCCTTGTACCGCGAGATGGACATCCGGGGCGAGGACCCGGTTGCGATCGTGCACTCGCACACCGCCACGTCTGCTGAGCCGTCTGGCGTTGACGTGGCCACGGCCGTGCATGCCGGCATGCGGTACGTCATCCTGAGCCTCGCGCCCGAGGAGATCCGGTGCTGGCGAGTGGTCGCCGGGGTCGCCGAGGAGGAGTCGACAGAGGTAGTTTCGCCCGATTCGCCCTGAGGCGCGGTGAATCGCCGTAGACGCCCGTACCTCAGATCTACCTGAGGGTTCAGAAGTTCTTCAAGATTTCTGCAAAAAGATCGCGACGCGTCTACCTGAGGGTTCGCATCGTTTCGGCAGGTGGCATGAGGGTAGCGGAGGTCCTCAGTCTCGAGTAAAGTTCTACCTGTAAGCGAACGAGGGCGGCGAGCGAAACTCCCGGGACGGCGACTCCAGCCGACGGTCGAGGCTCCACCCGAAGACCGCGAGCAACCCGCAAGGCGGCCAGGCGACAGGTCGGAAGCAGTAAATGCAGCGTCGGAGACAGGGCACCGGCCCTCCACAAGAAAACGGCAGCGAAGGTAGTAGCGCGCAACTCCTCGGGGACGGACGCGGGACTGGCTAGGGAGACACGGAACCAGCCACCCCACGAGAGAACATCCGAGAGGTTGGCAAGGCGCGAGGGCGGAGCGAACACGAGAGGCCGAGAGACGGCCCCGTGCACACACAAGACGAAACCCGAGGGGCGGAGACGCCCTGAGGGTCGGCCGCTGAACGGCGGTCCTGAGGAGTCTCTGGAGGAACCATGGCACTGCCCCGACGTACCCCGCAGGCGAGCAACCCGCCCAACGGGAACGGACCCAAGGCAACGCCGACCACGAGCGGCCAGATCACCAACCGGCCGCTCCCCACCGAGGCTGACGGGCGCGACCTGATCCAGGTCGAGAACCCGCTCGGCACGCCTGGCCCGGACGAGATCCAGCGCTGAGGCGGACGGCAGCCGGGGAGCCCCCAGCTCCCCGGCTTGCAGGCAACAAGTTCCACTCCACAGTAGCCAAACGGCTCGACATAGAGTATAGTAGTTACTGTAAGGCCAACCCGACGAAGTCCCCAGGAGGACACCATGGCTGCCAACTCCAAGACCCCGAAGAACTTCGAAGCGATCGCCGCCAAGGCTCCCACCCAGCTGCACGAGGACTTCGCCCACTGGATCTTCATCCAGACCGGCGTCAAGGTCGACCTGAAGACGGTCCAGCTCGTCTCGGTCCTGCGGATGGACTTCCAGGCCAGCCCGGAGAACCAGAAGAACCTGGCCGACCGTAAGGCCAAGGCGGCGGACGCCAAGAAGGCGAGCGCGGCTCGCAAGAAGGCCAAGCTGGAGGCCAAGCTGGCCGAGCTCAAGGGAGATGCCGGCAAGGCCGAGGAGCCCAAGCAGGAGGACGCCCCGGTCGTCGAGGCCCCGGTCAAGGCCGAGCCCAGCGAGCCGGTCAAGCTGACCATCATCTACGGTGGCGACGAGCCGGAGATCCACAAGTTCGGTTGCGCCGACGCCAAGAAGAAGACGGCGAAGATGGGCTTCTCCAAGGAGACCGCGAACATCAGCAGCCACACCGAGCTGACCCACCTGATCTACTCGGACATGATCGACTCCGGCGAGTCCAGCCTGGAGGACAACTACATGGCCTACGACGCCAAGCCCTGCTGCGGCGCGCTGGACAACTGACCAACCCCAGGACGAAACCGGCCGGTCTCCCGAGAGGAGGCCGGTCGGTCTGCGGCTGAGTGGCCGTACTGACGAGTCCCACAGGAGGATGTCATGGGTCTGATCCCGCTGCCGAGCGACGACGACGTCGTCAAGGCGTGGCGCGAGCACGACCAGAACAACTCGCGGACGGCGAGGCACTTCGGCGTCAACGAGAGCACGATCCGCAAGGTGGTCGCCCGTGCGACCGGACGAGCGCCTCGCACCTACAAGAGGCTCCCGCTGGCCGGTGCAGGGCTCTACGGTGCCTTCCTCAAGGAAGGCGGCGACTGCCACTCCGTAGGTCGCCTAGCGCGCTCCTACGGCGTCAAGCCCCAGTCGGTGCGAGCGGCGCTCCGGCGCTACCTCGACAAGCAAGACCCGATCTAGTCCCCGAGAGGACCACCATGGACAACGACCGCGAGACCGTGTACAAGTACTTCATGAACTGCAAGTCCCAGGTCAAGTTCTCGACCTACGCGCTGTTCGATGGCGTCGTCAGCCACGACCACATCGTCGTCCACAGCGCACCGCCGCGCGTCGTCCGGGAGCTCGTAGGGATGCTGAAGATGGTGTCCCTGCGCGAGGACGGCGGCCTGCTCATCCCGCTCACCAAGGAGTCCAAGTGACACAAGGCAACGCCGTACCGCCCACCAACAACGGCCACGAGGCCGCACCTCCGCCCGAGGCCGATCCGGTCGTCCAGGCCGAGACTCGTGGCCACACGCCCACCGAGCAAGTCCAGCCGCCCAACGCGGACGCAATCGACCTGTACGGAGCGTGACATGATCGACGCGATCGTCGACCTCGTGTGCGACGTGCTCGGAGCGATCTTCGGACGAAGGCGGCGACGCCGGTGATGCCGGCAGTCGACGCGCCCGAATGGGCGCAAGAGATCGAAGGAGCCATGGAGCTCTACGCGGCCATCAAGGCCGAGTTCCCATTCATGGACGACCACTGCGTGTGGGAGCTCGTCCGCAACTGGTAGGAGATGCCGGCATGTACTCGCTCGTCACTGGGCTGATCGACTTCGCCCTGTTCGCAGGCTTCTGCTACGTCGTGCTGTACCGCGTGCCCAAGGCGCTCATCAAGGCGTTCCGAGGCAAGTAGCAACCAAGGACGAAACCCGGCAGCCAGCCGGGTCGGGCGCTGGATGGCGCTCCTGACGAGTCCCGAGGAGGATGACATGTACAACCATGAGACGGGAACAGCCGTCACTTACAACGCCACCGGCCTTCCCACCCCGAACGACCCGAAGACCTACGAGGAGCACCTCGAGTTCGCGACCTGGTACCACGCCGTGACCTCGAGCCGACGCGTCAACCGGAACGTCCGGGCGTCGGCCAAGGAGCACCTGTCCAAGTACAGCCTCATGCAGCTCCGGGCGATCTTCCTGTTCGCCCTCTTCGAGAATGCGGAGGAGCTGCACAAGGGCAACGTGCTCGACCCGCTGGAGCGGGCGAGGGTGTGGGACCGGCTGGAGTTCTGCCAGCACATCGACTACGACAACGACGGGGTCCCGTTCGCTCTGGACTCCGCCGAGAAACTCAAGTTCGAAAACTAGTCCCCAGGAGGACTGCATCATGACTCGCATCTCCACCCGTCCGACCGTCGTCGAGGTCCTCTCGAGCAACGTCGGCAAGGTCGTCACCATCTCCGACATCATGAACCGGCTGCCCCGTGGCGCGAACGAGGCGAGCGTGCGCAACGCCGTTCGCACGGTCATGGAGCTCGGCATGAACATCACCGTGATCTCTGCCGGCAACAGCTGGAGGCTGGAATCCCTGGACGCGTCCGGGCACAGCGCTCGCTCCAACCCGGATGCCGGCAAGTCGCTGGTGTTCGAGCTCGTGGGCGAGAAGGAGGACGACACCCGCGTCGTGCGCGACCCGGAAGGGAAGCTGTACGACCTGACGGCCATCTAGCGGCCCTACGCGGCCACGTAACGAACCAAGGAGCCCCGGTCAGCCCGTTGGGAGGCCGGGGGCTCCGCCATCCCCGCATATGGGCGCGTGCCCATGGAGGAACCATGAAGGTGTACGTAACGGCGCGAGGGGACTCGTACCACAGCACCCCGACCTGCAGCCAGATCGTGGCGGGGCAGCGGGCAGCAATGAACAACGGCAACCGGGTGCACCCGGCGAGGGAGATGTCGCTGGAAGAGGCTCAGGCCTGGAAGCCGGTGTGGGAGTGCAATCGATGCTGGGTGGACGCACAGCCCCGCATCCCCAGGCAGGGTCGCCCCTCCATCGGCGCGTCGCTCGACGGGATCGAGGTGCGGTACGAGATCGGCTTCGGACCGGCCGCCACGACCGCGAAGGGGTTCCTCATCATCCCGCGTGAGCAGTGGCTCGCGATCCTCCCCGAGGACCGGGACGACCGGGTGCTCGAGATGATCCGCGCTCAGGCCGCCGAGGACCTGCGCGTGACCTTCCGAACGGTCGAATAGCCCGATTCGCCCCAGGTTGCCGGCCTCGACAGCCGGCAACCGAGGGCAGGGTGAATCGCCGTTGACGATATGATACGCCCGATTCGCCCCATGACGCGTCGCACTCATGTCTACCTGCCGTTTCAGAAAAAGTTCAAAAAACTTTCAACGGATCTGCACCTCATCTCGCCTGCTCGTTCTTCGCGAATGACCAGGTAGATGAGGGGTTGCCTTCCGGCGGGATCTGGCGCATAGTTCTACCTGTAAGCGAGAGGGCAGGAAGCGGAACTCCCCGAATGGCCGGTCTGGCCGAGGGTCGAGGCGCTGGCCCGGAGACCGCGAACCAGGCAGGACAGCCAAGAGAGACGGCTGCGATCGAGCTCCACTGAGAACCTTCGGTGGCCCTCTGACTCTAGACAGGAACCGGACTCCACAAAACCGGTAGATGCGAGCGAAGCGACTGTACTGTCCGGGGACGGACTCCTGAAGGCCCACTGCGGGAACCACAGGGGAGAGAACATCCGGATGGTCCTGAAAGCTGCTAGCGAGCACGAACTCCACCTCTTCAAGCCTGGGTCAAGTGAGACACCCCGCTCGGGGCACCTCTGGCCAGGAAGTCGAAAGGTGGACGGTCTGCCGGCAACCGCAACCCTCACCGATGAGGAGATGCCGGCACACAACACAAACAACACAAACAACACAAAGGACGAAACGAGCCCGCTGGGAAGCGCTGCTCGTACGCCGGTAAGAGCCGGTGCTGAGGAGTCCCAAGGAGGAACACCATGTCCGAGAACACCACCACCAACGCCAAGACCTTCGCCGAGCGCGCTGCGGCCGAGCCGACCGACCTGCACGTCGCCTTCACCGCCTGGCTGAAGGAGAAGACGGGCATCGACGTCGACCTCAAGACCGTCCAGCTGGTCACGACCATGCGGATGGACTTCCAGAAGAGCGACGAGAACCAGGCCGCTCTGAAGGACCGCAAGGCCAACGCCGCCAAGAAGGCGGACGAGGCCAAGGCCAAGCGGCTCGCCAAGCTGGAGGCCGAGCTCGCCAAGCTGAAGGGCGAAGAGGCGGCGGCGGACGAGGCGAAGCCCGAGGAGCCCACCGAGACCCCGAAGGCGGACGCCGAGCCCGAGGGTGAGGCCAAGGACGAGAACGGCGCGGAGGAGGCCACCGAGGCCGCTCCCGAGCCGGTCAAGAAGGCTCCGGCCCGTCGCACCCGACGGACCCCGGCTGCCAAGAAGTAACACCCCGCAGACGCCCCCGGTCGAGGTGACCTCCCCCACCCTCGACCGGGGTGCACTGCACAAGGACGAAACGCCTCTCGGGGCGTCCGGCGCTGGATGGTGCTGCTGAGGAGTCCCTAGGAGGATGCGCATGGACGTTGTCTGGAACATCTACAAGGTTCTGGTCGAGGAGGACCGCGAGGAGCACGTGGCGGTGTTCACCGACGAGGACAAGGCCAACGACGCGATCAACCGGCTGCGGTTGCGCGACGAGGCCGACAACGAGGTTGACTACAACCTCCGGCCGTGCAGCGTCGACCCGACGCCGGACATGCTGGATCTGCCCAAGACACTCCGCGAGATGGGGTGCGACGAGCTGCTCAACTCGGCTCGCATCGAGCTGTGCAACAACGGCAAGATGTACGTGCCGCTGTGGGTCAACCCGGCGTGGCTGGTACACGAGCTCAAGGCCAAGTACGAGCTCGGCATCGACTTCAAGGGGCGCCAGATGACGCTGGTCTCGAAGGACGAGCAGCGGCGTCGGCGCGACTACGGCATCCCGGACGTGAACGCCCCGAGCGACTTCGGGACGGACGACGCGGGGTTCGTCGAGACGCGGTGATGGGTAAGTGGAATCGGGACGAGGTCCTCACCGGCCTCGTCCTGGTCGCCGGGTACATCCTCTGGTCATGGCTCAAGTAAGGAACGAAACATGGACGACGAAGACGTTTGGGTGTCGGAGCAGCCGCCGCAGATGCCGGTGCAGAACCCGGCTGTGAAGACGCTGTGGGAGGCTCTGGGCTGATGGCTTCCTTCATGCAGAACTGGTGGCGCAAGCACGACATGGACGCCGACGGCAAGGGCTTCTTCTTCATCTTCGGCCTGGTGCTGCTCGGATGCTTCCTGCTGGGCTGCGCCTTCATGGGCCTCATCTGGTTCCTGGCGAACCTGGCCTTCTGATCCTCAACCAAGACGAAACCGGCCCGTCGGGAGACGCTGCTGGTCCGCCGGTACGGTACCGGTGCTGACGAGTCTGAGGAGATTCGCAACATGTCCGAAACGCAGAACCCGATCCTGGCGAAGATCCAGGGCCTGCTCGACACGTACCAGTCGCTCACCGACACCAACCCCGAGGGTGCGCAGGCATACCTCGACAAGGCTGAGCAGCTGATGCAGAAGTACACCATCGACGCGGCGATGCTCTCGGAGGCCAAGCGGCTCGCCGGGGGCAAGGCGGAGGAGCCGGAGCAGCGCGTCATCACGTTCATGCCGACAGGAGACAAGCTCGGCAACCAGTGGTACAACCTGATCATCGGAGTCGCCAAGCACTACGACTGCGACTTCTTCGGCTGGACGTCGGGCTCGGGTTACCTGGTCGGCTTCCCGTCGAACCTGGATCTGGTCGAGATGGTGTACACGTCGCTCCGCATGCAGGCGCTGACCAAGCTGGACCCCAAGCCGAACAAGGAGTTCTCGTTCGACGAGAACGTGTACATCCTGCACGAGGCCGGGATCAAGTGGCAGCGCATCGGCTTCCTGATGAACCAGGCCTGGCACGAGGCCAAGGAGCTCGGCACGGTCCTCGACTCCAACTGGGAAGAGGTTCCCTGGGACGAGAAGCGCAAGGACGGTGGCCGCCTCATCCGGGCGTGCAAGCGCTGGTGCAAGGACACGGGCGAGGAGTACCGCGCGGTGTCGTCGCCGGTCACCTTCCAGCGGTCCTACGCACAGGGCTTCCTCAACGAGGTGCGCGACAGGTTCGCCCGTCTGCGCAAGTACCGCGAGGACCAGATCAAGTCCACCTCGGGTGCGGAGCTCGTCCTGTTCGACCGCAACGCCGCCACGAAGCGGATGATGGACGAGCTCAAGAAGATGCTCGGCCACAAGGACGGCAAGGGCTACCGGCAGAAGATCGTCGGTGAGGCGTACGAGCGTGGCGTCAACGACGGTCGCACGGCGGACATCGGTCAGGACCGCATGGGCGGACGCCGCAAGGAGATCTCATGAGGTGCGGTAACTGCAAGGGCGAGCACCCGAGCGTGGCGCTGGTCCGGGGCTGCTTCGCCAACGTCGAGGGCCAGCCGAGCGAGAAGCAGATGTCGCTCGCGCAGGCCCTCGGCCGCGAGAAGGTTCGGCTGGAGGAGCACGCGGCGCTCAGCGAGGAGGAGTACCACCTCGCGATCGCCGGGATGAGCCGCAACCAGATGGGCACCTTCCTGACGAAGATGCTCAAGCAGCCGAATGCCGGCATGTCCAAGGACGAGCTGTTCGAGCGGATCCCCAACGGCAAGTACGCGCTGCGCAACGAGGGTGACGACGACATCCGGTTCTACCACGTCTCCGGCGTGCACCGCCGCGTGCTGTGGGAGCTCACGGGTGCGCCGGGAGAGTTCCGGCAGACGCGCATCTACAGGTCGGAGAAGATCCTCAAGCGGATCGGAGACGACCCGGTCGCCGCCTTCGCGCTGTTCGGCCTGACGGTCGGCACGTGTGGACGGTGCGGGTCGCCTCTCACCCAGCAGCACACGCGTGAGCGGGGCATTGGAGACATCTGCTACGCCAAGCTCACCGCGTAGGCCGTAGACGGCCGCGTAAGGGCTCGTCGCGACCGCGTCGGGCAAAGGTACTCGGGAGCGCCTCGCAGGCCGCCTACGATCACGTAGGATCGGTTCTCGGGGCGCTCCCGGCCGGTTGATCGGCTCGGAGGCCGAAACATGAAGTGGGACCACATCCCCGAAGGCACCTCGTTCGCCATGTCCCAGAAGGGCGTGGACGAGCTGCGTGCCGGCAAGCCCAAGGCGTTCGGCGCTGGCATCATCTGTGGAGCGGTCCTCACGCTCGTTCTGCAGAGCTGCGGAAGCGACGACAACAAGAAGACGGACGACACGCCGAAGCCCGGTCCGTCCTCGACCAGCACACACAAGCCCGGCAACTAGCAACAAGAGAGCGAGCACCTGACATCATGAGCTCCATCGGACTCATCGGAATCCTCACCCTGCTCGGTCTGATGGTCACCGCCATCAGCACGGGTTCCGTCGCCCTCTGGGTCCAGCGTCGGTTCTTCCTTCACGAGGACGAGGATCAGTCCTTCGCCATCCCGGGCACGGTAGCGTTCTTCGCGACCATGTACTACTTCTGGATGGTGATCACGTATGGCCCCAGCTCGTAAAAGAGCCGAATGGAGAGCAGTCTGGCTAGGCGTGGCGCAGTCAGTAGCCATGCGGAGCTCATGCCTGAGGGATCAGGTCGGCGCGGTCCTGGTGGTCAACGACTACTGGACGTTCGTCGGATACAACGGACCCAAGTCCGGTCGGCCCAACTGCGACATCGGAGGCTGCCCTCGCGGGCTGCTGAGCGCTGACCAGTTGCCGCACGGCGCGAGGTTCGAAGGTGCTGGCCTGTGCGAGGCTGTGCACGCGGAGATCAACGCGGTGGTCAAGTACCTCCGCTATCACAAGCAGGTCACGCCCGATGTCGTGCTGTACACGACACGGGAACCCTGCGAGAACTGCTGGGACGAGCTCGTCAGTCTCGGCTTCATGCGAGATCAAGTGATCTGGAGCAGCTGATGCCGACACCCAAGGTGCATATCGAACTCGACGACAAGGGGGACCGGATCGTCCTGCGAAGCCCGTTCTTCCCTGGCGTGAGCGAGATGTGCCAGGAGGTGCCGGGTCACAACTGGTCCAAGGTCAAGCGATGCTGGAGCTATCCGGTCTCGCTTCAGACCTGCCGCCTCCTGCGCCACGTGTTCGCCGACATGCTCATCGTCGGCAAGCGGTTGTCGTCGTGGGCTCGGCAGGCCATCGCTGAGGAGCAGGCGATGCGGGACCTGGGTAAGCTGTCCGACACCGAGCTGGACCGCCTGCACGAGATCCTGCCCCGGCTGGCAGGCGCGATGGACACGAGGACCTATCAACGGGTCGGAGCGTCCTTCCTCGCCAACCAGCCGAACGGCGGGGTCCTGCTGGCGGACCAGCCCGGTCTGGGTAAGTCGATTCAGACGCTCGGAGGCATCGTCGAGCGCGGGCTTGAGGTCGGGCTTCACCTGATCGCCTGCCCGGCCACGGCCATCAGGATCACGTGGGAGAAGGAGCTGCGCAAGTGGACCGACTTCAATGTGTTCCCGGTGACCGGCTCTGCCAAGCAGAAGCACAAGGCGATGGAGCTGGCCCTGGAGGCTCCGGCTGACGAGCCCCGGTTCGTCGTGATCAACCCGGAGACGACCCGGATCAAGATGGGTCGCTGGTGCCAGAAGTGCAAGATGTTCGTCGAGGACTTCACAACCCCCGACGAGGACATCCAGCACAGGGAGGACGGGCACAAGACCGCGCCCCGTCCGTACGTGATCCAGTTCCCGGAGTTCTTCGAGTCCGAGTGGACGACGATCGTCGTCGATGAGTCGCACCGGTTCCTGAACGGCATCCGTGGCGCTCACTCGAAGACGCAGGTTGCGGAAGGTCTCTGCCGGCTGCAACTGGCCGAGGACGGGCTGAAGGTGGCCCTGAGCGGAACGCCCATCAAGGGCAACCCGGTCAACTTCTGGGGCGTCCTGCACTGGCTCGATCCGAAGCAGTACAGCTCCAAGTGGACATGGGCGCAACAGTACTTGGAGGTCAACGAGACCGGGTTCGGGCAGAGCATCGGCGGGCTGAACCCGGCTCGTGCGGAAGCCCTGTACCGATCGCTGGACTACGTGATGCTGCGCCGGACTAAGGGCGAGGTTGCCCAAGACCTGCCGCCCAAGCAGTACTTGGAGCACTGGTGCGAGCCGTCGAGCGCGCAGCAGAAGCAGTATGACGAGATGTCCGAGATGGGCGAGGCCATGTTCGGCGAGCGCGCTGTCTCGGCAACCGGCGTCCTGGCTGAGCTCACCCGGCTCCGACAGATCGCAACGGCGTACCAGGGTGCCGACGGTCCGGTCATGGCCAAGAGCTGCAAGTGGGAGTTCCTGATGGAGCTCTTCGAGGAGCGTGGCCTGGTCGGGCCCAACCGATACAACAACGGCACCAAGTTCGTGATCGCGTCGCAGTTCGGCAAGGTGATCAACGCCATGGAGGCGGAGTTCAAGAAGCTGAAGGTGCCGGTGCT
>Ga0210379_10000003_pt1 | contig 60953 bp, 103 predicted proteins | sample PLMedo_2_FD_155468 | JGI IMG/M metagenome (GOLD analysis project Ga0210379, IMG submission 155468) | Groundwater sediment microbial communities from an aquifer in East River, Colorado, USA - PLM4_32_coex redo | ecosystem: Environmental > Terrestrial > Soil > Riparian zone | place: USA: East... | reverse complement strand
GCGGTGCAAAGAGAAGCGCATTCTGATCCAGCACCCAATCGGCCCACCCGGCCCGCCCGATACGAATGGCAGGAAGTAAGGCTAATCCTTCTTGGCAGTGGCGCGAATTTTATCGGCGATAGTTCTGGCCGTGTCGGCCCGGTGACTGTATTCGAGATGATCGACGCCGGGGCAGTCAGCTGAAACGCCTATGGCCGCTGTCGCTTCTTTGTCCGCGATCTTCGCCGCTTCCGCGAAAGCATCCTCTCGCCCACGTCGGAACGCGGTTGCGCGGTCGTGGTGGCGCACGTGGCAGATATGGCAATCCTGGCCACCATCGTGCGGAGGCTGCATGTCCGGATTCCATGAGCCAGCCATTGAGTGCGATGAACATACCCAGGCTTCGATGGCAGGCGAATACACAACGGCAGTTTGCTCGCAGTCTTCGAAGCTGCACAGGTCAGGGCGAGGAGCTTCGCGCGGGTGTGTGATCATGTGCCGAATTATAGCACGGTCGCCAGCCGAAATAAACCTTGACACGCAACTAGCAGTGCCGTAACAAGTCCCCACGTATCTCCAGTCGCGAGGCTCAAGAAGCCCTGTCCGAGCGCAAGCCCGGGCGGGGCTTCTATCTTTTGGGGGGACGAGTGCAAGGGACAAAGGCCGAGGACCAGCACTACCACCAAGTCCCGCTGCCGGATGGGACCGTCGCGCAGACCGGGCCCCCGATTGGCGAGCTGGCTACCGATCCCGCCCTCGACGCTGCCGCTGCCCCCAGCGCTACTCCCGATTACCCGCAGGACGGCAAGCGGGATTATGTCAGGGATGACCATGGACGCTTTGCCACCGATGGAGCCGGGGGGGCGGCCAATGCCGCAATTGAAGCGCGCGGGGTCGCACGAGAAGTAGCGGCCTCGACGGATCCGGCTACTCAACAAGCTGGCCATGAGCGGCTGGTCCAGCTCGTAGATCGAGCAACGATGTTGGCAACGGATTCTCTGGGCGTGGACCATACGGCGACCAGGGAGTTGTCTGCTCTATCGGCGGCAGTGCGACGGGATAGGGATGATCCACGCCGCATTGGCGATGCCGCGGCAAGGCTTGGAGCGATCAGCGAACGACTGGCCAGGGAAGCAGCGGCCGGAAAGGGAATCAAGCGCGAGTACGTGCGCGACGATCATGGCCGGTTCTCCTCCGAGGGCGCGGGGGGGGCGGCGAACGATGCGCTCGACGCGCGCGGGATAGCGCTCGCGGTGGCTGGCACCAAGAACCCGCAGGAAGCGGCCGCCGGCCGGCGGCGCTTGGCAGGGCTCGTGGACCGGGCGACGACCCGGGCGCGCTCGACCCTTGGCCGGGAGCACCCGGCGACACGGACCTTGAGTGCCATCTCCAGCCGGGCGCGGACGGCGGATGCGCGCGGGCTACAGACCTTGGCGGGCGAGCTTGGGCGGGTGAACGAGCGGCTGGCGCAAGAAGCAGCCGCCGGGAAGTCTGCCCCTGGAACGAAGGAGGACCGAGTGGAGCCCACCGATACGGATCCCGACCGAGAGAAGGCGGCGGCCGCCGGTGCCTACGCGACTCAAGATCCGGCGAACCTCCCCGCCTACGGGCGCGAGGTCTACGACCGGATGCATGACACGACCTTCCAGATGTTCGGCAAGGCCGACGATCCCGCGAGCGAGCGCTATGCATCCGGGGTCGCATGGCGAGCCGTGGCCCAGGCGTACGGCTTTGCGTCGGCTCCCAGCGGGCCAGCGAAGGCCGCTACGTTGCCGCAAGCAGCCGGGATGCGGCCCCCGGTCTCGGGCCACGGCCGTTTCGTTTCTGCCCCGACACACGCGAAAGGCATCCCGTGGGGTGGCCCCGTCTTCTCCGAAGGCGGGTTCTGGATCGTGCCGGTCTCGCGGTCCCGCGGTGCCGAGAACCTCTACGACCGGATCGATAGCCGGGTGATCCCGGATTCCGGCGGCGCTGTCGTTCGCGTCGGGATCGGCCGCCCTAATAACCACAAGCAGATCATCGATGTCCGGGTGCCGAAGCGGATGGTGGACTCGACCCCGGGCGGCTCCGGGGCCGCAGGCTGGGTCCAGTGGAATATGGACATCATCCGCGCGGTCGCTCAGTCGGACGTCTCCCCCGGTGCACTCATCCGCCAGTCGGTCGTCAAGGCCTTGGCCGAGCCGCAGGCTAGGCTCGACGTCACGGGCTGCAAGTTCGTGACCTCGCCCGAGAAGGCGCAGGAGCGGATCACCTACGACGTCGTGTACGCGCCCTGGGAGGTGGATCTACAGGGTCAGTACGCAACCGAGGAAGAGGTCAGGAAGATGGCGCACGAGTTCATCGCCCGGAAGGGTGGCATGAACTTGATGCACATCACGGGGCTCAAGATGACGGATGGCCGCCCGGCCGGTGAGCCCGTCGAGTCCTTCATCGCCCGCTCGGGGGACCCCGACTTCCCCCGCGGCGCCTGGGTCATGGGGGTCAAGTGGCACCCCGAAGCATGGGAGCAAGTCAAGTCGGGCAGGCTCACGGGCTACTCGATCGAGGGTCAGTGGGGCGTTGTGCCGCTCCATCTGGTCCCGTCGGCAGCCGAGATGGGGATGGCATGAAGTCACTCAGGGAGCTTCTCTCGGGTGCCAAGGAACTGGACTACGTGGGCGAGATCATCGCGGGCGAGGTGACGGAAGTAGCGGGTGTCGATCGGCCGGCCACTGGCCGGCGCTGGCGCTTCTTCAAAGCTGGGCCGGGCTCCAAGGCTGGCATCTCCCCGACGCTTGCCCCCGGGGCCAATTACACGGCCTGCCTTGCGACGGGCGAGCAGCCCACCCCCACCGTCTGCGAGACGAACGAGCCCGACGCCCTCGGCAATTTCACGGATGTCCTCCGGGCCGACATGGCGGGACATGACGCCTCGGTCGCCGATTTGAAGATGCTGGCCGATGTTGAGGACGCGATCACACGGGGCGAACTCACAATGCAGGAGGAAAAGATGATCACACGCGGACGGAAGTGCCCCGACGGGATCGTGCCCGAAGGCAAGGACGTCGCACCGCCGGTGCCCGAAGAGATGGCAGCCGACATGCCGCTCGAGGACGAGCCGGCGGCAATCGAGGTGCCCTCGACCCCTACCGAATGGAGCCTCGCCGATTGCTTGACGCAAGCGACCGAGATGGGGCTCCCCGAAGACGCCGCGGTCTCGGCCTGCCAGATGGTGCGGGGCGAGTTCGGCGACCCGATCGATGAGACGAAGATCCTTGTGCCCGACGGGACTGAACCCGAGGGCCTGATCAATGCGGCGGCGATGAGCTTGGGGCTGGGGAAGTCGCTCAAGGTAGAGCCCACGGGTCCGCCGGCCGTCAAATTCCAGGGTGAGAACCGCTGGCGCACGCTCTTCAAGCGCTTCTTGGGAATCCGTGAGCCGCGCCCCGGGCGCAAGCTGGTCGAGTATCTGCGGGGCGTGGAGTCCCGCGTGGAGGGACTCATGTCTGAGCAAGTGAAGTCACGGGAGGACCTGCGGCTCGTGATCGAGCAGCAAGGCCAGATGATCCACGCGCTGGCGGGCCTCGCCGGCTTTACCCTGCCGGCCACCGCCTCCGCTGCCCCGGCAGCCGCGGCTGAGCCCGCCCCCGCGGCTCCGCCTCAGGGCTCCGGGAATCCGATCATGGAGCCTGCCAAGTCGGCGCCGACTGCCCCGGCCGATGGTGCCAAGGATGGTGCCGCGGCCGGGGCCCCGATCCCGGCGGCTCCTACCCCGGATGACCGGATCGCCCGGCTCGAGGCGACCGTGCAGGAGCTCGTGGCAGCGCTCACGGGCGGCGGCCCGGCGATGGACGAGCCCGGCGACAACGAGCTGCCGGATCTGGTGGGTGCCGGTGTCGCGGCACCCTCGGCTGAGCCGAAGCGTGTGAGTGCTGCGACCCCGCCTCCGAACCGTCTCCTCCAGTCGAAGGCGGTCGCCACCGCCTCGAGCGGTACGCCGGTCGAGTACTCGACCATTCTCGGGGCGCCCGTCACGACCTCGGAGCGGAACGCGGCGCGTAACGGCGGCGGGCTCCCCCGCATCGCCCGGCGATAAGGAGCGACCCCCATGAGTGCGACCTACTTCAAGTCGATGCACGTGGACGAGGACCCGCAGGGCCCGCCCAAGTTCTTCTCCGACGTGCGGCTCTCGGGGGCCGATCAGCTCATCGCCCGCGACCCCGAGACCGTCGCTTTCCTGGCCAAGTGCTACGCCGAAAAGGTGACGCACCCGCCCGGCCAGCGCTGGCACATCTTTGCCGAGAAGCGGCTCGGCGCCTTCCTCGGGGCCCTCGGGGTCGATCTCGAGGAAGCCAAGAAGTTTGTCGGCGAACCGACGGACGTCCCGACCTACTGCGACTCGATGGAGCAGTCGGTCAAGATGTTCAACGGGACGTCATTCCTTGCCAAGAACGTGTACGAGGTCTGCGCGCACCTTCGCAGCCGGCGAGCGCTCGCGCGTACGTAGGGAAACCACCCCGGGCATCACGGGACAGGGACGTTCCGTGCCGGAAGTTCCAAGGAGGGGACGCAAGTGCTATCCCAAGGACACGCGCTGCTCGCGGCACCGTCATCGGTGACCGAGGGTCGGCGCCTCACGAAGTACGAGCAGGCAAAGTTCCTGCTCCGTACCGTCGCTCCGTGCTTGATCCAGCCCGAGGAGGCAGACCGGCTCGTTGACTACGTGGTCGATGAGTCCCAGATGTTCCGCGAGGCGTCGGTCGAGCGCATGACCACGAACGAGCAGACGATCCGCTTCATCAATCTCTCAAGCGGCATCCTCCGGCTCGCGACCTGTAACGAGACCCCCACCGAATCGGTCTCGATCACGAACACGAACAAGTGCCTCAAGACCATCAGTCTCGACGCCAAGTTCTTCCTCTGCGATGACGACTTGCAGGACGGGATCACCGGCCCGCAGTTGGAGCAGCAGATCATGCGGATGACGGCCGAGACGATCGCGAACGAGACCGAGCGGATCGCGTGGATGGGGAACACGAACGGGAGCTACACCGATCCATCGAACGTGAACAACGGCGTCATGGGAGCGCGCGATATGTGGTATCGCCAGCTCCAGCAAGGGCACATCCTGAACGGCGGCGGGTTCTCGGGTGCCGATGCCGGGGACCGGACGATCACCTTCCACAAGCTGAATTGCCTTCAGCGCGCACTCCCGACCAAGTACCGCCGGAACCCCGAGCAGCTCCGGATCTACATGCCGAGTGACATGTGGGTCGATTATGCGGAGCTCCACCAGGGCCGGGAGACGGTCCTTGGCGATCGCTCGCTCCTGGGCCCGGTCCCGCGCGAGCACATGTCCACCCCGATCGTACCCGTGCCCTTGATCCCGACCAACATCCGCGCGTGCGGGTGCGAGTCGCTCGCGACGTCCACGGGGACGTTCATGCTGATCACGGACCCGGCGAATCTCGTCGTGGGGATCCAGAAGAACATCACGTTCGAGCGGTGGCGCGATGGACCGCGGCATCTGACGTGGTTGATCTGGACCTTCCGGTTCGATGCGCTCGTGTTCAACGAGGATGCGACGGCGATGGTCGATTGCATGCAGCTGGATGCTTGCGCCTCGACCTGCGTGCCGGCGGCTCTGCCGGCCGGGCGCTGTGTCGCCTGCATCAACTAACGGGGTAACGCTCTCGTAGCCTGCGACCTTCGGCGAAGCGCGGTAGCTCTGGCCGGTTGCCCACGGGTTCTCCGGGACCGGCTGGAAACGCGCTTCGCCGAAGGGGACAGAAGCCAAGACAACTCACCCGGCTCTTGAGTAGCCGTCCGCCTCCCCCGCCCCAGCCTACCCATAGGGGCGAGACAGCCGAGAAAGGATGCCCGTGCCTCAGGTGGTCCTGGCGCGAAGCCTCACCTATGCCCACAACGGACGCGCGTTCCGGCGTGGCGAGCCCCAGGACGTGCCCGAAGGCGACTACCTGTTTCTACTCTCCCAGGGCTTCATCGACCCGAACCACGAGATCCAGGTGGTCCACCCGGCACGGCTCACGCGGGCCCCGGCGGACTCCGAGATCCCGATCGTCAGAACGGGTGGGCTCGGTGACGTGCTGATGGTGCTCCCCGCCTTGCGGGAGTTGGCGCATCGGTTCCCCCGGCTCCGGTTCACCTACGCGACAGCGCACGAATTCGTGCCGCTCCTCCGGAATTGCCTCTTAGGACAGCCGGGCGGATTCCTCCACCGGGTCTGCGCCCTGGCCGATCTCCATGGCCGGCTCCCGTGGGTGATCGATCTTCGGGGCTACTCCGAGCGAGACGGCCGGGAGCGCTACGATCGGATCGGAGTATTCGCCCGCTACCTCTTGAACGGCGGCGAGCCCTTGGACTGGTCCTATCCCCTCCAGGCCACAGATCAGGAGCGTCTACAAGGGAAGATCGCCACGGGGGCGATCGATCACGGCCGGCCGGTGGTCGGGATTGTGGTCGGCTCGCACTCGCAGTCTGGCATGCGGAACTGGCCGACGACCTACGTCGAGGAGTTCGCCGAGCGGGCCTTCGATCATGGCTACCGGGCCGTGCTGATCGATGACCACGTGCACCAGCTGACACCAAGGCTCGCAGCGGCGGGAGTGCGCTCGCTCGCCGGGCATCTCATGATCCCGACGTTGTTATCGGTCGTCGCGTCGCTTGACTACTTGGTGACGCCCGATACCGGAGTCCTCCATCTCGCCGAAGCCTTGGGCGTCAGGACGGTGGGATACTTCACGAGCGTGCCGCCCGAGGCCAGGGCCGTGCACTACCGCCATGTGCGGAGCCTATATGCCGCCGTCCACTGCGCTCCCTGCTACCACGCGCCCACGTGTGGCGCGCCGCCCGGGCAAACGCTCTGTGCCTTGGAGGTCAAGCCCGCGCGGGTCTGGCAAGAGATCGAGTGGATGGCGCAGAATGCGCCGCCTTACGACTACCGTGCTCCGTTTGTCCACCAGCAGCCGGCAGCCCAGCCGGTGCACTTCAATTACCAGGCGGCATAAGGAGTGGACGATGATTCTCACGTGGGTTCAGGTTTTCGATCGACTCGCCGAAATGGTCGGATCGATCCAGCAGCCGGAAGATCAACCGCAGTTTCGGCTCATCGTGGACGAGCAGTCTTCACCGCCGAACGTGAAGATTGACGCGCGCGCGAATCGAAACTCGGCGTGGGTGTCGATCGGCTCGCTCCCGGCGCCAGCGGATGAGACCCCCGAGCTGCCGATTGGCGGCGGCGGACTTGGATCGGAGATCTAGATGAGCTTCAGCGTACGCGGACGGGCAGCGGCAACGGCAGCGACCGCCGATCATGCAGTGTTTTCCTTCTGGAATCCGCACTCGACGCATCGGATCAAGGTCATCTCGGTCGCGATGTTCGCGCAGGTCGCCCCGACGGCCGGATGGACGGGGCGATTTCGCCGTATCAGCGCCCGCGGCACGGCCGGCTCGACGGTGACGCCGAATAGCTCGAATCATTCGGAACTCGCCATCGCGCCGCCATCGGGTGTGCTTCTCGATCTGGCACAGTTCTCTGGACAGCCGACGCTGCTGGCTAGTTCGGTGGACATGCTGCTCGGTTACCCATATCCCGCGACGATTGGCGCCGGGATCATCTACCCCATTCCCGGCGGCGTCATTATCCCGCCCGGCGCGGGAATCGCTTACATCCAGGTGCCTGCGACGGCATCGACGGCGATGGAAGTGGCAATCACGTGGCTTGAGGACTGGCTGTAAACCGATGCCCACCTATCGCGGCACCATCGTCATCTGTATCCAGCACGTCGGCGAGGTCTTCGACTCGCCTCTGCCGACGGTGAACGCGCGGGTAATCGGTACGACGTTTGGCGCCTTGCTGCCGGGCTACGACGGGATGGATCTTGTGGGTCTGCCCGACGAAAAGCGCGCGCTATTTCCTTCGAGCCTGCCGTCTAGCTCCGGGTCGGGATACTCGACGCCGTCGGGGAGCATGCACGCCGTGGTCGCCCCGATGGCGTGGTGGGAGCCGCAGCTGTTTGACCTCGAAGCGCCCGCGGCGCCGTCCTTCGTGGCCGCATGGGGCGCCAAGGCGAACATGGGAACGGGGTACGACGTCCAATGACACTCCGCCAGAACGTCGCCGGCCAGCGCGTCTATTTCGTGCTGATCAACGCCACCACGGGGGCCGGGTTGACCGGCGCCACGGTGACGGTGAATCGCGGGATCGACGGCGCTGCACAGGCGGCGGCGACTGGCACGGTGACAGAGCTTGGGCTCGGGCAGTATCGGTTCGACCCGAGTGCCGCCGACACGAACGGCGACCACGTGGGATACATCTTCACGGCCACGAACGCCATCCCAGTTGGCGCCAACTTCATCACGACGAACGCGAACCCGCACGACGGCGTGAGCCTCGGCTTGTCGGCCGTGGCTTCCAACATGGTGCAAGTGTCCGGTGATGCCACGGCGGCCGACAACCTGGAGACTATGCTCGACGGCACCGGCGGCCAAACGCTTACGCTGAACCAATTGCGCCTCAACTCGACGGCGGCGGGCGGTGCGATCGACATCGACAACAGCGGTGGGCCGGCGATCAGCGCGCACAGCAGCAACACCGATGTGGTCGAGATCCTTGCCACTGGCGCTGGCAACGGGCACGGCATCACCACGACGGGCAAGGGCTCCGGCAACGGCATCAACGCGATCGGGGTGAGTGCCGGCGGTGGATCGGGGGTCTATGCGGATGGCCTGTCGGGCATCTTGGCCGTGGGCGGAAGCGGGCCGGGTATCGACACGCTCAGTGCGGGTTCATCCGGCATCCGAGCGACGGGTGGCAGCGGCGGCGTAGGTATTGACGCGCTCGGTGATGGCGCTGGGCCTGGCATCCGCGCACTCGGTGGGGCGACCAACGCGGCGGGTATCCAGACTTCTGGCCGCGGCACTGGCGCGGGAATCAAAACGAGTGGCGGTCCAACCGGCGACGGCCTGCTGGCGAGTGGCGGGGCGACTTCGGGCGCGGGGGTGCGCTCGACAGGCACCGGAGGCTTCAGTGGCGTCGTGGCCACCGGGCAGGGTGCTGCCCACGGGATCGAGGCGACCGGGGGGGCCACCGGGCACGGCATTCATGGGGTTGGCGGGGCCACGTCGGGCTCGGGCATCCGCGGCACGGGCACGGCCGGCAACTCGCCCGGCATCGACGGCGCCGGCCAGGGCTCGGCGGCGGGCGTGCTAGCGACAGGCGGCGCCACCGGCCCAGGCATCCAGGCCACGGCGCAGGGCGGCGCCTCTGGCATCGTCGCTGATGGACAGGGTGCCGGACATGGGATCACCGCCACGGGCGGTGCCACGAACGGCGACGGCATCCGGGCGACCGGCGGCGCGACCAACGGCCGCGGGCTTGCCGCGCTAGGTGCTGGCACGGGTGCCGGCATCCGTGCCAGCGGTGGCGCTACGGGCCACGGCTTGCAGGCCGTAGGCGTTGGAACCGGGAGCGGCATCGTCGGCGAGGGCGGAGTCACGAGCGGTACTGGCATCGTTGCCAACGCGGGCGGAGGCAATGCGGCAGGCTTCTCGGCGCTTGGCTTCGGTACGGCGGCTGGATTCGCTGCGCAGGGTGGGGCGTCCAACGGGGCTGGCATCGCGGCCACCGGAGGCGCCACCAACGGGCACGGCATCATCGGCATGGGCGCGGGCACTGGTGCCGGCATCCGCGGGCTTGGTGGGGCCACGGGCCATGGCATTCATGGGTTCGGTGGGGCCACGAGCGGCGACGGCTTTCGGGGACAGGCGCAGGCCAACGGGCAGGGCGTCCAGGGCATCGGTGGCGGAACGGCCGGCAACTCAGGGATCGTTGGGCAGTCGGGCGTCAGTGGCCACGGGTTCTACGGCTTCGGCGATGGCGCTGGCCACGGGATGCGGCTCGAAGCTGGCGCCACCGGCCACGGCCTCAGCGCTGCGGGCGGAGCCACGTCGGGCGACGGCATCCGAGCAGCCGCCGCGGGCGGGGCCACAGGCCAAGGAATCCACGGGCGCGGCAGCGGCGTCGGGGGCCATGGCGCGCAGTTCGTTGCCGTGGACATGGGCAACGGAATCGAATCGCTTGGGCGCGACGGGCATGGCATCCATGCGCTGGCCAACGGCAACGGGTTCCACGGACTCTGGGCCGAAGCCGACACCGGTGGTCACGGCATCATGGCCACCGGTGGCTCGGTGATCGGCGACGGGCTGCATGCCGAAGCGCTGACGGACGGTGACGGGATCGAAGCCACGGGCGCCGGTACGGGTTGCGACATCAATGGCGACCTGTGCGGCACCGTGGATTCAGTCGTCAACGTCACGAGCATCGTGAACGGCGTGTGGGACGAGCCGATCGCCGGGCACCTGAGTGTCGGCAGCACCGGCGAGGCGTTGAACAATGCGGGCAGCGGTGCGTCCGCCGCAACGATCGCTGACGCTGTGTGGGACGAGTTGCGCGCTGGCCACGTCATTGCCGGCTCTTTCGGCGAGGGTGTCGCTAGCGTTCAGGGCAACGTGACAGGCTCCGTCGGCTCGGTGACGGGGAACGTCGGCGGCAACGTTGTCGGGAACGTGAATGGCAACGTGGTGGGGACCGTCGCCAGCGTGGTCGGAAACGTCGGCGGGAATGTCGTTGGCAATGTGAATGGGAACGTGGTCGGCAGCGTGGGCTCGGTCGCAGCCAACGGAATCACGGCGTCCTCGCTCGACGCCACGGCCATTGCCGAGATCGCCGATGGCGTGTGGGACGAGGACATCGTGGCCGCGCACGGGACGGCCGATACGTCTGGACTGATCCTCTCGCAACTGACCAAGCGTGCCGTGACGCTCACGACCGATGTGCTCGACGGCTCGGTGGTCGGGCAGATCCTCGACGACGGCACGGCGGTCTACGACCGAACGACGGATTCACTCCAAGCGATCCGGGATGCACTCGCCGCTGCGGGGCCCACGGCCGCCGTGATCGCCGACGCCGTGTGGGATGAATTGAGGGCCGGCCATGTGATCGCCGGGAGTTTCGGCGAAGGTGTCGCCTCCGTGCAGGGCAATGTTACGGGATCCACGGCTTCCGTGACCGGTTCGGTAGGCTCCGTGGCGTTGAACGGGATCACGGCCGCGAGCCTGGATGTCTCGGCCATCAACGAGATCGTAGACCAGACCTGGGACGAGATTCTGGCAGGGCACTTGGCCGTCGGCTCCACGGGCGAGGCGCTAAACAACTCCGCGGCGGCAAGTCCTTCAGCAGCCACGATTGCCGACGCCGTATGGGACGAGGCGCTCGCAGGGCACGTGATCGCCGGCTCGGCTGGCTTCGCCGAGAACCTGATCGACGACATTCTCGGCGATACGAATGACATTCAGACCCGCCTCCCGCTCACCTTGAACGGCGGCCGGATGCGTTCGCACGTCGAGGCCTGCGATCCCCCTTGCACGCCTGGCCCTGGTGGTGGCGGATCGCCGGTCGATACCTTCGAGGCGGTGCCGCTATGACCCCCTGGGCGGCAGGCATCATCGGGCTGATCGTCGGCTTTTGTCTCGGGGTCATCGCTGCGGCACTCTGCGTCGGCTCGAGCGATAGCCGGTTTCCGCTCATTCGGTCGGAACCCATGCCTGGCCATCAGCCGCCCCCGCTGCCGGCCGGGACCAAGCTCGCCCCGCCTGCGGGTGCCAGGACAGCCGTCAAGCCACCATCCAAGCCGCGCGCGAAGAGGAGTGTGAAGCATGGCCGTTGATCGTGGGCACGCCCAGCCGGGCCAGACCGTGCGACTCCGCGCTGCCTTCTCGCTCGCCGGCACGCCCGTGGATCCCTTCCAGATCCGGCAAGTGGAGATCCTGGACGAGAACATGGCCGTCCTCGCCACGATCTCCGGTACGGCGATTGTCCGCTCGGCGCTCGGCCAGTACTACGTCGATTGGTTCGTGCCCTCAAACGAGCCTGTCTCGATCCACTTCGATCGCTGGTTTGCGACCGCCTCCTCCGGCGGGACGGAAGAGCCCTTCACCTTCGCCTTCCAGGTGCTCGCCTTCTCCACGGCCACGTCCGGAACGCCCTACATGACGGTCGAATCGGCCCGCACCTGGCTCCCCGATGCCTCGGAGATCACCCCGGCCCAGCTCGCCGAAATGGTGCTCTTGGGTCAAGAGACGATCGAGTGGGTAACGGGCCAGACGTTCCTACCCCAAACCGCAGCCCGGATCTTCGACGGCTCGGGCCGGGGCACGCTCTCGATCAAGCGCCCGATTCAGAGTGTGATCGAAGCGCGCGTTCTCTCATGCCATCCGGGGGGCGAGGACTCGCTGATCGACCCAGCGGGTATCCGGATTTCCGGCAGCCGCACCATGCTCGCTCTCGGGAACGTGCAGCGCTACAGCGACCGCTTTGCGTCGGGGTTCATCGGCTACCCATGGGGCTGGCCCGGCGGCGGGTGCGGCATCTGGCCGCCAGGCTTCCAGAATATCCAGATCACGGGCGAATGGGGCGCCTTCGCCTCTCCACCGCGCCAGATCACGGCGGCTCTCGGGCAACTGATCCGCTATGCCGCCGTCTGCGATGACCCGCTCGGACTCACCGATGCCGCCTTTTCATCGGAGTCCACGGACGGCGATCGGCAGTACACCATGCGGGACATCTTTAGGAAGGCACAGATCAATAACGCGACGGGTTACGCCGACGTCGATTCGATCCTCGCCCGATTCCGTCAAGGTGTGATCGTGGGGTCGGTCTAGGCATCATGGTTACGTTTACCCGCACCAGTAAATCGCTACTGCCCGATCGGGTGGTCCGCGTCGATCGCCGCTTGCGGATCGACGATGGTATGGGCGGGACCTATCCCAAGCATCAGACGATCATCCAGCGCTACCACGTGCGGCTCTGGCCCGAGCAGCATCAGCGCCGTGAGCGCGTCGAGCTCGGCGAACAGGAAGCAATCCAGGACTATCGCGCCGTCGCCGATCCGACACGGAACGGCAAGACGGTAATGATCGGCGATCGCTTCTTCGACCAAAAGAACAACGAATGCTATGACGTGGTGGCGGTCAAGCGCCCGCGCCCGGGGCTTGCCTACTCGGCCATGATCCACTACGAGCTGCGGCTCGTCAAAGACGGTTGCCCGGATGCAGCCGCGGGCTACGGGTCGGCGACTGCTGGGGCTGGCGGTACGGGGAACGCGGGGGCGACAGGGCAGCCGACGCAAACGCTCTTCATCATGCGGCATTTCGGGGGCGATGAGATCCTGACCTGGCCGTCGCTTCCCTACTTCGATGGCGCGATCTTCAATCTCCAATATGACGACCCGGCCCAACTGGCGGCACTCCATGCGATGGTTGCCGCCGGTCGCCGGTGGTGGCGCTATTACACGATCCTCGACTACCCCTTCAGTGGCACGGCGTTCGGTGGGCTCGTGGCCCCGCTCGCGACATGGTTCAACTATCTGCGCGACAATATCCAGTTTGCAGGCGCGACATCTCATCGTCGCTTTCGGGTGGCGGATACGGTCGCCCTCTTCAATGCTTCCCCCGCTGGTTCTCCGCTCCAGCAGCGCGAGCTGATTCCCTGGGGGCTCATTACCGGTGGAGAGCGGGCGGCGATCGTGAGCCAGATGGTCGCGCTCGCGGACGCTCCGGGTGGGATCTCCATCCCCGCCGCCGGCGTCTTCTTCGATCAGTCATGGCTGAATCTGGAGAGCTTTTTCGTCGAGGACACGCTCACGAACGAGTCCGGGCACGGGAACGTGAAGGAGGGGAGCCCCAAGCTCACCGCCCTTGACTATGCAGGGACGGAGACCGTCTTCGGTGAGGGCGGGAGCTGGAACACGCATCGCGCGGCCCTGATGGCGCTCTATTCCGAGATCGCGACGGCATTCGGCCAGGGCCGCTACGCGATCAAGAACGGCGACCATCGGACGATCTCGGGCGACACGATCCCCAAGCCCTGGATCTTCGAGAACGCGTGGAATAACAACATCGACGGTCCGAACCAGCCGATCCGTTGGGCCGCGGCCAAGGCCGGATTCGCGACCGATCCCCGAAACATCCTCTCCATTCGCTGCGAGACGCAGGCGAATGCGATCGTCGGCGTGCCCGAAGCACTCGCCCATTGGCAGGAAACGGGGGGATGGATCTCCTTCACCGACGACGATTCCGTCGCCGGCATTGCGAACCGGGAGACGGCTTACCTCGAAGCGGCGGCGGTGCTCGCAGCTCTGGGGGTGCCTTCGTAAATGGCTGTCTACAAGTCCAACGGATTCAACCAAACGGCCGACAACCTGAAGCGGCTCCAAGCTCGGAATCGCGAGCTCTTGAAGCTCATCTCGGGCGGGCTCCCGCGCACGATGATGAACGCGGGGCAGATCATTGAGGCGCGCGCGAAGGAGATCCTGACCGAGAAAGGCCATATCGTGACCGGCAACCTCCGCCGCTCGATCAATACGCAATTGATCGATGCAACCGAGCGCCGGGTCGTGGTCGCGGTGGTTTCCTTCGTCGAGTACGCGCCCTTTGTCGAGCGCTTGCCGGATGGTGGCTTCCTCTTCCCCGCCTCCGTCGAGACCCTGCCACAGACGATTCGGTTTGTCTATGACAACGGGATCAAGAAGCCCGAGTTGAACTGGGGCCGAGCGTGAGCTACTTCACCGGGCGCGATATGGCAGCGGCGATCCGAGACGCCCTCCTGACCGACCCCTGTCTTGCGGGCCTACTCGATGACGAGGCCGACGTGAGCCACGGCACGGACGCCTTCTGCGACGAGCCCGTGAACGCGCACCCCGGACGGGCTATCCGACGCGAGCAGATGGGGTGGCCGTCCGACTTCTCGCGGGCGGTCATCACTTACGGACGCTTTCAAGCGATCCCCGCGTTCCCGGCGACGACGCACCCCTGGGTCGAGAACTGGTCTTTCGTTGTGAGCGTGTTCGCGCGTGAAGGGATCACGCTCGCAGACGGCACGGACGGCGGATCGGGGGACTTGTGGGCGCTCGACATTTACGAGCACGTGCGCCGGATCCTCGGATGGGTCCGGGGAAACGACGGGCTCCCATGCAACGGTAACTTCCGGGTTCTTAGCCGGCGGCATGACGGAGAAGTTCAGCCGCTCAAGTTCAATGACTCTCACCGCTACTGGCAGATCGCTACACGGTTTACATGGATGACCGTGAGCCGGGGGCTTATCGCTCCAATCTGCCTGCCTTGTGAAGCGCCATAGGAGGGGCGAACCATGCCGAATCCTGCACTCTGTACCGAGTCGATCGACCAGGCCTTAACCCTGGGCACGTTTCGCCTCTTCATCCAGGCGGCCGGTGGGACCGAGCAAGAGGTCGGGAACATCGAGACGGGCTCGTTTCAATACACGCCGAACATCCTCGAGCATCGGCGTGGGATCGATAACTCGCTCGACGCGCTCTTTGCGCTCGGGCGGGATTACATCATCAACTTCACGACCGACGCGATCACGGCGCAGAACTTGGCCGCCCTCTTGAACGAGGATCCCGTGAACACGATCGACGGGTGCAAGATCCCGCTCACGGGGAACCGATGCGTCCGGTCCTACGGCGCGCGCTTGCTCCATCTCTTCCCCTGCGAGTCGGAGGGCACGCTCGAAGTCCTCTTCTGGCGGGCAGCGATCCTCTCCGAGTCCACGCTCAACTTCGAGCGCGAGGCTGTGGCCACGGTCCAGGGGGTCATCAAGGCGCTCAACTGTTCGAGCGCTCACCCGACCGAGCCCTACGGCACGGTGACGCTCTTCGGCACCTGCCCGGCGTCGTAAGTGCTGCTACTTCCGCTCGGCCAACGGGTGGCCGTCTGGTCAGGGGTACTAGGGGCTAGTGGTGGCACCTTCAAGCTCCTAGGTCTGGTGGCTGCCTTGCGGCCGAGCGGTCCATGTTGAAGGAGAACCCATGACGACCACGACATCGATTGACCATGACCGGGTGTGGAATAACCCGCCCCCGGTGACGATTCAAGGCAAACCGTTCACGGTCCGCGAACTCCCCGCGGGCAAGCTCCGGCTCTACATGCGGGAGATCCTTTCGATCATGGGGCGCGCGTCCCGGGCCAGCGAGAACGAGCAGGCGGACGTGGGTGTCACGATGATAGAGGACTACGCGGACCAGGCTGTCGCCTTGATCTCCGAAGCGACGGGGCTCGAGGTCGCGGCAATCAACGATCTGCCGGGGAGTGTCTTCATGGAGCTCGCCTCCGCGGTGCTCGCAGCGCAGGAGCCGATGGTGAAGGCTTTTTTTCGGCTGCGCCAGCAAGCCGCCGCGCTGGCGCCGAAACAACCGGGCCAAGCGAATGGGAATACCGGTCGGCACAGCTCGTCGGGGAGCTCGTCGGGGCCGGATTCGACCTTGAAACTGTCCTCCAACGATTGACCTATAGCCAAATGATCCTCTTCGCCCGAGCCTCCCAGCAGCGTCAGGTGGACCGCTACCTGACCGAGCTCGCGATCGCCCACAATCCGTACGGCGATTCGGAGATGGTACGCCGGAAGCTCTTCACCGAGCTCCGTACAGAACGTGCGCGGCTCGTGCGCGGGGACACGGGCGGGAGGTCACGCCGACAGGAGGGGATCAAGCTCTCGGATCTGACGGCGGCATTGGGGCCGATCAAGCGGGTGACGTTGACGCCCGAGGAGATGGCGGCGCGCCTTAGGCCGCAGGGAGCGCCCGTCCCATGAGCGTCACCAATACCGTAGAGACTCGGCTATCGGCCGACGCCGCTGGATATATCTCGGGCGTCAAGGCATCGATTGATGAGCTCGAAAAGTTCATCAAGACAAATCAGAAGGCCGGCGCCGCGGTCAAGAAGGGTGGCTTCGACCAGGGCGCCAAGGGGCTGGCCAACTTCATCAAGCAAAATCGGACGCTTGGGGACGTTGCCAAGAATGCTGCTGCGGCGATCGCCGAGACTAGTGCTGCGGCAGCCCTCGGCGTGGCTGGATTTACAGCGATTGCCGGCGCCGCAGCACTTGCTGCGCATCAAGCCATAACGTTTGCCGACGAGCTGAACAAAGTATCGCTCCGGACGGGTGCCGCGGTCGAGTCGCTATCGACGCTCGGATTTGCGGCCGAGCAATCGGAAGCGTCCTTCGGCGACTTGCAGATCGGCCTTCGCAATCTCGCGCGCACGGCCGTTGCTGCTGCTAATGGCAACAAGCAGGCGGCACAGGCATTCCGCCAGCTCGGGGTCGAGGTCAAGGACGCGAACGGGAACATCCGCGAAGTCGATGCGCTCTTCCGGGACGTGGCCAGGGGTGTCGCCGGCCTAGGCAGTAATGCCCAGAAAACGGCGGTAGCGGCCCAGCTTCTCGGGCGGTTATCCGGTCCTGCACTCGTTCCACTTCTCAAGGAAGGCGAAGATGGAATCCGCGCGCTCGAGGAGCGGGCGCGGTCGCTCGGCGGAGAGATATCGACGGGATTCGTAAAGCAGGCCGACGCGTTTGGCGATCGGCTCAAGGAATTGAAGACGGTCACGATCGGGCTCGGCCAAGCGATCGCGACAGCTGTGCTGCCTGCATTGGATACGCTCGTCCTCGGATTCGTCAACGCGTTGGCGCCCGGAACCGATCTGAAATTCCTTGCCGCGAGCATGGGCACGCAATTGGCCATACTCGCCAACAAGTTCCTTTTCGGTGCGGCGGCCATTGCCGGGTTTTTCGCGCGGCTTACGCGCAATGATGTGGCGCTGAAAAAGGCGCAGGCCGAGCTGGCGCGTACGTCCAAGGCAATAGCCAATGCCGAGACTGAATTCGACAAGCTCTTCGAGCCGCGCACGCAGAAGCTGCAACCCACGCCGGACGAGATCGAAGACACCAAGACGGCGATTGAATCGCTGGTCGAGGAATTCGAGAACCTTGGCAACAAGGGGATCGCCCCGGTTATCGCGCTCGCGAAGGAGTTCGCCGACTCTGCGTTGGGCGCGCTGGACCCGCGGCTAGATGCACTTATCGCGCGATTACAGACACTCGCCAAGACGAGCCAGGAGGCGGGTCGTGCGCTTGCCGAAGTGCTCCAAGTCCGGCAGGACGCGATCGCCCAGGGCCTCCAGGAAGGGGGCCGCGTCCAGGGTCCAGCAACAGCCACGGGTGAGGGGCCGACTGCCGCGCGCACGGACGCGGCACAGTTTTTCCTGCCGCAAGCCACGAGCCTCGGATTCGCCGAGGAAGTGCCGCTCATAGAGGACGCGGCTGGATTCGCCGAGCAACTGCGCGCGGCAATTCTGGGTACTGATCTGGCCGCCGACGCGCTCAACAGCACGCTCGCCAAGGGGAATGGGATTCTCGCGGGACTGACCGCGCTGGCTTTCGGGCTCGGCGATGCGATCGCCGACGTATTCGAGGGCAATAAGCAAGCGCTCAGCGAATTCTTCTCGCAGCTGCTGAAGCAGCTCGGCCGCGCGATAATCCGCGCGACCATCCTGCAAGCCCTGCTCGGGTTCCTCGGCGGCGGGTTCTCGCTCGGGAAGATCCTCAAGAGCGTGCAATCGCAGCTCGGATTCGGCGCGATCGGCTTCCAAGATCGCGAGAGCTCCATCATGGGACGCGCATCCCAGGCGCGCGGTCTGTCCGCCGGTCTCGCCGGCCCCGCACTCGCCGCGGCCCCCGCTGCCGGCGCCAACTCCTCGCTCGTGGTCCAGATCCACGAGCCGGGCCCGCTCACCTGGTCCGAGATCACCGATCGCAAGGTGCTGCCGCGCCTCCGTGAGCGTCAGCGGCGCCTGAACGAGCAGGCCCTATGAGTAACGTAATCCGGATAGCGCACGCTGACCTTGCAGGCGGCGGGTTCATGCTCACGGACGATGAGGTGGTGGAGCTCGAAGTACGCCGGGAGCAGATCGTGGTCGAGCAGATGGCGCAGGCCGGCAATCTCTCCATGATCTACGTCGGCGAGGAGCGGTACGAATTCGACTTCCTCTTCAACGTCTTCTACCAATCGACGCTACAGAAGCTCGAATCGATCCGGCTCCTGCGGCAGACGTTCACGCTCTACCCGTTCATCTTGGAGGAGCCGGCCACGGCCTTTACCGTCTTCTGGACGGAGCAGCCGACGATGACGGAGCGCTGGGTCCGGGGGCGCCGCTTCGCGCAGTGGGATAAGCCTATCACGTGGAAGGAATCGCGCGAGGTCCTGTGTCCGCCGGTCGGGGGGAGCTAGATGGCGATCGTTGAATTCCTCGACGGCTGCGATCTCCCGCCCGTGCTCTTCGGAACGGGCCGGCTCTTTATCACGAGCGGCACCAATGAACTGGATGCCGGCAACTTCTCGCTCGTGGATTTCATCGGGGACGGAGAGACTCGGCGCGTCTTCTTGGGGGCCGACGAGGTGGCCTCCCCGGTCCGCGATCACTGGGGCTTCAGGCTCGAGCTCACGGGGGACAGCTTCTCCGAGGACAATCTGACCAGGCTCATGAACGAGCAGTTGGAGTCTGAGATGGACGGCACGCGCATGCTCAACCTGCGTACCGTCCGCGTGGCGCCGATCTATCAGATCCGTTTCGAGAAGGAATATCCGGTCGCGGAAGGCTGCCCGTTACTCCGCTGGATCAATCTCATTTTTTGGCGCGCCTATCTCGATACGTCCTTCAATTACACCTTCTCGCAGGACGAGCAGACCGTGCATCGGTTTGTGTTCACGACATTGCCCGACCCGATCAATCACCCAGCCAACCCGCTCGGCATGATTACGATGGATCCGGTTTAGTTGCATACCATCACGCGCATCGAGGGTGCGGAGGCCGGCACTTACATCAACCTGAACGGGGACGTGTCCACCGGCGCCGGCGGCGTCGTCTCGTCCGCCGCGGCCGACCGACGCTCAGGTGATTACGGATACCTGATCACCCAGGACGGTGTCACGGGTAGCTCGCTATCCTTCGCCTGGCAGTTCGACGGAAGCCGCGGGACCCCGGCCACGGGTAATGGCAAGCCCAGCACCACGATCACCTTTGCGGCCGTGAGCTTCCGCGTGTGGCTCAAGGTCAAAGCGTACCCCAGCACCAACGGGCTCGGGGTCATGGACCTGGTGGGCAGCGGCGGGACGCCGCAGGCCATCTTCACCATGAGCACCACCGGCGTGCTCACGCTCGACGGGGTGGCTGGAACCACGCCCCTAGCTCTCAATACGTGGTACGAGGTCACGGGCATCTACGACTCGACAGGGGCGGGCAATACCAGCGTGCGGCTGCGGGCGGATGGCGTCCAGGTGCGATCGCAGGAGTTCACCAACGTCACGTCACCGGCCGGCAACCCGGTGCTGCGCCTGCGCGTCGGCAAGATCGGCAACCCGGGCACGTATACCATCGCCGTGGACGACATCTGCCTTGAAGGGGCCACCGCGGTCGCCTCCGTTGACTACCCGCTAGCGGGGCACGTGGTTGCGATGGACGTCAGCGCCGACGGCTCGCTCGACGGAGTGTGGGGAACGGCCGCGTGCCCGAGCGCCCCATCCGCGTACCCGTGCGTGTCCCGCCCGTTCGACGGAGGGACGACCGACATCGCCATCTCGGGCGCCGGCGGGACATGCCGATGGCAATCGTTCGCCCAGGAGGCCCACGGGCTGGCCGGGATAGATGACGCTTCTGTGATCAACGCGGCGCAGTTCTGCGTGATCCAGGCCCAGCCCAACGCCCCGGGGACTACCGGCCAGGTGCGGATCGTGGCCTCTCCGAGCAACTCCTCCTGCACCAACCCGAGCGTCGGAGCATGTCCGGCCACGGCCGTATGCGGCGCGTTCCTCCAACTGACGACTTCCGCGGTCAACGCTTCGGCCGCGCAGAATTACGGAGCTTCACTCCAACAGGTGAGCCCGTTCACCGCACTGGACTGGACTCCGAACACGCTCGACGCGGTCTACATCGGCGTGGTGGGCATCACGACCGCCGCGGCCTCGATCCAGCGCGTCACCACACTCTGGATGCAGGTGGACTATGAGCCGCCGTTTGTCCCACCGACTGGCGGCAGCGACAGCCTCCCGAGTGGCGGATCCGAGCCCGCTCCCGAGCCAGGGCCCGATGTCTTCTGCGCGTCCGTTATCTTCGATCCCGGCGGGATGCAGGAATTCGATCTCTCCTCCCGCCTCTCGCTGGCGCGCCCGCTCCGGCAAGAGCGGGACATTCTCCTCCGCGACTACCGTGCCTCCGATGCCGATCTCGAATTCCGGGACACGGACGAGCTGTTCATCGAAACGAATCCCTTCTCCTTCCTCCGCGATCCCGTCACCGGCGAGCCCAACTGGTTCGGGAAGCGGGTCACGGTCGATCTCCGGATGGGGCAAGAAGTCCTGACACGGTTCATCGGGCAGGTGCTCGAGGTGCAATCCCTCCGCGGGCGCGGCATTCTCCGAATCGCCGACCGCTTCCAGGCCATGTTCGATCGCCCGCTGCTCGCCAACACGGTGGGGCGCATTGTTTCGACCACGGGTGCACCGGGGCTTGGGCCATCGATCAACGTGCTGGGCACGAACGCTCCGGCTTCGGGCTGGTATCTCGGCAACTTGACCTTGCTCAACCAATCGCCCGCGACCCGGAATCAGGCGACCAAGTGCCAGACCTGGACGCTGACCTTCACGTCGGAGGCGGTGCCGAACGGCACGACGCACCCGGCATTCTTTATCACGGGCTCGATCACTGGTTTCGACGGCGAAGGGCAGCACGGCGTGCCGGGATCCTTCGTCTCGAAGTCGGGACAGATCGCGATCAACACAGATCGGGTGACGGGGGACATTCGCGAGAGCCCGCTCGGGCCTGGACCGGGGAACGCGCCCAAGAATTCCACGACCTCGATCCGGACGGTCTGGCGCCCGACAGCGGGGACAACGGCCGTGCAGGCCATGCGGCAGCTGCTCCTTGATTGGAGAGGTGTCGGGCTCGATCCCTCGGAGATCGACGGCTCCCTGGATGCGCTCATTGGTACGGCCGCTGACCAGCTCTTGCCCTCGGCAGAATTCATCCCGACCATTGCTCGCATGTCTTTCGACGAAACGCTGAATCTGCTAGCTGCCGTCCAAGCGATGGCGCTACATCTCGGGTGCTCGTTCATCGAGAAGGCGAACGGCGACATCGGGGTCGCGTCCTTCATGCCGCGGGTGGTGCCGGAGCCGCCGGTGCTGTGTCACTCGGCAGACCTGATGGATCTCCAGATCGCTCACCTGCCGATCTACAACGAGTACACGGTCGAGCACGCGTTCTCGGAATCGAACGACAAGTTCACGCAGGGCTTCGCCTCACCCGAGCCGACGGATAACGATAGCTTCGAGCGCTACGACAAGATTTTCCCCGCACCATCCACGATGCAATTCCGGGGCTACGATGCCTCGAACCTGCCCTGGATGCAGTCGATTGCCTTGGCGCTCTACGACCGGTACAAAGACCCGCGCAGGATTTACAGCGTACGCGCTAAGTCCGAGCGGCTGGCGGCGGATCTCGGCGACGTCTTCCGCATCGATTCGCTCGTGCCGACGATCGGTCCGCGGTTCACGGAGCCGGTCTCGATTGATCGCAACATCACGGGTGATCTCACGGCCGGGCTCGATCTCGTCGAGGTGGATTCCGAGATCGTGTCGGGCGAGTGCGGCGGGTATCTAGGGCTCGATACGAGCGACACGGGCTTGGATGATGATTGCTGGGGGGTGTTCTGATGTCGAAGGCGCGGGTTAGCTGGGCATTCCAAGAGCGGCCGGTCTCATCATCGAAGATGAACCAGGCCAACACGGACTACATTACGCCCGGCGTACCCATATGGAGCTACTTCTACAGCCATACGGTCGCGGACACGATCGGTGCCTATGCCACCGCCCCCCGCGGGTTCTTTCCTTACAACCCCCAGAAGTCCGTCCATAACCGGCTCTATATTTTCGGCTTCGCGGCGCAAAGTGCGGGCGGAGATCAGACGGCCGAGTTCGATGTCTCCTTCGACGGCGGGGCAACCTGGACGCCAGCCTTTCCATCCGTGGCGGCAGCCCCCGTGACGTTGGGGGCCGGGACATTGTTCGAGATATGGGACCTGGACGTTCAGGTGGCAACGTTCCAATGGATTGGGTGGCGATGGGCCGGCCCGGCGATGGTTGGTGGCACGTCCATGTCGCTCGGGTTTCAGGGCTTCCTCTACCGCTCAACGGACACGCCGTTCTAGGAGGCATGGCGTGCTCAGGTTCGCTCGCTCATCGATTGCCCGAGATGTGGCGTTGCTCCATCCGACGCTCTGGCAGATCGTGCGCGAGCTCGCCGACGGGATGTGGTTCGAGTACACGAGCCAGGAGAACATGATCGTGACGGAGATGTTCCGCACGCACGACGAGACGGTCAGGATCTACACGGAGGCAGGACTCACCCCGCCGGCCGCGAGCGTGCATGAGGCGGTGCGCGTGCTGGGTGATCCCTGGAGTGGCTGCCGCGGGGCCGATATCTCGGTCAGGATGGCGCGCCCGGGAATGCGTTACCAGGACTGGCCATTCCTGCCATCCACCGTCATGCGGAGGCTCGTATCAGCAATCAATGATAGATGGCGCTACCAAGCAAGCGAGGCGCACCAAGTGGCGCTCTTCCATTCGGTCTCAGGAACGCACCTGCACCTCCAGTGCCGTCCCGAGAGGGAGACCGTGCGCCGCGTGGACATTCCGGGGGTGCCAGCATGAGCACATGGAAAGTGGAAGGCATGGAGGAGCCCTGCCGGTGCTATCAGCGCGCATGTCTACAAAGCCTACGGATCGCGCAGGCGCAGTCGCACGATGTGCGGGTGCAGTATCTAGGCCCGAAGGAGAATCCGAACCGGCTGCCGAATCAGAGCGATTTCATCACGCATCCCGACGGCACGCGGGACTTTCGGATTGATCCGACATGGTGGGAGAACCATAAATGAACCGTGTTTGCCAAAAGTATTTCGAGAAGACCATCAAGTATCGCTTCGGCGCGTTCAAAGATAATATTAATTTGCGCTTCATCGCGATGGAGAAGGCAACCCAGCTCGCGGCGAAGATTGATAGCGATATCCAGCGGGAGCGTTCGGCAGAACTATCCAAGCATCTGGAACACCTGAACAATGAAGCAGGGAGGCTCGCGGCGGACAAGGTGACGACGGCGGATCTCAAAGAAATGAACTCACGTCTCCAGGCCTTGGAGAAGCTCGCAGCGATCGCGGTATTTCTCGCCGTCGCCATTCCGATTTGCCTGCAAGTAGCACTCAACTACTTCAAGGCGACGAAGTGATGTGGGGAGAGTCTAAGAAAGGGGGATTGTCATGATCCCGGTTCTGATAACGCTGGTAGTCGTGGGGGTCTGCATCTGGCTCGTGAATACTTACGTGCCGTTGCCCCCACCGATCAAGACGGTGTTGACCGTCGTCCTGGTGCTGGGTCTTTGTATCTGGCTCCTCCGGATCGCCGGCGTGTTGGGCGGCGGCGGCAGTCTGATTCAACCGTGACGAAAGGAGGGCCAATGCAATGGGCAGGCGGTCGGGAGAGACGACCGACCCATGACGATGATCGGCTCTTAAGGGAACTCGTGCAGCATGTGCACGCGATCGATCAGTCGTTCAAGAAGCTGGTCGATATCCTCTCGGCTCCGCAAGGGAAGGCAGAGCTGGGCTTGTTTGTACGCGAAATCCATGGAAGGAGATCGACGATGATTACGAGACCACCCATTGTCATGCTCGATGTCGAGCGTGTCTTGGTATCGACGGCCCCACGGAAGCCCGACGGTACGCCGGATCCGGCGGTTCAGGTGAGCTGGGTGAGTTCGGCCCCCGATCAGGTGGGGATCGAAGTCTTGCCCGAGCATGAGGGCTTGGATGCCGAAGGGCTTCCGATCACGATCCCGGGGACTCACGAGGCGTGGCTCCTGACGCCGCTCGATCGTGGGGCAGCGGACGTCACGATCTCGGCGCCGGGGTACGAGTCCACGCTCCAGCCGTTGAGCTACGAGCCCGGGGTTCCGGGGCAGCTGAACGTCTCCGTCGGGACGCCCGTCCCCGACTAGTTCCATGCCCGTCCCGTTACCATACCTGCGCGCCATCGTGGACCCCATCCGGGGCGAGCGGTGGCGCGTGGTTCACCCGTGAAGGATCAACGATGATCACCGAATACGGACTCCTGACGACAACGGACGCCGAATTGATCGGCGATGTGCTCGCCAATCTCGCCGGCCGCTTTCACGGGCAGACGTTGGAGCTCGTGGAGATTGGCATTCGCGAAGGGAAGACCTCCCGCGCGATCGCCCGCCATATGACGGGAACCCCGTTCCGCTATTGGGCCGTGGACTCGGCCCGTGACATGCCCGTAGCCCCGCCATTTCAGGAAGCGCATTTGGTACTCGGGGACTCGACTGAGGTCTATCATCGCGTCCCTGCCGAGTTGCATTTCGTCCTGATCGATGGCTGCCATTGCGTGAACCACGTCGCCCTCGACTTCCTCCACTACGGTGCCCGCGTGATTCCGGGCGGGATCGTCGTCTTCCATGACTCGGGCCGCCAGATGCAGGGGAAGGACTACCAGCAGCACGGACCGCGGGAGCTGCCCGAGTTCTCGGTCGGCGTGCGGCTGGCGATCAAGCTCCTGGGGATCGAACGGCATCCAGCCTGGATGAAGGTCGGGGAATCGGATGGCTCCGACTGGGGTGGAGCGATGATCTTCCAGCGGGTGCCGGGGCCAGCGAGTGATCGCGCGTGAACGAGCCTCACTACACGATCTCCGTTCTCTGCTTCAACCGCCGCGTGATGACGGAGCGGTGCTTGCGCTCGGTCATCGAACACTCGCCCGCCGATACGGAGATCATCGTCACGGACAACGGATCGGTGGACGGCACGGCCGAGCTCTTGGCCGGCATGGCCGAGGCCGACCGACGGTTGACGATCGTGACGAATGCGCGCAATGAGGGGATCAGCGGCCCCAAGCGGCGCTCCTGCGAGCGAGCGCGGGCGCCCTACTTTGTCTCGATCGATAATGATGCCTGGGTCGGGCCGGGATGGCTCAACGCTTTACGCGCGCCGCTCGATCGGGATCCCGCGGTCGCCGAAGTCGGGCGCACGGGGCAGCATCAGTCGCTCCGCGATGACGGAATCGGGAATCCGCAGGGGCCGCTTGAGTATATCGACGGCTCTTGCTTTATGACCCGCACGGCGATCGCGAATGAAATCGGCCTGTGTGATCGCTTCTTTCCCTTCGCTTACGGTGACGACTCCGACTACTCGCTCCGGCTGCGTGCAAGAGGATGGAAGATCGCGACGGCGGATGGGATCCCGGTCTGGCATCCGAACGAGCCCGACAAGGATCATCATGGCGGGATAGATCTCGGGCCACACCTACACTTGGCTCAGCAACGGTTTGTGGCGCGGTGGAGTGATTACCTGCGCCGCCGGGCCTTCGATCCCACGGTGCTCATTCGCCGATCGGCCGCGATTGGCGACGTGGTGATCGCGACGTCGCTCCCGAAACTCGTCAAGGGATTGATCCCCGAGGCGCGGATCTTCTTTGCGACGATCTTGCCCGAACTCGTGCGCGGCAATCCGCACGTGGAAGACGTAGTGCACTCGGTCGATTTCCAGTCGATGGGGCGCCGCATGGCCTACGCCTGGGATCTGGATGGGCTCTACGAGCGGCGGCTCGGTCGCCCCTATTGGAAGTCCTTCGCCGAGGCGACCATGTTCGCGCCCGAAGATCCGACCCCTGCGGGTGATCTCCATCCCGGACCGGCAGCCGAAGCGGAGGCGGATAAGCTCGTTGGCCGGCCGGAGCGGCTCGCGATCGTCGCCCCGCAAGCCACGGGATGGGCCGGGAAGGATATCGGCCCCGATGCCTGGACCGGAGCGATCGATGAACTCGGACGCCGGGGCTATGTCGTCGCGGAGGTCGGCAGTGGACGTCAGCTCACGGATGCTGATTTGCCGCTCGGGGGCCGAACGTCTCTCATGGGGCTCGCGGCGATCCTTGGCCGGGCGAAGCTCTTTATGGGGCTCGACTCGGGGCCCTACCATATCGCCCGCGCGATGGGCTGCCCGTCGGTCGTCTTCTTTGGCTGCACCCGGCAGGACATCGTGAGCGATGGGGACGCGAATGTTACCGCCGTCACGGCTCCTGATCTCGATTGCCTTGGTTGCCATCATATCCAGGGACCGGGAACGACATCCTTTCAGGGCTGCGCGCGTGGGGATCTCGCCTGCCTAGGACTCCGCCCGACGGCCATCCTCGACGCCGTGATTCAACGCGTGGAGATGAACGGGGGATGAAGCTTCTTGGCGGGTCGATCTTTGTGCGCGATGCGATCCGGCTTGACTACTGCCTCGAAGCCGCGATCGAATCGCTCGCCCCTGTCTGCGATGAGATCGTGGCCCTTGATTGCGAATCCACCGATGGCACGGTGGATCTTCTGCGAGAGCTCGAGCGGCGCCATTCCCATCTCCGCGTCTACACCGAGCAGCCGTGGGAAGTCGGGGACAATTATGTGCGGCTCGCTCTCCACGCTAACGCCGCGCGAGAGAAGCTCGATACGCACTGGCATTTCATGCTGCAGGCCGATGAGGTATTGCATGAGGCGAGCCACCCGATCATCCGGGAGGCCGTGACGGCGGATGGCTGGGGGGCGACGACCTTTCGCGTGCGGCGGTTCAATCTCTATGGCGACGTCGATCGCTGCGTGAAGATCGATTCCACGATGAAGCCCTGTTCCGACATGCCGACCCGGCTCGCTATGACTCCCTATCCCGCGGTCGGAGATGCCGAGTCCATCATCGAATCCGACGGACGGGATATGCGGCTCCTGAATCACATCACGATCGTGCACTACGGATTCGTGCGGGCGGGCGAAGCCCTAATTGATAAGACGATCGAGATGCAAGGCTGGTTCCACGGCAAGGAAGCAACCGTGGATGAGCGGGTGCTCAAGATGCGCGCCGAAGGGACGGGCTTCCGCTATCAGGACATTATCACCGACGACGAGTTGATGCCGCTCCCCGTGTCGCACCCGCGCTTTGCACAATCCTGGGTCGAGCGGCATCGGGGCGGGGGGGCCTAACGTGCACTGGACCCCGACGCCTTTCGACATGCTGAACTACGCGACCGATGACGAGATCGATGAGTATCGGGAGAACGTGACGCCCGAGGCGGAAGCGCTGTTTGCCGTCATCACGCGGGACCTGCCGCTCCTCGAGATGTACGGTCTCGGGCCGCATTCCTTGGCGATCATCCAGGACGTGATCGAGATCGTGCGCCCGGCGCATATCTTCGAGATCGGATTCGGCGCTGGGGCGTCAGCGAGCATGTTCCTTGGTCTCCGGCCCGAAGTGAAGCGCGTTCTGTCGGTGGACTGGACGACGAATGACCACGTGATCCAGGCCGCGCGGAGCATGGAGCGACGCTACGCGCCACGCTTCCGATTCGTGTCCAGGGATTCGGGCACCCTCACCGCGCAAGAAGTCATGGAGGGCTTGAACTACGCCTCTCCCGATCTCGTGTTTATCGACGGAGATCACGAGCATGATGCCGTGGCGCGGGACATCTTGCTTGCGAAATCACTCGCCACGCGCTGGATCCTTCTCGACGATTGGTGGCCCAAGTTCGGGCCCGGTGTTCAATCGGCGTGGAGCCAGGAAGGCCGGGGCTACGCCCTGCACTCGCAGTGGGGCAATGTGATCTTGTTTCGGAAGGCAGATGTGAAACCGGAGAACCCGTAACATCGGAAGGATAGGTGATGGAAGACTTACTCTTTTTCCCCGCCTGGATGCTGATCGCGATCCCGCAGGTAATCGCCGTGTTGAAGCAGTGGGTGCCGCAACTCTGGCGGGAGATCCTCGCCGCGGTCATCGCCGCGGTCGCGACGGCCTACGTGATCGTGACGACGGACTTGACCCTGATCCCCGGAGTGCAGGAGGGACTGATCCTCTTCCTGATCCTGACGGGAACCCGCGCGTTTGTGACAGGGGCTGTGAACACGGTCAAGGCGGGAGCGGCGAAGGTCCCGTTTGTGACGAGTCGGGATAAGGCCCAGGCGTTGACCGTAGGACTCGCCTTGCTCTTTGCCTTGGTGTTCGTGGGTCGTGCCGTGGCGCAGGACTCAACGCTCGTGGCGCCGGTCGTCGAGACGGCGAAGGAGACGGGACGGCTCTGGCTACTTCTTGGATCCCAGTTCTTTGCGCGGTTCTTGGACTGGGCCTTTAGCCGGATCGGTCGCTAGTCAATTCGCCCCAGCAGGGATGCCGGGGCAATCATGGGAGGTAACCCAATGCGTAGAACATGGCTCATGGTGCTCGCGGGGATCGTCGTCATGGCGACGGGCGCGAGTGCACAGACAAGGACGACGGCGAAAGAGGATGAGCGGGGGCGCCCCGAGCACGAGGTGCTGGGCGTCGAGGTGCACCCATACATCGAGTTCAATTCTGATCGAGTGAGCGGCCACGATGCGCAGTGGACCAATGGCGTGTCGGGTGGGGTCGAGCTAGACTTCGGCACGCCGTGGATTGGACTGGGCTACACGCTGCACGATGTGCTGTCGGAGAGGCAGACGGTGCCGTGGGATGGCACGGCCTACGCCAAGTTGGGCTTGTATCAGGGCGGGATCGGGGAGCTGGGATCCGTGCCGACCTACGTCCATGCGGCGGTGGTACTCGCCGTGCCGACGGGTCCCGACAAGCTGTCGCTCGGTGTCGAGGCGGGTTTCGAGTTCGACATTGATCCGCTGTACGCTGGTTTGCGGTATACGTTCCGTGACATCTGGGTGGGCGACGATGACGAGGTTTACCCCTGGGATGGCGAGTTCGGCGTGCAAGTAGGACTTTACTGGTGATAGCCTAGCGATCATAGCGGAGCCGAGAAGCAAGAGGGCCCGGAGTGATCCGGGCCCTTTTCATTTGGCTTGCGGCGCTTGATCTCTTCGCAGAGGAGATCGACGAACCAGCGATCTTCGGGGAAGCCAGCCTCGACGGTGGCGATCATCAAGCGGGCAAGATCGGCGGTGCTCATCGCGTCCAGGATCGCGCGCGGATACTCCGGTTTGGCGCTCATGGGATGACGATCCTCCGAAGCGATGGCGCGTGGGAGTAGGCCTCTTCGCCTTGGATCTCCCACAGGTGGAAGCAGTACGGGTGCTTGTTCACGTAGTCGGCTTTGGGCGGGAGGAGCATCCCGACCACCATTTGCTCGGGCAGGAAGCGGTAGCGCGCCTCGTGGACTTCCGGCCATGTCGGTAGGCGTTTGGGGTGAGCGATCGACATGTGCCAGCGATCACCCTCACGCGCGACGAATACGGCAGCGCCGGTGTCCGACTTCCAGTGCTCCACGTGCTCAAGGCCGCTCGGTGGGATGGCGCGTTCCCAGTTCATGGACCTTCCGGCGTTGGCGCGGCATCCGATCCGTCCTCGGCGATGCCGGCTTCCCTTAGTGCCGAAGCGCTCAGATCATCAATCCGTGCGTTCATCGCTGCCAAGTGATCCGTTATCGGGCGCACGCCTTGGCGAAGAATGGCTTCTACTTCTTCAATCCCAAAACGGCGTCCCAGGGCAAACGACCGCTGCAATTGGTGCTGCCATTCGTCGTGGCGCGGATCGTCAAAGGCGATGGTGGGGGTATCGCTCGGGGGTGTTGGGTGCACAACGGGCGAGGCGGGTGCCAGGTTGCCGGCTTCTGCATTTTGTTCCCCATCGGAAGCACGATCATCACCCCCGAGCGAGCGGAACCAGTCGTCTACTACGGCAAAGGCTGCTCGCGCTTCGGCCCATCCCTCGGCGCTCATCTTCGGCGGCCCGGCGACCATACGCTCCCAGCAAAGTATCGCGCCCTGCTTGTCGCCATGGTTCGGGCCGCTCGCGCCGCAGTTCGAGCACTCGACCCAAAAAGGCGGATGAGGTTTGACGTAACTCAAGCTGATGAGCCTTGGTCGCGGAGCAGTGCACCCCGGACAGCCCTCAACCGTGTCCGCATGGAGATACCGATCCAGGCTAGGCCGCAGTGCGCTCATGTGCTCTTCCTCGCTCTTCGGGGAAAGTCGCGCGTCCGCGTGCGCGCGATCAGCATGTCCATGACGTCACGCCCGCCATCGGGATTGGGAGCCGTGACGACAGACGTGGTGGCATGATGCTCCCCGCCGCAGGGGCAGTAACAGGTGGCCGACTGCGAGCCGCGGCAGTTCCAGGAGCACGCCCCGTCGCGATCGCTACGACTCGGCGGCGGGATCTGTTTCGGCTCGGCCATGCGGCAGTGCTCGCGCCCTTGGCGGGCCCGGCGGTGGATGATCCGCTCGACCGCGAGCCCGCGGCGGAACGTGTGCCGGCCGGTTGGCGTGCAGGTGCCGTGGTGCGCGGTGGGGGCCTGGGTCGCGTTCACGGCCCACCGGTAGCCGCAGGCCTCGCAATGGACGAGCCAGCGGTCGATCGTCGTGTAGTTCACGGGCGCGCGCGCCGTTTGAGCAGTCTGTCAAGCCAGCGGACGCGGGCGCGGCTCTCTTTCGGGTCCATGCTCCGCGGTTCGGTGAAGGTGTCTTCTTCCTCCGGGTAGAGGAAGCGCATGCCAGGTATCGACGCTGGGCCGGAGTTCACGATCTCATCAGCCTCCGCGTTCGTCGGCTCAGTAGCACGGTGCGAGCCTAGCGCTATGTCAATGCCGAGCGCGATCGCGCAGCCGTGCAAGTGCTCGACGCTCGCTGCTTGCTTCCCGCAGTAGCCGCAGGAGACGGTACCGGCAAGCTGCGCGGTCAGCTCGTCGATCGTCTCCGCCGTCCCCGCGAGCGGTGGCTCACTGATCGGCTCGCCGACCACGGTCTCCGCGGCGTGCTGCGCTTCGGGGTGGCGCTGGAGCCACTCGGCTGCGATCTGGAGGATGGCCACCATATCGCGGACGGCCAGACGCTCGGTCGCGAGGATCGAACGGCGCACGAGATCGTAGGCCGTCGGGTCCATCGCTACGAGCTCGTCATCGGGTATCGCGACCATGATCTGGTAGCGGTGGTGTAGGTAGTCGCGCTCGACGTCAACTCGCATGCTCACCCACTTTCTCGCGGCCATAAAGTGCCAGACACGCCGCGTCGATCACGCCCCCGTGCGGCTTCGTGAATCGCCCGAGACACGTCGTGTCGAGTTGCGGCAGGCGGTCGCGCACGTAGGCTGCTGCCCGCGCCTTGGGATCGCCAGCCGCGTTCTTGCCGAAGAGCGCCCGATGCCAGACGGACGGCTGCACGCGGACGAGTTCCCAGCCGAGAGCGGCGATCATGCCGAGCAAGATTCCGTAGCTGACGCCGATCGAGAGCGAGGAGGACGCGGCCCCCGGTTGCGCGCGCGGCGATTCGAGAACCACGGTAATCGGCTCGTCTATGGGCAGCTTGGCAGTGATTGCGAAAAACGCGGTGTAGAGGCGGCCATGATCCCATTGCTTGCCACGGCTCGGCGCGGGGATCGTGTAGTCGCGGAACAGCACGGGCTCGGGATAGATCACCATGCCCGGCGTGCCGGCGGGGCGCGCTAGGCGCTGGGCATCGCCCGGGCGGAGGAGCACGGCCGCCCCGTCCATGCCGGGGTCGAGCCCCAGGAGCGCACGGCTCACCGCTTGCTCACGAGATGGCCCAACCCACCGGGGGATACCTGGGCGATCGGGATGCGGAAGAGGATCCGCCGGCAGGTCGCGCACTCGCAGGCAAGCCCCCCGGGCCGGGCCGTGTCGTAGACGATCCGGGTGCCCGCCCGGTGGCAGAGCGGCTCAAGCGCCAGCACGGGCGCAGATTCTGGGGTCGCGGCCTTCATCGCGCATCCTCCTCCGTTTGCAGGATGGCCATGTCGAGTTCGTGGCGGACGGTCCGGAGCGCGTCCTCGAGTCGCGGGTTCAAGAAGCCGGCGTGCTTGGCCTCGGCGTGCGCCTGCTCGACCATGCCCTGAGCATCGGCTAACGCGTCCACCCGCGCCCACGCCCATGTGGTGGCATAGGCGGCCAGCCCGGCGGCCATCTTGGCATCGAGCCACTTGAGGCACGCTGGGGTCACGGCAAGAAGCCGGTCGCTCACAGCTGGTCCCCCGGATCGTCCACCACCACGCCGATGATTGGCTTGCCCGTCGCCTCGAGCGGCGCCATCACCTTGGTCTGAAACTCGGCTGGCGTGAGCGGACTATCCCGCGGTCGGTTCCGGGCTTCCTCGATTAGCCCATCCCGGTTGAGCCCCAGTTCGTGGGTCCAGACAGGCCGCCCCACAAGCTCCTCGATCCGCTTGTGGATCAGATCGAATGGGCGCGAGAGGGGGCGATCCATGAGCGCGGATAGCTCGGCTGCCCGCTCGTCCCCGGTCATGCTCTCGGCCGAGAGGCGAGTCTCGTGCTCCTGGATGCAGGCCGGGCAGAAGTCGGCTTGCTCCCCCCGCTCCGGGTGGAAACCGCAGGTGTAGGCCTTGCGACGGTCAGAAGGGGTTGGCATCGTCGTCGGGCTCCTCTCGGGTGGCTGTTCCACCGGGGACAATATCCGCACTCGGCCCCGGTGTCGCGGATAATTCGACGGTCTGCCGGACGGAGTCGCTCTCCATCCCAGGGGCAGCTAGGTCCACCCCGGCGATCTGGTGGCGGGCCGGGTGGCCAGAATGCGAGGGAGGCCCCAGGACGAGACTTTCCTGCGGCTCCCGTACTTGGCCTGGCGGGAGGGCCTCTGCGCTCAATGGCGCTAGGGATCCGTTCGCAGGCGGTGGCTTCACGGTGGCGGCCATGAGTCCCCAGCCGGCGACCGGCTTGGGTTGCGACTGGCACCCGCAGTCGCACGGAGGGATCTCCGGCAGGAGCTCGCCGCAGTCCGGGCAGATTCGATCGCCACGGGCCTTGGCGCGGTAGTACCGGATCTCGCTCGCGAAGTCGTGCTCAGGCCAGGCATTGGCGTTGGCTTCCAAGTAATCGGCAGCCTGATCGGCCGTGAAGTCGCTGAGAACCCGGCGACCGAAATCGACCCGGAAGGCCCCGAAGCCGGGATCGTCTTTCCATCCCCGCCCGAACGAGTTGGCGAGGAAGTCCTGCTCTCGCATTTCCTCGGCAACGTCTTCCCGGGTCAAGCGTTGGACGTGGACGGTCGGCATGATATGGCGGATCTTCCGGTTGCCGAGGGTGATCGGCCGGGACAGCTGAACGGTGCACTTAGCCACGGCGTTCCTCCCTGCGTTCTGGCGAGCGGCGGGCCTCGGATTCAGCTTCGGCCTTCGCCGAGTAGAGATTGGCTTCCTTCTCGTCGTAGGTGGTTTCGAGGTAGCCCCATGGCTCATCAACCATGCCAGCCGTGGACGATCGCTTGAGCTGACAGAGAGCGTGATAGATAGCCGTATGATTACGGCCCAGCTTCAGCGAGTAGCCCCACCACTTCCCCGCCTCGGCGAAGCCGGCAGCCTTGAGCCAGCTGATAACAGGGCTGGCATTCAAAGCCGCTTCCCGATCCTCCCGGCTCAGGGGGCGAGAGAAATTCTCTGGCCGGACCGAAGGGACGGGAGCCCCAGGGAGGGCGGCTTGCAGCGCCAGACTCATAGGGGAAAAGCCAGCGACCGGTTGAGGCGGGATGGGGGCGGGCACGGGCGGCGGCTCCGGATTCTTGCTCCCTTCGGTCGCAAGGCTAGTCTGTATCTCTCTCTCTATCTGACTCTCTATCTGACTCTGACTCTTAATAGCATCGCGTCGCATTGCGGTCGCATTGCGGTCGCTATGCGGTGGCAATGCGGACGCATAACCAGAACCGCTAGGTTTATCAACGGTTTGCGACCATCGCTCGTTTGCATTGCCGCGCGCGGCGTCACTCCTGCGCCGAGCGTGCGCGCGCTCGCGCTCGATCCGCGCGTTAACGAGTCGCCCCGCGCCACGCTCTGTGAACGATTGCCGGACCACCGGCCAGACCTCCGCGGCGAACCGTTCCTGATCGAATCCAATCAGTCGGGCAAGGATGGTTGGGTCGTCCGGAATGGACCCCTCAAGCCAGCTCTCATCGAGGAGTTCCCGATAGCAGGCACGTTGATCGAAAGTCATTAGGCGCACGGCCGGCGATTGCCGGAAGTCGAGGGCGTGCCATCTGTACCAGGGAAAGACGATCTTCGGGCGGCTACGGCCAATGCGGTTGCGTTTGCGAGGGAGCGTGGTAGGCTCGTCCATGAGCGGCCACTCCTTTTGCTGAAGGGTGAGCCACGGGGGGCGGGATCCTCGCAGGGAGTCCCGCCCTCGCTGCTACATGGCCGCACTATGCCACCGTAACCGCCATCAGGGTAGCTGATTCGCTCCACCGCTTTCCCCCGGCTTATCCACCGACGCTAGCAATCGGTCGGCGATGGCTTCCGGCGTTTCATACCACGTGATGTCTTTGCATGTAGCCCGCCAAAGACCGCCCTCGACGATAACTTTCCCCGTGCGCCCATCATTCACCGCTCGCACGATCAGCTCGCGGGCGCGCTTGCGCCAAACCGCATCGGTTGCGGCCACCGCCACATCGATCGCCATCAGCTCGTCAGCTAGGCTCATGCCACGGGCTCCTTACAGGCCGCCAAAGGCAACCTTGGTTTCGACTTGATCTATGCGCTTATGCAGGTGCTTCAACAGCGCGACCAGCTTAGCGGGGTCACCGCGGACGAGTGCATCGTCGGTCTCGAATTCCTCGATCATCTTCTCGAATAGTTCGCGGTCCATCCAGCTCATGCCACGGGCTCCTCGGTACGGGTGATCTCCTCCGGCTCGACCGCGACGAGCGATGGCCGGATCGTCGGGAACAAGTGCTGGCGGTTCTCGATCAGGGTCAGCACGAGAAGCCGGTATGTCGAGTCCGGCTCATCGCGCACCAGGCGCACGACCCGCTCATTGATCTTGGTCGCGCGGCGCTGGGTTCGCGCTGTCTCTCGCATCAGGGTCACTCCTCCTGGAGTCGGGAACCTCAGTCGTCGGCGCGTCCCTGCGCCGTCCGTCGTCTATCGGCGCGTCCAGGATCGCGCGCGCAATGCTCGGTGCCGCGGCGATGATGGCCGCCACAACTTGAGCGGATCCGTTGCTAAACGCGACCCCGCACCTGAACGCATGGTCGAGTACCGCCTGCATGGACGACCATTGGGCCCCGCACTCATCGCACATGCAGAGATAACTGCGCGGTGCTATGACGCGCACGATCTTCGCCTTGCCGCAGGCTGGGCAATGGAAGTCAAGGAACGGGGCCGCGGCTTCGCGCGCGATCGTGCCGATCAGTGTTTCGATGTCGCCGGGAAGGAATCCCGAGCGCATTCCCAAGCATGGGACGCGCGACACGGCTTCACCTTCGGGACGAAAGGATAGATGGTCGCGTCGCTTCTCACCGCACGCGGAGCAGATGTCGTCCTCGGGGAAGCGACTCATGGTTCCGGCGGAGTCGCGTGCAAGATGGCTAGCGCGGACTCCGGCCACAAGGTGCCCGAATCCCAACCGGGCGTGTCCGTCTGCCAGCGCCAGCATTCCTGATAGCAACCGTCCATCGCCAACTCCGGGATCGCCCAGTTGCTAGCCAAGTAGGGGCTCGCATCCATTACGGGCTCGCCGTCGCGGTAGATGGTGTCGGCGGTCGCACCCCAATCGTCACGCAACCCAGCACTGGCGCGCTTGGGCTTCTGCTCCGCGATCAGTCGCGCGGCCTTGTCCCAGTCAAACACCCGAATAGGATTCCCACGTGCAGCGAGTCCGCGTGCGTAAGCAGCTAAGGTGTCCATTAGAAGGGTACGTCCTCATTGATCGGTGGGATCGGGGTTACGGGCTTCGGATGCGTGGAAGGCTGGGGGGCCGCCTTGGCTCTAGGTGTCGAGCCCATCGCGGGGGGAATCCTGGACTCCCCCTTCGCTACCGTGCTCCCCGCACCCGAGCCAGCGGCGTCCGTTCCGCCAGCGGCCCCCGTCCCACCTACAGGACTCGCAACCCGCGCATACTCCATCAGCACCTGGACCAAGTAATCCCACTTCTCCCGCGTCAATGACTGGATCGCGAAGTCCGTCCCGTACCCGGGCCCGAGCTCGTCTACTAACTCCTGCGGTAGCTTCACGTGCTTCGGCCCCGTGCGCTTGTCACCCTCCCGGTAAATCTGCCCGCCCACCTTGTGGGTTAGGTCATGGAACTGCACGGATTCGAATGGCGTCACGGTGAAGGGCTGTTCCGGCGGAGAGAAGCCCGCGGCCTGCGCTTGGGCTGCCTCTCCGAATCCCGTCGCGTAGGGCTCGTCCTCGTAGGTGGCACCGCCCTCCTCGAGCTCGGCGGCGCGCTGGTTCTGGCCATGCTCGCGGGCGAGGCTCATCACGAAATTGATCTGCTTCTTGGAGATCGAACCGTACCGCTCGAGCTTCCCGGCAATGTCCTGGATCGTCGGGTGCTCGACCTTGAATGCCGCGGCGAGCTCGGGCTTGTCGGCAAGGAAGGCATCGGCTTTGGATTGCCGCGACCGGGACCGCCCGCTGCCGCTCTCTTCAGTGCCGTGGTACTCGGCGCCGACCCCATCCATCTCCTCGCTCGGGGTCGCCTCGTAGCCAGCGAGCACCATGACCCACGAGAACGCGAGCCGACAGGCCTTCCCCGTCGCCCGGGTGGTCGCCATCGAGCGGCGCTGATAGAAGGGCCGATCGTTCCACGGCTCCTCTTCCCCGCACTCGGCCGATGCCCGCGTGAGCACCATGCCATCACTCATCCGCACGAGCTCGACCACGGCGGTATAGATCCCGCCCTTCTCCTCGTTCGAGAGCTCGCGCGCCATGCACCCCATCATCGCCGCGCACGTGGTCCACCCCTCGACCATGACGTGCTTCCGGTTGCCGATCTGCTTGTAGAGCTCCCGGGTCTGGATGATCCCGGCCAGGGCACTCGCCACTTCGGCCGCCTGCTTCACGAGCTGGGCCGGAGAGCCCGCCCGGACAAGGCCAAGCTGTACCGGGAGCGAGCGGGCTACCGCCTCCGAGTACTCCACGACTTCGCCCGTGGTGGGGTCGTAGGGCTCTTCGGGCTGGGGTGTCGGATTCGTAGGTGCGGCCATCGGTGTCACTCCTCGAAGCAGGGGGATGGGACCATGGGGCCATGGGGCCATGGGAGCATGGAGACGGGCTAGGTGGTCGGGGAGGTCCCCGGCCAGCGGCTCCCCCGCGATGAATCGACCGCCGGCCCCTTTCCTGCCCCGACCGAGAAGAGCCTACTAGAACCGGCCACGATTGACAAGCGTTTCCGGGAGCGATCGCACAAGGCCATGCAATTATAAGACATAGGCCGAGCGTTTTCCGTTGCGTTTCCAGCCGGACCCTGCTAGGCTCTGAATCGTGGCAGGGTGCAGCGGGTGCAAGGGCGGAGTGCATGGTCGGTTCTCGTGGCCAGGCGGGCGGAATGACTCAATCCGTTGCGGCACAACAGGATCGGGATAGACGCCTGCCTGGCACGGCCCTCGCAATGGTGTAGGGCTGTGCGCGGCATGGGGTCGCGCCGAGACCGGAGAGACCGATGAGCGAATGGATCGACACCAAGGACCAGGCGGCCCTGATTCGTGCGGCCCTCAAGAAGGCCTTCCCCGGGACCACCTTTCGCGTCCGACTCCAGCGGTACGCGGGCGGCTCGACGGTGTACGTCCGCTGGACCGATGGCCCCACTTATCGCGCCGTGACGGCGATCGCCAACAGCTTCGACGGCCGCCGGTTCGACGGGATGACCGATCACGCCTACGCAGCCGAGCACTACCTGACCCCGGAAGGCGAGAGCATTTTCGCCCGCGAGGTCGGCGGCTACGATAACCATGTGAGCGACGAGCCGATGCCACAGGGTGCGAAGGCTGTCCGCTACTCCGGCAGCGTGTCCTGCGATCGCGAGCTTTCCCCGGACTTCGAGGCCGAGTTGCTCGGCGAGCTGGCGCAGGCGGCCGAGGTCGAGGTCGAGACGCTCACTCGCAACGGCTATGTGCGCGGCGACGTCAAGCTCCCGCTCGCAATCGGCCGCGAGCATGATGAAGAGCTCGCCGGCCAGATCCTCCGGATGTCGAACGCCGAAGAGTACACGGACCGACTCCTTCACCAGCTTGCGGGCTCGCGGGCGCGGGTGGCTCAATGAGCCCCCGCATCCCCGGCCAAGCCGAGCCCGTGTCCGCCATCCCGACCATCACGCTCCCGCTCGCCGATCTCCGGGCGATGGCGCGCCGGACCGATGACGCTGTGACCGCCAGCGCCTACACCCGCGCCCGTGAGAAGGCCAAGCGCGCGGCCGTGTTCGCCGCCGCCGGGATCTCGCTCGAGGATCTCGTCAAGCGCGGGCTCGCGTGCGACGGGTGCGGCGCCAATCTCAAGGCTGGCACGTGTCCCTTCTGTTCGCCGGCCTCCGGCTGGGGGAAGCCATGAGCACCGTGCCCTACATCATCACCGAGCTACACTGGCAGGGGACTCCGGGCGAGCCGCCGACGATCCAGGCCGTGATCCGGATGGACTCGGGGCTCGAGTTCAAGATCGAGGCCGTGCCACCCGTCCAGCCGGGAGAAGCGTGGGGATTCGGCGTAGAAGGCACGTTCGGAACGCGGGCCGAGCTGGTCGCGTGCGAGTATCTACTTGGGCACGCCGCCGAGCTGATCGCCGTTCTGCGCGCGGCAGTCGAGGATGAGTCCGCGCACCTGATTCCGCCGGGGTTGCGGCCGTGACCCGCGCCCGCCTGATCGCCTGGCTCGCCGGCTACTACTGCCGTCGGCGCGGACATCGCTGGATCGAGCATTTCACCGGGTGGCGAAGCATGCTCGCCCGCTGCTGCCCCGACTGCGGGTGCGGCCAGATCAAGATTGCCAACGATGGCGGACACGACAACGCCTATGGGGGCGGGCCATCATGTGAGAGCGGGGAGGATTGCCGGCACGCCGCGATCTACCAGCCGAAGGAGAATGCCGCATGAGACTCGACGTCCGCGACTGTGCCTGCCCCGCCTGCGGCCAGCGCCTTCCGAGCACTGGCGAGTACAAGATGACCGTGCGCGTGAAGCTACGAAATCTCATCATCGCCGCCGTTCTCCTCGCTGGCGCGCTCGTGCTTGCAATCGTCGCCCATGCGAGCCCGCCGATCGGATGGTATTGCGCCGATGTCATGTTCGATGCGAAAACCGGGGCACCGCTCCCCTGGCAACGGTCGCAGGATTGGCTCGCCGCACGTGCGCTCGAAGCGGGCTATAGCGAGATCACGCTCGGCCATCGCCTCATCGTTCTTGACGTGCCACGCGAGGAACGCGCGGCGAAGGTGATATGGACCCGAGCCGCGAGCATAGACACGCTCTGGTTTCGCTCCATGCCCGAGAAGTATTGGGATCCAGGGATGCGATCCTATATCTCGGTCGTCACTGTGCGGGGTAGGGAGGAAGTTCCGGGCTCTGTTCGCATCGTCGATGTGAATGGAGTCGAGCGTTGCATACCATGCAGGAGGAAACGATGAGACGATATCTGATCGTAGCACTCGCGCTGGTCGCTCTCGGTGTCGCACCCGAGATCGCTCGCGCGGCATGCATCAACGTACAGGCGGGCGATTGGGACGATTGCAGCGAGCGCCGTGGGGCTCGTGAGCCCGCGTCCTGGTGTGGTGGCGGTGGTGGTAGTTCTCCCGGTGGTAGCTGGCGGCAACGGCGGGAAGCGGACCTTGAGGATGCGATAGCCAAGATCAAGGCTAGCTTCGCCTCGCTCGTCGCGTTCAAGCCGACCTACGGCGACTAGGAGGTCTCTCCATGGTGCTCTCCCTTCTACTCTGTGACTGCATCCACGAGGTCTTCTGGTTCATCTTCAATTGCTTCTAGTGCGGTACTGATCCGATTGCGAGCGCCGCCGGGTGATCCGGGCTTTAGGGGATTGCTCGTCGAAGCCCGGCGGCGCTCGTACGGCAGCAGGCCCGGAGGTCTCCATCTCTAACGGGCTTGTCCCCGCGTGCGGGTGGCCCCTGCGCGCGGATCCTTTCCCGGAGCGGGCGCCGCTGCATAGATCCGACTGGCTCATCTCCTGACTTGCGTTAGGTGAGTTACGGCGTGATGGTCCACTCCGTAGCCGGCGGATCGGCAGCGGTTGCCCGTGGCCGGGGTGCGGATAATGTGCTAGGATGTCTCTGGGTTTGTGCCGGTGGTGGATGGTGACGGCTACTTCTTGGGGACGTACAACCGTCATCGATTGTTCCCCGGCGCTCTTTTCGCGCGTGGCGCAGGGTGCGGATACTTCTGCTTAAAGGACCGCACTCGTTCGTTCCCGCGCGAGTCTTTTCGCGGTGGCGCACGAATCGGATACTTCTGTTGTGCGGGTTCGAATCCCGTCGGGGATCGCGAAAGCGGTCACCGTCGCCCAACTGGTAGGGCAAGAACGCCTACTCGGCGCCCGGTTCGGTCTGTTCCCCGCGATCCTTTTGCTCGGTGGCGTAGGTGACGGTTACTTCTTCATTCAGGAGGTTCCAGGTGCGAATCCTGGCTGGCTCCTCAGAATGGAGCCGGTAGCTCAATTAGATAGAGCACCTGACTAGTCCGTCATCGCCTCATTCCCCGAGCAAGTCTTGGAGGCCCCATGAAACTCAACGTGGCACCAGCACCGACCCCGCTCGTCACCCATGAGGGCGGGCGCGCCGAGCGGCAGACCCCGGCCATCGAGCTCGAGCGCGCCGTGGCGACTTGCCTCCTCTGGGAGAACACCTTTTACGAGAAGGGATCGGATATCGCCGCCCGTATCTCGGCGCTCGTTCGGAAGGTCACGTTTGCCGAAGCATCGGCCGTGGCGATCCGTGCACGCGACGAGTGGAAGCTCCGCCACGTGCCGCTCTTCCTGGTCGCTGAGATGGCGGCCAAGCGCGCCGAGAATTCTGGACCGATCACGGGTATCGGGATCATCGCGGACACGCTCGCGCACGTGATCCAGCGCCCCGATGAGATGTCTGAATTCCTCGCCATCTACTGGCGCGACGGCAAGCGGCCGCTATCGAAGCAAGTCAAGCTCGGGCTCGCGCGCGCCATGAACAAGTTCACCCCGTATCAGCTCTCGAAGTGGGCGACTGATCGCGAGGTGGGCCGAAAGATCAAGATTCGGGATGCGCTCTTTCTCTCGCACGCCAAGGCCAAGAATCCGGAACAGGATGCGCTATGGAAGCAGCTCATTGAGAAGACGCTCGAACCGGCGGATACCTGGGAAGTGGCGCTATCGGGGGTCAAAGAGACGGCCGAGAAGAGGGCCGCATGGGAGCGCTTGATTCGCGAGCAGAAGCTCGGCGTCATGGCCTTGCTCATGAACCTCCGGAACATGGTGCAGGCGGGCGTTGATCTTGGACTCGTAGGGACGGTACTCCGCCGGCAGGCGCCGGGGTCCAAGGCCCTGCCCTTCCGATTCCTGACGGCCTCGCGGCATGCGCCCGCCCTAGCCGGCGATCTCTCGGACGCCATGCTCTTGGCGCTCGATGGCGAAGCCAAGCTCCCGGGCATGACCTACGTCGTGATCGATGTCTCAGGCTCGATGGATCATCCGTTATCGGCGAAGGGTGAGACGACACGGATCGATGCCGCGGCCGGGCTCGGGATCCTTGTCCGCGAAGTCTGCGAGCGGGCGCGGATCTTCACGTTCTCGGATCAGCTCGTCGAAGTGCCGGCCCATCGCGGGATCCCGCTCCGAGACGCGATCGTCGCGAGCCAGGCGCATCATGGCACCTATCTCGCGGCGGCCCTCCGGGCGCTTCCGCCTGGCCCTTATCGGGTGATTGTCGTCACGGACGAGCAGTCGCAGGACGGCATTATCGCGGTTGAGGGTGGGCGCGGCTACTTGATCAACGTTGCCCCGTACAAGCCTGGCCTTGACACGCTCCATGGCTGGAACCGTATCAACGGGTTCTCGGAGCGCGTGCTCGATTGGATCCGGCTCGATGAGGCATTCGCCCCGATCGCTGGGTAATTTGACGCAGGGGCCGGATCGTGCAGAGCGCGCGTCTCGCAATCGCAGGATGCATCTCTCGGTTACGGCACCAGGCCTGGCACCTGTGCATTCCATCGACTTACGGCCCGCCACGGATTGGCATGGCCCCTGCAATAGCTACTGGCATGCGCGGCGATGGGCGCCGCGAGCGGCCGGGACGATCAAGCCCCGGCAAGAGCCCCCGCACTAGGTAGGCGGGGGAGGAAGGGAAAGCAGGAGCCATGAATGCCACGATCAAGCGCACGGGGGAGCGGTCCTACGTCCTACGCTTCGAGCCTTCGGGCCGAGAGATTGGCGGCCAGAATCGCCAGTCGCTCGAATCCTTCGCCCGCGTCCAGGGTGCCCAGGGCGCGATCACTTTCACCGATGACCGGCGGCCGGAGCTCCATACTGGCCCGCTCGACGTGTGGATCTAGTACCATGAAAACGGCACTACTTTGGATCGCGGGCATCGCGGCCTCGATGATCGCCGGCCGAGTCCTCGGCCTGTACGTTCTCACTCACCTGATCGCGAAGTAAGTTTCGGGGGGCATCCACTCGGCGTTGGGCCCGCAAACACGACGGCCGGTCCCCCCGATTCACCCTCAACTGACCGATGGAGAATCCGATGAGCTACCAGCCAGATGCCACGACCACCGAGCTCTTGACCTGCCATCAGCAATTGCAGGCGGTCTACTACAAGCGTGCCAACGCGCTCAAGCAAGAGCAGATGATCGCCCGCCACATCGCAGCCTTCAACACGGAGATTGAAACGCTGGAGAAGCGCCGCGGCGAGCTCGCCGAGGAAGTCTCCGAGACCGCCGTTCGCATCTTCGGCGTGCGCGGAGAGGCGGTGGGGTCGTGATTTTCCTCTACCCTTACGCCTGGCTTGCAATCGGCGCCCTCATCATCACTCACATTGTCACCAGCGACTAACACGGAGGACCGATGAGCGAGATGATCTACAAGCTCAGGCGATGGAGCGAGCGTGCTCGGGGCATCTGCCAATTCGACGGCTGCGATCGCTCCGCTACCCGCTCGCTGGAATACCAGACGATCGACATGGAGGAGCCGCGCCATTGGTTCCTCTGCGGCCAGCACGCATCGACGGTGAGGATCAAGCCATGATCGATGATCTTCTGCCGACCGTGGCGTTCGCGGCCCTTGCACTCGCGGCCATTATGATCCCGCGTGCCGTCAGGATGCTCGACCGCCCGGCTCCACGGACGATCGGCCCGTGCGAGAAGTGCGGGCGACCCATCCTTGCGCGCGACCTGTACACGGCTCGGCGCCCGAGTTCCGACGCGGACTTCGAGCCGGGCGCCCAGCTCTTGAGCCATCACCGCTGCCCCGTGAGGATGCCGCAATGAGTAACAAGCCCGGCCGCCCGGTAAGTTTTCAGGGGATAGATCTCTGGTTCCTGGAAAACGCAGATGGCACCGGCCCGCTCGCGCCGCTTGAGCATTGCGACGATGAGGGTAACTTCCGGTGGTGGTGTTTTGCTGAGGATTCATTCGCGCATGTGATCGAAGGCGGTATCATTAAGCGGTACGGTCGAGAGATTGGTAGCGTTAGCGATCTCGTCCCGCGAAAGGTCAACCCATGATCGATACCCCATGCTACTGGTACGGCGACCCGGCCGAGCCCCAGGACTGCTACTGCCCGTCCTGTGTCACCGATCAGCTTCTCTCGCAGGAGGACCAGGACGAGCTTGACCGGGGCGAAGCGATCGACGGGACGGCCTGCGTCCGGTGCGATCGGCTGGCGACCGAGGGCCGCTTCACCTACCCGCCCTGCGAGCACTGCGGCCAGCCCGACGTGGAGCGCGCGGTGCTCGATATCACGGACCCGCTCGATCGCGTGGTGTATGCTTGCGAGCCGTGCATCAAGGCGAAGTACAAGCATGCGCCCGAGACCTGGGTGCACGCGGGCTTCATGGTGCGGCGATGAGCCTTGGGAAGTGCGTCATTTGTGGCAACGAGGCCGTGGCCCTGTACCCGCTCTTGCCCGGGAGTCCTGCGTTCTGTAGCAAGCACTACAACCCAAAGGATGCTGGGCCCTACGGCGTGGACTTCTCGCCATCCGACAATATGCCGGATGATATCGGGGGCGATGAGGAGTGGGGATGAGCGAAGCAGCAAAGACTGCAATCGTGGTGGGGCTCGGCTTGTTGCTCGGCGGCGGACTCGGGATCCTGATCATCTGGCTCATCGAGAGAAGTCAGCGATGAGGCACAATCTCGACTCAGTGCTGTGGGTTGGTTGCACTTCTGGTACGGTACTATTCAGCATGATACTCGGCGGCCAGGGTATGCCGCTCTGGCCAAAGCGGATCATCGCGATGTTTGCATGGATCGTGCTCTATTGGGGGATAGCGTGGCTTGGTCGCCATATATCCGGAACGCGCGAGCCATGAGAAACCGCCCATACCAGGCCACGCTCCTGCTACTCGTGGTCGTGTCGCTCGCGGTCGGGTACGCCGTCCTGCGGCTCGGTCAGGGGGCGCGATGACAGCAACCGGCGATAGCGCGAAGAGCCTGGCGGAGCAAATATGGGAAGCATTTGATTATCCGGTGGACGTATCGGATGATGACGTGGAACGGTGCGTTGACATCGCCAATGCCTACTGGGTCGCGCGGTGTCGGAAGTTGATCGTGCGGGCGGTCGAAATAGCAAACGAGCAATGCCGGGAAGCAATGAGTGAGGCGCTTTGGGGACCACCTGAAGCGACGAAGCAATTGACGCCCGAAGCAATCGCCGACTGGCTGTTACAGGAGAAGCCATGAGCGCGACCCCATACGACAAGGCAGTCAATCGGCTGGCTTTGGTGCTCGCTAACGCTATGAGCGACCCAGAACTTCCCCCGCAATACGACTCGCTCGACGAGTGCGCCGATGCAGCTTACTTCACGGAGCTGGCACAACTCGCCATCGATCAAGCCGTGGTGCCGATGGCGATGACGGTCAAGTGGAAACTGCTGCGCGAAGGGGAGATCCCATGGGAGGCCGTGTGCAGTGAAACTGCGTCCAGTTAGAGGCAGGACCATCCTTCTCCCGGACCCAAGCTGCACCTGCCAGGACTGCGGCCAGAAGTACCGTTGCGACTGGATGCTGCCCGATGAGCTTTGGGAAAAGATCCGCGGCAACTTCAACCTGCTGTGTGGTGGGTGCATCGCCGAGCGCGTGGAGTTCGAGTTGAAGACAACCAACAACTGGGCCGCGTACCAGTGCGAGGAGCTGTGAGCAAGCGCCTATCTCGCGAAGCTGCTCTCGTGGAAGTGAAGCGCGCCCAGGCTAAATTGATGGTGGCCCGCGCGCGCTATCGCGCTGCGAGACAACCTCCCCGGATCCGAATCAACGATGACAAGTTGCGGGCTGCCATTGGTGCCAACATCAAAAAGGAACGCGAGTTGCGTGGCATAACGCAGGGGGATCTTGCTCTGGCAATCGGCATTGCGCGGACATCCATCGTAAACATCGAGCAGGGCAAGCAGTCGATCACGATTGCGAGGCTCCTGCAATTTTCTGCCGTGCTTGGGATCACGCCTCTAGGGCTCTTGGACGGCGGAATCGAATGGCAGCGAAAATGAGCCCGATGCTTGAGGCAAGCTCTCGGGCGGGTGTAGGTTATCCATGGGCGGCACGCTCGGGGCCGGCCGGCAACTCATGTCCGGTACGGTGGAAAAGGCGGGAAGCGATCTGCGGGGGTGAGATCCCTGCCACGGTGACGGCCCCTCACCTGCGGGGCCTATCGGCGTGCTCCATCGCGATGATCCGCCTCGAGCCGCCAGAACTTGGGAGGAGCCGATGAGCGACAAGAGTGACGGCTACACCTACTGCGGGTTCTCCTCTTGCGGATGCATCCATGCTGCCGTGGTGGATGAGCCTTCGCGCCCCCGTGACGTGGCGAAGCACGTGGCCGACTTCATCCGGCAAGGGATGCGGATCGAGCGGCTTACCACCCAATCAGTGCGCGAGCACACACGTTGGGGCCATTGCGACAGATGCAGACCTGCCCGCGAACGCGCCAAGCAGCAGATTGAGGCGGCGCTGTGATCATCCTTGCCTTCCTGCTCGGCGGCATCGTGGCGATCGCAAGCGCCGTCGTTTGGCGCGCCCTGCAATGGCTCGAGGACCAGCGCACCCGCCCCCAGCGCTGGACCACCGTGCCCGATCCCCGGCCGCGCGAGCACCCCGAGCCTTCCCACTGCGAGCTGGCCGCCAACGTGTGGGCCATCCATGCCGATCTGGCAGCGAACCAGCCCGAGCTAGCCGCGTCGATGTACAAGTGCAACGCCCAAGTCTTCTCGGCCGCCTTCAAGGTCAATGCCTACGGCCAGCCCCCGCACGGTCCCATGACCCTAGCCCGCCTCTCGCCCCAACGCCTCGCGAGCGACCTCCGCTCCGACTGGCGACCGGAGCGGAATTGATTCTGCCCGCCGATCCGTGCTAACCCTAAGCCGATGACCATTAACGGCACTGATGACCTACCCCTAGGCCAAACGCCCGTGCCCCAGAAGCGGATCGGGGGGCCCCGCCGCCGGGCCGACCGCTCCCTCGAGAAGGCCAGGCTCGTCGAACGCATGGTGCAGATGAAGCTTGCGGGCTTCACCTACATGGAGATCGCCCGCCAGGTGGGCTACAGCTCCAAGCAAGCCTGCCATCGCGCGATCTGGACCTACATCAAGTCGGTACCTATCCCCGCCGTAGACGAGTACCGCGCCCTCGAGAACCAGCGCCTCGACGGCTACCAGCTGCTTGTCTGGGATAAGCTCCGGAAGGCCTCGACGGGGCCCGGCTGGTGGGCTGCCATGGATCGGCTTCTCCGGATCTCCCGCGACCGGCGCCAGTTGAACGGACTCGACTTGGGCCCGGCCCCGATCCTACCCCCAGGCTACGGAGAGCCCGATGCCCAGGATGACGACTCCGCCGAGCGCACTGCCTGGAGAGAGCAGTGGGCCGCCCTCCCCATCGAGAGGCAGCAAGAGCTCTACGATCAAGTCAAACGACTTATGGGCGCTGCGCCGGGAGATCGCCCGCTCTAACGCCGCCTACTTGGGCGACCAGATCCTCGACCTCCACCCGACCGACTTCCACGTCGAGTGGCAGCGCCTCTGCTCCGACCACCGCCGCCTGATCCTCTTCGGCCCGATCGAGCACGGGAAGACCCAGCAGCTCTCGGTCCTCCGCCCCATCTGGGAGCTCGGCCAGAACCCGAATCTCCGGATCGCCTTGATCTCCGAGACCTCGACCCAATCGGTCAAGTGGCTCTCTCGAATCAAAGCCAACATCGAATCGAACGGCCGGCTACGAGCGATCTATCCCCGGCTCCAGCCCGCGATCCGCCGGAACCGTTTCGAGCACTGGCATGAGAACTCGATCCTCGTCCAACGGGATCGCTACTTCTCACTCCGGGAGAAGGACTTCTCGATCGAGGCGCTGGGGGTCGGCGGCGCGATCATGGGTTCCCGGTTCGATATCGCAATACTCGATGACACGGTGACGCGCCGTAATGGACTCACCGCCGCCGGCCGGGAGAACATCTACGACTGGTTGAAAGAGGTCCTGCTTGGCCGCATCACCGAAGACGGCTCGGTCTGGATCACGAACAACGCCTGGCACATTGACGACATGCCCCACCGTCTCGAGCGCGATGAGCCGGGGGTCTGGACCAGTCGCCGCTATGCCGCGGGGGAGGCCAACTGCCGCTGGCCTGAGCGCTGGTCGGACGAACGCCTGGCATCCAAGCGGGAGGAGCTGGGCGACGTCGAGTTTGCCCGGCAGCTCCAGAACATGGCGCTCTCCGACTCGACGGGGCTCCTGCCCTACGAATCGGCCCGCGACTGCCAGCGGCTCTGCCAGGACCCGGACGCGTGGTGGTCTGGCGACTATCCCCAGGATCAATTCCGCTGGGTCACGGCCGGGCTCGATCTAGGCGCCTCCGAAACCAAGGGCTCGAACCTGACCGCGATCGCCGTAGCCGGGGACCACCGGGCCGGGACCAAGCACTTGCTGCACATGCGCTCGGGGCAATGGATGGGGAAGGCGCTCCTGGAGCAGATCGTCCAGGTACAGCGGTCGATGCGGCCCCGGGAATGGCTCGTCGAGACGAACGCTGCCCAGGCCCATATCGCGAGCCTCGCTGCCGATCCCGCGTTGCTTCAGGCCGTAGGGGCGACCCCGGAGGAGGCGCGGTCGATCCGGGTCTTCGGCCAGTACACGGGGGCCGCAGCCAAACGGGGCGAGGAGCACTGGGCGATTCGTGGCATGGGGAAGGACCTGGACGCTAGGCGTTGGCGCTTCCCAAGGCGGCGCGAGGTCGAGGAGCTGATCGGGGATATCAGGCGGTATTCGCTCGTCGATCACACAGGGGACCGATTGATTGCCTTGTGGCTTGCCGATTGCCGGTTGAAGGGGCTCGGGTCAGCGATCCACTTCCAGGCCACCAGCCGCTAGTCGCTCACTTGCCCGGCTCCTCGCCCGCGTCCTTGCAGGGCAAATCTTCTTCCGTGCAGCACACGTTGTATTGATCGTCCTGGTCGCACTCGGGACAAATTGGCGCATCGCACATCAAACAGATATTATCTATCTCCTGCGCCTCGTCCTGAAACGCCGGCCGCTCACACTTGGCCCGCGTCTCAACGCGGAAATGCTGGCAGGTCACTCCCCGCCCTCCTTCATCGCCTCGGCCCAGGGGAGCGGATGCGCAGAGATCATCTCTGCAATCTCGCGGCTCTTAGACTCGTATCCGGACCATGCGGCCATGCCGTAATTGCGCGCTGTCTTGGCTGCATCTTCGCGGACCGCCAGCATTCCCTTCTCCGCGAAGTCGGCGGCGATGCGGGCGCACCGGATGAAGTGCTGGCCGTCTATGTACTCGTCCAGCTTCCCGCCTACAGTCTCGTTGTAAGCGTTCATCAGGGCTTCCGCCAACCACCGCTCCGCCGCCTCTCGCGCGCTGTCGATGGTCATGGCCACCACTTGGGGCGTTCAAACCACATGCACACAGCGCACCACGCGCCAAGCAGTAGCCCGAAGAAGAATCCGAAGGCCAACGCGGCCAACATAATCATTCCCTCCTCGGGGGTCACGGCTTCCCCTCCTCCGCTGCATCCGCTTCGAAGGCGGCGATGTACTCAAGCGCATGGAGAACGTCCTGCGGCACTGAATGGTCGGGTTCGGTAACGATGTAGTCCAGCAAGTTCCGCAGCAGCCCCACCGCCTCGCGCTTGGCCTCGCGCTGGCCCATTCTCATGGCCTCTTCTACGCAAAGCGCCGCTGCTCCGGTGGCGATTTCGTAGCATCGCTGGCACAAGCCACCGTAAAGATCGCTCGGGGGCTCGGCCGCGTGCTTTTTGGGTGTCCCGTAGATGTAGTGGTCATGTTCGGCTGCGCCATCGACTGGCGGAAGTTTGCTCGGGGGCTCGGCCGCTACTGGCGCCGGAGTTGCGACCTCCGACGCGGCTACACCGGGCACCCCGAGCGAAGCATCTACCGCGGCGATCCACTCGCGCAGGTTGTCGTCGGTCAACTTGCCGATTAGCCCATGCTCATCCTGGACGAGCTTGCACCAGTCCAACACCGCGCGCGCTATCGCCAGGTCCCGGGCGGCGCTCATTCCTCCTCCCAAAGGAGCTGGTCGGCGATGATCTCGGCTTCCAATCGCCACTGTTCCGGAAGCCATCCGTCATTCAGCGCGCCGGCCCGGAGCTGCATCTGAACGAGCTCTACGCCGGCCTGCACGATCATCTCCCGGCACTTCTCGCGGTTCCTAGCAGCTTCGAGGCAGCGGGCGCAGTCCTGTGGGTGGCCATGCTCGGACAAGTGCAGCGAGAAGATCATGCCTTGATTATAGCACAGTAGCCCCGTGGCCAGTTTTCCGCTTGCGCCGCATGGGGTGAACGTGCATGGTGCCCGGCATGGACACGCCGAAAGAGATCCCCTGGCTCGTCCACGCGGGCTCAGACGTCAAGGTGCTGGCCTGTCTGGGGGGCGAGGACCTGATCCAGAAGCTCCGGGCCCTCGCCAATCTCGGCCGCCCGTTTACCTTCCAATGGCAGTACGTCGGCGACCAGCCGGCCCCCCGGATCCAGCCCGCAGGCTTGCCCCCGGGGGTGGAGATCGGCCCGATCCCGCGCATCCTCCTGATCGCGATCTCGGACAAGCTGCCCGGCGAGGACACGGCCGGGACCGCCGCAGACGCGGCACGGTCTGGGCTCTCCCTCGTACCAGCACCGCCTGCCAACGGTGACGCGGGAGGACAGGCAACATGATGAGAGTCACGGTTCAGCTCGCGCAGCTGCCCGAGGCGGCGGTGTTCGAGCACGTCCGCTACCTCGAAGTCTCCGAAAACAGCACGCTGACGATCCGCGCTGCGGGGCCGGACAACTCGGAAACGGAAAACAGCTTCGGGCCGAGGATGTGGATCGGGTATCGCTCGGAGCGGGTCGAGGATGTGATGAACGAACGGCTCGCGCGGGCAATCGACGCCGTACCGGTCGGAGCAGAATCCGGGTGATTCTCAGGCACTTAGAGAAGGCCGACTGGGCCCGCGTGCCGACGCTGCCGCGCTTCGACGGCTTTGTCTTCCAATCGGGACAGGAGGACCCCGCCCTGCGCGCGGCCGCCACCGAACTCGCCGCTACCAAGTCCGGCTTCCTCTACGCGCAGGTGCTCACCCGCCCGGATCCTGCATGGGGCAACCCGACGGGCGCCCCCTGGCTCGACGTCGTGAACGCGCTCACCACGCCGTTGAAGACCCCAAGCGGTGTGCAGGCGGTGGCATGGGCCCACGGCCGGCCGTTGATCGACTGGCATGCGCTCGACGGCGGGAAGCTCGACGGGCTCACCGACGCTCTCGTGAACGAAGTCCGCGCCCTCGGCCTAAGTGGCGTGCTCCTGGATCTCTCGTTTGCTCGCCCGCGCGACTGGATGTTTCGGTACGACGGCCCGGCCTACTCGGAGTTCCCGGCGAACTGGTGGCCCTACTGGGAACGCCGGTTCCGGAAGTTCGTCCAGCTGCTCGGCGCCAAGTTCGCGGCCGCTTCCCCCGAGCGACCTTCACCGTTGCGGATCCTACTTGAGGGCGACGAAGTCGTGATTCAGATCGCAGGCAGCGTCGGACGCGCGGGGTTTTACCGCGAGCAGGCGCAGTTGAACTGGGCTGAGGAATTGCACGACTGGGGCGTTTCCGGGGGCGTCGATGTGCTCTCGGTTCTCGCCGATGATACTGAGGCCATGTATGCGCTCGTCGCTGCCAGCCGAACGAGGCCTGAGCACTGGATTGCCTTCACGGGGCACTCGGCAACGGCGGTTGACGAAGCTTACGAGCTTGCGGCCGAAGTTCAGGACGAGCCCCCCATGCCGTCATCTTTTCTGCCAGCGCCGAGTTAAGGAGTAACCCATGGCATGGAAGCCGATCACGCTCGCGCTCTTCTCCGAGTTCCAGCGCTGCCTGCAAGACAAGGGAATCCCGGAGTCGCAGTTCAACGAGATCAGCGATTGCTTTCAGGCGACGTTCAACGAGTCGGTAACACCCCCGCCCGATCCAGGTCCCGACCCGGAGCCTGAGCCCGAGCCCGTTCCCGGAACCTGTCTCGCTGGCTTCCTCGCCGGCAGCGGCTGGTGGGACAAGTTCTGCATCGATGAGCCCCCGAAGTTCAAGAGCGAGAACAACAACGGGGTCGGCGTCATGGGCACGAACGCGAACGGCTACCGCCGATTTGCCACGAGCCCGCAGGCGCGGGGCAAAGCCTCGATCGATGTCTTCTACCGCACGGCCCAGATACCGCAGGACGGGGGTGGCGGACACTTGTTTACGGCGCAGTCGGGCGAGCGCGCGCTCAGCCCGAATTACCTCCAAGGCTGGTTCCGCCCGGACATCATCAGCTCACAGTCGAAGTGGAAGATCCATACCTACAACCTCGACGGCAACGGCAACCGCTGGTATATCCGGAACGGCGGACTCGATGCCGTGGTGGACATCTGGGACACGGGGATCCCTAACGCCGGGGTCGGGAAGTGGATCGCGATTGCGCTCGAATGGGAGCGGCGGGCGGCGGACAAGATGTGGATGCGGTTCACGGCCGACGGCCAATCGCGGGAGAAGATCGTCACGGTGCACTCGCAGACGACCAATCCCTACTCGGTGAGCTGCGGGAACATGGATCATCTCGGCGACTACGGCGGCACCCCGGAGATCGCGTTCCGGAATCTCCGCTGGACCTAGGAGCGGCATGGACCAGACCAAAGACGCCAAGGAAGGGTCGTTCCTTCAACTGGAGCGGGACGTCGGCCATCATCTCGCGAACGTCCATCGCATGAGCGGCGGATCGTGGGATAAGGTCGGCGATCATGTGGTGGCGATGATCGTCGCGACGTGTCACAGGACAGGGCGATCGGTCTCCAAGGACGACATCAGGGCCGAGCTAGAGCACCTCAAGGAATCTCTGCGCCAGCGGTACGGCTCGGACTAGGCGATGTGGGTCGGGATCGGCGCGCTCTTGCTCGTGGGTCTGATCGCGGTCGTGATGTGGTTTTGGGGGAGGCATGGTCCCGATGGGTAGGCCGAGATACGATCCCGAAGCCATCGCCATGAACCGGATCATAGCCGTGCTCGCATCACTTGAGGATGCGGCCTGCGGGCGGGTCGTGCGGCATCTCGCCGAACGCTATGCGGTAGCCGATGCGATCGCCGGGACGACCGTGAGGGCGACGTGGCAGGTTCCGCCAGGCTACAAAGTGCTCTCCATGTTGAGCGACGATGATCAGCTCTTCAGCTATGAGACTGAGCCATGATCCACACGATCAAGGGCTCGAATGAGGACCGGGACAAGATGCTGGCCGCGATCGCCAGCATTCCCGCCTTGGCCGAATCAGGGCCAGGCGCCGTTGACTTCGGCGGTATGACGATCCAGGTACGCCGGGTGTCTGACCTCCATCCGGCGCCCTACAACCCGCGCACGATCGACCCCGAAGCAATGGCCGGGCTTCGGCGCTCGGTCAAGGAGTTCGGGCTCGTAGAACCCATCGTCTGGAACCGTCAGACCTCCCGGGTTGTCGGCGGCCACCAACGCCTGCAAGCGCTCTCAGAGATGGGGGTCCAGGAGACGCCGGTCGTGGTCGTGGACCTCGATGAAACCCGCGAGAAGGCGCTCAACCTGGCCCTCAACAATCCGGCGATCACGGGCGAGTTCACGCCGGACGTGCTTGGGCTCGTGAGCCTCTTGGAAACCGCTCTCCCCCCTGATCTCTTCGCCGAGCTACGCTATGATGAGATCCAGGTTGGGAAGATCGAGCTACCCGATGACGACAGCGGCCAGGATGGCCAGCCTGCCAGCGCCGGGTCGAAGGTCGTGACGTGTCCCAAGTGCGGCCATGTCTTTGAGACGTGAGGAGAACCCACGGATGCCACCCCTACCCGATAGCCTCTCGATCGAGCAGAAGGCCCAGCAGTTCGCGTTCTGGTACGACCTCTTTGCCCGGCTCGGGATCACGCCCATATTCTCCGACAACCCGCCGGCCGTGATCTGGCTGCCGCTCACGGCGGCTACGGGCCCCTCGGAGGTCGCGACCTGCCGGAAGATCGGGCGGGATCTCCTGACCTACGCTGACGCGCAAGAGGCATTGCTCGGCGGCCCCGTGGTGACGGGCACCCTGCCGCCGGCCGCGACGCGCTCCCCGCTTGCTCCTGGGGCCCCGGGAGATGACCGTCTGGCGCGGCTCGAGGCGATGGTGGCGCAGATTGCCCAGGCGTCGGCGGTGAAGGCCGAGCCAGAGCCCTACCAGTACACGACGCCGACCCCGGGGGAGCGGCGCCCCGACCCCGTGGCGGCCAGGTGAGGCCTTCCGAGGACGAGGCCCGGGCGGCTCTCGGGCGCGCGGCCGTAGATCTCGTGGTCGCGATCGAGCAATACCGGAAGGTGAAGCCGGTCGGGGCCTGGACGGACGAGAACGGCGTGACGCGGGATCTAGGCGAGCCGAACGGGGCGAGCAATCCAGCCAGGGATATGCGGCTCGCGCGTGCCTTCATCGTCCAGATAGCCACGCCACGATTCGCGCTAGGGGTGCCGGAGGCGATCGAGCGCCAGGATCAGATCCCGCAAGGATTCACACCGATATGGGGAGGCGAGGCGGCCGTCCAGATCCTAGCCCTGGATCGGGACCGGCTGGGCGCTCCGGTCGAGCCGATGGACCTGGCCGGGCTTCTCGTCCACCCTGGCCCCGGGCCCGCGCCGGGCTGGAGGACGGGACCGTGACCGATCCTCGCGATCAAGGCACGCTCTGCCAGGGTTGCTGCCAGCGCTACCGCGCAGACGTGATGCTGCCCGAGCCGCTTTGGAAAGCCATCCGGGGCAGGCACAATCTCCTTTGCCCGGTGTGCATTGCCTACGCGATTGAACAGCGGCTAGCAGAAGATAATGGCTTCGCTGCCTACGAGGTGCAGGAGGTATGAAGGCGCTGATTGACGTCACGATCGTGCGGGGCTTCCATCAATGGCGTTGGAATATCGAAGTCGATGAGGAAGGGCTGATGGCGAGCAACCCCTACACCACGGCAGTCCTTGAGCATGGTTATCTGAGCGCAGTCGCGATCCCGATGGGGAAATGGGTCTACTCGGATCTCTTTCCGCTCTGGCGCAAAGAGCACGGGCGGGACTAGCCATGATCTCGGGTCAAGGGTTCGAGCATGGCCGATCGCTGGAGCGCGCCCCGATCGACCATGATCGCATCAGGGAGACGGTGCTCCAGATGACGATCCGTGACGTGTCGGCCGAGTGGAAGGCGCGAGCCGGGATCGCGGCCTATCTCGTGGACGCCGGCCCGCAGGAGGCAGATCTATGACACCGCGTGAAGCGGCTGAGCAGCGGCTGGCGGAGACAATGAGGTTCGCCTATAACGACGGCAAGGATTGGCGTCAGTGGATCGCAGCGTGCGCCCGCATCGCGGCGGAGGCAATCTACGCGGCATTAGACGAGCACCACTGCGGCTGCTGTGACTCTGGCGGATGGGACCAAATAGACCCCTGGGACGCCGTGCTCCCCCCAAAGGAGGCAGTCAAGTGATCACCCGAGGGCTCGCCTCCGCGGCGCCCGCGCCCATTACGGCACCCGCCTCGCCGACTTTGCCGCCCATCTCCCTCGCCCCGGCCCCCGGGACGGGACTCGAAGCGCGATCGGTCTCCACCCGCTCGATCGGGACCGAGCAATACTCGACCATCCCCAAGTCCTTCCCGCTGATGGGGCTTCGCTCCCAGGGCACGATCCGGGACGCACATCGCGCGACCCAGGCCGCGCAGTCGAAGGCCGACGCCCCGCCCGGACGCGTCTCCCGCGCCGATCCGAGCCAGTACGAGGAAGCGCTCCTCGGCCAATACGCGACCCCGCCTTTCGATCTCGACCGCCTGACCGACATGCTCTACGAGTCGGACACCTATGACTCGATCATCCGGCAGTTCGCACTCGACGCGTGCTCTGGCTGGTCGCTCATCGACGCCGCCGAAGGGGCCCCCGATACGAGCCCCGGCAATCCCTCGACGGGCGACGATACGGCCGCCAAGGAGCAGCGCCTCATTGCCGAGCGGATGCTCGACCGGATGACCTACGACTTTGATGCGCAGCACGTCTCGCTCACGACCTTCTCCCAGTTCCTGGTCAAGGATCGGAAGGCGACGGGGAACGCGCACAATGAGATCGTGCGCGATGAACAAGGCAAGCCCGCACAGCTGATTCACATCCCATCGCGCTTGATCCGCCGCGGGCTCGACGGCCGGACCTTTCTCCAGCTCGACGAAATGGGCCGGCCCGCGGCCTTCTTCCGCCGCTTCGGGGCAGAGATCCAGCCGATTGATCCCACGATCCTGCAATCCGAAACCCCGTGGGCCTATGTGAGCCGCGAAGAGGCCATGACGATTCAGGGCGCTTTCGGGCCGGGTGAGCTACCGGGTCCAGGGCAGCGGGTCGGCGACTTGAAGCGCGAGCTGACGGACTTCAAGATTTACCACCCGCGCGAGCGCTATTATGGAATCCCGCCGATTGTCTCGGCCTTCAATTCGCTCGTCGGAAACATCTTTGCGAGCAACCGGAACGTGCGCTTCTTCGTGAACCGCGGGATGCCCGATTGGCTCGTGATGATCAAGGCGTCTTCGGCTGCGTTCTCGGATCCCGATACCCGCGAGAACATCATCGACCGGATCCAGAACACGATCGAAGAGCACATGAAATACATGATCGAGGGCGAGGATCATAGAACCCTCACGCTCCGGGTCCCGATCGATGGCTACGATGTGGTCTTCGAGAAGCTCGGCGGGGAGCCCAGCGATCAGGAGTGGTCGGGCTACCAGATCGCGAACCGGGACAACATCATCCATGTGTACGGAATGCAGCCCTCGAAGCTCGGGATCAACGAGACGGCGAGTCTCGGTACGGGCTCCGGGGAATCGCAGGACGAGACCTACAAGCGGTCTCAAATAGACCCCGAGCAAGCGGTGCTCGAAGCCTTCTTCGACCTGATGCTCGACGAGCTCGGGTTCATGGCCGTGGATTTCAAGTACGACGAGATCGACATTCTCGACGAGCAGCGGGAAGTATCGATGCTCGTAGGGGTCGCGTCCACGGGTGCGCTCTCGATCAATGACATTCGCGCTTGGGCCTCGATGATCGTCAAGCATCTGGACTTCCCGCCCGATGATTCCGAGGAAGCGACGATCCCGATCCGGTTGCTGGATCTCCAAACGGCGGGTCTTCTCGCACGTGCGGGTGGAGACGCGGGGAGTGCGATGGCGTTACCGGGTCAGCGCTCGGGGACGTTATCTCGGATTGCCGGCATGTTCGGGCTCGGTGGTGGCGATAGTCGCCAGTCACCGGAGGACGCGTTGACACGGCTACGGCAGGGGACGACACGGGTCAGTGATCGCGTGGCCTCGCGCCGGCCGGAGCTGCCAGCGGGGAACGGTGGGGGAAGCTGATGGCACAGTGCGAGCACGGCCTAGATCCGGGATCTTGCGAGATATGCGGTCCTGGCTGGCGACTGTACGAGGCCAAGCTAGACGCGTCCCGTCGGATGCTTAAGTGGTGTATTAGCGAGGTTCAGTGGCAGGCCGATCAGGATCGGCGAGCCGATACCGGATATGGACTCGGCGTGCGGGGCGTGACGGCATATCTTCTTGAGCAGTTGCGACGGGTGGAATTGGATCATGCATTGCGGTGCCGAATCATTGGCATCGAATGGGTGGATACCGAAAAGGTAAAGGTCGGTGGACCTAATACCTGATCCCCACTTTCGGCGCCAGCTTTGGACTCCGCCCAGTGCCGCACCCGAGCGGCGCGAGCGGACGCTCATGGCACTCTCGTGCCCTAAGTGCAAGCTCAACTTCTCGGCACCCAAGGAATACGCGATGGCGATCTGCCGCGCCGACGAGCCGCCTTTCATCGGCGACGGGCGTGGATGCGGCTGGCTCCTCGGGCTCGAGCCGCCCTATGCTTCGGGGACCCACGGGCGCGCCTTTGCCGTGATCGATATGAAGATCGATCCCGCGTCGGGCAAGCACGATAAGCGGCTCTACGTCGAAGGCTGGCGCCGGATCGTCGAGCATTGGGAGAACCGCGGGCTCGCGAAGCGCGAGGTCGATTCGGAGGGCAAGGTGATTGGCGTACGGATGCCGACCGCCGAAGACTTGCCCAGCGCTCTCGAACAGTCGGAGAATTGATGAACCGCGAAGAGCAGCGGAAATTCCTTCTAACCACCCTAGCGCCGGCCATCATCCAACCCGAAGAGAGGGCCAGGCTCGAGGCCTATGGCAAAGAGCTTGAGCAGACGATGCGTGCCGAGATGGGCGACGAAGAGTTCGAGCGCAAGCTCAATGCGCTTCGGGAAGAGCTGACCGGGCCCAAGCTGTGCCCGCACTGCGGCCAAGCGCTACCGATAGACGCGGAGGACTGATGGAACACGTGAATGGTAAATGGTGCTGCAATCGCTGCGCGCATGAGTCCGCATTGCAAGTGCAGACCATGATCGCATCCTTCGTTGAGGCCCTATACGATGAAAAGAAGATGGGCTACCTAGATCCCAACCCACTATTCCAAAACGCCGTTTGCCTTCAAATAGCGCGCGAGATTAAGGCGCTGACGGTTGATCCCCCCGATGGCTGCGCTCTGGACGGCACCCAATACGAAACGGTGCCGGTCGAGGACGGCAAATAACGTGGCTCGGGGATCGGCGATTGTCGTGTCCACTCGCTCCGCGGCGCGCCGCTTACCCGAGCCGCCCTCTTTGGATTCGCCCCGGCTGCGTCGGCCGACATCCCTTGTCCGGCTGGCACGTGCCCTGCGTCAGGCGTTGAATCGGGACTTCTCGCGCACGGCGGCAGCTGTCACCCAGGTTCTCTCTCGCTCTGGGGCTCTGGAACGGCTCCACCGTGACGCAAGTCAACGTCTGGCGGCCGAGGCGAAACGCGCAAAGGGCCCAGTCGGTCGGGGCGGCCGGCCCCTGGGCCCCGAGCGCACCCATCAGCTGCAAGGGATCTTCGAGCTGGATGAGTTGAAGGCCGTGGGTTCCCTCATGGCCGACGATGAAGACGCCTTCCGATTGGCGATTGGGGAATCGCTGGATGACGCCTACGTCGATATGTTCGAGGTAGGGGGCACGGCCGCGCGTCGGGCGCTGGGCGTACGGGGGGCCTTTCGCCTAGAGAGCCCGGCTGTGGCCGAAGCCCTGGCACAGCGAGCGAACCTCTTGGCCGGGAACGTGGCCGATGACGTCTTCGAGCGGTTGAAGACCGTGCTAGCCGAGGAGTTCTACTTCGCGGGCAAGGGACCGTTTGAGGTCGCACGTGCATTGCGAGGCGAGTTCGACTGGTTGACGAAAGCACGCTCTGAATTGATCGCGCGCACGGAGACGGGTGCGATCGTGAGCGAGGCAAGCTGGATCACGTATTCGGCAAGCGGGGTACCGTTCAAGCGGTGGCTCGCGACTCTCGACGGCAAGGAAAGGGAAGATCACTTCGACGCGCACGGCCAGATCCGCGCAATCGACGAGCCCTACGACGTAGGCGGCGAAAAGCTCATGCATCCACTCGATCCAGCGGGGAGCGCCGCTCAGGTCTGCAATTGCCGCTGCGATGAGATCCCAGTTGTGACGGCAGATCAAGCCTTCTCGGATGCCGACGTTTGGGATGGGAGCAACAATCCCGACCAGTTTGCACGCGAACGGCTCGCCGATCCTGATCGCCCGCCGCGGCAGACGGGACCCGATCCCTCCGCGACCGATGATCTCGACTTCGCCTTCCCGGAGGATGAGTGACGCCGGGTAAGGGCCGCATCTGGGCCGATCGTATGCTCGCCACGGGCCGTTGTGTCCGATGCGGCAAGCCACGCGAGCATTACATGCGCACCTGTGACGCGTGCGCCAAGAAGGACACGGCGCGCAGCCGGAAGCGGACGGGCAGCAAGGTCTGGCGGCCAGGCGGTCCCGGCCGGCCGCCGAAGGTGGTGCGCGATGATGCAGCGAAGGAGAAGCAGCCGTGATGGAGTTCGTAAAATCAGGCGATGCTATATTGGGCTCCAAGATCGTTGCTGGCAATCGGGAGCCGACGGTCGGGCTTCGTTTTGGTCGTTACCGGAAGAAGACGCTGACTTCTGCGTGCAGGATTGATGGTCCATTCGAGACCGAAACGAGTGAAGGCCGTGTGCTGTGCCTTGATGGCTGGCTATGCATTGACGCGCGCGGCTATCCGTATCCGGTCGCGGCGGATGAATTCGCGATCATCTACGAAGCCGTGCCCGAGGGTGGTGAGTGAGTGCGGATTGGCGGACGGAGCCGCGATCGCCTGGAGCGGCAGCGGGCTCGCCTCAAGGCCGAAGGCTATGAGCCCCAGACCCAATCGGACCCCGCCGATCGCCATGTGCAGGTCCGATGCTTCAAGGACGGCGCCATCATTGCCGAGGTGCCGATGGGAATGCGCTACGTGATCATTGCCCCCGATGACACGCTGGAGAATCATCCGGACGCTACAGGGGTAATCTTCATCCAGTGCCGGCGGTGCAAAGAGAAGCGCATTCTGATCCAGCACCCAATCGGCCCACCCGGCCCGCCCGATACGAATGGCAGGAAGTAAGGCTAATCCTTCTTGGCAGTGGCGCGAATTTTATCGGCGATAGTTCTTGCCGTGTCGGC
>Ga0210379_10000002_pt1 | contig 63053 bp, 103 predicted proteins | sample PLMedo_2_FD_155468 | JGI IMG/M metagenome (GOLD analysis project Ga0210379, IMG submission 155468) | Groundwater sediment microbial communities from an aquifer in East River, Colorado, USA - PLM4_32_coex redo | ecosystem: Environmental > Terrestrial > Soil > Riparian zone | place: USA: East... | reverse complement strand
CAGATGTTGAAGGGAACCAAGTAGTCCAGTCTCCCCTTCGGTTCCAGCGGTCGACTGATCTCATCTTGACACGGTACTTATGACGACGGTGGACACGGCGGAATGTGAACTTACCGGTAGTCGGCCCGTCGTCTTCATCGTTGTCTACGTCCTCAATGGTTCCCTTGTCAAGCAAACGCCAAGGCCCTGTTCCTCCAATCTGTACCTGAGCCTTCCAGATATAGCGAGCCATATCATCTTCTTTGTCGCCGCCTGGGACATCCCAGTTCTGCACGTTGTTGAATTGTGTACGAGCCTCGTACTTTGTCTCACGGTTCCCGTTGTCCTTGAAGAACGACAAGTCAGTGATGACAGGCGCTGGAGGCTTCGGTAGGGCTTCCTGAATAGGCAATTGAGGATCTGTCCAAGCGGTCCAATCAGACTTCCTGTGGTGCTTGTCTTGGATCCGTGCCCTGCCCTGAACATACCATTGCCTTGGTTTGGGTAGGTCCTTCCAAGCGACATGTGGCTCATCATCATCAGAGTCGAAGACCTCTTTGGCATCGATGCGCTTGGTGTGATTCACCTGCTTGCTGGGCGGATGCTCTGTGTCAAAGTCAAACTCTTGAGGAACGCCTGCACCGTTTGTAAACCTCATTTGGAAGATGTACTTGTCAATATCGGCCTGACAGGTATTTGGAGTGAGTGGATCGCATCTCAGGATTGCCCTGAACTCAAGACGAGTCTTGACCTCATGGGTCCTAAGCATAACGTGCATGTTGACAGGAGGAAGTGGTTTCTCATCAGGGTCATACGGCTTCGTTCGATCGAACTTGGACGAGTCCCTGCCGATCTTTCCTAGCGTCTTCTGCAGCCCTGGGGGCTGGTATTCTGACCCTACAACGGTTGTGCTCATGGTGCTGTCCTTTCGTCGAAGTGAATCGTTGAGACCTCAACTCCTGTCTGGTCTAGATGCACCTCATACGCAGAGATGCGGAACGTTCCACTGATATTGAAGTATCCTGCACTTGCAAGTAGCGGGAACCTATCGCCAACACTGTATGTTCCAACTACGGGTGTGGCACCTACAACGGCAAGACTGATCTGTGGCTGTCGAGTCGACTTCTTGTGTTGGTTCAAGAATCGTGTTGTCTTCTGTACCATAGTGTTGTAGTGTTTGATGTCACCGAACTCCTCAGCAGTCTGTCGCAGACCGTAGTCTGCTAGTGCAGTGGCATCAGAAACAACGGCAATGCAGGTAGCCTTACCTTCGCCCCCACCTATACCGTGCACTTCAGAAGCCACTTCACTTGCGTCACGCAGCTGCTGGATAGTGTTCATATTGGTATCTAGTTGAAGAGTAGTACCTGAGAGAACTCCACGTCGGGGATAGTACATATGGAACACCTTGTTAGGAGCGATGTCGAAGTCAAAGCCGCCGTTCATCTCAGCTATCTCTCGGATAACTTCACCGATGACTCGGCGTTCCCAGTATCTGTACTTGAGTGTTCGAGTCACACCTGAGTTTGCTTCCGGTCCGCGTGTGATACCAAGATTACCTTCTGTCTTGTTCTGAGTGAAGTTGATTAGCTCCCAGGCGACGTTCATCTGCTCTTGATCGCTAAACTGCTTATCCTCATCGATCAGGCGGTGGTCCAGCATGCTAGCCCAGCCACTACACGATAGCCGAACCATCATGTCGCTAGTAGACCCCTCTGCTGACCAGAGGTAGCCTGCCCACACTAGCACCCCGTCTCGCCTAATGTAGACTTCTCTTTCCCCCTCGGTAAAGTTGGCAACTGTAGCTTCAGGCCTCCACGCATCGATCATTATCTCAGCCCAGTTCGGCCCGTCGATTGTGAACCCGTACTGTAGGTCGTCAAACGGTACACTTGCTATGACGGTAGCTCCTCCATTCACAGTCAGTTGTGTCAACTCTACCTCGTAGAGGGGAACGCCAACGATTGGCGGCTGTGGCTTTTGTGGAATAATGGCGAAAGCAAAGTCTGTTTCTGTAGCCATGCTGACGAACTTGCCCTTCTTGCCAAGTATGCTGAAGGCTGTGTTTGTCTCAGTTACAAGACCGATTGCCTTTGTTCGCATAGGAACGATCGGAAATGCTGTGTCCGTTTCAGTAACAAGTTTGATGCCTGGAAATGATGTCGCTTCGTTCGTCTCAGTCGCTAGACCTAAGACGACGGTGTGGCCAGGTGCAACAGAGAAGGCCGTGTTTGTTTCTGTAGCCATTCCCAACAAGACAATAGTGGCGGTTGTTGTCTTAGGGCCAGGATGGATGAAGATTGCCTGCTTTCGTTTGGCTCGTCCTAGGCGTGCCATCTTACCACCTTGAAGCTCTGTGGAGAGCCTTCGGCTTTACTACGTGGATGGTGGGAGGTTTGACTTCGTAGAAAGACATGTAGGCAGAACCTACAAAGGCTCCGACCGGATTTGCACGGTTGATGATGTCGCCTGTACTTCCGATGACGGCTTCGAAGATTTTATACGCAACTGTTAGTACCAGATCGCTTCCTGCTGTGTTTCGCCATTGTGTCACAGAACCAGGATTTATCCAACCTGCGGATTGAAGGGAAAACGTATGCAGAACGTCCCGGTGCCATTCTGTAAGAGCAACAGTTTGATATCTTCGAGTGGTCTGGGTAGGGAAGGGACAGTCACCGTTTACATCATCGTCAATGAAGGTGAAGATCTGATCTTCAGCTGCCCACTCTAGTGACTGAAATGAGGGACGGAAAACAAACATGGCACCTGTGATGGCATCTGCCGAGCCACGATTTGAATCAAGTAGAAGATCCGATGACGAAGGCATAAAGAACGTCTGAGAGCTGCCAGGGGCAAAACTGATTGCGTCAATAAAGTGCTCTTCGCTTGTAGCCGGTGCGTTTACGATAGCCCTCACAGAAGCGTATCGTGCCTCAGTGGGTGCTATAGCTGTAATGAAGGCCTTTGTGTAACTGCCCGACACATCAGTAACACTGCTGCCGAGATCAAGAGTTAGGAAGTTTCCGTTGGCATCAAACCACGCAATTGAGGCGAAACAAGTACGGCTTGTCACCGCAGTACGAAAGTGGATGATTCCAGTGTATGTACGACCCGCCTTGACTCGGAGGCCCGATAACCCCTCGGACGTAGCCGCATCCATTTCAGCTTCGACACCGCTCGTACAGGTCAGGCGAAGTACGTTCGCTCCATTCACCGCGAGGCCATCTGCGACTCTCGCAATGGTAGAGTTGAACTGTGCAATCCAACCAGTTGTGTCAGTCTCAAGGCTGGCTTGATTCGCAGTGAGCCACTGTCCACGCCATGTCCCATCGAAGGTACATGCCCAGCGCTGCAGTGTACATCCGGAGCCTAAAACCTGACCTCCGATAGCATCCCATTCCTGACCACCTCCATTTTCAATTGCCCAGTTGACAAGGCCGGTCCCTTCTCGGAAGAGACCCATCGTCATAACGAGGTCACCAGCGAGCATCGATGCAGGAGGAGTCAGGGTAACGGTTTCTGCACTTAGTGAACCATTATCTGCAGGGTTCACTGTGAGACCGAAGAACGACGTTGCTCCTGTCGGTGGGGGCGGTGGTGGTACGGTTCCTGCGACCGTCCAATCGACATACTTGATTGTGCCGCTGCCTTCACCGCCGCCACCATCGTTGATGAAGACGGCCATGACGAGTGCACCGCCGTTAGCAACCGAGTGCTGGAACACATTGCTAATGATCGCATCGACCGACACTACTGCATCGAACTTCTGCACGTCAGTTCCGTATGCTGCGCCGTCCTGACTTATGTCGTACCACAAGTTGAGGTTTGTGAGGTCGGAGTAGGCGGCATGGATGTCAACATCCCAGACAGCGATGGACGCGGTCGGAGCGCCCGACCCCGCTCGGTTGTTCGGAATACTGACGTCTGAGATCTGGCGCTCAGTCTGAAGTACCCCTCCTATGATCCGACGCTCCCACATTGCGTTGCTGCGTCGGTAGAACGCAACGATGACTTCGACGCCGTTGTCATCGAAGTAGTACGCCTGCGGGACCGCCTTCTCCGAAGGAGCCGTTCCGGTCGCATTGAATTGCGTCCTACCAGAGAGCGAGCCGCCACTCGTAAGCGTTTTGTAGTAGAGCAGGTCGTTCGTGTCGTCGTGGTAGATGATGTACGCGAGGTCGCTCGCTCCTATCACCACGATGGCCGACGACCAGTATATAGACGCAGTCGTGTCGAGGATGGTCTCAGCGGACCACACACCGCCGGTGTCGCGCACGCGATACCCTTGTCGGCTGAAGCCACCCGACGGATCGGTCGTGTACGTGCAGACGATCGAGCCGTCCGAGCGAACGCCGAGCGAGACGTCCTGGTCAGTCGGGCTCACCGACGCCGTGTGGATCACCTGGGCACTGACACCCCAGGTATCTGGTGACCCGTGGTCGGACGTTCTGAACGTGTGGTACCTAACGGTGCCGCTCCCGGTGAAAGTAGTGATGTGCAGCGTGTTCCCGACCTGCTCCATGTCACCGGCCTCGAAGTCGTCAACGGGCGGTCTGTTCGCTTCGTCCATGATGGTCCACTGCTTGCCCCCGTCCGTAGACTTGAGCATCGCTATCTCATCTGCGACACCCATCGTGCCATACTCTCCGAGGTAATACAGGTTGCCGTTCGTGTCCTTGTATGGTCCCAGGCGTTTCGGGGTCTCGCACATAGACCCGCCGATGAGCCCATCGGGCACATTCAGCGTGATGAGCGGAATCACGTACGTCCCTGCGAACACAGTTCCGCCTGATTCAACAATCCGGTACTCGAATGTGTCACCATCCACGTTGCGGCCACGTATCGTACCGTTGTTCCACATCACGCGTATCCGGATAGTCCACTCGTATTCAGTGTGCTGGTTGTTGATTGTGACTGCTGGTGTCAAGTTGTCCTCAAGCCCTACTCCTGCGGTGAACGCCAATCCAGATCCAACGAGCAGGTTCGTGGTTGCGTCGTTGTCGACGTACAACGCCGAGGCGACGATCTCGGTGGTGCCCATCGATGTCGGAGGTACGACCGCATTGACCGGCACGTCGGTCCAGGTCCCACCATTTCGGCGGTACTGAAGCTTGAACGTCTTCGAACCTTCATTTATTGTCGATGCAACTTCAAACCGGATACGGAAGAGTTTCTCAGCGTCAATGGTTACATTTGTATCGAGTGCTCCTGCCCAGCCAGCATCAACGTTCAGACCTTGAGTGTCGTCTGAACGCACACGGAAATGTGGTTGGTCAAGAGCCATAGTGGTCCCTTACATCATCCGTCGAACAGCTTCGTATTGGACGTATTGTAGATGGCAGGATCGCCTGCGACCAACTCAACGATCCACAGGGCCGCGCCGATGTTATAGTCCCTGTCCACGTTGATGGTTCGACGAGTCGGCTTACACTTGATCCGCCGATCAGAACCAGTTCCCAATCGGTAGTCCAAGTCTAAGTCGGTACCCTGGTTATCAAACGCTGTCCGCCAGGAGTTGATGAGTGCCTCCAGATCGTTTGGACTGCCACTGGTTGGGATGATATCACCATTGATGATGACGTGGCGCTCTGCATAGAAGGCGGCAAACGTGAAGGACCCGTCTGCCGCAACCTTCGGACGAACATCTGCTTTCGCCTCAGGAGGCTCTAGGCCCGTAATCGACAGAACTCCAATCTGAAGGTCGGCCCCGAAGACGAGACCGTTATACGACAGCTCCCAAGGGTTTAGTGGCATCTCACATCCATTGTGCCGACCTTATGACCCAGTCAACCTCACGCATCAAGTCTTTGTTGTCTATGTTCGCCTTGTTAGGTGTGACGGTGACGTTGATGTTAGGCCTATCTGGAGACGGCCCCGGATTTCCACCACCGGTGTTACTACCACCGCCACCTCCTCCGCGTTTAGGAATGTGACGCCCGTGACCCCCACCGACAGGAGCGGCATTGACAGCTTCATTGAAGGCTCGCTGTGCTCCAGCCGCAGCAGCTAGCTTCTGAGCCATTAGTGATGCCTGCTCTGCATATGCATTAGCAGGGGAAATCAGGTTCTTGAGAGGTCCGAGAGTTTCATTGAGAGAGCGGTTCAGAGCTTTCTGAGCCAGAACATGAGCTCGGACCTTCTGCGCCATGTCCTCTGCTCTTTCTGCTGCTGCTTGTTCAGGTGTTGCCAGGTTCCTGAGTACGCCGAGATGCTCACCTTGTAGTCTATTCAGGATCTTTATAGCACCATTTAGATCACCCACGGCTGCTAGGTTCAGAACCTGCTTCAGGGTCAGATCACTTACGTGGCCTCTGAGGAGCTCGACTCCCCTGGCCTCTCGCATGAGCACCTCTGTCTGCTTCCTATTGAGACCAGTGTTCCATATCAGAGTCTGACCGAACGTTCGTAGTCTGTCATCCCCCTCAGCTATCCCGTCAGCCCAGTCAAATAGATTCTGTCGTTGTCGATCGAGGTGTTCTGCGTTTCGGTCGAAGGCGTCTTCGATGCCCTGCATCTCGCCCTTCCAACGAGCATATTCAGGAAACTCCCAGAACTTGAGTCGATCCCAGAAGGAGAGCTCCTGAAGTCGGTTGTTGAGTGTGTTGAACCTTTCTGTCGCTTTGGTTATCGCTTGCTCACTTCCGGTCTTTAGCATCTGGAAGAACGCCTGGCCCTTCTCCCGTCCCTCACGGAAGGCGTTCACGACTTCGAGTATGCCAAGCGCGAGTGCTACCCAACCGAGCCTCCTGAGTACCATCCCCAGACCAGACATAATACCCTTGAAGGTGAGAGCTGCAGTTCCCACTGTTTGAAAACTGACAACAAGGTTGATAAGGCGAGCACCAACGTTGATGGCAAGCGTCCTACCCAGAGTCACAAGGGCAACCGTAAGCGCTGCAATTGCAAGAAGCGCAACATGTTTGATTGTACCCCAGTTACGAATCCACCAGTCTTTGAGCTCATCCCAGTGAGTGAAGATCAGGATGGCTGCACCAATAAGTGCAGCTGCTATGAGACCTCCAGCGAGACCGAGGCCTCCAAGGATCTTGATGAAGCCAAGTACACCGATGCCTGCGAACTTGAGTAGCGAGGCAAATAGGAGTATGCCTCCACCGATCTTGGCAATCGCTCCGAAGAACACAGCGAGTGCTCCGACAGCAAGAAGGATCTTGACTATCAATTCCTTGGTACCCTGATCCCACCCATCGATCCAGTCGAGTACACGCTTTCCGACCTTGACAAGGTCAAGGATCACGGGAAGGAAGAGGTTTCGTAGGTCACGACGCAATGAGTCCCACTTGTTCCGGAGTATCTCGATCTGAACTGCGGGAGTCTTGCGCATGATGTCCCAGGCGCCCTTGAAGTAACCTACGAGGTCCTTTCGTGTCAGGGCATCGATGTTATGAGTCAGCGCCTTGAACTGAGGAACGGCTAGCCTGAAGAACCTGTTTGCCTGAATTGAACCCGCACCGAACATATCCTCGAATGCGTCAACCTGTTCCTGAGTCGTCATGTCCTTCATTGCCAGACCCATGTCTGTAATAATGTCACCGAGTTGTCGGAAGTTGCCAGTTGCCTTGTCGAAGGTTTGTACACCAAGGACTTTTTGAACATCCTGGTAGTGCCTTGACAGTTGGTCAAGTGCCCTCGAGACAGAGATAGTTGCCTGAGCCTGAGTTCTGCCTCGCTTAGTTAGGAAGTCGACTGCACCAGCCGTAGTCTGTAAGGACTGGTCCATTGACTTAGCTGCAGAGACGACGTTGCCCCAGGCCGAGATCAGCTCTTCAAATGTACCGGTCGACTGCTGCACCTGCTTGAACAGAAGGTCCAAGATGTTCCGTGTGTCATCGGCCTCCAGACCGAAGGCGTTCATGATCTGGATGACGCCCCGGGTAGTGGTACGAACATCAGTTCCACCTGCTGTTGCCGCTTTCGAGAAGAGCTCTACCATGCTGATGGCGTCTTTGTAGTTGACCTCTACGCTCGAGAAGATGTCGAACAGACCTTCGGCTACCTCAGTCGAGGAGACTGCAACATCTCCCATGACGTCATTAGCAGCTTCTTGGAACTTCCTCAGTTGTGTCTCACCGAGTCGTGCCTGTGTTTGCACAAGACTCATGCTCTTGTCGAACTCGATGCCTAACCGAGCGGTGTCCCCTACAGCATCGAAGATGGCCATGCCGAACCTTGTGAGCATGCCGCCTGCTTTTTGCAACGCAAGGCCGAGAGCAAAGACCTGGTAACCGGCAAAGCGACTTTGGGTCCCTACGGCCCCAACCGCGTTACCAACGCCTTGGATAGCCTGAGAGGCCTGGTCACGTGCCTGAATGACCAGAAGCCACTCCCTCATGCCCATAGGCATGTTACGAAGCCTCCTCGCTAACGCGTCGCATAGGCAGCTGCCTTCTTCTTTGCTCTAGCAGCACTTTCTTCTCGCTCCATCTGCATCTTCTGGGCCATCTGTTGAGCCTCTGCAACTATCTGCAGTCGCCTGACCCAAAGCGGGTCTTGATCGAAAAGCCCTCCAGCAGCCGGCAAGATGTTCATCGTTAGGCACATTCCTGCGACCTCGATGATTGTAGCTATGTCTGGGTCTTCGATCCGTTTTCCGTGTCCGAGGGCAAGCCAGACTTGACGGGTAAAGGGGTCTCATCATCCGGCAGGTTCAGTTCAGTGATGTACCCTTCAATCTCCAAGGCGATCTTCGGATCGAGTTTGCTGATGTCATTACGGTCCATCAGGTTGAGCTTACGACCCCCATCGTCTTCAAGGTTGTGCTCGATGACCATGTGAGAGAACTCGTACACGCGAACCTCTTCCTGCGACAGGTCGAGCTTCATGTCAATCGAGTCGGAGTCCCTCTTGAAAGGAGCAGTAACTCCCATCCCAAGGTTCCGACGCGCAAGCATCTCTCCATAGTTGAGCTTCCGGAGTACAACGTACCCCTCCGGAAGCTCTTTGAGGTTGAACTTCTGGCCCTGCTTACTTGCAGTTGCTTTTGGCATGCCCCTCTCCTTTCTGCATGCCCACCAGTATCACGTGATGCTGATTGCAGTCTTGACAACGATCGTGTAAGCGTCTGTTACCAAGGCAATGCTGTGCATGTTGATCGATGCACGAAGGATGTCACCGAAGCCCGACAGCGACACAGGGTACGTGTCAACGACACAGTTGTTCAGTTTGATCGACACTTCATCGCTGGATGCGTTGTTACTTCCCAAGACCTCCAGGACCTGGATGGTCTGGTTCTTGTAGACGTTGTAGTCAGTCGCGTTGTCGAAGTCCATGTCGTACGATGCAGTAACCTCTCGCTCACCCCAAGTAATGTAGGCAGCTCCACGAGTCCCATTCAAACGGTTCGCTGCAGTTCCGTTGTCATTGATCGTGATATTGAATGTGTCAACGTCGGGGCGTGGCGTCGCATCTGGGAACTCCAGAATGACCTTCCCAGGTGCATATGGAGTCGACGTAGGCCAAGTCGGAGTCAGCGTGGATTGCACAGCCTCATCGGACCCGACCACTGAGAACGTCCCGATCATGACGCCACTATCGACGGTGAACACCATCTGGGTGACAGAGCACCCAACGTAGCCGAATACAACACCGCTTCGCTGGCAGGAGATCGACAGTGTCTTCCGAACCGTAGCACCTGCACCTGTCGATGTCTTCGCAACACCAACCGGAGTGAAGGTGTACGTATACGGACCTGCACCTGTCTTGACGATTGCCACTCGAGCTGAATACAGCCAACGTAGGAGTTGGTCTGCCGTCAGCTCGAACTCAACATCGCCCTCGACGTGCTTGTAACCCTGCAGAGCACCTGTTCGGTCAGCTGTTCCTCGAATGTTCAGCCGGTAGTACTTGTCCTCCATGAGCTCCAGAGTCTCACTCCGAAGAGGAATGAAGTCGGTCGGGGCGAGATAGGTGTTTTGGGTCGTCTCGAAGGCAACACCAACTACACCTTGACCAGCAACCTCAAGGGTCAACTTGTCTCACCCCCCTCCGCCACTTCGGCCGTAACAACAACTGGTGCCACGTACGCTTCTTCGACCGGTTCAGGATAGACGTAACCGGGCATCTCGGTGTTCAGCTCTGTCTCAGGTTGACTTGACTTCTCGACGGTAATGCCGTGAGCATTCTTGAGGAACTCCGCCTGCTCGTCGCTAAGTTCAGCGACAACGTGGGTCTTGTTCTTGATCAGGCCCACAGGGGGCACCTCAAAGAGTACATCGTCCATGGCGTCTGGTCTGTCTAGGCTCACTTTGTACTTGCCCACTAACCTTCACCCCCTTCTAGAACCCCTCACGACTGAGGCCGTCCCACGTGAGCCTGGTTGCACGTATCATCTCACTTTCCCGGAATCTTACTCCGGGGTCGATATTACTGACGTATCCGAAGATGACAAGACCACCGAGAGTGAGGTCCTCATGAAGCTTCGCCTCTACTAGCTCGGACAACTCTTCGGACTCCTTCTTGTTGATCTCAGTCGACTGAATCTTGCCGTGTTCCAGCATCATCAGGACTGTGAATTGGATCTCGAACCGGTGTGTTGAGTTCCCGCCTCGGGCCTTGCGACCTGACTCTACAGAGATTGCAGGGAACTCGGGGATCAACTGTTGGAAGCCGTAGAAGACACCCTTGATAGTGAGCTCGTCTGCTGACTCGGTGAGGATATCGACGATACGCTGCGTGATGACTGGCGCTCGCCATTCGAGGGTTCCTATCTGCACTAAGACCACTCCGGACCGCTGATGAAGTCAAGGAACAACTCCCCCATCTCATCCTGAGCAGCTTCGGAAATGTAGGTGTAGTCACGTTGAGGCATCTTGGAAGTTCCTTCGACGTGGTAGCCTCCGTAGCCTGTGGGGTCTTGAAGAACGGCAACGACGTCTTGTCCGCTTCCGCCGATAGCCCAGCTATTGGGATCGACAGCTCCTTTTCGAAGAGCGCCTGTCCGCTGTAGGATCTTCACAGCACTAGCGAACCCTGAGAAGATACGATCCTGGAACTCTGAAGTACCTTCTCGGAAGCTCTCTGTGCCTCCTACGCCTCCGATGTCACCCATGACACGGGTTCGAATTGTCCCCGGGGCTAGTGGAGTCCAGTGGCTTGGGCGACCCTCTACTTCAAAGTTCAGGTCGATCTCAGTCGCTGCGATCTCAGTTGCTTCTCGCATCGGCTCTTCAAGTTGCTGAGCCCTCTCTGCCGCAGAGAAGAAGGCCTGAGCAACGATTGCCGGCTGAGGAATCCAGACGACTTCGATGCCAAGCCTGATAGGCACTTAGAACACCTCGTCCATGTTGAAGAACCTCAGAGGGTCACCTTCCTCGACACCGACTAGTAAGGAGCCTGTCTCGACAACTGTGGTGTCATTAGGCCAGAAGTCTCCTTCGCCAAAGGTCAGTTCGCTTACGAGGTCATCACCGGTAGTAGGATCGATGAGGCTAGCATTCCCTGAGCGCAATGCATCTAGAAGACGCATTGCACGATCTTCTAGACCCTGAGCGAAGGTACTCGGAGTCATTGTCTCCTCCGAGTACCTTCGCTGGTACCTGTACGCTGCCATCAGAAGGCTGACGATGGTTCTCACTAGGTCAGGTACAGCCTCTGCTGGAGGCACAAGTGGGTCTGTAGTTGTCCAGAGAAGGACGTGGTCTGGATAGAGATCGATCAAAGCTGCCTTGGTGATTGTTTCGGCCTCTGAGCGCTCCGGCTCCGCGTCCTCTTCATTTTCGAAGCGGATCTTGGTTCCGTCGAGCCAGCTATTGGCATCGGAGTAGAGCGCTAGAGTCATTAGGAACTACCCCCCGCTGACTTTGAAGGGCCAACCTTCGGAGCCTCTTCGACCTTCGGGGGCTCCGGTTCTGGCTCAGGAGCAGCCTCCGGCTCAGGAACAGTAACAGCTGCTCCCTCGCCTTCGATTGCTCCAGCTGCCTTCAAGGAGGCAATCGTCTCAGCGTCCAGCCCTTCGGGGATCTCCTCCCCAGGCTGGACCGACTTGCCACCTCCCAGAAGGATCACAATTGCTGCCTTCATCAGCTCCCCTCTCAGGCTAGGACCTTAGCAGCCCTAAGAGCTGCCAGGATGGTGTTCAGCTTTGCCTTGATCTCGTTGATCAGAGTCTGTTCTGCCGCACCGTATGTAGCATCTGCATCTGCAGTAGTGATTGTAGCGATAGACAGACTGAAGGTGGCCTGCTCCCGCGGACGCAAGAGGCCGTAGTAGATGTGCCGATTCGCTCCCCCGAACCCAGCTGCATTCAAAGCTGAGAGGGCGGAGTTGAGCTTGGCCTTCAACTCGTTGATGAGATCTGCCTCAGGCTGACCGTATACTGCATCTGTGTCAGCAGTAGCAGCCGCAGTAACGTTCGCCTGCAGGAGTCTGCCTGACTTAGAACCCCAGACAGACCCCTGCTTGACGACCGTCCCGTTGATGATGTTAGCAGAGCGAAGGGCAGTCAACATGGAGTTGATCTTACCCTTCATGCTGTTCACCAGAGTGGACTCAGCAGCAGCCCAAGCTCCTGTGGCGTCCGTGTTTGCTTCGTCAGTCACATTGGTCTGATAGAATTGGAACTTTCGGTGCCCGAAGATGACAGGAGCTGCCATAGGATCATCCCCCTTATGTCAAGAGGTCCTTGAGCAGGTATCCTGCGCCGTTCGAGTCACCAGTGCCGTCGACGACAATGAGCTTGACATCGTAGCGGCGACGCACTCGGACAACATCCGAGGCTCGCCTCTCCTCGCGCCAACGCTCTGTGGCCATCACTGAGCCACCAGCACGCGAGTAACCCCACACGAACTCGTAACCGTACGCCGGGACCTTGCGGCCAGGACGTGGGGGAACGTAGGCAAGGACCATGTCGTCCAGCCAGAGGTACCCGAACGTCTCAGCCTGTCCGTAGACGCTGGTCACGACTCCAGCGCCTGCGCGCCGGAACTGCGGGATGCCAAGAACCTGCGAGATGAGATCGTCGTTGGCAATGCCAAGCTGTGAGTGCTTGATCCGCTCGATGAAGTCCGGGTGATCCTCGAGTGCCACTGCGGTGCTGTAACCCACGAGGGCAGTGTTCGGATCACGGAACAGCGCGTTGTGAATCGCCGTACGTCCAGTCTTCACGTCTGCGATCGGGTCGGACGTAGTGTAGTTGTTCCACTTGTTCGCTGGAGTTGCTGTGAAGCCAGATGCGTAGTTGGCTGTAGTGGTTGCGATGTCGACCATGATCTTCTCACGGTTCAAGAGAATCGTGTTGGTCACACGCTCGGTTGCGTCCATCGCGGGCTGAAGAGGCTGGTCTGCATTCTCGACCTCCTCATCAGGCACGACATCTTCGAGAGCGTGCTCTTCGGCGAAGTAGCCGTCACGTGAGAGAGTCATCGGTGGGAGCTCGTTGGCCTCCGACCCCGGAGCCCGGATGTCGTCAGTCACGCGCCCCCAGAGGTCGCGGTTGTACACGTAGTACCTGTCGGACTGCTTAGCAACTCCGACCTGTGGGAAGAGCATGCTCGCCACGAACTGGTCGGGGTTGTCGAAGCCAACGGAAATGTCCGTCAGCATCGAGTCCAGGTGGAGCAGTTGAGGATCTCCGTATGCCATTCTACTCCACCTCCCTTATGCCTTAGCCAACGTGAACACGTATGGCAGAAGCAGAACCGGGATCCAGTCACCCGCGTTAGCTGCAGCCTTGAGAGCCTTGCCCATTGCGAACTGCGTTGCAACACATGTCTGTGCGCGTCCGTTAGTCGACGGAGCAACGAAGTCGAAACGTGTGATTGCAGCAGCAGCCTCAACCCAGGCCACACCAAGCACCTGGACTGCGGTTGCCTTACCTGCAGCGAACTCGGAGGCTGAGATGTCAACCTTCGCAACCCCGATCGCCTGGTCTGTCACTGCCGTAACAGCAGCTACCGCCTGGTCACCTGACAGCTTCACGAAGCGAAGCTTGGTGATGGCAGTGGTCGCCTGATACGGGAGTTCCAGGACTCCTGTGTCTGCACCGGCCAACTATCTCACCCCCCTGCTTCCACTTCGATCCGCTGAGTTGCCTTACGGTACCCCTCAGCAAGCTGAGGGTTCTTCTTGGCCGTCTCCCTGACTGCCTCTTCAAGAGACATGTCCGGGTTCTCCTTACGGACTGCGGCGAGAGCCACGGTGAACTCTTCTCCCTCATCCCCAAGGACAACGGCCGCGGAGCCGATTTCCTGAGACATCACGAAACCGACCTCGAGAAGACCATCGATGAACTCGTCGAACTTCTTCCGCCCACTGGGCGGCAGAGTCCCACGGACCTCGGTGATCAGCTCGTCAAGAGCCGGAGGAATACCTCCGAAGTCGCCGCCACGGTGCCAGTCACCCAGCCTGTGGCTAAGCTGCTCTTGGGCCAGAGCCTTCTTGGTCTCCTCGAGGATCTTGTACTCCTCGGGGAACTGCTTCTGCATCTGGCGCATCCTCTGACCCTCTGGGGGTCGGATGGACTTCGCCTTCTCAAGCAGGTCCTCCTTCGAGCTCTCCTTCGGCAGGCCAAAGGCCTCAGTCAGTTCGGAGAACGTCACGACGTCCTCCCGCTCCTTGGGAGCAGGTGGATCGCCGGGCTTCGGAGCAGGTTCCGTGAACTTCTTCGTCATCTCGTCCAGGATCTGCTCTTCGGTCGCGTCCTCCTTCAGACCGAGCCTTTCGGCAAGCTTCTTGAGAAACTCTTCCATGTCACCTCCTTACGATAGACAGGATCCGCCGGGCAGTGAGTTCGTCCATGAACTCGTCCGCCTTCACTGTTGCCGGCAGACAGGATGTGAAGCCTTTGCGCTTGGCGATTGAAATGATCTTGGATCGAACGGCACCCCTGTTCTGTTTTGTCAATCCCAGAGCGTGGAAAGCAGCCTTCACGTCCTCGCACTTCTGGATCGGGAAGGATGTTCCTGCTCCGGCGAAGTCGCTGCTTGGCATCTTCTTGCGAGCGCTGACTGGAATGTCTCTGAACTCTCTGATACTGAGTTCAACTGGGTCAATGTATTCTGGATTGCTCTCTTCCATGAGGGCGTGTGCGAACATCTCCTTGTGCATTGGCTTGAAGAAGTCACTTGTCCAGTCAGCGCCGATCTTGCCATCGACGACCATGCAGCTATTTGAGTTTGGTTGGAAGAAGGCACAGTTCGCGCATCGATACATTGAGTCCTGAGCCATTCTGTATCGAGCATCCTCAGGGTCGTATTTGCCTTCAGGTTGTTCGAATGCGCCGTCGTCGAGTTCTGCAAAGTTGATTGGAGACAAACCCTTCATGAAGGGACGGTTTGTGAGTGCAGCTCCGAAGAGGACGTCTTCGTAACACGACCCCTGAGCATCGCACCAGTCGTCATCGTACTCGATCGACATGTACTTCCACGCGCCGTCCTTTACTTCCTTCAAGGCCTCGCCGGTCCATGATACCTGTCCCCACAGGCCATCACTGCGCTGGTCAAGACTGATTAGCCAACCAGCTGCTTTTGTTCCTTTGGCCTGATCATGCTTGTGGGCGTAATCGATGTCCAGCATGATGCCTCGAACGTTCTTCCGGAAGTTCTTCACGAAGTTGCTGATCTTGTCCTTGGTCATGTTGATCTGACCAAAGACAGGATGGTCGAAGCTGCCGTAGCGGAGAAGGTGAACCCAGGTCTTTTTGTCCTCTGCTAGTCCGATGTCAGCTAGGTCAATGACGAACCCCATATGACCATCGCTCATGACCGCAGAGTTGCAAATCGCGTAAGCAGCCGACTGCCTCTTCTTCTCGTCCGGCCACTTCGTCTTGTTGGCAGGCTTCGCCATGAAGCTCTGCACGCAGGATTCTACCTTAGGTGGCATCTACACCTCCTTCCGATCCCGCGTCCAACCTGCCGTTGAAGGAGTAGTTCGAGACCATACTGGGAGGTTGGTAAAGGTCTCGGCAAGATGACCGACCCTACAGTCCACGTTGGTTCCAGCACCAACAGCTGTAATGACTGCAGGGCGAACCTTGCCCGCAGTAGTGCGGACGCTCACATGCCGATTTACCTTTCGGGCATCTAGTGGCATCTCTGTCTCCTAGTATAGCTGAAACGTCCCATCGAAAGCAAACGGGGTCAGCTAGATGTCAGTAATTTCGAAGAACCCGTGCATGACCACGTCTCGCTTGTTGGCTTTGATCACGTCTAGGTGGAAGTAGTGGACTGCTGGGGCGGCGAGGTGAGTGGAGGAACATTGGATAGTGACCTCCGAGTACTTGTCCCCCACCCCCGTGCCGTCATCTATTATCACGATCGTTCCGGCTGCCTTAGTGTAGGTAAAGAGTGCGCTACCATCAGGGTCAGACAGTTTGGCCTTGACATAGAACTCGACTTCAGGGTTACCGTCCAACAAGTAAGGATTAGTTCCGCCTCCAGGGATCTTCTTCTTCAGTCGAATAGTCAACAGTGGGTCACTATCCTCCTTCACAACTATGCGGGTACTCATCTCACCCCCCTTCTTCCGGCTCTATGGGTTGGTAGACATCGTCGCTGGATGTGGTCTCAAGAATGTCCACGACAGCCGTATAGGTGTAGTCGTCTACAATCGCTTCGAACGGACCCCAAGGCTGTGGCGGAGTTGGAGGCCCTGAAAGCACAATGAAGGCCGATACATCGTGCGACCCTGAGGAGTGATCCTCGATGGTTGTCCGCGATGGGAACAGTGCCTCTACGCTCCCTTGGAACGTAGAGTACCCAGCAGCCACTAGACCCTCAATTGTCTCAAACTGAGTGAGGGTCGAAGTGTCATCGACAACAACGTTGATGGACTCTGTAACACTGACGTTGATTGTCGCAAAGATGTAAGCAACGTCCTGTACCGCCGCGACGCTGTAGTCCTCAATCGTCAGCACAGACGGCTGGAAGGCTTCGACGGTCCCGTAGAAGACGCTGTAGTTAGCCGCTACGAGACCAACGATGCCCTCAAACTGCTGTACTGTGGCCTGGTCATCGACTGTGACATTGAGAGTGTCACTGGTACTAACTAGAGTAGGAACAGTGAGGAACCAAGTGTCTGCTACAACCTGGTTGCTATAGTCTTCAACTGTGAGCTCTTCAGGTGCATAGTGTGCAACCGGGTTGAGTCCTCCATTGTAGTTCGGATCTGAAGCGATTATGATCTCGAGATCGACAGGTGGCACTTGAGTGGCAATGTATGCAGCAGTATCCAAAGTAGTTGTCGGCTGGTAGTCATCCCAAGTAGGCGCACTCTGAGCCTCTACGTCACCTTGGAAGGTAGAGTAGTTTGCTGCAACAAGGCCTTCGATCGTTTCGAACTGCTCTCTGACTGATGTATCTGTAACCGTAACGTTGATAGCATCTGATACGTCGACGTTTCGAGTGGCAAAGATGAAGTCGGTATCAACATTGAAGTAACCTTCTATGGTGAGTCCTGGAGACTCCTGTGCCTCGACTGTGCCTGAGTCAAGACCTGAGTTCGCCGCGATCAGTTCTTCAATAGACGCAGGAGGAGCTTGCCCAGCAAGGAACCACGTAGTGTCAAGTGCAGTAGTACTTAGGTACTCATCCCACGTAGGTACAACTTCAGCTTCTACGGTGCCGTAGAAGGTGGAGTACCCGGATGCAACGAGACCCTCAATGGACTCAAACTCGTCGACGACTGAAGTATCTACTACAGCAACGTCAAGCGTGTCAGCAGCATTGACGTTGCGATCTGCAAAGACGTACGTGACATCGTGGACGGTAAGGTAGTCATCATCCCACGGAGGTGCACGAGGCATATGGAGCGACTCGTAGTCTGCGAGTTGAACAATGTCGTGGGCTGCGTTGATCTCTTCAATGGTTGCATCTGCCGGACCTGGTGGGAGGATTTCAGAAACAGCGTCGAACAGGAATGAGTCGTACGATGGATCATAAGTTGGGGCTGGGAACTGGACTGCGATGTCGTTGGCGTGGAAGACTGCATCATGAGCAGCACAGATCTCTTCCGTCGTCGCATCAGCCAGAACAACAGCAGCAGCGACAGACTGTCTGTCCGGACCGGCAGGATTTACCGGTCCAGGACCCGGAAGGCTGATCGGAAAAGGCACTGACCTTCCCTATGTTAGTTCAGCGAGTAGATGTAGGCGTACTGCGTGGTAAATGAGCCCGCCACCGAGAGCGTCTTGCGGATGCAGATGTCCTTGTTCACCGTGGCATCCACCGTCGCAGACGTACCGCCGAACGTGACAGAGACCGCCGAGTCAGCGGCACCATCCGTACCTGTAGTCATGAACCCGGTTCCGATGCAGGTCGAGTTAGCCCCGGCGGCCCCGATGGTGCGGAAGACTAGATTGAATCGAAGGTACCAGGGCACCGCTGTAGCCGTGCCAGGAGTAGTGACAGCGGTCACGGTCGCGCCGAGAGCTACTCCGCCGGTCCCGCCGTACAAAGGCGTGATGATGAGCGTGCCGGTCGCGCCCCAGGACATGATCCCGCCCGCCTCAACGGTGTATATCTTCCCCGCTTTCGGGTCGTTGGCGAACACCGGCGTGAACTGCGCCGGGTCCCACAAGGATTCGATGGTCGTCGCCACTAGAGCCGAGCCCGAAGTAACTGGCGGGTCGATAAACGGCCCGTCTTGCAAATACTGTCGTGCCATACCTCCTCCTCAGATCGGTGATTTGTGCTGGATTGCCTGAACGAATGGCAAGTGCTGAGTAATCGGATTCCCTGCAGCCGCTGCGCTTGCGTCGAGCTCGATGAAGTACGAGCCGTACACACCGGTGCTGGCGGTTCCCCAGGTGATTGTGGTTCCGGTGTATCCGCTATCCCGGGAGCATCCCTCTGCACGAGAAGTTGGGACCGTGATGATGCCTTCGCCCCGCTCTGTCCAGTTGGTCGGCGGAGTGATCGCTACCGTCGTACCTTCGTCGTGCATGACACCTAGGGTGGGGTTGGTCGTGGTGACGGCAGCGCCCATCGCTACTGCCTGAGGTGTGCCGGCCGCGTGAGAGTTATCCTCGGATGACTGCAACTTCGCGGTAGCCCCGGTCTTCGTCATCCCCGACACACGGAACACGATGATGTGCCCGCCGCTCGTGTTGTCGTCCGTGACACCGCAGGTGACGTTCGTGCTGACAGCAGTGCAAAGGGCATTCTGAATCCAGACGAAGATGCGCCCGTTGTTCCCCGCTGTGGTGAACGTGGTGGAATCGACATTCGTCCACGCGGCAGTGTTACCGGTGCTCGTGCAGGTGGGAACAACACCAGACGTGCCAGTCCCGAAGTAGACAGCGACGAGCAGATCGCCGGCCGCTGGAGTGAACGCACCTGACGAGTGCGGCCCGTTCGCCGTGTTGTGAAACTCTACGCCGAGAACTACGGCGGCCACTTTAGATTATCCCTTCAGCAACTTCGGTGGACGCGGCAACACGGGCGGGTTATCCCTCCCAGGAGCCCACAGGTCTGGCTCTTCAATGGCTTGGACCGACCGCTTCATCGCATCTTCGAGATGCCCGAAGCAGAAAGGTACGACGTTCCATTGCAGAGGTTGTAGCTTGGATAGGATCTTGGTGTACCAGTCAAGGGCTGGGGGAAGATCATCTACGAAGAGTTCACAGGTACCGTAGACTTTATCCCCGCAGCCCTCGACGGCACAATGCTTGTATGTTTTGACAAAGACAGTTAGTGAGGGGCCCTCACGGAACCCCTCACCATAGCGCTTCTCGTTTAGTGTAGGACGTCTCATGCCAGGCAATCCTGACAAGTGATATCGTCCTCGTCATCAGTGATTGAAAGTCCAACGGGATCGTTGACGATCTTCCCGCACTTTGTCTTGAGGACGAATCCCCCTCCGGGAAAATTGGCTGTCACTTCTTCGAACACCGGAGTGCCTACCAGCCAGTGAACATCAGGCTGAGGACCCTCTGCAACTTCTTCCTCAGTGTCGCTCATGGCTTACGGCTCTTCCCAGTACATCGTCGAGCCCCACGCACCAGTATCGGCGCCGACCGTCTTCTGTAGTGCAAGACGACCAGTGGTGACCACAAAGGGCTCAGCGCCTGGCGGGAACCAAAGGATGTAAGTTCCGACAACATCGAACCCGATGTCCGAAATGGTGATACCGGTAGTAGGCTCTGCGGTGAAGGTCGATGTCGCAACGGTCACTGGCGAGGCGGAGTTGAGGTCGAGCTTGGTGTCGGCAGCAGTGATTGGGGTTTGTGTGCCAGCTGTGGTAACCCGATTTAGGACGAAGCGGACACCCTGTGCTGCAGTGGCCGTTGTATTGCCCATGTGAACACCGCGCACCTTGGCGCGAACCGTGGCTGCAAGCAACGCCGTCAGTGTCTTAGGAGCAGCAGCGCCAGCTGTCGAGTTGATCGCCGCAAATGCATCCCCTGCCATTATCCCTCCTCTTTATCCTAAGCTCCAATGTTGACCGTGAGCGTCGCCGTCAGGATCCATGTCTGCGTCGACGGCTTCGTTCCTAGCGCTTCAACCTTGCGGCTGAACATCGTGCCTGCGGCCACTGCATTGAAGTAGCCCCACTCTTCCCATGCGAAGTTTGCCTCTCCAGGCGCAAAGCTCGCCTTGGCTGTAATCACATTGACTGATCGAGATGGGAATGTGGCTTCCATAGGCCGTCGAAAGACTGATCCACCTTGAAGGTCCGTCTGACCAGCTGCGAAGGCTGCGTTCGAGTTACCGACTCCGAGGTGTGCGTTCGCTGCATTGAACTCCGTTACTGCTTCACCGTTGAAGTCAGTTGCAATGTGGTTTCGGCCTGCATCAGTTAGAGCCATTGTCTACCCCTAGGATCTGTGTGTTGACAGCAAGTGAGGAGTCCATAGGTGGTGGGTTTAGAATGCGTTCGATGACCTTGCCATCCTTGATCCGTAGGACTTCGATCGGCTTGTCACCTTCTTTGTACTCACCCTCGTACTTCTCTAGCAACACCTCCTCGTCGAATCCGAGTTCCGAAATGTCCCTGCGATCAGGCACCCTCCACCTCCTTTACGCGTGCTCAAGTGCCATGAACGCTCTGATCGAAACAGCCGCAGGAGCGTTACAGCGGATGACGAACCCTTCACTGACTGCGCTGTCGTACGTCTGCCCGAGTGAGAAGTCGTAGGCGAACAGGCCCTTGTTGGGATCGAGTGCGAAAGGCCTCAACGCTGTAACAACAGTAGGCTCAGTAGTCCAGGCGAATCCTGCTGTCCAGTCGGCTGTAGTGACCCTTCCGTAGGTCTGGCGTTCCGCCCCAGCCGTTGAGGCAGTACCTGGTGAGTTAGTCGCGAAAGTGCAGTAGCAGACCTCGACGAGCACCGGTTCAGCAGAAGCCGTGACTCCGTCGAAGTCGATCTCGAACCCCTGCAGGTCAAGACCTACGCTTGCTCCCGCCTTGGCTCCAAGAACTGTCTTAGCAACACCGGCGGAGAGTGCGACCTCACCTTCGGTTGAACATGCATACCCGAGCTTGGTCATATCCCCTCCTCCCTATGCTGCCCTAAAGAGCCCGGCAACGTTGATCTGTGCAGTTAGATCTGTACCGTCTGTGGTGACTGAGAAGTCGTGGTACGTCCAGGGGATAATGTTCGAGTCGGTACCTGCAGTAGTATCGTCATCATAGCAGACAATAAGCTTGCCAAGTGTGTTGTTCACACCACCGCCTGCAGATGTCCAGATTTGGTCAGGGACGTCGAGGTCTCGACGGTTGTTTGTGTCATCGGGCGCCGGCAAGGCTGCAAGCTCGGCATCAGTCAATGTCTTCCTGACATAGTTCGTGAAGTCAGCTTGGTCGTTCGCTGCTGCTAGGAGTGCTGACAGATCATCGTGGTTGTTGAGTGTATCATCCGCCTCAAGACCAGTCGCTTTGAGTAGGACGACGATGAAGGCGGAGTTCGCGTGGTGGTTGGATTCAATGATGTTGTACCATTCAACACCGCGACCCTTGGCGATGTTGAAAACGCCGTCAGCCACTCTTCACCTCCTTCCTACCCGAGTTCAGCTCTTCGGCTATGCCTACCTTGACGACCTTCTCGTGAGTACCGTCTGCGTACTCAACGATATAGACGTCCGGACCGTCCTTCGGGTCGTCCGACTTACGAATGACTCCGTCGCGTTCTTCCATCTGCATCACTCCTTTGGCCCACCTGTAATGCTACCCTGTCGGGAACCGTCAGCATTCTGACCCTTCGGGACTTCTCCGTTAGGCGGAGCGGGCTGTTCTGGAGAAGCAACCACAGTTGGCCTGCCCTTCGTTATCCTCGCTTCGACATCACGTTCTGTGACGTCGTCGCCTCCAAGCGGGAGGTCCATCTGATCACGGGTCCACTGCTCAAGGTCCGGAGTAGGCGTGAGGATTCCAGGTTCAGTAAGGTTCCTCATCGCGACGCTGAAGGCCCTCCAGTCCGCAGCCTCACCGATACGCCTAACACGGAGCTCAGGGAAGTTGGTCACCTTCGGTCCGTAGTTGTACCTGATGAGTTCCGGGATCGCATCCTTGTTGATGTTCATCCGCACGATGTCAGAGACATAGCGCAAGGCCTTCATGAAGATCTCCATCTGCGAACTACCAAGCGCCCGAGACCCTGAAGTGGTACTACCGAGGTTCATGAACTGCCCAAGGACGTTACGAGCAATCATGAGGTCGTGGTGCTCCGCTGACTGGAGGACGTTCACGACGCCTGTGTTCATCGCAATGAACTCAACATCCCAGCCAGGAGGCAGTGTAACATATGCCTTCTCGTTCGTCCTCAGGTTCCGTCCGAGTTCGTTAGCGAAGTTCTTGTCCTCGTTCGTGAAGCCTGGTGGAAGTTTGATCTTCGGGATACCAATGCCGTGTCGTTCTTTCTGAATTGCATCGACCTTGTACAGGTTCTCTTTGTAGTACCAGTGTTTGTATGCACTTCGAAGGATCGAGGTACCCTGTGGGTCCCCGCCCTCCCTGTCAAGAGTGAAGATCAGCAGTTTCTGTGATGGAATGTCGACCTGTGAAGAGAAGTTCGTTAGTCCATCGACACGGTTGAAGACGATATGGTTGACAGTGCCATTGCCGTTGAACTCGAAACGGTCGATGTGTACTGGGTGTCGAGGTGCGAAAGCTTCCCACCGGACTACTTCCTTCTCACGTGGGCGCTGCTTCTGTATGTTCTTCCACGTATCCGTCGTGAACACCTTCTCAAACGTGTAGTACCCGTAGTCGAGCATGAGAAGGCATTCCCAAAGGAACTCGATGAAGGGAGTCCGCATGTGGTTCAGAGCCCACCACGTGAAGTCTGCGATCTCCATGTCCTGAGGAGATGAAGACGCAGGGTTCATGTACCACTGTGCACTGATGATTGGAGTCTTCACCAGGCGCAGTGTAGCTCGAACCTGCGCATCAGACCTACGCATTTGGTCATAGGTCTTGATGCCACGGATGCCTCGGAGCTCTGGGTTGTACTCGATGATGCCAAAGCTACCGTACGACGTCATACCGGTAGCTCCGAGCTCCCTTAGGGACGGCGTGTCCGCTAGTTCCTTAGGCTCGTCTCGGGCATCCTCTACAGTCATCTTGGCTTCTGTAGACAGACCAAGACCTGCTCGAAGTCGATCTCCTAGTGCCATGTATCACCACCTCGGGATGTCGTCTAGACGGAACGAGGAGTCGTCAGCCCTCGAGAAGACACTCTCACCACGGCTGAAAATGCCTACTGGATCGGGCTCACGATCCATAGGGTCAGTCGGGTCCGTGTTGAAGTTGCTTGTCTCCATCACGTCCGAGAGGTGGTAGCGGGCGCCAAGTTCGAACAGGTGCATGATGCCGTATCGAATCGCATCCATGCAGTGGTCGTTCTTCTTCTTGGGCTCTTCCTTCTTGTTCTCGTCAGCTGTCCTAGAAAGCTGCTTGGTCCGATAGTTCTGGAACTCGAAGATGGTGTTCTCACAGTTGCGGTCAACGTACAAGTGCGTCTTCTGTTCGCCTAGGTCATTCAGTTGCACTGCCAAGAAGTCCTTCACCTTCTTGATTCCCGTCAGCCAGTCCTTCTTGGCCTCTGGGTCACTGTAGGTAGGAGCGACCAACCGACTCATTGTCGCAGTAGCCTTAGGGTCAGCCGAGTCCCCGAAGCCACAGACGATCTTGTATCCTTCAGGTTGTGGGCGTGCGTTCATGATCTCTGCATGGTCGCTGTCAATCTTACCTGAGTCGTAGTACTCCCTCCAGATGTAGACTTCGTCTGAAGGTGAGATCTGTGCGTCTATAGCCACGAACGGATTTTCGAAGCCGTAGTCAAAGAATAGGTAGTTCGGCCAATCGGGATTGTACACATAGCGGTCGACGATGTGGACTTCATCAGCCCACTCGGTGTAAATCTGCCCCACGAAGGAGCGAAAACTAGCTCCGATCTCCTGCCAGAAGAAAGGATCGTCCGGTGTTCGTAGCTGCCTTTGGATCTCCGGGTCATCAAAACCCTCCGGGTACACGTACGGATTCTCCCAAGCTGGGAAGTTCCAGGACTCCCAATCCTGCTTCGAAGGATCCTGTCCCCACTTGTAGATGTCGTAGTACCAGTTGAAGCCTTCAGGCGTGCTTGGGAAGATCGCCCAGCCATGCTGGTCCGCGAGCGCAGGCGTAATGTACTTGTCCCAGACAGTAGGCGACTGTTTTGCTGCCTCGGAAACAATGACACCAGCTAACCCCTCACCGACCAAGGTATCCGGGTGCTGCGCACTCTTGACATCTACCCGAGTACCCCATGGCATCTCGATGTACATGTCACCAGTGCGAACGTTGTACGCCTTCCTCTTGATGTTGTTCCCCATCTTCAGGTCGATGATGATGTACTCCCACAAGTACCGGAACTCCTTCTCACCTAGTTCATATGTCGGCCCGACGATCCAGTACCTATTTCCCCGTTTGGACAAATCAAGCAAGTCTGGCAACAGTTCTGCAGCTGCCATCTTCGACTTGCCAAATCGCCTTCCGCACACAGGTACCTTGAACCGTGCAGGACTATCGTGGAACAGCTTCTGCTTCACGTGGGGCGTGTATTTGATCTTCTCCCACAGAGCCTGGGAATCAATCATTGGACCACTCCGCCCAACATGTCTACTAGGTCCCTACCATCGAGTAGTCGCACGTTGCACAGAGCCCTTCCGAAACTGTCCAGCTTAGTCGACTCGACCCAGACTATCGTACCAGGTGGAATCAGGGTACCCAGGAGGACCTTGGCATCCTCGTACCCTGGTTGCCCCCTTTCTGGTGTGTCAATACCGAGTACCCTGATCCGACTAACGGCGCCCGTTACCTCTCTCCTCCAGACGCCCCATCCAAGATCGAGGTCAGCAGCGAACGTGTCACCGTCGATGACACGAACAACCGTGGCTTGCACGGTCCAGGTTGTCATACGGGTTTGAAGACGCCGATTGTGAGTGCAGTGACCCCGCTGTACGTGAACTCGATCCTACCAGTAGCAGGGTTAGTGAACCGGGTAGGATCGAGTTCAAGCATCCGCTCCTGTGCGTTTGGGATCACGAAGTCGACATCAGGGTCGAACGACTTAGCTCCAGTTGGCGCGAGGCTCGTTGGGTCGTTGATTGTGAGCGTCCAAGACGCCGAGTGCGCGTTCTTTACGTGGATGATGCACCTCGCACCTTCTGGGGCAAAGGAGTCTCCGCCTCCTGCAGCTGCTACATACGCAGGAGTGAGCAGCGTCTGCAGGACCAGTGGTTGAACAGTTAGTACAGCCACTTACGCTCCCTTCACTCGGCCTTGTCTTTCTGGATGTCGCCGAGGAGTTCCTTCCAGGGATCGCTGAGCCCACTCTGACCCACGGGCTTGCCAAGGTTCCACTCCAGAACGTACTTGGAGGACTCCAAGCGAACACGTTCTGTGGAACCGTTCTCGGCCAGCTGGACTAGCTGCTGAGCCGCGGAAACAAGTCCATCTTTCAGGATCTGCTTGGCTGCTTCCTCAGGCGACTCGGAAGGCTTGTATCCGTGGAGGGTTGCGAACAGCTCCTCGTCAGATGGGATGTTGTTGCTGTCTGCGAAGTGTTGGTAGTCCTGTGGACCGCCGTGTGCATCATCTCCCGCGGTCTCGCTGGACATTCCCTTCACCTCCTCCGCTTGGTGTTGCTGTCCAGTGTCTCGCTGATCCTTCCCTCCTAGTATAGCTGGGTCACTCCTTGCAAGGCACGCTATGTCTCGTGGGTACCCTGTATTTTCCAGGTACCCGGGTGTGTTTGGTAGGGGCAGAACCGTTCGCAAACGGGTACCCCTGATGGAATCAGTAGGGGTACCATTGAGGGGCGCCGTGACTAAATCGTTACGTTCGTTTCGATTTCATGTAATATGAAGTTGTAAGATAAAATCAAATAGGAAAGGAGGTGGAATACTATGAAGACTATCAGCATCTATCGTCTGGCAAAGACTGCTGGCGTGCAGCCACAGTCGCTGTACACGCAGGCGAAGCTCGGCGCGCTTCCTGCGAGGAAGACGACGTGCGATCACTGCGGGCACACGGCATGGACTGTCACGGAATCTGACGCCGCTGCGTACCTGAAGAAGCGGGCGGATCGACAGGCAGCTCAGGCCTAACTGTCAATCTGAGAGTGAGACGAAAGTCTCACTCTCGGATTGAACGTTAGGAAAGGAGGTGAACAACATATGAACAAGCACATGGCCCGCAAGGCCACCCTGGCCCTGGTCGCCGTTGCAACCCTTTCCGGAATCGGAATCGGACAGGCGACAGCTGGTGGTGGGACAGTCCGCGTACGCGTACCGGTGTGTGCCGAGGACGAGACCTTCCTCAAGGGGAAGGGGGACTTCGACGGCCGACGCTGGGACCGCTACGTGTGCATCCACCCTGACAACCTGAAGTAGGGTGGACCCGGGAAGCCGGTCCGAAAGGGCCGGCTTCCCTTATGCTCTATTGACAATACTGGGAACACAACTTTCGACCCTGGGAGTAATTCGGCTACTTCCTAGGAACACAACTTTTCTGCATGGGACTAATTCGGCGCGGGCGGGTTGGGCTACCCTTCGGGCACATCTTTCCACAGGGCGCGGGGGGCCTATCCATCATCATAAGCAGGGATGTTACCTCTATACCGTATTGAGGCTCTTATAACAATTAGGGCGGGTTATACTTAGTATAATAGTCAGATACCTAGTAGTCTTATTACATTATACTACATATAACTAATCCTAAGTATATATAACTAAAGGAAAAGGTGAATAGGTGGTGCCGCTGGTCCACTTGCCGCAAGTCCACTACCTAGTCATTATCCCGTTCATGATCATTCAGGGGGCCCCATCTTCCCAGCCCTCTTCATTATCTCCTGAACCGACTCCGCCAACTCCTCAGAGTCTTCCCCCGAACTCGAAATCGTTCCGTGCCCGCCAGAAGAGTTAGGCCGAGGGCCACCATGAGACCTGGTGCACCAAACCCAAAAGTAGGATGCTGGAAAGAAATCATCCTCCTGATGGGAGACCTTTACTAGGAGCTGGTCGTCTCGGTACGCAACCTGGTAGTTGTCCTTCGCACCGAGCATAGCGGCTATATCCACTATGAGTTCGGCCCGCTCCTCGTCTTTCTTCCTAGACATAGACGTCACCTCCTTACCTCTTATTCTATAAGGGTCCAGAGGAAGACTCAAGGGTTCGAAATTGAGGCTAGCTCCTATGATTTCCCAGTAGTGTAACAAAGGAACCCATGGTAGTGAGGCTTGTCAACCGTACTCGGGACTGCTATAATATAAGATGATAGGGGAAAGACTACCAAGCCAAGAGCCTGGAGGGAGGTGAATGGAATGGCGAAGCGGGCAGAGTATGTCCACACAGGCTTCGGTCGATGGAAGTGGGTCGACAAGGAGTTCTGCGATCGGTGTGGCCGAGAGGTAGTTGTGCCTTGGGAAGCACACCGAGAGAACGGACACAAGCTGTTCGGTGTGTACGAATGCATCGACAGTGGGTGCTACAATGCAGTCCGCAACGGACAAGATGCGAACAGGCCAGACGGTCCGTTGTTGCACTTCGTGGGGGCGTTAGAGGAATCGATGCACCGCCCACCAGCAGCAGTCCTGAACGGAGAAGCACTATGAGGACAGAAGACGAAGACACGTGGGAAGCAGAGTACTGGGACGAGTACCTGAAGGAGTTCGGCAGGGCTGCATATGTCGAATCTCGTTACGGAGTAGGGAAGGAGGAGTCGGAATGGACTCCGGAGGTTGGTCAACAGGAACAAGTCGTCCCCAACGCCGCGTAAGGGTGACAAAGACCAAGGTCACCAAACGCGACAGGACGGACGAGATACTCCCACTCGACCCTCGAGACCCTGACATCGTCCGGGCGAAGGGACTGAAGTGAGCCATGAACAACGTAGTGTACCACATGACGGTGAAGGAACCAGGACGGCACGCCTTCACCGAACACAAGTTCGTGTACGACTCGGAGACAGACGCTTGGGACGCGTACGTGAAGGCGACACAGGCGGGCTTCGAGGCGCGTGTGGAGAAGGTCGTCCGACGAAAGGTGGGTGTGTAGTGAGCCTGAAGGGCAAGACACCACAACAGCGCCAGAAGGTGCTGAACAGGCGAGTCCGCAAACTGCAACGGCTGGCACGGCGCCGCAACAGGTCGTAAGCGTTTGGTCATCCTCACAGAGGATGGCTATGGGTTTACGAACTAGGGAGGTGAAAACAAATGCCTGAGTACAAGAAGGTCTACCCAGTAACGAACGACCTACGGGAGCAGCTGAAGGAGCTTCTCGCGGCGGACCCGAAGTCGAGCCTAGCGTCCGATCGGAATCCCGAGTACAGTCGGGATCGTATCGTCGGCACTGCACTAGAGTACATCGGCGAGTACGAACACGGGTCGGTCGACGTCTTGGACCTATTCAATGGTCTGTACTGGACGCCCGAGTCGAACGAGCAGGGTCTGAAGGTGATGGCCGTGGTGCTCGAGGACTTCGTCGGCTCATTGTTCATGGGCCTTGGAGGAACCAAAGAACGGGATTGGACGAACTGAAGTTCCACGAAGGTCAACGAGTTGTTCCTAGAGGACAGGGGTTGATTCTTCCGAGTGGGCTGTGATATAATCAAGATAGGAGGTGAGACACCCCATGGCCAATAGTGGACCTCAAGGGCACATGCACTCAGAGAACGATCCTGACGTGTGCTTCTGCGACGCAGGTGGTATGGACCCGAACGACGTGCTCGTCCAACAGTACGCCTATGAACTAGGTATCACTGACGAGGACAATTGGGACCTGATGGACGAACTACGCGAAGCCGTTGCTGGTGACGAAGACATCGTCACTGCACGTTCACAGACGTCCGCTCTCGAGGAGTTTGGTCCTAACGGACCCGACAGTGAACCTGATGACCCGAGGGCGTACGAGTAGGGACTAACCTGCTGGGCTGGGTATTGGAGACAGTACCTACGCCCTGTGGGCTAGCAAAAGAAACACGCCCGCGGCAGATAGGGGAAACACATGGCAAGGACCGTCATAAGGGTCGAAAGGCTTCCTGAGGTGCCCCCGAAGCTCGACGTCGCGTACCTGAAGTGGATTCGAGGGCGGGTCGCTGGGGGCAGTATCTCAGAGTCAGCAGCGATCGCAGGCATCAGGGCACGTGCACCGTACCTGTCACTGAAGCAGGCGAAGGTCAAACTGGGGTAGGTGCTTGAACGTCGTGCACAGGGAAGGACCGGTACCGGCTAGCCACCTACGGTGTAGGCACCCGCTCCTGTGCACGGCCTTGAGGTACAAGCCTCAACCTAAGGAGGTGGATAATGGCCGAGGCAGTGATTGGCAAGTTCACCAAGAGCGGTGAGACGAAGAACTTCGTCAAGTACTCGCGGGAGAACGAGCTGGGTCGCACGGAGACTCAGTACGTCTCGAACGCGAAGGCGGAGGAGCTGGGCAACCCGAACGAGGTCGAGGTTGTCATTCGGAACGTAACGTAGACGGCAGCACCAAGAACATTGGGAGGCACGAGGCCCACCCTCCTCATCGGGGGCAACGATCATAACACTACGGCTTGGTCCGACCGTAGGGCCTCCCAATATCACCCTTCGTGGGTGACGGTCAGAGCCTAGCTCTTCAGGTCTGGGCTCCGGCCGTAGTCTACGAAAGAGGGAGACATGGGAGAACTTGTGTGGACGGAGAACTGGAAGAAGCTGAAGGAGGCTGGACTCACATTCAAACAGGCGAAGCTGGTTCACAGTTTTCTCGACCAGCAAAGCGCCTTCGGATACCAGTGGGTATCCGACTCAGCCTGGCGCCAGCTCGAAGAGGTGTACAGCGAAGTCCGAGTCTAACGAAGGATTGAACGTCTGGCACAGACGACGCGAGCGTCTTCTTCCTCCGGCCATGGGGTGCGAGACGCTTTCCGGATGTGCCAGGCCTTGAATCCTTCGACTAGGGAGGTGGTCATGCGGGCCAATGGTAGCTAAAGGGCCCTGTGCCCAGCGTCGTACACGGTTAGACGTATCCATTGGGGATATAAACCAGGAGCGTCGTGGGAAAGTCGACGCAGTCAAGCTCCTGTACATACCGTGTGCGGCGCTAGGGACAGCGGCTAAACGAGCTAACGCCCTATATAACAGGACTAAAGGGGGTCAGATGGACAGACCAGGCATCAACGCAGGAACAGGTAGTCCAGCAATGCGTTGCGTCTACGTTGATTGGGTCCGAGACGAAGCAAAGGCGGCTTTCGACTGGGACACAGAAGTGTGTGGACGACCTGGAGTAGGGATGTACGAACAGAAGCCGTACTGCGACGAGCACATGAGGGAGGTGGAAAAAGCATATTGGGCACGGCAACGAAACGACCAAGCCTCACAGGCCGACTAACTGAACCGAGGGTGCTGGCGAACACGAAACGTCTTGCACGACTTGTTCTCCAAAACGAAGATCCACAGTCGGTCCAGTACGAGGACTACATCTCAGGTCGACGGTACGTGATCCACCTCAGCAACAACCGTCGCCTCGAGTTGTTCGTCCCGTTCGAAGTGAACTAAAGGAATTCGGAAAAGATTCCAGGATTGGTCTTGCCTTTGCCCTTTGGGGTGTCATATAATTGGGTAAGAGCAAGAAAGGTACCAACCGATTTGTACGAGAGGAGGTGACAACCATGGCGCGCAGCAACGGCAACGGCGAGACTCAGGAGCCCGCGGTCGACAGCAACATCGTTACCCCGGTCGCCCTCGCCAAGGAGCTGGGTATCCGTCCGCAGATCGTGTTCGGATGGACCCGCAGCGGCAAGCTGCCTGTGCACTACTGCGTCTGCAGCCACCAGTACGTCCAGCGGGACGAGGTGGCGGAGTTCCTTGCAGAGCGGGAGGCGGCCAAGCTGGCCAAGGAGGCCAAGATCGCCGAAGAGCTCGAAGCAGAGCAGGCGGAGGCGATCGCCGTCTAAAGCCAACCTCAACTGAAGGGCTCGGGACACAGAGAAGGTTCCGAGCCCTTTGGTGGACGTTGGAGGGAACATGACTGAAGCATATGGATTCACCGGTACCCGAAAGGGTATGACGGGCGCGCAGCGGAGACACGTGCGCGCGATGCTTCAGTCTGCTCGAGAACTACACCACGGAGACGCCATAGGTGCTGACGCTGACACGTCTATGGCTGCTCACCTCGAGAACGCTCAGAGGGCCTCTGTCGATGAAACCCCGATTGTCATCTGGGTACACCCTCCGATCGACGACAAGTACAGGGCGTATTGCAAAGGAGATGTCTGGCTTTCGCCTAAGCCGTACTTGGAACGGAACGCCGACATCGTCAACATGCTCCCACCTGGGGGTCAGGTGATTGCCACGCCGCGCCAACTTCGTAACAAGGAACCACAGGGATATCTACGCGGTGAGGGGACATGGTGGACAGTCCGTTACGCACTCAATGCAAATCGGCCTGTACACATTATCTACCCAGATGGCGTCTACGAACTGAGGACACCATGAAGCCAGGCGAAGAAGAATGCACGGATCCTAAGGGTCGAGAGCTGGTGTCGATTGACATCGACATCAAGCCTATTCCAAGGCACGACCTTGCCCTCATAGTCACCGGTATGTGTACACGATGCGGGGGCATCGACGAGGAACGCATACACGAGTACATGCAGAACGTTCCCAAACCGTTCAAGCGATGAGGGAGGTGAGCACGTGGAAGAGGTATACTACGGACTCGACCAGACCGATAACACGGTCTACAAAGTCACACTGCAGTGGGAGGTCGACGAAGCAGGAGTCAAGACAGGTCGGCCTGACGTGATCGTCGAACCGATTGCCGAGTTCGAACGACGGGACAACGCGAAGGCGTTCGTCCGAGCCTGGAACCAAGACACAGGTCCGGACTAGTACTGAACGCCTACACGAGTCCAAGAAGGAAGGGAGGTGATTACATGGGACAGCACGAGCACAAGTCGAAGCGGGGCGTCTGGGCGCACGATGACCATTCGTCGATGCCTAGAGGCCACGGACACGGCGGTGCCAAGTACGTTGGTCCAGTCGAAGAGGCTAACGTCGCCGCTGAGCCGGTAGACCTGACTGAGGAGAGCCTTTCGGGAGGAGGGGATATCATCCTGACACTTGCCATCAAGTGCAGGGATGACGAGGACGTGAGTGACCTCACCTATCTGCTCTTCGGGCCGTACGACGACGCGAAGAACTTCGGCGAGTTCGTATCACAGCACCAGTTCATTATCACGAGGGAGGGTTGATGGCACTCGGCGTCTGTGAGGTCCATGGAGGTGAGCCGACGGAAGTCGAGCACATCCAATTCTGTGGCGAGTCCGTCAAAGTCTGCCTATCCTGCTTGGAGACACAGACAGGCACGTCAAGCAAAGCCGAGTTCCAGGACATACAAGACGACAGGTACTACGAGTACAAGACTAAGCTGCTGGAGGCGACAGGTAAGTAGTACCTCGAACGTCCTGCACAGGTCAGGTAGACCCCCGTGGAGAATCTACGCCACTAAGTGGAGAACCGTAGCCACGTCTAAGGGGTTCAATACGGCTCGAGTGGATGGAAGGTCCACGCCTGTGCAGGGCCTTGGAGGTACTAATCAAACGGAGGACACATGAGAGACCCAGGGCCACCTGAACACGAAGACCCACTAGCACCAGCGAGGGGATGTCTCTTCGGCATTCTGTTTAGTGTCCTGATCGTCATGGCAGTCTTGTTCGTTCTCTTTGTACTAGCAGTAAGGGGGTGACATGCCGAAGAGCAGAACACATGCGAAGCGCCGAGCAAGGCAGAAGGGTGTTCCACATGATCACAGGCGCTACGTCCCAGGATGTATGCGCTGCGAACTAAGCAAGGACGAAGTGCAACCGGCCAAGAGGGTTCAGGCGGAGGAGCCCAAGGAGAGTTACACGATTGACGACATCTCCGGACGAGCTTGAGGAAGAACTGGAAGAACTGATGGCAGACCTACCGAACGAACCGGAAGAGATCGAGGCAGAGCTCAAGCTTCACATGCAACAGTACGAGGAGCTGAAGGACAGCTGGCGTAAGAAGGACCGGCTTCAAGCCCAGTACCATCTCGGGCACGTCGCCGGTATCATAAAGACGTTGATGGCACTCGGGCACACGGACTGGATGAACCAGATCATAGACGAGTTGCAAGTCGAGTCCGATGAGCAGTGGCTCCAGACCGAAGGTGGGAAGGCGATGACCGCAGGCGATGAATGGATGGGTCGTCAGGTCTATCGCATGTCCCGCGGTCGCGAACCGTACCCAGGTAAGGGATGATGACATATTGGCACACACAGGCACCCTGCGTTAGGGATCGTGATCGCCTGGCTAGAAACCAGGGAGGATGATGTGGATGAGCTCCTAGGCATCCACGGGACAGACAAGACAGTCGACGTCGAGGAGATGCTGGTCTCCATTCGAGACCTAGTCAACTTCTCTTCGTGGCTGGCTCTGCAGGCCTACTCGGAGAGGCATCCTGACACCATCGCACATGAAGACTTCCCAGAACATGTCGCACACGCGATCGGGGTTCTCAAGGACATGGCTCTGCAGATGCCACTAGTAGACGTCGAAGGAGATGATGATGTCCCAGGAGGAGGCAACGGCGGCAGTTGACAAGTTCAGCCGTCACGTGCAAGCATGCTTTACCTGCCAACCTCTTTGGAACGTATACTGTGACGAGGGAGTCAGACTGAACGACGAAGCCAACGAGCAGGCAGCCCTATGGATAAAGGAACAGACCCGCCGTAGGCGAGGTTGATTGTGTCTAAGGGTTGCTATAGAATTGGAGATAGTATGGAAGAGAAGGATGTCATCGTCACCAAACCTTTCATGGGAGTAGACTGGGGCATCTGGGGCCTCTGTCACATGCAAGTGTGTGCTCATGGTGAAGTACCCCCTGAGCGGATTGAGGAAGTTGCCAACCTAGAGAATCCGCCAGGCAGTTCTGCACCATGGTCAATCACCAACGAGTTCGACCCTGGTGACGGTCTCGAACCTGTTGACCTATCACCAGTGCAGTGCGAGGACAATCCAGTGCGACTCCACTACATGTTGAGCTGCTGATGAAAGTCTGGGTCGAGATTGACCGAGGTGGCATCACGGAGACCCGTGCAGTTAGTGGCACTAAGGAAGAGGTAGAGGATCAACTCGCTCACTGGATACGTCAGTACGGTCAAGAGAACGTGAAGGTGGTGAAGGATGGATGAGCCTGATGGTTGGCCTTACGGAGATGATGACGTGGAGCTAACACAGGAACAGATAGGGTACACGTCGGAGCGTGTAGGGGGAATCTGGACCCTCACGGTCCTGTGTGTAGCCGAAACACCAGATGGAGGTAAGACGACAAGTGCGTGGACCCCGTTCCAGGAGGAAAGCGAGGAAGCAGTTGTACAAGCTGCAACACGGAGATGGCCAGAGCTCAAGGTTGTTTCCCAGTTCGAGTGGGACAAAGTCTTCTTCAAGAAGTGGGGAGGAGGACGCCCCTCCAGTTTCCTTGGAGGCACGGGCAAGCGGGTGGCAGCCGAGCGAGGGTCAAGGGGTGGTTTTGGGCGCATGGCTCCACAGGGGTCACCGGGGCTTAGTGCTGCAGGTCTACCCGAAACATGGGGAACACGTACGAGTTCTGTGTCTCGAGGACGGTCGGGAAGTAACAGTGCACGCTCGACTGTTGATGCGAGCACAGTAGTAGCCAAGGCCAAAGATGGTAGCTGGCCCCTTGATGAGTGGGTACCGATTGTACAGCTCGCCAAGAGACTTGGCTACCCTCCGCAGTACTTGTACAACGCAGTGTACCACGGCAAGATAAAGACACAGGGCGAACGTCCTAAGAAGGCTCTGTGGAAGGATGTCTTGGCCAAGTACCGCCCTGACATCCTAAAGGAGGTGAGGTAGAGTATAGTGCTACACTGTCTCGACACCTTGAAAGGGGTGACAATTGAAGAAGGTTCTGGCAGTAATGACAGCTGTTACTGCCGTTGTCGTAATCGGACTAGCGCTGCTACCAGCAGCGTCAGCCGATGCGGAGGCGAACAATTGGTTCGTTTGCAAGTACGTCGGGCCACCGGGTACACCAGATGAGACACTGGCAGGTGGGAACAATCCGATCTTCGTGGACGAGAATGCCATCGACGTTTCCCCAGTAGTTATTGGGGCGACGTTCGGTGACGCTCAGACCCATTCGGTCGTGATTGCTGGCCCATTCAGTCCAACCGATAAGCCAGACCCAGAGCCGACGTGCCCGACGACAACGACAACGACAACGACAGTACCACCGCCTACGACAACAGCTCCACCACCGCCAGTAACATCTTGCCCTGGCAAGGTGAAGCTCGGACCGTGGTATGGAGATCCGCAGATCAACATCACGTTGACCGGCAAGGGGACGTTCGTAGTCAGTGGAGGGAAGCAAAGGTTCAGCGGCATCCACAAATTCACGGAGACGTTGGACTGTAATGTAACGTTCAAGATTGGCCGCTACAAGGTTAGTCGCGGACACTTCTTGACGATCACGCAAGACGGCGTAGTGGTGGTGCATCAGAAGCCGCCACGGTTCAACTAGTCGCTTGCGTCTCAGGCTCTCGAAAGAGAGTCTGGGGCGGAGGTGATAACAATGGAGCAGAAGGATTACGGCACAGCTTGGCTGTTGACAGGTCTCGTGATTGGTGCTATCCTAGGCGGCTTCCTAGTCTACCTTTGGGCACTAGCCAACCCGCAGAGTCTGACGTAGGTGATGTGGGAAATCCGGGAGGTGCTCGGCATGAAGATACGCGAGTTCAGAGTTCAAGCCTGGGACCACAGCGGTACGAAGATCGTTGACTCGAAGTTCAGAGACAGAGTACTGATGCTTCAGAACCTCGAACACCAAACGAACCGAACCGATCTTGACGTTGCCAGCCTCAAGGTCGACATCAAGGTCGTCGATCAGAATGACACATAAGAAATCCACATGAACCTTTCAAAAATGGGTTGAGGTTTCCCCAAGGTCTGTGGTATAATCAAAATGAGAGAGGAAGGAGGTGACAAACATCATGGCACAACTGGAACTGAAGGAGCTCCCGGACGGTCTTTCCGAGGACGACTACGTGAAGCCGGTGAAGCTTGCCAAGGAGCTTACAGAGGCCGAGGGCAAGGACGTGCGTCCGCAGATCGTCTACGGTTACATCCGCAACGGTGGACTCCAGGCCTACACGAAGGGCGGCGAGGGTCGTTTCATCATCCGCTCCGAGTTCGATGCCTGGGTTCAGGAGAAGGCCCAGAAGAAGGCTGAGCGCGAGGCCAAGGCTGCGGAGAAGGCAGCCAAGAAGGCCGAGAAGGAGGCTGCTGGCGAGGCTGCAGGTGCAGAAGAGGGCACTGAGGAGTACGCCGGCTAAGACCGATCACATCGCGAGCAGAGGGCTTCGGCCCTCTGCCTCGCTTTGAGGACTGATGGGAAAAGCGTCGCCATGGCGAAGTATGCGAGTACTGTCAGTCCTCAAAGGGAGGCCGGTCAAGCGGACTTCGAAAGGCAGACAATCAGCTGTCGGCTCTGGGAAGTTGTCGATAGTGGTCTAGCCGAGTAGTCGAGGGGTACCCGAGGGTGGTCGTCGGATGGCCGGTCTCCCACCAACTTCATAGTGGCAACCTCGTGTTGGATGGTCGGTTTCGAGGGTAGTAGATATCGGTCTGCAGACCGGTTGAGGCAGGCACTGTGACGGGGGATCCGTGACATAGCCATGGTGGGAGCAGAAGAGATCGACCCCGACCTCCAAGCAGTAGGATCGACCATCCAATAGGGGGCTGCCGCCTCCAAGAGAAGGCTCCTCCTCCTCCCCGAGTGGAGCCTTCTCTTTAGCCCTAATGACTCTCCTTGATATTTCCTAGAGGATGCTATAGAATAGGAATAGAGAGGAGAAGGAGGCAAAGTGGAAACGGCCCCTACCGATTCCAAAGCACCACCAGCTATCTGGCTTCACGTCCAGAAGGTGTACGATGCAATGGAGGCCCAGTCGGCCATGCTCGACGTAAGCCATCCTGAGGACACTCCTCGTTTGTACGAAGGGTTCACCTCGCACCTGTTCCAGGAGCTTGGCATCGCTGTTCCTAACTACGGACCGGTGCTAGACCTCTTACGTGCGATGGGGTGTATCACACAAGAGAAGAGGGGTGGAGGACCTTCACCCAGTGTGTGGAGGCTGTGGAGGAAACCCACCCTCGAAGACTTCGAACATGCCCACAAGACGTTGCCTCAGGCACAGATCAAGGTGCGTAAGGAACAGCACGAGGAGCAACGAATCCTCGACCTGATGAGGCAGCTCGGAGGTGTCGACGTACCTCAGGCGCTGGTTGACCTTCAAAACCAGATCAACGTTCTAGAGGGAGCCTTCAAGGGCCACATCAAGAGTCTCCACGGGAGTGATCATACACATGCAGACCTCGGCTGACAAACCACCTACCTGGCATGAGAGCATCCTGGAGAAGATAGACCAGGGCAACGGGGTCTATGTCCTCATCGACGATGCCTACGATGCGTTCGCCATGAGACGTATCAAGGTCTTCGCAGTCAAGTCTGACACGGACGAGATGGGATTCTACTACGTGATTGACTTCGTCAATCGAACAGGGACTCTTAGGATCTGCACATGTGACGGTTATAGGTACGCTGACCACTGCAAGCACACAGGAAGGGTTCCAGAGAAGTGATCCAAACTGAAACGGACATCGTCACATTGTACCCGTATCAGCAAGAGGCAGTCGAACGGATGATTGCCTCCGACTCCTTCCTGCTAGCAGACGAAATGGGACTCGGAAAGACTGTCAGCAGTCTGTGGGAGATTCGAGAACGAGGTCGCACGCAGGGTGTGAACCGAGTCCTCGTCGTCTGTCCCAAGTCAGTCATCTCAGTGTGGACAGATCACATCAAGTGGCTCCTTCCGAAGGCAGAAGTCTACTCTAGTGCCAAGGAGATGAACAGGGCTGGTCAGAGTGATCACATCCAGTTCGTGGTGACAAACTACGAACAGGTCCGAATCAACAACGGTGACTACCTCAAGATCTGGTGGGACTACGTTGTTAGTGACGAGGCACACTACCTGAAGAACCGGAAGGCTCTGAGGACACGGGCCACGAAACGGTTGCGTGCCAAGTACAAGCGTGCCCTCTCGGGAACACCAATGGTCAACAGGCCAGACGAACTCTGGAGCATCCTGAACTGGCTGTATCCTTCTCGCTTCAAGTCCTACTGGAGGTACTTCGAATACTTTGTTCGGTATGTTCAGCTCGTTGGACCTCATGGTTCCTACAAGAAGATTGTGGGACCGAAGAACACAGACGAGCTGAAGGAGATCCTAGAACCGTTTATGTTGAGGAGGTTGAAGCGGGATGTCCTCAAGGAGTTGCCGGAGAAGTACTACACTCACCTCAGGGTCGAAATGTCTCCGCAGCAGAGACGTGCTTACGAGGAGATGCGTAAAGAGTCACTCGCGTGGGTTGGATCCCACGAAGATGAACCAGTCCCAGCCCCCATGGTTGTCGCTCGTCTTACCCGTCTCCGACAGTTTGCAGCTGCATATGCATATCGAGATGACGAAGGCCGGATGCGGATGGGTGAGCCCTCCTGTAAGCTTGACGCTCTTATGGAGCTACTAGAGGACACGGAGGAGCCCATCGTAGTGTACAGCCAGTTCAAGCAGATGATCAAGATGGCGGAGGTGAGACTTGCAAAGGCAAAGATCCCATTCGTCTCGCTCACCGGAGACACACCTAACTCTGAACGAGGTCCTTTGGTCGAGGCCTTTCAGAGTGGGAAGGCTAAGGTTTTCTTGGGGACGACTAAAGCCGGCGGCGTGGGAATTACACTCCACAGGGCCTCGACGGTTGTCTTTTTGGATAGGTCGTGGAGTCCGGCTGATAACCTCCAAGCAGAAGACAGACTTCATCGTATTGGTCAAAAGAACGCCGTCCAAGTCATCATCATCCAAAGCGATGCCAAGGTCGACCAAGATGTCGAGAAGAAGCTCGACCTCAAATGGAGTTGGATACGGACCATCCTAGGAGGCTAGATGGACGACCTACAGAAGGCAATACGAGATTTGCACTCACCAACGTTCGACGCGCTGTGGGATGCCCATCTGAAAGAGGTCGAGAGGCTGACGAATACGCTGCGCGAATGGCAGGAGGGCTACCCCGGCGAGTTGATAGCCGAGGTCAAGAGGCTTCGAGAAGACACACAAGCGTGGTCGGAAGAAGTCGAGAGACTGCAAAGGGAGCGGGACTTCGTGGCAGGCGAGCGCGACCGACTCATGCGGGCGGTCGAGGAGTCTCGGGTCGAGATCGAGCGGCTGCATAACACGACGATGTTCGTCACCAATCAGGTGCTATCCCGACGCGTCGAGAGGCTCCAGAGTCATGAGAAGATTCTACTGGCCGAACTTGCTGAAGTCCAAGCTGAGAGTGCGGCTTTGAAGGAAGAGGTCGAGCGGCTACGAGAGGAGAAATAATGGCAGGAGTCATTGAACACATACGCCCTCCTAGGTGCCCTGCCTCGGGGCAAGAGGTGGCTCCTATGACTGTCTCAGTAACTGAGACTCGGGGCTACTACGCAGACTGTCCAGAGTGTAGCAAGAGGCTCTGGCTGAACAAGCATCCGGCTAGTGACAACGTCTCACTTGACTTCACCTTCCCCGAACACATTGGCAGACAGGAACTTGAGTTTGCCAATGGGATGCTATAGAATAGGAAATAAAGGGGGAGGCATTTGGAACTCTTCGCCCAAATACGTCGAGACGAACTACTCGACAAGGCCATTGGCTTCGGTAGGTTACCGATCAGGGAAATGGCCGACTTACTCGGCATAGCGCCGCAGCTCATCTACTACAGGATTCGAAATAAGAAGCTCACCAAGCAGGTCTGTAACTGTTGTGGGACGGAAGGGTTCATCGACCTGGAGGAGGCATGTGGAGCGTTTCCAGCCCTTGCTGAAGCAGTACAGGAAGAGAAGGAAGCACTCGGCCTCGACATGGACCCCGAAGAGACATAATGACCAATTACTTACCGACACTGGACTACTCTGTCGGGAGTGTGGTAAGTGGAGGAGGTGGTCTGACCTTGAGATAGAGTTCGAAGTATACGGGCAAGGCTTCAAGCGCATCTGGTGGTGCGCGTTTTGCGGCAACATGCTGCGCGAAGACATGGTACCATAGAAGGAGGAAGCATGAAGAAGTTGTTCACAGTACTAGCTATCGCTGGTGCGATGGTGATTCTGTCCACACAAGTTGTCTCAGCAGCCTCGGAGGTGATCTTCGACTACATTCCGAGCCCGCTTCCGGGCAACGTCTCGAGCTACAGCTACGAGTCATGGGGTGTGGCTGAGGCAGGGGATGGGATCGAGTTCAGTACGAACGGGAACCAGCTACTTGACAACGCAAGGGTCGTTGTGAGCAGTTGGGCCTGTGAGGAAGGTACGGGGTGGGCAGCTGAGAACACAGTTCCATGTGTGACTACGCCTGGTTCGACGTTCTCGATGCCAATCACGTTGAACATCTATGACCCGAACGACGACATGTCGTTGGTCGATTCAACAACGCAGACGTTCAACATTCCGTATCGCCCAAGCAGCAGCGAGAGCTGCGAGCCGACGATCAACGGTCACGGTTACGGGCCAGACTGCTTCCTGGGTCTTGCTCATACTATCAAGTTCGACCTGACCGGCGTTGTAGCTCCGGATGAGATCGTGTACGGTGTTGCATACAACACGGCCTCGTTCGGATACGACCCGATTGGTAACGGGGCCGAGTGTCAGGCAGTGCAGTACGCTGGCTGCGACTCGAGCCTGCTCAACCTCGGCGTCGAGGGTACAGCACCAGCCGATGTCGGAACAGACTTCTCACCGAACGGAGCATTTCAGTACGCCGTATTCCCTTCGTCCTACTGTGATGGTGGCGAAGGTGGAACGGCCGTCTTCCGCTTCGATGACGGATGTTGGACTGGCTTCAATCCTCTCGTCCAGTTCAGCAGGTTCGTCGCTGAAGGCGGAGGCGGCGGAGGTGGGGGCGGAGGTACTCCTCCTCCAACAGTGTCTGAATGCACCATCACTGGTACAGCTGACAACGACATTCTCATCGGTACACCCGGCAATGATGTCATCTGTGCCAAGGCTGGCGATGACCTCGTCCGCGCGAAGGCAGGTAGTGACGTTGTCAAGGGCGGTAAGGGAGAAGACCTTCTAAAGGGAGGTCCAGGTCCTGACCTGCTGAAGGGCGGTCCTGGCTTTGATACCTGCAGGGGTGGAAAGGGTACAGACACGCTCGTTGGCTGTGAAGCATAGGGACGTTGTTGGTGGGGGAGCTTCGGCTCCCCCACTACCCCTAATCTTCGTACACGGCCGTGCAGTTTGGCATATACAGGACAACGACACGAAGATGCAATGCGGACTAACTATCAAGCCGCCGCTTCGGACAACTACCGACAAACCTAAAGAGGTGTTCCTCTGCCACAGCTGTCTAGGAACCTTCGAGAGGTCTATTGTGGGAAAGGGTCGACTCACCGATAAGGAGTTGGCAATCCTGACTGACCTCGCAACAACTGGTGCCTCCAATGAGGAACTTGCCGAGCGCCACAACATCTCTCCTACCACCGTTCGAACTCATATGCAGAACATCCAGCTACGTCTAGGTCTGCATAGTAAGGTAGAAATGGTTGTGTACTTCTGGACGCGATTGTATAGGAGGGATGATGAGCCAGGAAGAGGTAACTGAACAGTATGGGCTAGGTGCGAAGCCAGACCGTTACGACCCACGTGACTACCAGTTCAATGTGACACTCGCTCCCGACTTGGCTCAAGCTGCTCGTGCAACTGACCGCAAGTTCTACTCGATGGTCAACCCAGACTTCCGTATCAACCAGGGCGGCGAAGGCACTTGTGTCGGTCATGCTGCAACCAACGTGCTCCTTGCCGGACCTTCACCACATCCTGCCTATGAGCCTTTTCAGACCGAAGAGCAAGCACACCAGTTTGCACGCAAGCTCTACCTCGACGGCTCAGGTGACTCCACCTACCAGCAGGGGATGTTCCCTCGTGACGCCTGTGCCGAGCTTCTCAAGGATGGACTGATCGAGTCCTACTGGAAAGTCCTACAGGTCGAAGACGTCATCACAGCACTGCTAACCTTCGGCCCAGTGATGGTCGCAGTCCCTTGGTACAGCTCGATGTATGGCAAGGACAACGCCCTTTCTGCTTCTTATGGCAGCTTCTGGATCAAAGTCAACCTAGAGTCAACGCACGTCGGCTACCACGACATCGCGTTCACCGGGATTGATATGGCTCCTAACAATGGAGCTCCTGCATTCTTCCGATTCGAGAACTCGTGGGGATCGGACTGGGGTGCGAACGGTACGGCTCGCGTTTCAGTCGAGAGCTTCCGCCGACTGAACATCTGGGACAACTGGACCTTCAAAGAGAAGTCCTTCTGAGCCGGGAAAATCTTGGAGAACACTTGAGATTGTCCCTCGGGCTCCTATAGAATAGAACTAGTAGAACACGCTGTGTCTCTTCCCCAAGCACCACCTCCGGGCACAGCTTTGCTTGTCGATGTTCCAGGAGGCGGCTCGTTGAAGATTTCGATTCACACGTCCGATAGGACGAACTTCAAACGATGTCGCCAACGATGGGACTTCTCATCTAACATCCGTGGCAACCTCGAGCCTAAGAAACCTGTCACGCCGCTATGGTTCGGTACCGGTATCCACGAGGCTCTCGCAGCCTACTACGACCCGGAGATCGAAGTCACCAGCACGAGTACTCAGTATCTCAAGCTGGGTGAAGGCGTCTTGCAAAGGATGCCCCGAGATCCTGACTACGGGATCTTCGTCTTCGAGAACTTCGTCGACAGTTGGCTGACTTCTCTGGGAGAGCCTTCCGAAGACCAATACCTTTGGGCCAAAGAGAACCGCGAACTCGGTCTCGGCATGCTAAGCAACTACTTCAAGTGGTGTCGCATAAACGACGACTTCGAAGTCATCTGGGTGGAGAAAGAGTACGAAGTAGGAATCCCCGGCCTACCCGGGGTTTCTTACTCTTTCCGGTGTGACGGTCTTATCAAGACCAAACACCACACCTGGCTACTCGAGCACAAGACAACCGCACAGTTCCCAGATCAGACAGAGTGGCTGATGATGGATGACCAGTGTGGTTCGTACCTCTGGGGTCTCTCTCAACTCGACCCACCCATCTATGCAGAAGGCGTGGTATACAATGAGTTGAAGAAGAAGACCCCTCAGCCGCTCCGTTCTCTGTTGGCTGGAGGCTACAGCATCAATCGGTCCCAAGACACGACCTTCGAGATCGCCCTCGAGACACTTATGAAGGAACATGGCAGTCGAAAGATCCCACAGAAGTACTGGGAGTTCCTTGACTACCTCAAGTACAAGCCGAACAACTTCGTCAAGCGGACTCCTGTGCGGAGGAACCGTAAGGAGATCGAACTCCTGGGCGGTATGCTTCGCTATGAAGTTCTCGACATGGTCAACAATCCGGCCATCTATCGTTCCCCCTCCCGAGTCAACTGCTCTAGCTGTCCATTTGTCTCCCCATGCATCCTTCGTTGGGAGGGCGGCGACCATCAATACCTACTTGACATCGAGTTCAAGAAACGAGAATCCTATTATGGGAAGGTATACTGACAATGGTTGATGAGCAAGTGAACGAGCACAGCGTAGTCCCAGAACCTAGCATCACAGAGACAGGTTACGACCCTTCCGAGCTGAAGGAAGCGGTCGAGGCAGTGCGACAAAGTTACGAAGAGAAGCGCGTCATCGCAGGTCTGCCTGTCACTGCAGTAGCACAACGTAGTGACTTTGTCAAGATGCTCATCTACGGTGTCCCAGGAGTAGGTAAGACGATGCTCTCGGGCTCAGCAGATGAGGTCGAACGGATGCGTCCGGTTCTCTTCATTGACATTGAAGGTGGAACCAAGACGATCCGTGACAAGTACTCCAATGTCGAAGTTCTTCGAGTCAAGGACGAGTTTGATGAGAAGGGAAGGTTGGTCAAGACATCTTGGGAACGTCTCCAGGATGTCTACGAGGACATTCGAAAGGGGGTGTTGCCTTACAAGACATACGTCATCGATAGCCTGACAGAGGGCCAGAAGATGTCGATGTACTCCGTGATGACACGCACCGTCAAGGGTGACCCAACACGAGACCTCGACATCCCAGCTCAGCGTGACTGGGGCAAGAGTGGTGAGATGGTGCGTCGAATGGTCCGTGCCTTCCGTGACCTCGATGCGAACGTCATCTTTACAGCCCTTGAGGCCTCTGACAAGGATCAGCAGACGGGGGCAGTTACGATCACGCCGTCACTGCCTGGTAAGTTGAAGTACGAGATCTCGGCATTCCTCGACGAAGTACTCTACATGTACACGAAGGTCGAGAAGGATGGAATCATCCGCCGCGTTCTCACACAACCGACAGGCAAGTTCATTGCCAAGGACCGATCAGGTAGGCTTCCTCAGACTATGGACGATCCGTCTATGGCCGAGATTGCAGACCTGGTCCTCGATCCAAAGGAGAACTGACTTGGGCATCCCAATCCCTGGTGGCTTCGCTGATGTCGAAGATGCATTTGCTCCTCTCCCGCCTGGTACCTACGACGCTGTCGTGTTCAAGGGCGAGCTGAAGGAAGCAGGAGAGAACGCTAAGAACCCAGGCTCGCAGTACATCGCCTGGGAGTTCAACATCTTGAACGATGGCTTCGAGAAGAGGAAGGCATGGATGAACACTTCCCTCGTCCCGAACGCTCTCCCGATGTTGAAGCGTTTCCTGATCGCAGTCGGCTACGAAGAGGAGGAGCTCAACGTAGCTGACTTCGAGATTGACATCGACGAGGTTGTTAGTCGGAATGCTCGACTTGTTGTCGTCGAGAGCACCAATCCCAACACGGACGAGAAGACACACTCCGTGAAGAGGATCCTACCGGCTGGCGCAGTCGCGTCAGAACTGCCGTAGGAAAGACGTAAGAGCGGTATCCGGCTTCGGCCTCTCTATCGCTCTTACAGGGCGAGGGGGTTCTAACGAGCCCCCTCGCCTCCATCTCGGGGAGGATAGTTGGAACTCGTAGTAATCAGTCCTGAAGTGAACAATGCTAGAAGTTCCTTCTTCAGGGCCTTGTTCGCCAACGAGACAGGATACGTCTGCTTCGCAACCCGAGTCGGTAAGAGGTTCGAGCAGACGTTCTTCAAGTACCCTGAACAACTCGGCAACATGCTCGAGTTCGTCAACAGGAACTACCATGGCCAAGATGTCTACTTCTGCCCCCAACTTTTGCGTACGCAGAAGAGGGAGAAGTCCTCAGTCAAGGTTGCCACCTGCATCTGGGCTGACCTCGATGAGTGTGACCCAGCGAACGTTCAGCCTCCTCCCTCCTTTTCACTTCTTACTTCTCCAGGGCGATACCAAGGTTTCTGGCTACTCGAAGAACCAGTCAGCCCTGTGGAAGGTGAGGACGCTAGCCACCGTCTAGCACACATGTACAAGGACCTCGGTGTTGATCAGAGCGGATGGGATTTGACTCAACTGCTGCGAGTGCCCGTAACGTACAATCAGAAGTACGCCACTGCAGCAGGGTCCCCCGTTATCGACTTTGACACTCGCTACATTTCAGGTACTAGGTATCCCTTCTCCGTGTTCCAAGAGATGCCTCAGGTGCCAGGGTACGAGTGGACCGATGAGCCGATGCCTAACCTGGATGGGCAGGACCCTGACGCTCTCATTGAGAAGTACAAAGACCGACTTGATATTCAAGTTCACGTCCTATACACGAAGGAACCAATCAACGACTGGTCAGGCTCACTATGGAACCTAGAGTGTCTCCTGATCGAAGCAGGGGTACCGAAGCAAGACGTCTTCATTATCTGCAACGCCGCAGCTTGTAATAAGTTCAAGCGCGAAGGGCTCGACCCCTCATACCTGTGGAGAGATGTGTGTCGAGCCGATGCCCGCATTGGAGCTCGCCTTCAAGAGGTCACTAGGCAGCAGCCTTTGCCTGAGCTCTTGACGGATAAGGAACGGGAGATAGTCAAGAGCCTGCCTGACACCTTTGTCGAAGACTACATCAACTGGGCCAAGTCGAGAGGGGATGCAGCGTGGCAGTATCACGAAGCGGGTGCGTTTGTCATCCTGTCACAATTACTGTCTGGCGTGGTGAAACTCCCTACTTCGTTCGGGATCATTGTGCCGAACTTGTGGTTCATGATCCTTGCGGATACCACACTGACCCGCAAGTCCACTGCTATGGACATGGCGGTCGAGATGGTGATGCAAGTAGACCCGGATGCAGTTTTAGCGACGGATGGATCTTTAGAAGGCTTGATGACAGGCTTGGCAGCACGGCCTAATCGACCTGGCATCTTCTGGCGAGATGAGTTCAGCGGCTTGCTGGAGATGATCAAGAAGAAGGACTACTATGCTGGCATGGTCGAGTCAATGACGAAACTATACGATGGCAAGTACCAGAAGCGGATGCTGCGTAAAGAGGTCCTGGAGATCCGAGACCCTGTTCTCATCATGTTCTGTGGTGGGATTCGTACTCGGGTTCTTTCGTTGATGGACATTGAGTACGTCTATTCCGGATTCCTTCCTCGGTTCATCTTCATCGAGGCAGCCTCGAACATCGACAACTATCGACCAATAGGTCCGATGACAGAGAATCAAGACGATACAAGGCAGAAGCTGGTTCAGGACCTGTCCAAGCTGAGAGAGATGTACTCGGCAGAGATAACCATCAAGGTAGGCGAGCAGACTGTGACGACAAAACGACAGTGGGAAGCGGTCCTTGATCAATCTCCAGGAGGCACTTGGGACCGCTATAACGAGTTCGAACAGACTATGCTCAAGTACGGAACTGAAAGCGGCGCGCCTGAGATATACACTCCAGTAATGGACCGCCTCTCAAAGTCAACTCTCAAGGCCGCTGTGCTCCTAGCTGCTTGTCGTCAGGAGCCGGTAGGTAACGTTCAAGTCGAGATGTCCGATTTGCTTCGTGCCATCTCGTATTGTGAGCACTGGAGAGTTCATAACCTGGACGTAGCAGCGAACGTCGGGAAGACGTCGAATGAGAAGCAGTTGGATCAGATGCTGACTGCTATCACACGTGAGCCCGGTGTGCCACGTTCCAAACTGATGCAGAACTACCACCTCACAGCCAGAGAGGCTGACTGGATCCTAGAAACACTGGACCAGAGAGGTACGATCAGAAGGACGAAAAATGGTCGAAGTGAACGGCTCTACCCGGCTCTTATCAAGGGCTAACACGGCCTGGATGGAACTGGGTGCATGCCAGGATAGAGATGAAGACGGCAAGATCTTCTTCCCCGATCCAGGCAACAATGCCGTCATGGCAAAAAGGATGTGTGCGCGTTGTCCCGTTAGGGAGAGATGTCTTGACTGGTCGATAGAGACCCGACAGATGTACGGGATCTGGGGAGGAGTGTCAGAGAAGAAGCGTCGTCAGATGATGCACCTTCGTTACGGTAGGACTCCATACTATGCAATCATGGAGGAGGATGATGAAGACATCAGCAATAGTCCTGCTGTCGGGGGGACTCGATAGCACGACTGCGTTCTACAAGGCAATGTGGGAACGAGATGATGTCCGAGCGATCTCGTTTGACTACGGGCAACGGCATCGCAAGGAACTTGAAGCCGCTAGTTACTTCTCACGCCTACACGATGTGCCATGGCACGTTGTCAACCTTCAGACTCTTGGTGGGCTTCTGAAAGGTAGTTCGCTTAGCGATCCGGACGTCGAAGTTCCTGAAGGTCACTATGCCAAAGACACAATGAAGGCAACGATCGTTCCCAACCGCAACAGTATCATGCTAAGCTGTGCAGTCGGAGTTGCAGTTGGAAACAAGTTCCAAGAGGTCTGGGCAGCGATGCATGCAGGTGACCATGCCATCTACCCTGACTGTCGACCCGAGTTCATCGAGAAGCTGAACGAGCTTATCCCGATCGCCAACGCGTGGGAGGATCCTATCCCCAGAGTCATCACGCCCTTTATTGACTACACCAAAGACATGATTGTCAGGCTCGGATCCGACATGGGTGTCCCTTACGAACACACCTGGAGCTGCTACGAAGGTGGAAAGGTCCACTGCGGCAAGTGTGGGACCTGCGTTGAGAGGCAAGAAGCCTTCTACCTCGCAGGCGTTCAAGACCCGACCGAGTACGCTGACACCGAGTACTGGAAGGCAGAAACCGGAGTCTCTTCATGATGGAGATAGGCAAGACGTTCCAGTTCTCGTCAGGTCATGTTCTGTGGCGGGACGATTGGGACGAAGAGAAGAACATCAAAGTCTTTGACAAGTGTTCTCGCTCACATGGTCACAACTACAGCCTCACGGTTGCGATCTCCGGAGACGTAGAGATGGAAACCGGCATGATCATGAACTACTACCAACTAACGGACATCGTCAATCACCTCTTCATCGACGAATGGGATCACCGTGTCCTCAATAACATCAAGCCCTTTAGCGAGGGCATCCTACCAACAGCTGAGAACATGGTACTAGTCGCTCTTGAGGCGCTGAAAGCACAGTTCGCCTTGTCAATATGGAGACCTTCGAGAATTCACATCAAGGAGACAGACAAGACATACGCGGAATGGAGGTTCAGTGACTGAGTACGCCCACTCGTTCGGTGTGTTAGACGTTGTCTCGATGCTGAACCGTCGTGACACTGCTTACGTCGTGCCTACACTAGCACACGCCCTCGAGTGGTGGCGAGTCGTGAGGACGGCTGTGAATGAAGCTCACGGCAAAGACTGTGTGACCAACACCAAGACGGCGTGTGTTCTAAGATGCAACCACAGGGCCCTTCGTTTGTGGGTCCCTTATGAAGAAGATCCAACTCAACCAATGGACTTCGATCATGCATTCAAGTACAACTGCGACTACGTTAGTCCGTACTTCTACCCAAACGAACTGAGGTCAATGGTATGATTAGCGTCATACAGTTCCCGAACGACGTTGAACGCAAGTACGTTGTTACGGTTCGCATTGCCGATCTTATCCTAGAGAAGCTGACTAAGGAACAGTTCCGCGAGTTTACTGACTGGGACAAGCAACTACCACTTCTGGGATTTAGTCGAGTAGCCGAGGTGACCAGGTACTCTGACTTTCCGTTCTGTGACAAGGTGTTCATCATCAAGACGGACGAAGTAGTCAAGCCAATGTTGTTCGGACATGCTCTACCATACACTGCGGAGGCTCTATGAGGCTTCTGGAATTGTACACGACGGTTCAGGGAGAGGGGCCGAACGTTGGGAAGCCAACTACCTTCGTTCGGTTTGCAGGATGTAACATGAGGTGTCCCGGTTGGCCTTGTGATACTCCATATGCAATCTTTCCTGAGATCTGGCGGAAGGAGGCAGAGAACGTCCCTCCTAAGGAACTGTTCCTACGAGTCAAGGAACAGACACCGATGCACATCTGTATCACCGGAGGCGAGCCTCTCATCCAGAACCGAAGAGAGCTAACAGAGTTCCTTTGGTTCTTGCACAGCAATCGATACACGGTCGATATCTTCACTAACGGAAGTAGGCCTCTACACGGCTCTGGACCAGATCCTGATAATGAGAAGGTCAACTACCTAATGGACAACATCACCTTCATCATGGACTGGAAGCTTCCTGGAAGTGGAGAGCACCAGAACTATCTGGCTGAGCGTCATTACAACCTTGGGCAGCTTCGACCAAAGGATGCAGTCAAGCTTGTCATCAAAGACAACAAGGACCTCAAGTACGCCGAGGAGTACATCGAACGTTGGCACCATAGCTGGAAGCCTGAAGAACGGATCGATGCACAAGTGTACGTCGGTGTTGCTTGGGGTGAGATGTCAGAAGCTGACCTCGTACACTGGCTCAACGAGAAGGGCTACACCTGGGTCAAGCTCAACGTCCAAGTACACAAGTTCATTTTCGACCCGAATGAGAGAAGAATATGAACTGGGAGGGTTATATGAGGAGAACTATCCTAGTAGGACTGTTGACTATGGGCCTGGTTGCGGTACTCGCGACCCCCACCTCCGCATCGAGCTTCGATATCAACTGCAAGTACACACGCACCCTATCGGACGACCCTATCGTGCTTCCGGGCCAGCCTGGGGCCTCGCATTCACATGACTTCTTCGGGAACAGGACGACGGATGCCTTCAGCACTTACGACACGCTGATCGGGCAGACCACGTCCTGTAGCTCTGACCCAGGTGACACTGCCTCGTACTGGATGCCAACGCTCTACAACAATGGGGTTGCGGTCCACGGCTCCCTGAAGGCGTACTACTACAACAAATACACGAGCGTCGGGTCTGTCATCGCTCCCCCTCAGGGGCTTCAGACGGTGGCAGGGGACTCACACGCAACCGCCCCCCAGTCAACGAAGGTTGTATACTTCGGCTGTGGCAACGGCACGGGAATCTCGAAGGTGACTTACCTTCCGAACTGCACCGGTCTGTCTGGCGGCAAGCTACAAATCCATGTCATCTTCCCTGATTGCTGGGACCAGCTTGGCCTCACCCGAGACCACGTCGTCTATTCGTACAAGGGCGTCTGTCCTGTCGGATATGTGCGGATGGCGCAGCTGATCGAGCGGTTCTCATTCGCCACCATCATCGACGCCCGAGGCGTGACGTTGGCAAGTGGCCCGTTCTATACGATGCACGCTGACTTCTTCAACAGTTGGAATGAAGCAGCCCTCGCTGCTGAGGTAGCAACCCTGTGAGAAACTGGAGGCGCATCTGATGGGTTGGCAGGACGTTGCGCCGTTGTTGAAAGACTCCAGTGCACGTCCCTTCATTCCGTACAACTTCCTTCGAGACCTCGACCCTAAAGCCCTCGAGCGTTTGGACGGGATACTTGAGCATCACCTTGAGATGGATGCAAACAATGTGAATGGTGCAAAACACGGTGCACCCGTTACATGTAGGATCTGTGGTAAGGCATGTGAGAACGGGCATTACCGAGGACAGCACGAGCGTGCGCACCGAGAGGGGAGGATCTGATGGACTGTGTAAACTGTGGTCATGATCAAGATGACCATAAATGGTCGGATGAGCAGAGCGCTACCATCTGTACAGGCGATGGTCTTTTCGATGACGGAACTCCCCAATGTGACTGTGACCTGTTCGAAGAGGATGAGGAGGATGAGGAGTGACCGACGCAGCAGTTGAGGCGGCAGTGGAGCAACTCTTGAAGTCACTTGGCTACGACGTTGAGGATGAGCAACACCTTCGAGACACGCCACGTCGTGTAGCCGAGTCGCTAACGGAGCTGACAACTCCAAAGGAATTTCAGTTCACGACCTTCGAGAATAACGACATCGATCAGATGATTATCGTCAAGGACATTCCGTTCTACAGTCTATGCGCACATCACCTTCTACCGTTCTATGGCTCAGCACACATCGGGTACCTGCCGAACTCTACTCTTGCAGGACTATCTAAGATCGCCCGAACAGTGAAGTACTTCATGCGAGGTCTCAATCTCCAAGAGGAGATGACCAATGACATCAAGAACTTCCTGGTGGAGCATCTCGAGCCAAAGGGGGTCATCGTTGTCCTTGAAGGTCATCATCTATGTATGGCGGTTAGAGGAGCCCAGACGCCTGACCACCTTACTACGACTTCTGCGTTGGCAGGGGTTTTCTTCGACCCCGAAAAGGGACCAGCCGCGCGAAACGAATTCTTCAGCCTAGTCAGGGGGATGAATGGTAGAAGGTAACGTACTAGACCAGCCGTTCCAAGAAGGTGATAACGTCAATCACCCTGCACACTACAATCGGCACCCAAGTGGAGTTGAGACCATCCAGATCACGGAGCACTTCAACTTCTGTGTAGGGAACGCCATCAAGTACTTGTGGCGATCCGGACTCAAGGAAGGAACGGACGCAGTTCTAGACCTGCAGAAAGCACGTTGGTACGTAGACAGAGAACTCAAGAGATTGGGGGCTGAATGAAGACGGCTGTCATTGCACCAACTGGCCTCTTGAAGAGGTACGCAGCCAGAAGCAAGTACCATCTGTGTCTTGCTCATCTATGCCAAGATGAGAATCCTTACTCCACATTCTATCGTGAAGCGTCCGATCGTGGTGAGTACGTCATCTTAGACAACTCCATCATCGAACTTGGTGAGCCAATGAACGAGCTTCAGCTCTATCGCGCCATCGACATTGTTCGTCCTACAGAGTTTGTCTGTCAAGACTTTCCTCGCGATCCTCCTACGACACACTTCTGGGCAATGGAGAAGGGTGCACAACTGAAGAAGCTCTACCCTGACATGAAGCTGATGGTTGTTCCCCAGTGGGGACAAGGTAGAGTCTTTGAAGACTGGTGGGCGAGCTTCCTGTGGCTCAGGAACCTTCCGTTCGCTGACACAATCGGGTTGCCTAAGTTCATCCGTGGTGGACGGTTCGTTGCAGCACAACGACTAGAGCAGGAGCCAATGCTCCGCCTCGATAAGGAATTCCATCTCCTAGGCACATGGGGCAATCCTCTCGAAGTCAAGGATATGACTCGCTACAAGTGGATCCGTGGAGTCGATAGCAAGGCACCTGTTCGCTTCGGCCAGTACGGAGTAGCTCTTCATCCAGAACGCGGTCTACTATCTGACTTCCGTGATGCAATCCCAGCACTCGAGTTCAACAACGCAGACGACCCAATGCCAGTAATCACGGACCATAATGTTAGAACCTATCTCACGTGGGCTCGAGGCGAACAAGATGCAAAGGTTCTTCAGTTCCCTTTACCTGAAGAAGGCTTTGAGACAAAGAGTAGGATCTTCAAGGGGCCGTAAATGGAGAAGGCACCAGGTGCCAAGTGTGACGAATGTCCACTCAAGGAGATGAAGCATGTTCCCGGAAGCGGACCGAACAGCGCGGCTCTTGCGGTCGTCGGAGAAGCCCCCGGTGCAGGAGAAATCGCAACAGGAGTTCCCTTCTCCGGAGTCTCCGGACAACTCCTCAACAACATCCTCAAGTACCACGGAATCAAACGAGAGGAGACCTATGTCACAAACGTCGTCCTATGTCGCCCCCCAGACAATCGGACACCAACGACAAAAGAGATTGGGGCCTGTCACAATCGCCTCATCCAGGAGCTTCGGGGTACAGGAGCCAAGAGTGTTCTCGCGTTGGGAGCTACAGCTGCGCAGTCACTTCTGGCCTCACGGACTGCTATTAGTAAACTTCGGACTGAACCAGACTTGGCGTCGCCGTACTTGGGATCTGGAGTTCATGTCATCCCTACATTCCACCCAGCGGCGGCACTCCGGACACCTGACTATTTCCCGTCCATCCTCAAAGATGTCGCAAAGATCAATGCTGTACAGGTTGTATGGGAACACACTAAATACCAGGTGGTCGACAACGAAGTCAAAGCAAGGGACCTCCTCAGCAAGCAAGTAGAACAGGCAGCTGGTAACGGAGGCATCATAACCTTCGACGCAGAGCTTGACATCGAAGCAATCAAAGGTGCAGTCGATCTAAAGAACCCAGTGTGGCTATGTGCAGGTATCTCATCGAGACCAGGAGCTGCCGTTGTTTACACCCCAGAGGTATTGACTCCAAACTTTTGGGCACAATTGAACGATACCTTCCTTGACAACCGTCTTCGTTGGACATACCAGAACGGTAAGTTCGACATTCAGCCCCTGTGGGGGTCTGGTGTCACGAACGCCCGCGTTGACGAAGACACGATGCTAATGCACTACAGCACAGATGAGAGGAAAGGTACACATGACCTTGAACAACTGGCGGTTGAGATACTGGGAGCACCGGCTTACAAAACGGATACCCGTCGTTTTCTTCCTCGTACTGGGGCGTCTCTTCGTTATCTGCCTCCTGATATTCTTCATCAGTATAATGCTGCTGATGCCGATGTTACTCATAGGCTGGTGGATCCTCTCCAATCTGAGATGAAGTCAGACGGTGTCGAGCGGCCTTACTACGAGCTTCTGATTCCGGGTAGTGATGTACTTGGTAGGGCTGAGTACTTGGGTACTAAGGTCGACCGAGACCGTCTAGATGAACTGGCAGACGAGTTGTGGGAGGAGTTGATACCTAAGCGGAAGGAACTAGAACAGTGGGTAGCGAACCCGAACTCTCCGAAGCAGATCAAAGCAATGCTTGATGACGTCTATGACATCGACACGGAGAGTACAGACAAGGAACACCTACAAGCCATAAAGGAGAAGCATGGAGGAGAAATCGGAGAGTTCGTTAGCAAGCTTCTGGACTATCGTCAGCAAGCCAAGCTACGTTCCACATACGTTGTCGGACTTGCTAAGCGCCTGGTTCGAAGTCGAGTCCATACTACATTCCTCCTTCATGGCACGGACACCGGCCGTCTTTCCAGCAGGAATCCAAATCTTCAAAACATTCCGTCTGGATCCAAAATTCGTGACCTCTACGTCGCTGGTCCGGAAAACGTATTACTCAGTGCTGACTATAGCCAAATTGAATTTCGTCTCGCCGCCATCCTATCTGGAGATGAATGGCTTCTTGACCAGTTTAGGCAAAACCGGTCGTTTCACACGGAAGTGGCCCACCGGTTCTTCGGAGAAGATTATACGGAACTACAGTATCTCCGGGCAAAGGCAGTCAACTTTGGCATCCTATACCTTAGAGGAGCTAAGTCCCTCGCAGATGAACACAAGTTTCCAGTTGCAGAGGGCTATCGAATGATCCGAGAGTTCTACCAACAGATGCCCAAAGTGAAGGAGTACCAGGATGACATCCACCGCCAGATCCGTCACAACGGCTACCTTGAATCCTACTTCGGACGTAAGCGACGCTTCTGGCTCGTTACAAGAGAGAATTGGCATATGGTATCTAAGGAGGGAGTTGCGTTCCCTACACAATCTGCTGCTTCTGATCTCAATCTACAAAGTGCAATCCGCCTTGAACCTCTACTACGCGGAAAGGCTGCTGTGCTTATCCCAGTACATGACTCTCTTGTCTTTGAATGCCGCCGACAGTACCTCGAAGAGGTAGCATACACAGTTCGCGAAGTGATGGAAGATACACCCGTCAGAGACATCTGTCCAACACCAATCGAAATCAAGGTCGGTCTCAAGTGGGGATCACACCGTGGGAGGTGCCCTGATAGAGTGTGTTACCACCTGAAGGAGTACAAGGGAGGTCCGTATGTCGCAGCAGCCTGAGAGGGGCGGGATGCCTACACCTCACCCACAGGGCGTTCCATTGGTGAACCCGGCACCTCTTGATCACAAGACTACAGTCACTGGAGCACAGTTCCCAGTGATGGATCCTGGAGACGGAAGTGGCGAACCAAAGCTGGTCCTGAAGGAACACGTTGTCGTCTTCCACTCGACTCCTGCAGGAACTGCAACGATGGTTTGGGAACTAGACGTCGCAGAGAAGATCGCTCTTGACGTCTACGGCGCAGTTAGGAGGATGCGGAGCAACATCGTCCTACCCGGTGACGGAAGTAACCTTCGAGAGATCTCCCGAGACATGATGAACAAGGCACTCGATGAAAAGGAAAAAGATGCCTAGAGGTAGTAAGGTGCCTATTGGGACAGAGACCATAAACAAGAACGGCTACACAATGGTGAAGACCTCGAACGGATGGGCATTCAAGCATTGGATCGTTGCAGAGAAGAAGCTTGGCAGACCCTTACACTCCGACGAGAGAGTCTATTTCAAGAACCGAAACAACCGAGACTTCCGTCCATCCAACATCGAGGTGCGAGAGAGGAAGAGTCATGCCGATGGTCTGTCCTAGATGTGGGAAGATCTACCCGGTAGCGAAGGATGCAACAAGAGCCTGGTGCGGACAAGATATGGCATTGCTCTTGCCTACTGACGAACCTTATGTCCCTCTACCTCAAGGCCCAGGAGGAAAGAAGAGGATGGTTCCTTCTCCTGGAGAACAGGCTCGGATACTAGAACAACAGGCGCGATGTTGCATCTACTGTGACAGACCTTTCGGAGGTGACGTTCGCGTTACTTGGGACCACTTTGTCCCTTGGAGTTACTCCCAACGAAACGAGAAATTCGTGGCAGCGTGCCAGAGATGTAACAGCAAGAAGTCCGACAAGATGTTCCAAACCCTCGAGGAGGCACGTGCGTACCTTGAGTCAGTTCTTCACAAAGTTTAGACTTGCTCAACGAGCTATGAATCTCTATGGAGTTCCATACTTAGATTCTTCTCTAACCTATGGAGCATACCTATCGAGCTTACTAGGGTTGAGGTTGCGAGTAGTCACCGTTAGAGAAAAGTCTATAAGGAGGTGAAACATGAACGTCTTTCTGATAGCGGCACTCGTAAGTGCCATCTTTGCCTTCATCACAGAGGTGTCTGACGAGAAGGAAATCCTCCTGTCAGTAGCAGGATGGCTGATCCTCACACTGGCCTTCTATCTCGCCTCACTTCTGTTTGGATTTGCCGTCGGGGCGAAGCGACAGAACACTCCTTGATTTTGACAAGTGGTTGCTATAGAATAGATAGAGGAGGTGAACTCCATGGCCAAACCGAAGGGTCCAAAGAAGCCAAAACCTGTCAAGCAGCCGAAGGGATACTGATATGCCAGCACTAGCCACACCTTCGATCTATGCCAAGTTGGAGCGTATGGAGATCCAGGGACCAAAGGGTGTTGCTCGCATCTACTGGGTCTGTGGTAACTGCAGTGAGCACATCTACCGTACAGCCGAGGGAACTAAGACACCGGATGACTATAGGTACTGTCCGAACTGTGGTGCGAGGTTCGAGTGAAGACGAACGCCGAGATGGTTGCAGAGTTCCATCGAGCCTTTGGCGTCCCTAGTCTTGACAGGCCAGGCTTCCCCGACGGACGAGTATCTCTCCGAATCAACCTCATCACGGAGGAGTTCGTTGAGTTGCTTCTTGCTATCGGCCAACGTGATATCGTCGAGGTAGCAGATGCACTTGCTGACCTCCTCGTTGTCACGTACGGTACGGCACTCGAGTTTGGCATCCCAATCGATGAAGTGTTCGAAGAGGTGCATGACTCGAATATGTCAAAGCTTGACGAGAATGGCAAGCCCATCTACCGTGAGGACGGCAAAGTCCTCAAAGGACCCAATTGGCGCCCGCCAGACATTCGTCACATTCTGGAGGAAGAATGAACGGTTACGGCATTCCTGACTACGAACCAGCACCAGAGTGGGGACACTCTAGCTGGTTCCAGAGGTGGCGGTGTAAGCGTAAGGGTGGACACTTCGGTCCTATTGAGAGATTTGTCCTCATGGGCAACATGGACGTAAACTCTCTCGTGTGCTCGAATCCGAAGTGCCGTGCATACTTGGGTGACATTCCTATTCGACGAGTGGAGAAGCCTCTTGCGCCTCCTAGCCCTTGATCCTGGAGCTACCACTGGGTGGGCAATATTCACCAAGGGTGCAGTAGGTGAACGATATACTTCAGGACAAGTCGCACAAGACAAAGTCTGGGACCTCCTTCAAACGGCTAGGTGGGGACAGAACGGCCCTATCGACTTGACTATCATCTGCGAGTCGTTCCAACATCGTCAACTTCCGAAGGTCGATCTGTCTCCAGTCGAGGTGATCGGTGTCGTCAAGGAGTGGGCTAGGCAGAACAAAGTCGAGATCGTCTGGCAGACACCGGCTCAGGGGAAGGCATTCTGGGACGACAACCGACTCGCCAAACTTGACTTACTGAGGAAGCCCAAGACGAACTGGCGACACGCGAACGATGCAATGAGACACATACTCTGGTACCTTGGCTTCGGCAAGGGAGTACGCATCGGCGAAGCCGGAAACCTACTTCCAAAGAAGGGAGCGTGATAGAACACAGACCAAACCGCAGTTGCCGTGGCCTCAAGTCGAGGCCCAACGACGAAGCGGAGGTGCAGAATGCAACCGATTTTGCCACGGTGGTTGCTTGTGGTGTTAGCGTTCCTGTTGTTGGGGTTCGCATTCATAGCAGCAGCGAGCAACGCAAGTGCAGGAGGGTGGAACAAAGAGTGTCGGGGTTACTCACCAGCCAAGACGGTTCGTTGCATAGCAGCGAAGCAAGACCCGCCTGGCGGAGTCGCAGAGGCTCTCAGCGTTTGGCATTGCGAGAGCAACTTCGGTGTCGAGCCCTCGCATTCCGATTCATATCACGGTCCCTTCCAGTATCTCAGGACTACATACGCGAACCAGAGAACATCGATGCCGGACATCGATCGCTGGTACGGACTATCGGTGTTTGTTCACAACTGGAGGTCGAACATCATCACGGCTGTCTCTTGGGCAGCTCGTCATGGATGGGGACCTTGGGGATGTGCATAGGAGGTGAAGAGTGAAAGTTTACCGCGCAGGACGCAAGGGAACTAAGTTCTCTGAGTTTGGTCCTCTGAAGGAAGCCCGTGTCGACTTTGTCGATCGTATCAAGGGCAAGGGACCGTACAAGTGGAAGAAGAAGAACGCTCCGATCACCGACTGGTCTCGAGAGATGGGCCAGCCAGCCTTGATGAAGAACTTTGACCGTGAAGTTCCTCTAATGGGTGAGGACAACGCCTTCTGGTGTAAAGTGGTCTCCACAGGGGCCATCTTCGTCCTCGACATTGGTGAGGCACACATCGTTGTACCCCCACCTCCATCTGGCATCTCTAAGTCGATCGCCAAAGCGCACAGGCTGACCTTCAAGGAAGCTGAACTTATCCAACTCGAGGACGGTATCTCACGGCGTATCATTACGATGGGGTACACCGTTTGCAAGCTTATCTCCGGGACACGAGTTCCTTCTCAACACTGTCCCGGTCCACCTTCACCAACTGGTGGCAATGCTATGGACTGGGTGGTCCAGAAGCAGGTCAGCGGCACGTGGGGCGTTGACATCGCCGGGACAGATCGAGTTGTCAAGAAGCTGAACAATAGCGGCTTCCCGGAAGTGCTCTGGCGAGGAGTTGCAAGCCACTATCCCAACCACGCACACACGTCAGGCAACCCAAAGAGGAGTGGGTGGCCAGCCTGCCTGTGAGCTGATAAGTATAGGGACCGGGCAAGCCCCTGAGAGGGAAGGAGGTAACACCCGGTCCCTATACACCTTGAAGCTATTCGGCTACCTTGCCGTTCTCCAGCGCCTTCGCCTTCTCATGCTTCATAGACGCTCCTGCACTGAGATTGTCGAACAGCTCATGGGCGAACCCAGCTGCTCCTCCGGCAAGCACACCAGTGAGCACCTGTCCTGCAACGCCCGTCAAACGGGACGACTCACCAGCTAATGCAGGTACCAGTGCGAGGATCGCTGCACTGAGGTCGATCCCCCAGCCGACGCAGTAGATGATACCGATCAGGAACGCTGCAACGTTCCAGGTCGCAGGCGGCAACGAGTCATCCCTGTCAATCACGTTCCTAACCAGATCAACTGACTTCGTGACGACTGCACCTAGTGCTAGAACTGCTGCAAGCACTGCTGCAAAGTCCATGTTTCACCTCCCTTCAGTTCCCGGTTGAGCCCAAAACCTGGACTCCAAGTAAGACCAAACTAATTGCAAAGCTTAGTCCTGCTGCAATGAGGACATACTTGATCTGCTTCCGTTGAGACTCAATCTTCTCAGAGTTCTGCTGACGCAACGTGTCAAGTGCAGTTTGACGAACTGCTTCTGTCTTCAGTGAGTCTACGTCAGATACTAGGCTCTTGAAGGTCTCAGAGGTAATCCCATCCGACTTCAAAGTTTCAACATCCGACTTGAGAGTCTTCAGGCTCTCGTCCAACCGAGAGGCGAACGGTGCACCACCACTCTCCAGTCTATCGAGTCGATCCGCAATGACCTTATTACGCTCGTCGACGTTGTTTGCCGCTTCAGCCACTCTGCTTTCAAGCGTCTCACGAGCGAACGTCAGCAGTTGCTGTTCGGATATATGCTGCTCGTCATGACTCTCGTGTTCAGCATCGTGAGCACGTCGGCGTTCACGGAGCACGGTAAGGAAGAAGTCCTTGTCAGTAGTGTACCCTAGCGGAGCCCTCCGATCTCCGCCGGGGGATTGATCATGCTCGTGCCCGTTTCCGTCCTCGTGCGTCACCTTCCCTACTCCTCCTTCTTCAACTTCAGCTTGTCTGCTATCTTCAACTTCAGTAGCTCTTTGTTCTGATTGATCTTTTCTTGCTTCTCCTTCTCTTCCTTCTCCCGTTTCACCTTCTCTTTGGCCATCTCAGCGGGGTCGTCAGGACGATGACCAACCTTCTTCAGGTGCTCCTTGAACAGTGCCTCTTGTGAACCTATTGGGTCGATAGCCACGACAGTTCCTCGATTGTCCGTTTCGATATCGAGATCGTGTTCAAGAAGGAGGTTCTCTAGCTGGTCTCTCGCCTCATCCGGGATGGTCATATCCTCAGGGATGTAGGCGATGCCAAAGTACCTCAGTGCTTCTCGCGCTGACATGAAGTCTGTCATTCCCTGAACGCCTCTTGGAGCTTCGCCTCAGTTTGGTTCAGTGCGTTCGTACGAGTTGCAGGAGTTATCGTGTCTAGCCATGCCCGATAGAAATCCCGAGCCGCAGTCTCTATTGCAAGAAGTCGGGGCTCGGCCCTCTCAGCCCGATCCCTCCAGTACTGCATCTCTAACCTCAATTCGTCTGCACTCATCTCCCTCTCCTAGGTCTTGATGATGAAGTGCACTCGAAGGTGCCCGTGCTGCTTGTGCCCACTCGGTGCCCCAGATTCGTCGATGGTAATAGGACTGCCTCCGGTATCCGTAGGTCCAGCATCCCACGATGTACCATCGAACCTCGAGCCACCTGTAAGCGAGTCCTGGTAGATAGATGCAAAGTCTGCGTGTTCGACAAAGGTGTCCTCGTGGTTGACATGAGCTGTCTGTCCGAACCCTCCAGTGAACGGTGATCCAGGGCTCCTACGTGAACCCTGAGTAATGCCATGCGAGTGATCACCTCCATTGTTAGTGAAGCCGTTGACAAAGTGATTATGGCCAGGGCCAGCAGCATTGTTGGCTCCTGTGGCTCGTGTGACGGTATCGCTAGCCGGGTTGGTATTTACGCTGAAAAAGTGATCATGAGGCGTCGCGTTGCCTTCACTGCCTCCACCACCGTCGTCAGAATGGTCTTTGCGCCTTCTCTTGTGATGGTGCTTGTGTCTATGACCCTGATGCGAACCATGACCATCCTGACGCTCACCTTCGACCTGGTTCTCGTTCTCCCCAAGGCTCTGACCAGCCCCTACTCCTCGGGGGTGCCGACGTCTAAAGTCTGGGACGGCGAAGTTCACTCCGCTCCCACCGTACGTATAACCAATCTCAGCGAACAGAGCAGGATACAATGACGTTGCATAGAGTGTTCCATTAGCTCGAAGCCATCCTGTAGGAGTGTTCGGGCCGGCGTGCTTCTTGATCGTGCCTGGAGTATCCGCATCGAACTCATCGCCCTCAACACCATTCAGAAGCTGACCAGAAGCACTTGGCTGCCACGGGCCCCTGTCGCCCTCACCATCCACAGTCCTGAGGCGAATGAAATGGTTCACATCCCAGTCAGTCCTCGGAACCAGGTATCTGTAGACTCCATGACCGGCAGACTTCATATGCTTCTCGGTGATGGTGCTGAACGCGCTGCTCTTGGCGATCTGAAGCTCGATCTTCTTGATGTCATTATTGATGTCGGTAGCATCCTCAGGTGCCTCCCAGACAACACCACGACGCTTCTTGAGGTCGATATACCTCATGATGGTCACTTGCGGAGGAGTGTCTGAGGCGATGCTCACGCCAGATGTTGAAGGGAACCAAGTAGTCCAGTCTCCCCTTCGGTTCCAGCGGTCGACTGATCTCATCTTGACACGGTACTTATGACGACGGTGGACACGGCGGAATGTGAACTTACCGGTAGTCGGCCCATCGTCTTCATCGCTGTCCACGTCCTCAATGGTTCCCTTGTCGAGCAACCGCCAGGCCCCTGTTCCTCCGATCTGTATCTGAGCCTTCCAGATATAGCGAGCCATGTCATCTTCTTTGTCACCACCTGGTACATCCCAGTTCTGAACGTTGTTGAATTGGACACGAGCTTCGTACTTTGTCTCCCTGGCACCGTTGTCCTTGAAGAACGACAGGTCTGTGATGACAGGTGCTGGAGGCTTTGGCAGTGCCTCCTGGAAAGGCAAGACAGGATCTGTCCAAGCGGTCCAATCAGACTTCCTGTGGTGCTTGTCTTGGATACGTGCCCTACCCTGAACATACCATTGCTTTGGCTTGGGTAGGTCCTTCCAGGCGACATGTGGCTCATCATTGTCGGAGTCGAACACTTCTTTGGCGTCTATGCGTTTTGTATGAATCACCACCTTACTAGGTGGGTGCTCCGTGTCAAAGTCGTACTCCTGAGGTACACCTGCACCGTTGACAAACCTCATCTGGAAGATGTACTTATCGATGTCAGCCTGACAGGTGTTAGGAGTGAGAGGGTCACACCTCAGGATCGCCCTGAACTCAAGACGAGTCTTGACCTCGTGCACTCGGATCATAACATGCATGTTGACGGGGGGTAGAGGCTTCTCATCAGGGTCATACGGCTTCGTTCGATCGAACTTGGACGAGTCCCTGCCAATCTTTCCTAGCGTCTTCTGCAGCCCTGGGGGCTGGTATTCTGACCCTACAACGGTTGTGCTCATGGTGCTGTCCTTTCGTCGAAGTGAATCGTTGAGA